>ERZ761602.5959-NODE-5959-length-14041-cov-6.896468_pt1 | contig 14041 bp, 8 predicted proteins | sample MGYA00512165_ERZ761602 | MGnify/ENA primary metagenome ERZ761602 (study PRJEB28899, sample SAMN02445085) | bioreactor sludge metagenome | biome: EBPR sludge; isolation source: Thorneside wastewater treatment plant | place: Australia: Brisbane, Thorneside...
GCCCCGCTCAAGCGACTCGAACTGCTGGCCGACCAATCCCTGGTCTGGTTCACGCCCGACAGCCCCGAAAAAGCGCAGGCCGACCCCCTGGGCTCCCTCGCTTCAGGCGTCAAAAGCGTGCAGTTTTACGGCGAAGGAAACGTCTGGCTCGAGTACACCGTGGGTGATGAGTCTTTCAAGCTGCGCGCCGACCGCGTGTTTCTGGATTTTGAGCGCGGCCGCGTCACCAGCTTCAGCCTTACGGGCAAGCTGGACAACGTCCGCGCCCACAGCGGTCCCGATCAGGGCGAGCGCGACGAAGGACCCGTGCGCGTGGGCATCGGCGCCGGCAACGCCGCCGACAAGGCCAGGGGCGCCCCGGAAGACATCGGCGCTCCGCCCGGCCAGAGCGACGCACCCCAGCCCGGCGGCCAGGCCCGCGCCCTGCCGCAGGAGCGGGGCCAGAGAATGTTCATGCGCGCCAAGACCCTGCGCATCATCAGCCTCAGCGAAGAGCGAAAGGAAGTCGAGCTGGAGCAGGGCAGCGTCTCGAGCAGCTCGCTGGCCGTCGCCAGCTATTCCCTGGCCAGCGAGCGCCTGCGCATCGTGATTCGCAAAGATCGCGGCACGATTTACACGACGCGGCCCTCGGTCCGCATTCTCGACTGGCCGCTGCTGACGTTGCCCGTCGAGGAGTATCGCTACGACCTCGACAGCATCTTTCCCGTGCGGCAGTTCGACTTCGTCAGCAACAGCCGCTTTGGATTGGGCGTGCGGACCTATGTGGACGCTGTGGCCGCCTATGACTTCTTCGCAGACCCCGAGCCGCCCTTTCACCCCCTGGCCCTGGGCCCCCAGGTGGACTATTTCTCCAAGCGCGGGCTGGGCCTGGGCGTAAATCTCGAGTGGGGCGGCATTCGGGCCTTCAAGGACCACGGCCGCGCTGAAATGAGGCTTTACGGCATCCGCGACCGCGGCGACGACCGCAAACGCGCCCGGGACCTCGGGTTTTTTCCGCTCGAGCGCGAGGGCCGCGGCCGCCTGCACGCCGACTTCACCAAGAACTTCGGCGCGGGCTGGCAGCTTGACGCCATCTTCGGGTACTACACGGACCGCAACTTCCGCCGCGAGTTCTACGAAAATGAGTACGACGCCAACCTGCCCTCGAACACCTTTCTGCTGCTGACCAAGCGCTACGGCGAGTTCAACGCGTTCTTGCTGGCCGCGCCGCGTATCAACGAGTTTGAGAACCGCACGGAGTACCTGCCCACGCTGGGCTTTGATGTTTCGCGCACGCGTGTGGGTGATTTCGGGCTGCAGTTTTCAGGCCACACCGAGGTATCGCTGCTGCGTTTTCGCCCCGCCGACAACGACCCCCGCCGCGCCATTTCCGCCGTGCGGGTGGACAGCGCCAACTGGTTCAACCTGCCCCTGGACCTGCGCTGGTTCACCCTGGACCCTTTTGCCGGCGCAAGGGCCACCGTCGCCCGGGACTTCCTGACGTTGCCCCAGGGCAGTTCACGGCCCGGCCTCTCGCCGGATGGCACGTTCCCGGGGCTGGCGCCCGGCGTGGATCGCCGGTCCGGCCTGCTTTACCGGCTCTTGCCCTTCTTCGGGCTACACGCGCAGACCTTCTTCACGGGCGTGTTCCCGCAAGCGCGGGTACCCTGCCTTGGCATTGACGGCCTGCGGCACGTCGTGATGCCTTACGTGCGCTACACCAACGTGGCCTTCAACAGCCTCGACGAAATCCGCGAACGCGCCTTCATTCCCTTTGATGAAGTGGACGTGCTCGACGAGTTCCATGAAGTGCGCCTGGGCCTGCGCAACCGCCTCCAGACGCGGCAGGGCTCGGGCGAGAATCGCCGCACCGTCGATTACCTCGACCTGATGGTGGAACTCCCCGTCTACCCCCACCCGCGCCGCGACAACAACAACCGGGTGTTCGGCACCCTGGAGCTGGCGGGAATCTGGCGGCCGGCACCGGGTTTTGCCATCGCCACGCAGGGCTTCTTCGACCTTTACGAGGGAACCTTCATCCGCGCCAACGCCAGCTTCAACGTGGACTTTACGGATGTGATCCGCGGTTCCCTGTACTACCGGCTGCTGCGCGACGTCCATCAGGTGGTGGGCATCAACGTGGAGCTGACGCTCAGTGAGGTCTACGGCGTGCGCTTTCAGCAGGAGTACGACCTGGAACTTGGCAAGTTCCGCGACACCCGCATCGAATTGACGCGGGACATTCTCGAGGCCTTCACCATCGGGTTTGTGTTCGTGCGCGACGCCAGCCAGGGAGATCTCGGATTTTATGTGAGCCTCGCCGCGACATTCGCGGGCCCCGGGGGCTCGGGCAACTTACTGCGCTGATTGGCACAGCGGCGACCCAGGGTAACGGCTTGAAAGGCGGGCCCTGAAAGTGGAAGCTGGCCCGACTTGGACGGGCGGCCAGGGAGCGTTCATCCTGGCGGCTGTCCCGGAAATTGCGAGATTGAGGCCAGTTCATGAAGATTGCGATCATCGGTTCGGGGCATGTGGGCCTGACGACAGGCATCTGCTTTGCCGAGAAGGGCCACGAAGTCATCTGCGTCGACCACGACACCGACAAGCTGGCGCGCCTGCGCAACGGCGAAGTCTGGTTCTTCGAGCCCAAGCTGCCGGATCTGTTGAAGAAGCACCACAGCTCCAGGCGCCTGCGCTTTACCGACAGCACGGCCGAGGCCGTGAAGTTCGCTTCGGTCATTTTCATCTGCGTCGGCACGCCCACGGGCGAAAGCGGCAAGGCCGACATGCGATACGTTGAGAAGGTGGCGCGCGACATCGCCGAGACCATGACGGATTACCGCCTCATCGTGGAAAAGAGCACGGTCCCGATCATGACGGGCGAGAGGGTCAAAAGCACAATTCTGCGCTATGTGCGCGGCGACGCGCACTTCGACGTCGCCAGCAACCCCGAGTTCCTGCGCGAAGGCAGCGCCATCGACGACACGCTGAAGCCAGACCGCATTGTCATCGGCGTGGACTCCGCCAAGGCGGAAACCCTGCTGCGCGAGATCTACGCGCCGTTTGAAGCGCCCATGGTCGTCACAAGCATCGGCAGCGCCGAACTGATCAAGCACGCCAGCAACAGCTTTCTCGCCCTCAAGATCAGCTTCATCAACTGGATCGCCCGGGTGTGCGAGCAAAGCGGAGCCGACGTTCACGAGGTCGCTCGCGGCATGGGGCTGGACGCCCGCATCGGCGCGGCCTTCCTGAATGCGGGCATCGGCTACGGCGGAAGCTGCTTCCCCAAGGACGTGGAAGCCCTGGCGGCCATTTCCGAAGAGCTGGGCGTCGAGGCGCCCCTGATCCGCCTCATCAGCCAGATCAACCGCGAGCAGCGCGAGCGCTTCTTCGAGGCCATCCAGCATGAACTTTGGGTGCTTCAGGACAAGACCATCGCCCTCTGGGGCCTGAGCTTCAAACCCAACACCGACGACCTGCGCGAGGCCCCCAGCCTGTGGCTGGCCCAGCGCCTGCTCAAAGCCGGGGCCAGACTGCGCGTCCACGACCCCGTGGCCATGCCCGCCTTCAAGCGCGCCATCAGTGATGTCTATTTCGCCAAGGACCCCCTGGACGCGACCAGCGGCGCCGACGCCCTGGTGCTCTGCACGGAGTGGCCGCAGTACCGCGAAGTGGACCTGGCCAAGGTCAAGGCCACGCTGCGCGTGCCTTTGATCTTTGACGGCCGCAACTGCCTGGATCGCAAGCAGGCTGAAGAACTGGGCATGACGCTGATCGGCATCGGCAAGCAGCGCATCGGGCCGCGCGGCAAGCACTGACAGACCGCGCCAAGCGTCTAGTCAGCAGTCTGGCCGGCCGCGCGACGGCACGGGCCGGGGTCCCTCAAACAAAGGGGCGGGCCTGCCGGGCAGTTCCATGGGGACTTGTGAACTGTGAATGGTAAATTCCAACCATGCTGATCCTCGGCATCGAATCTTCCTGCGACGATACCGCACTGGCCCTGGTCGAAGACGGCAAGAAAGTTCGTGCCTCGCTTGTCAGTTCCCAGGCCAAGCTGCACGAAAAGTACGGCGGCATCGTGCCGGAGGTGGCCTGCCGCGCGCACTATGAAGTGCTCATGCCCATGCTCGATGACCTGCTCAAGCAGGCCAAGGTCACGCTGGCTCAGGTGGACGCCGTGGCGGTGACCAACCGGCCGGGCCTGGTGGGCTCTCTCTATGTCGGCCTGTCCGCGGCCAAGGCGCTCGCCTGGGCCACGGTCAAGCCCATCGTCGCCGTCGATCACATCGAGGCCCACATCTACGCCGCCCAGATGGCAGACGAACCGCCGGCCTACCCCTATGTCTCGGTCGTCGTCAGCGGCGGCCACACAGACATCTTCCTGACGGAAGGCCCCACGCAACACAAGCCCATCACCCGCACGCTGGACGACGCTGCGGGCGAGTGTTTTGACAAAGTCGCCGCCCTGCTGGGCATCGGCTATCCCGGCGGGCCCGCCATCCAGCTCACAAGCCTCGGCGGCAATCGCGAAGCCATCAACTATCCTCGCGGCGACGGCGGACCTGACGGAACCCAGATCAGCTTTTCCGGCCTGAAAACGGCCGTGCTCAACGACCTCAAGAAGCGCGGCTTCGTCATTGATGCGGCACGCAACTCCGGCCGCGCCCTGAGCGCCCGCACACCCGAGCCCAACACACGCAGCGTTACGCGGACCCTGAGTGTGCGCATTCCGCTGGCCGACATCGCGGCCAGCTTCCAGGAAGCGGCGGTGGATATCGTCATCCGCGCCACACTGGCCGCCACACGCAAGACTCGCTGCAAGAGCGTGGTGCTGGCCGGCGGAGTCGCGGCCAACAAGCGGCTGCGCGAGAAACTGGGGGAGGCCTGCGAAGCCCAGAAAAAGACGAAGTTCACCGCCGCGCCGCTGCCGCTCTGCACCGACAACGCGGTGATGGTGGCGGGGCTGGGCTTCCATGAATTGTTGCAGGGGCGGCGCCAGGGCCTCGACTTCGACGTGATGCCCAACAAGGATGAGAAGCGCGAAAAGCAGAAGCTGAAGCTCTCGTCCAAGCCCCTGGGTAGTTGACGCCTGGGGCTTGCCCCGCCGAACCATTCGCCGGGCGCCGGATTCTGGCTTCTTTGCGCCCTTTGGTCTCACATCCTGGTGCACCGTGCCGCTTTACCGCTACAACCCCCGCCACCTGCGCGAGCCCGCCACCACGGTGCTGCTGGCGCTCAACCTGCTGATCGCGCTGGTCGACGGCTTTTCGGGCGAAATGCTGAGCCGCGCCATGTGGTCGCGAGGCTTTGATGTTTACTACGGAGACTGGTGGCGTCCGCTCACGGCGGGTTTTGCCCACTCGGATCTGATCCACATCGGAATGAACGCCTACTCGCTGTGGGTGCTGGGCAAGATTGTCGAGCCGCTCTACGGCACACGGCAATTCCTGGCCATTTACTTCCTGGCGCTGCTGGGGGGCTCGGCGCTTGCTCTGGCCTTCTATGACCCCAACACGCCATCGCTGGGGGCTTCCGGCGCCATCTTCGGGCTCTTTGGCGCCATGCTGGGTTACCTCTACTCCCGCACGGGAAGCTGGCAGGGAGTCATGTCCACGCCCTGGGGCCGCCAACTGCTCATTGTGCTGGGCATCAATGTCTACATCAGCCTGATGCCCGGCATCAGCCTGCTGGGTCACCTGGGAGGCTTTGTGCCGGGCTTGATTCTGGGCATCTGCTTTGAGCGAGCCGCACGCCGCGATGACTCCTTCGTTGACCGCCTGACAGCCTGGCTGACGCTTGTGGCCGTGGGTGGCCTGCTGGCCTATGCCGCGGTGCCCTGGCACCAGCCCGGCTACATTGCCACACGGGCCCTCAAGGCATTTGAGTCCGGCGACCGCGACCTGGGGCTGGAACTACTCAACCGCGCCGAAGCAGAGAACACGGCCCGCCACCCGGGCGTGGGCCTGATGATCCGCCACCTGAGCGCCTGGGAGCGAGGTCGCCGTCATGCTCCCGAAGCCTTTGACTACGATACCCTGCGCTGGCCCCTGACCCACATCAAGCTGGACTGGCCAAGCACCATTCCCCCAGAAGGGCGCGAGCACCCGTTCCACTTCCTGCGTCAAGGGGATGATTCATGACAGCTTCCCTTGAAACGTCGCATGGCCGCGCCTAAAGTCCGGCCATGGCCACCAACCATGAAGCGTTTGATGAGGCGCGGCAGTTCATTCCCGGCGGCGTCAACAGCCCCGTGCGCGCGTTTCGCGCCGTAGGCGGCACTCCGGTCTTCTTTGCGTCAGGATTTGGCTGCAAGGTCACGGACATTGAGGGCCGCGAGTACATTGATTACGTCGGCTCCTGGGGCCCCCACATTCTCGGCCACGCGCAGGAGAAGATTGTCAACGCCATCGCGCGAGCGGCGCGGGCTTCCACCAGCTTCGGCGCGCCAACCGTAAGCGAAACCGCGCTGGCCAAGGCCATCATCGAAGATTACCCCAACTGCGAGCGCGTGCGCCTGACCAACAGCGGCACCGAGGCAGTGATGAGCGCGCTGCGCCTGGCGCGCGGCTTCACCCACCGCAGCAGGATTGTCAAGTTTGCAGGCTGCTATCACGGCCACGTGGATTCGCTGCTGGTGGCCGCGGGCTCCGGCGCCCTGACATTCGGCAGCCCGGACAGCGGGGGCGTCACCCCCGCCGTGGCACAGGACACCATTGTGCTTCCTTACAATGACGTGGACGCCGTGGAGCGTGCCTTTGCCCAGTGGGGCGGCGAAATCGCCTGCACGATTCTTGAGCCCGTGGCGGGCAACATGGGTGTGGTGCTGCCGACCAGGGGCTTCCTTGAGAGCGTCGCCGCCATCACGCGTGAGAATGGCGCGCTGTTCATCATGGATGAGGTCATGACGGGCTATCGTGTGGCCCTGGGCGGGGCGCAGCAACTGTTCAACGTCCTGCCGGACCTGACGGTGCTTGGCAAAATCATAGGCGGCGGCATGCCCCTGGCGGCCTTCGGCGGCCGCTCGGAAATCATGGACCAATTGGCGCCTCTGGGCCCCGTGTATCAGGCGGGCACGCTCTCGGGCAACCCTGTCGCCGTTTCGGCCGGCCTCGCGGCCCTGACCCAGTTGCGCTCGCACCGCGAAATCTACGCGCGCCTTGAAGTGCTTTCGGCGCGCCTGGCCGCCGGCCTGTCCGACGCCGCGGAGGCCGCGGGGGTACCGCTTTACCTCGCACGCTGCGGCAGCATGCTGACGCCCTTCTTCCAGCAGGGCCCCGTGCGTAACCTCGAACACGCCAAGAAGAGTGACACGGCGCGCTTTTCGCGTTTCCACGCGGCCATGCTCAAGCGGGGCATTTACCTGCCTCCCAGCCAGTTTGAGGCGTGGTTTGTGTCCAATGCGCACACGTTCAAGGACATCGACGCCACCGTGGAGGCGGCCCGGGAGTCCTTCGTCGACTGCGCGGCCTGAGAACCCACGCGCCGATTCTCGAAACAAGGCGTTGCCCCCAAGCGTTCACCATTGCAGGGTGACGCCGTGCAAGACGCCATCATCACTATTTCTGAAGCCCTGCCGACTGCCCTGCGCGAGCCCCTGCGCCGCGCCCTGGCATCGGGTTCAACGGACGACTGGCTTGAGCTCGAGCGGTCCTGCGCCCAATGGCCCCAAGTTGCCGATGAACTCTACCAGGCAGCGGCCCGGGCCCGCGAGCTGCGCCACCCCTTGGCTGAGAAGCTGCTGGCGGCCGTGCTGACCCTGGCCCCCGACCACCTCGACGCCAGTGGCGCCCTGGCCATGGGCTATCTCGCGCGAGGCCATTCCCGGCAGGCCCACGCCCTCCTGGCCTCATTGCGCAAGCGCCGCGCCGCCGCCCGATGCCCCGAGAACGCAAGGCTGGACGAGCTTCTGCTCGGTGCGTCTCTGGCCGCGGGCATGAGCGAAGATGCCCGCGCCGCCGCCTACCGACTGGCCATCGCTCAGGATGCCTCCTGGGAAGCCCTGCTGGCGGCTGCCGAGTTTTTTCGCGCCGAAAAGGACCTCGATGCCCAGCGCACACTGTGCGCGCGCATGGTGGCCCTGCGCCCCCAGGACCCCGACGCCCATCTGTTCATGGCCCAGTGGCTGCACGACGAAGGTTACGACGAAGAAGCCCAGCGCCACCTCGAGCAGGCGGCGGCTTTGGCCTCCACGCGGCAGCAGGCTGTGCGCGCGCGCCGCCTGCTGTTTGAGTTGCGCCATCCGGAGGATGACGCGGAGTTCCGCAAGCTGACGGAAAGCTTCTTTGCCGTGGCGCCCGCGGAGTCACTGGCGGCCCTGGACCGCCTGACGCGCCGCCACCCTGACCTGGCCGAAGCCTGGCTCTTTTATGGCTTTGCTCTGCGCCGCGAGCGCCGGCTCGACGAGGCCATGCGCGCCTTTGAACGCTGCGCGCGCCTGAGCGACGACCCCAATGCCCACAAGGAACTGGCTGCCGTTTACGGCGAACTTTTGGAAGCGCGCCTGGCTGAACGCAGCGCGCGCCGGGCCCTGGAAAGCCTGGGCGAGCACGACCGCGTCTCGTGGATCAATCTCGCCGCCGCCCTGGCTGAGCAGCGCCGGCTACCCGAGGCCCGCGAGGCCCTGGCCCGCGCCGCAAGCCTCAAGCCCGGCGCCCCGGAGGTCGAGAGTGTTCAAGAACTTATCAACGAGCGCGAGAAGCCGCGCCGGGGCTTCTACAATGCGAGGCTGGTGAAGCTATGAGCGACAGCCCCGTGCGCGCCGCGGTAATCCCGTTCTCGAGCGACGAGAGCGACAAGCAGGCCATGTATGTATGCCGTGGCCTGGCCCTGGAGCTCATTGACTGGCTCAAGCAGGCCGAGGTGGACTGCATCCTGCTCACCAGCACGCACGTGGATGATGACGGGCACCATCGCCGCCTGGTCAATTTCAGCGAAGACCTGGATACCGCGACGATCTCCGAGATCGTCAACATGGCCCAGGAAGAGCAGCCCGACGACGACACAGACAGCCTGCCTGACATCCAGATCGTGTTCTCCGGCTACCTCAAGCGCGAGGGCGAGAACTACGAGGTCGATGTCCAGGTTACCGACGCCGCCGGCGCCTACGCGCGCGGCCGCACCAACGCGCGCATCACAGCCGGAGGATTTGGTCGCGAGGTGAACAGCCTGTTTCTGGAGAGCGCGCGCCTCGCCGGCGTCAGCCCGCCCAAGAGCTACAACCCCGGCACCGAGCGCCTCGCTGCCTGGAACCAGCTCATGCTGACTCGCGCCCTGCGCCTCGCCGGCGAGGTAGGCGCCATTGGCCGCGATGTGCAGGATGTGTTTGAGCCCGCCATCAAGGCCGCGCGCCTTGACCGCTCCTGCACTGCTGCCCGCGAGCGCCTGTGCGAGCTGGCCGAGGTGCTGGTGTTCGAGCGCGGCTATGACGCCCAGAAAGCGCTGCACGCGCTCGACGACGTAACGCGGCTCGTCGGCCCGAACTGGCGCAGCATCCAGGTGCGCGCCCAGCTTCTGGAAACTCTGGGCAAGCCTGCGGAGGCCGCCAAACACTACGCGCGGCTGCTCAAGGGTGAGCACGAAGCCCCAGGCGAAGACGTGCGCGGACGCGCGGCGCTGGCCGCGGGACGCTCTTTCAACGCGGCCAACCGCCACGAGGAAGCCGCGCGGGTGCTGGCCCGCGCCATGAAGTACGAGCCCCTGCGCGTGGAAGCCATCGTGGAGTCCGGCGTGGCCAGCCTGGGGCTGGGCGAGGGGGTCGTGGCCGAGCGCCTGTGGACGCGGGCGCTGGAACTGGATCCGGTCCACGTGGTCGCGCGGCTCAGGCTGGCCCAGTACTACGCCCACCAGGGCCAGGTCGACAAAGCAGCCGAACAGTATGGCCGGGTGCTGGAAGGCAGCGAGGTGCCGCGCGAAGTGTTCGGAGACGCGGCCGAGTTCTTCTACAACAACCGGTTGTTTGAAACGGCGGAGACGGCGGCGCGGCGTTTTGCCGAGGAATACCCCGGCGAGGCAATTGCCCACCTGCTCTGTGCCTCCTCGCTCAACGCGCTGTCGCGCCATGAAGAGGCGGGAAAGGCGCTCGACCAGGCCGAGTTGTGCGCGGGTGTGAGCACCCTCAAGGACCTGATGCTGCGCCAGCGACGCTGGGCCGAGTTCCCTCAGACGGAAATCCGTTTGCAGGAAGCCGCCGAGCATGTGTTCACCGAGAAGGTCGCGCTGGCGGCGGACATGCTGGGCAAACTGGCCGCCGAACACCCGGATTTCTGGGAGGCCCGCATGCTCTACGGCATCGCCCTGCGGCGCCTGGAGCGCTTTGAAGAAGCGCGCGTCGAATTCGAAGCGGTGCTCACCGGCCGCAGCGTGCCCTCCGCTGAGAAAGAACTCACCGGCGTTTACTCCCAGCTCGGCCAGCCCGAAAAGGCCCTGGAGTGCGCCAGGCGCGCCCTGGACCAGAACCCCGATGACGCCGAACTGCTGGCCAATTACGCGGCCGCCCTGCTCGAAAACGACGAACTGACAGACGCTTACAAGTTCGCCCGCCGCGCCCAGGACCTCGCGCCCGACGACGAACTCACCCGCAGCCTCATCGAACAGATTCTGGCGCGCAGCGAAAAGCGCGGCTTTCTGGCCAACCTGAAGGCCGCGGCCAAGTTCGTCACCAAGAAACTGAAGCGGCGCCGCAAGAAGCCCGCCAGTCCTCCCGAAGACAAAGCCTGAGGAGGAGGTGCGGACCGAGCCTGGCCCGCGCCTTTTCCTGTCGCACGGCCTGCTAGAATTTTCTCATGTCCAACGTTCACGAGATCCTGGGCAAGGAAGGCCTCATCAGCCGCAAGCTGGCGGGCCACGAAGAGCGGCCGGAACAACTGGCCATGGCTCAGGCCGTAGAGGCCGCACTGGCGGGCGACTTGCACCTCTGCGTCGAGGCCGGCACCGGCGTGGGCAAGAGCTTTGCCTACCTCGTTCCCGCCATTCAGCGCGCCCTGACCTGCACTTCCGACGAGCGCCCCATCGTCATCTCCACGGGCACCATCGCGCTGCAGGAGCAGCTCATGGGCAAGGACATCCCCTTTCTTCGCAGTATTTGGGGCGAGGAATTCACGGCCGTGCTGGCCAAGGGCCGCAGCAACTATGTGTCTCTGCGCCGCCTGGACCTGGCCCTGAAACAGGAGCAGGGCAATGTGCTGGCCAACGACGAAATGCGCGAACTGCTGCGCATCAAGCGCTGGAGTGAGGAAACATCCGACGGCTCGCGCTCAAGCATGGAGTTCGAGCCCGCCGCCGACGCCTGGCAGCAGGCCATGAGCGACCGCACCAACTGCATGGGCCGCCAGTGCCCCAACTACGAATCGCGCTGCTTTTACCAGAGGGCCAAGCGACGCATTTACAACGCCCACATTCTCGTGGTGAACCACGCCCTGCTCTGCGCCGATCTCGCGCTGAAGCTGCAGGGCGTCAACTACCTGCCGGACTACCGCTGCCTGATCGTGGACGAGGCCCACGACCTTGAGCACTACGCCAGCGAACATTTGGGCATCCGGCTCTCGCGCCTGGGCGTGAACTACAACCTCGCGCAGATCTACAACGCGCGCAAGAACAAGGGCCTGCTCACACGCTTTGACCATCTGCGCAAGGTCCATGACTCTCTGCGCCGCGCCCGGGATGCGGGCGAGCGGCTGTTCAATGAAGTGGAGGGCTGGGCCTTCAAACAGCACGAGCGCCCCGCACGCCTGCGGCAGGCCGGTCTGTTTGAAAACTCCGCGGCCGATGCCCTGCGTGATCTCTCGCTGGCCCTCAAGCAGGGCGCCCTCGAGGCCGCCAGCGAGGAAGACCGACTCGAAATCGAGAGCCACGCAACGCGGGTGCGCGACATGGCCGAGGGCATCGAGGCCTTCAACAGCCAGGCCCTGGAAAACCAGGTCTACTGGGTGGAAACCGCCCAGGGCGCGCGCCGCGAGAACGTGGAACTGCGCGCCGCCCCCATTGACGTCGGCCCCATCCTCCAGAAGGCGCTGTTTGAGCGTTGCAAGAGCGTGATTCTCACCAGCGCCACGCTCGCCACTGCCCCCGGCGACTTCTCCTACATCCGCCAGCGCCTGGGCGTGCCTGAGACCGAGCGTGTGGAGACCCTGCAACTCGGAAGCCCCTTCAATTTCCGAGAGCGCGCTCAGATCGTCGTGCCCGACGTTCCCGAGCCGCCCAAGGGCAAAGCCGGGGACCCCGAGTACGAACGGCGCATCAATGAAGAGGTCATCCAGGCTGTCACCCGTTCACGCGGCGGCACCTTTGTGCTCTTCACCAGTTATTCCCAGATGCGCCGTGTGCATGAAGAAGTCTCGGCGCGGCTGCAGCTTCTTGGCTACACGCTGCTCAAACAGGGCGACGGTGCCTCGCGCCAGCGCATGCTCGAGAAGTTCAAGGCCGGCAGCAAAATGGTGCTCTTCGGCGTTGAAACATTCTGGCAGGGCGTGGACGTGCCGGGCGAAGCCCTGACCACCGTGATCCTGGTGCGCTTGCCCTTTCCTGTGCCCACGGACCCCCTGGTGGCCGCGCGCATGGAAGCCATCGTGGCCGCAGGTGGAAGCGACTTCAACGACTACATGGTGCCCGAGGCCACCATAAAATTGCGGCAGGGATTTGGCCGCCTGATCCGCCGCAAGGACGACTTCGGCACGGTCGTCATCCTCGACAGCCGAATTGTGCGCAAGCCCTACGGCCGCCGCATGTTGAAAGCACTGCCAGACTGTGAGATCAGCGACGGCAATGGGCACGACCCCCGGCAGAAAGCCAAGGCCCGAGGCTAGCTCTGCCTGAAAACTGGCAGCTCTCTCGAATAGGCCTTTACGTTGTTGAATGGGGCCAAGGCGCGGCTACACTGAATTCGTTGGGGCCCCTTGCTGATGTGGATCATCGGCTGCGGGCCCCTTTTTCGTACGGCCCGCGGTTGAACAACCACGAGGTAACCATGCGGATAATCTCTAGCGCCACAATGTTGGGATGCGCGCTGCTCGGGCTCTTGGTGCTGGCCACGCCCTCAGAGGCCCAGAGAGCCATCGGCCGGGGCGGCTCCGGCGGAGGCTCGTCCGGTGGATCACCCTCGCCGCGCGCCAGTTCGCCTTCGACGCCTTCACCGCGCGCCAGTTCACCCTCGACGCCCCGTTCGAGCACGCCTTCACCGGCGCCTTCGCCGCGCGCCGGCTCGCCTTCGACGCCCCGCTCGAGCACGCCTTCACCGGCGCCTTCGCCGCGCGCCGGCTCGCCCTCGACGCCCCGCTCGAGCACGCCTTCACCTGCGCCCTCGCCGCGCGCCAGCTCACCTTCGACGCCCCGCTCGAGCACGCCTTCACCGGCGCCTTCGCCGCGCGCCAGCTCACCTTCGACGCCCCGCTCGAGCACGCCTTCACCGGCGCCTTCGCCTCGCGCCAGCTCGCCCTCGCCGCGCGCCGGCTCGCCCTCAACACCTCGTTCAAGCTCCCCGTCGACACCTTCGCCTTCGTCGCGCACCGGCAGCCGCAACGTCGAAGAGCCCGCGCCCACGGCGCGTCGCACGAGTAACGGCGTTCCTGACCTGCGCCGCGCCGAACCCGATACGTCGAGGGTCGCGCGCGACTCCAATCGTGGCGGCGAGGCGCCGACCAACCTGCGCCGCACGACCAACGAGCGCTCCACCATCACGGAACGCAGCACGACGTCGCGCTACAGCGTGGGTTCGCCCAATGCCGCGGCCCGCTCGACGGCTGTTGCGGGTCCCACGCCGCGCTTCTCCGAGCGCAGCACCCTGGCCAGCTACAGCACCGGCAGCGTGCGGACGTCCAGCTACACGACCAAGGGTTACAGCGGTTACTCCCACGGCGGCAGTCACTACCACAGCGCGTGGCGCATCGGATTTGGCTTGGGCTGGACCTGGAGCTGGGGCTGGGGCCGCTTCTCCATCGGCTGGTACTACCCCCACCACTACAGCTACGGACATGGCTACTGGCCAGGCTGCCACTCCTGGAGCTGGGGTGTTCACTTTGGCGTCCATGCGCTGGCCTACCTGACGGGTCACCACAGCTGGTCCATCGTG
>ERZ761602.5960-NODE-5960-length-14037-cov-6.709054_pt1 | contig 14037 bp, 9 predicted proteins | sample MGYA00512165_ERZ761602 | MGnify/ENA primary metagenome ERZ761602 (study PRJEB28899, sample SAMN02445085) | bioreactor sludge metagenome | biome: EBPR sludge; isolation source: Thorneside wastewater treatment plant | place: Australia: Brisbane, Thorneside...
GCCCACCCTCGCCGTGATCCTTGGCCTCCTTGCGGTTGAAGCACCAGGGGACATCGCGGCCGTGTTGCTCGGCCAAAGCGACGGCGACTGTCGCCACCAGCGGAATGCCCTTGTAAGCCGGCCCGAACAGGAGGTCGAACTCCAATCCGGCATCCACGATAGCGGCGGCGTAACAGCGTCCCAGCCGGGCCAGCGCCATTCCGCTGTCGAACAATCCCGCGTTGAAAAAATACGGGCTGATGCGCCCGGATTTCAGCGTGAATTCGCCGAAGCGCAGCACGCCCCGGCCGATGGCGAAGTCGAGAAAGTCTCGCTGATAGTCCCGCATGGTTCGAGATTCCGGCTTGAGGGTGGCGAATGCCGGTATCATAGCGCGCTTCGTCGCCCTGCCACCGGACCATCGTCGCCTCATGCGGGTCATCACCTTCAACGCCAACGGCATCCGCTCCGCCGCCAGCAAGGGCTTTTTCGCCTGGCTGGCTGAGCAGAACGCCGATGTGGTCTGCCTTCAGGAAACCAGAGCGCACGCCCATCAGTTGTCGTCCGACGCCTATCATCCGGCCGGTTATCGCTGCCACTATCACGATGCCGAGCGCAAGGGCTACAGCGGAGTCGCCATCTTCGCTCGCCGCGAGCCGGACGAGGTGCGAACCGGTTTGGGCTGGCCGGAGTGCGACGCGGAAGGTCGCTGGCTGGAGGCGCGGTTCGGCGAGCTGAGCGTGGTCTCGCTGTATCTGCCGTCCGGCTCCACCAGCCCGGAGCGCCAGACGGTGAAATTCGATTTCTTGGCGCGACTGGCCGAACCGTTCCGAGCGATGCGCGCCAGCGGTCGCGACTATATCCTGTGCGGCGACTGGAACATCGCCCACAAGGCGATCGACCTGAAAAACTGGCGGGCCAACCGCGACCATCCCGGCTTTCTGCCCGAGGAACGCGCCTGGCTGGATGACCTGTTCGGGCCGCTGGGTTGGGTCGATGCGTTCCGGGCGGTGAATCCCGAACCCGATCAATACACCTGGTGGTCGAATCGCGGCCGGGCGCGAGAAAAAAACGGCGGCTGGCGGATCGATTATCAGGTGGTCACGCCCGGCTTGGCCGACAAAATTCGCGCCGCCGCCATCTGTCGCGATCCGCGCTTTTCCGACCATGCACCCTTGCTCATGGACTACGACTATGCCTTCTGACGCCCCCCGGCGTTCCGGCCGGGATATCCTGCGCATTTTCCTGAGCGGCCGCATGTTGGCCGCCCTGCTGATGGGTTTTTCTGCGGGACTGCCGCTGCTGCTGGCCACCGGTTCGGTGTTGCAGGCGTGGCTGAAAGAGGCCGGCGTCGATCTCGGCACCATCGGTCTGTTCGCTCTGGTCGGCCTGCCGTACACGCTGAAATTCCTGTGGGCGCCGCTGCTGGACCGCTTCACCCCCATCGCCGCGCTGGGCCGGCGGCGCGGCTGGCTGCTGCTGATCCAACTGACGCTGACGGTGGCCATCGTCGGCCTGGGGTTCACCGACCCGACGAGAAGTCTGCCCATGGTCACGCTGGCGGCGTTTCTGGTGGCCTTCTTCTCCGCCTCGCAAGACATCGTGATCGACGCCTACCGGCGCGAGTCGCTGGCCGACGACGAGCAGGGCTTGGGCGCCTCGCTCTATGTCAACGGATACCGGATCGGGATGCTGCTGTCCTCGGGCGGCGGGTTGATCCTGGCCGACTTCATTCCTTTTTCCGCCGTGTACTGGGTCATGGCGGCGGCGATGTTGCCCGGTTTGCTCACCACGCTGTTTTGCGTCGAGCCGCTGGTGCCGGCCGGCACGCCGCGCACGCTGCGGGATGCGGTGGTGCAACCCTTCGTCGAGTATTTCTCGCGCCAGGACGCCGCGCTGATCCTGCTGTTCGTGCTGCTGTACAAAGTCGGCGAGATGATGGCCAGCCAGATGACCACGCCGTTTTATCTGGACTTGGCGTTCACCAAGACCGAGATCGGCACCATCGTCAAGCTGTTCGGCTTTTGGGCGACGGTGATCGGCGGGTTGCTGGGTGGAGTGCTGATCTTGCGGCTGGGGCTGTACCGGTCGCTGTGGATCTTCGGCGTGCTGCAAGCCATCGGCTTGATCGGCTTCGTGATTCTGGCCCGGCTCGGCCACAGCCTGCCGGGGCTGGCGCTGGCCGTGTCCAGCGAAAACCTGTTCAGCGGCATGGCGACGACGGCCTATGTGGCGTTCATGGCGACGCTGACCAACAAGAAATTCACCGCCACCCAGTACGCTTTGCTGAGCAGCTTGATGGGTATTCCGCGCGTGGTGGTCAACACCCCGACCGGCTATCTGGCCGAGTGGCTGGGCTGGGAAGGATTTTTCCTGTTCTGCATGGCGGCTACCGTACCGGGCCTGTGGCTGTTAACCCGCTTTCGTGGTTGGATGGAGGCCAAGCACTAAGCACTGAATTTTCGTCAAATCGCTTTTTTGGAATTTTTTTGTTACAATCATTTTCCAGAAGCTTCTCCCGGATCCAATTTATCAAAAAATCTGAGAAACGCCGTTAAAAATCGAACTCTTTCCAAGAAATTTATCCGTTCATCTCAGAGAAATGAAATATGCCAGACAACATCATTGCTTCCGAAAATGAACAGGAGAGAATTAACGCGCTGCGGAAATATCAAATTCTCGATACACCTCCTGATGGGGCATTTGACAATATCACTGCGCTCATCGCCCAGTTATTGGAAGTGCCCATCGCTATTATCAGCTTGGTGGATACGGATCGCATTTGGTTTAAATCGCATCATGGCTTGAATGTTTCCGAGGTTGAACGCAGTCCCGGTTTGTGCGCATCCGTAATTTTAAGCAATGATCCCTATATTATTCCCGATGCCCGCCTCGATCCTCGCTCTTTGGCCAATCCGCTCGTCGCGGGAAAATTCGGGTTACGCTCCTATGCCGCAGTACCGCTTCAAACCCATGACGGCCACAGTTTAGGAACCCTCTGCTGTATCGATTTCAAGCCTCGCACTTTTAGCCTCGAACAGACCAAAATTTTGGAGACTTTGGCGAAAGTGGTCATGGATCAGATGGAGTTGCGACTCGCCGCGCGGCGCGTTGACGAGCTTCATCAAAACTTGCAAGAGCTACACGAAAAGCTTCGAGAGCAAGCGACGCACGACTCGCTCACCGGCCTATGGAACAGAGGGGCGATCATGGAGCTGTTCGGCCAAACGCTCGCCCGTTCCCGTCGCGAACAACATCCCCTCAGCGCGATACTGCTCGACATCGATTTCTTCAAGCAAATAAACGATACTCATGGTCACCCTGTCGGAGACCAAGTTTTAGTATCAGTGGCTCAACGCCTTCGAGAAACCATCCGAGAAAGCGATGCTATCGGGCGCATAGGAGGCGAAGAGTTTTTATGCTTATTGTACCCATGCGATAGCGCACAAGCCGAAGTTGCAGCCGAACGCTGCCGCAAGGCGATATCCGCAGCTCCATTCGCGATTGGGGAGAACCTGCAAGACCGCCTTGACGTTACCGTTAGCGCCGGCCTTTTCAGTACGGGCAGCCAGCGCGATATTTCAGTGCAAGACATCATCAAAAAAGCGGATGATGCCCTGTACCGCTCAAAGCAAACGGGTCGTAACCGAGTCACCGTCGGAGAGTGAGCATCAATCGTTGGCAGGTGCTTTCATCACCCCAGCGGCAATACCGCGATCATCACCCCGGCATCTTCCGGACAAACCGTGATGGCGAAGTCCATCGCCCGGCACAATTCCAGCATCGGCTCGTTCTCGCGCAGGATTTCCCCGTACAGCTCGCGGAGGCCCCGAGCGCGAGCGTGTTGGACCAGCCGTCGCAACAGCAGGCTGCCGAGCCCGATACCGGTGGCTTCCCGCAGCAGCACGATGGCGAACTCCGCCCGCTCGCCGTCGGGATCCGCGCTGAGCCGCACCACTCCGCACCCCTCCGCCGACTGGCCGGGCCGCTGGCGGAAGGCCACCAGCGCCATTTCCCGTTCGTAGTCGATCTGGGTCAGCCGGGCAGCGTCCTCGTGGGTCAGCTCTTTGACCGGGTGCATGAAGCGCATCCGCACGTCTTCGACCGATAGCTGCTTGAACGACTCGACAAAGGCCGGCTCGTCTTCCGGTCGCACCGGGCGGATCAGCAAGGTCGAGCCGTCCGGCAAGAGCGAAGTTTCCTCCAGCTCGCGCGGATAAGGCCGAATCGCCAATCGCTCGTGGGCCGGCGCGGTCGTCGGCGCGAGGCGAATCCGGGCCGCGCCCACCGTCGCGCCGGCGGCGTCCGCCAGCACCGGATTCAGCGCCAACTCGACCACTTCGCCGATATCCGCGATCAATCGCGCAGCCTTGACCAGCAAGGCGAGCACGCCGTCCAGCGAACCCGGCAGCGCCGCGTCGGCCGCGCGCAACAGCCGCTCCAGCGGCGTGTGGCGGATGGCCTCGCGCGCCTGCACCGGATCGAGCGGCGGCAAAGCGGCGACCGGCTCGATCAAGGCAGCAGCCCATCCGCCCAAGCCCAGCAGCAAAGCGGGACCGAAGACCGGATCGACGACCGCGCGCACATCCAGTTCCAGCGGCGCCGGATCGGCGGCGCGGATCGCCCTCACCGCCTCCGGCGCCGCTATCGAAATACCGTAAACCGCCAGCAGCGCGGCGCTATCGGTGGCATCCAGCGCATCCCGGTCCGCCCGCAATCCCCGCTCGATCATCGGCCGAGCGGTGGCCGGATCGATGGCGAGCACCTCCGGTATGGCGGGCGGGGTCTGCATCAGCGCGATCCGGTGCTGCCGGAAACGCCAACGCCGCACGAAGGCGCGGATGGCGTCATCGGGGGTATCGAAAGCGGGAATGCCCCGCTCCAGAAAACGCTGCCGGGCAGACCGAACGCTGTCGGCCCCCAACCAGCAGGCCAACACCTCCGGCCGACCGCCTCCGGAAAATCGCGCCACGGCTTCGATCGCGGCGACGGCGGTCGCTTCGGCCGAGACCCGCGCGCTCGGCGCGTGAACCACGAGCACGCCGTCGAGATCAGCCCGCGCCCGCAGCAGCACGTCCAACGCGGCGGCGACCCGATCCGGGCCGGCATCCTCGCCCAAGTCGAGCGGGTTCTCGGGCGCGACTCCGGCCGGCAACACCGGGCGCAGGGCGCTTTCGGTTTCCCGATCAAACCGGGCCAGCCGACCCCCTTCCGCCAGCACGGCATCGGCCGCCAGCAGACCGAGCCCCCGACCGTTGCCGACAATCGCCAGCCGGTCGCCGGTCGCCGGCCGGTCGAGCGCCAGCGTTTCGGCGGCCCAAACCAGCTCCCGCAACGACCGAACCCGCAGCAGCCCGGCCCGGCGGAACGCGGCATCGTAAATCGCGTCGGCCTGGCGGGACGCCGCATCTTCGCCCCGGCCGGCGCGCACCACCAGCACCGGCTTGACCCGCGCCGCCGCCCGCGCCGCCGACAGAAACGGCCGCGCCCGCCTCACGGTCTCCAGGCACAGCAGGATGGCGCGGGTGTCGGGATCGCGAGCCAGCCCATCCAGCAGGTCGCCGAAATCGACATCGGCTCGTTCGCCCAGATCGACCACGCAGGAAAACCCGATGCTCTGAGCGGTGGCCCATTCGACCACCGGCGCCAGCATCGCGCCCGATTGGGCGATCAGGGCCAGATGACCCGGCCGGGGCGACAGAGAGACGAGCGAGGCGTTGAGGCCGCGACGGGGCGCAATGACGCCGAAGCTATTCGGGCCGAGCAGCCGCAAGCCATGATGGCGAGCGGCCTCGCGCAAGGTTCGGTGAGCGTCTCCGATTTCCTGAAGGCCGAGCACGCCGGAAGGCGCGGCGACGACCGCAACTTTGCAGCCGATCCGGCCCAGTTCGGCCAGCAGCTCGGGAACGGTCGGCGCCGGAGTGGCGATGATCGCCAGTTCCGGCACGCCCGGCAGATCGGCCGGACGCGGATAAGCCGGCATCTCCAGAACCCGTCGATGCCGGCGGTTGACGAGAAACAAATCGCCCTTAAAACCGCTCTCCAGCACGTTGCGGGCCAGCGCTGCGCCCAGCGAACCGGGTCGCTCGCTGGCGCCGATCAGCGCGACCGAGGCGGGATCGAACAGAGATCGCAGATGGTGGGTCGTCATGGCCGCAACTCCTGTACTGGATCGGCAGGATATACGGCGAAGCCGGCGGGAACGCAACCCGGCGTCTATAGGGCGCGCCCGGCGAGCGGTAGCGCGCTCGATGCCCGGCGAACGCGCTCGCGACCGAAACGATGCGCCGGACCGCCGCGAGCGCCGTCTCGATCCGCGCCGGCGCCACGACCCGCAACAACGGCGTCAAGCCTCTATCGCCGGTCCTCTCAAAACAAGCCGCCGGTCCGAAAACCGACGCCCGCGATCACGAGCAGCACCGACAGCGCGGTGACGCCAACGATATGCCAAGCCAGCGACGCTAGACGGCTCTCGTCCAACCGTGGAATCAGGCGCAGCCGGGCATCGGCGGCCAGCCCCAAAGTCAAGGCGAGCAGCAAGAGCTTGAGCGCGACCAGCCGCGTCCAGGGCGAGGACAGATTCAGCCACGCGCTCGCATCGGGCAAGTAGTGGTGCGCCAACCACAATCCGGTGAGGATCTGAACGATCAGCGCCGGCAAGCCGACGCGCTCATAGGTCGCCTCGAACTGCTGGAGGCGCTCCAGCGAGCGGCGCTTGAGCGCACCGGGCAATATGCCGAGCGCCAGCACCAGATGACCGCCGGTCCAGATCGTGGCGCCGATCACGTGAAGCGTCAGGATGAGTTTGTACATGGGGCGCTCTCGCATCGACCGTGGCTTTCGCGGTGTATCAAACGGCGCTCATCCTGAACCGGCGCGATGCGCTCCGTCAATGCACCCCCGCGCCCCGGTGGGCGATTTCGCCACAAAACGACGCCCGCGAACGCTCGGCGATATCTTTCCAATGCCGCAACAGCCCGCAATAGATTTTTCGCTGTTCCGGTAAATCAACCAGGACTTTCGCTTTCCGTCGTTCCCGCGCAAGCGGGAATCCAGTAAGCCGTTGAAAAAGCTGGATACCCGTTTTCACGGGTATGACGATCAAAGTTTCCAGCGAAAGTCCTGTCAACCATATCAGGGTGAGCCAGCAGCATTCGCGGATGATGGATGACCGTGCAGGCCAACCCGAGGCACGGCCGCAAAGTATGGCGCGCCATCAGATAGCAGAGCGCGGTTTGGATTAACGCCATTTCGGGCAACGTTTCACCGAAGACACCGTCGGTATCGGTCATATTCGCGATCACCGATCAGCTTCAGCAGGCAATGAAATCACGGCTCGCTCAAAGGTGGAGTCGCCGCGAGAACGCGCGTAGCGCCCGTCCGACCGAGGCGAAAACTCGCGTGTCGATCCGTCCGGGAAAAGCGTCATGAAGCGCAGATCGGCGCCCTGTGGCCGGAATGACCCGCTCGATTTTTGCGGCCCGGCGATCGCTTTCAGCACGTCTCGACGCTCCGGCGTCCAGCATCGAACCGAGCAGGTCGCCGAACGGACGGGTCGGCGGCGATCCAGGCGACACCCTTCCAATGCCAAGCCAATCGCCGGTAAGCGCAGCGCTCTTGCCAGGAACCACGGTAATCGGGATGCGCGCAAAGCGCTTCGATGTGCTGGACCACGATTGTGGCCATTCCGGTCGAGCGCCGACTCAAGGACTCGCGGATGAGTTGACCCAACCGGGCTTCGATTTCTCGCGGGGCGAGCGGTCGCGATGAGAGCATCCGGGTATTCATGCCAGATGCCCCATCGCGCGCCGGTGCCGCGCGGTCTCGGCCGCGCCCCCGTTCAGGCGATGCGCGCAGGCGTGCAGGCACAACGCCTGAACCCGACACTTGGAAGCGTGGTCGAGGCAGCGAAAATCGGCCACGCTCACCGCCCCGCAAACCAGAAGCTGGTAGAGTTTCGCGGCGTCGATGGCTAGCTCGATGCCCCCTTCCTCCGTCTCGCGACCGGCGGCGATCCCGGCATCGCGCAACGCGATGGGCTTTCGTCTGGCGCCCCGAATCGTCTCGCTGTCGAGCATGGCGGCAGACCTCATGACGCCACCGCGCTCAAGCCGCGATTGAACGCCGCCAGGCTGGCGCGCGGCAGCAGCACCAGCGGCTTGGTGTTGCGCTCGCAGAAGCGCTTGATCCGATCCACCGCGTCGTGGCTCACGCAATCCAGCGGACAGAGCACGGCGTCCGCCTGCCGCACCACGTCCCAAAGCTGGGCGCGGGCGTCCTCGCGTCCGCCGTCGTGATAGATGAAGCGGCCGTTGCGGCGCTCGACCAGTTCCCGGAAATGCGCGCACAGGCTCTGGCGACCGCCGACGTACAGCACGCAGCGGCCCACCAAGTCGGAGCTGGTGGCATCGGTCGTCGCGTCCCCATCGCCGCCATCCGCGCACGGGAGCGGCGCCAGCAGTCGCTCCAGAGTGATTTCCAGCATGTCCCGTTCCTGGCGGGACTCGGCCAGTTGTCGCGCGAGCCAGCGGTTTTGGTCGGCGGATCTGGTCGCCCGTTGTTTCCAGTCATCGGCGGTGGTTTCGGCGCGTTCGGCGCGCTCACGCTCGACCATGAGCCGCCCGCTTAACTCCTGAGTTTCGGCCCGCAATCGCGCGGCCAACGGCTGTTCTTCCAGCACCGCCAAACGGGCTTCGGCGACCTGGAGCCTGCTTTCCGCTTCCAGGGCCTGGGCCAGCCTTTTGTTCAGCGCGGCGCTCGCGTCTTCTCGCTCGGCCAGCCGGCGGCGCGCCGCGATCCTGGCATCGGCCAGTTGCGTTTCCAGCTCCGGGCAGCGGCGCTTTAAGCGATTCAATTCCTGCAAATCGACCCGGATGGATGCGCCTGACAAATGCGACAGCATATGAACTTCGCCGTAGACGCGGTCGAGCACAGGGCTCGGCACGTCGGGCCGGGTGATCAAGGCCCAGTACGCACCCGCGATGTCGCCCGCGCCCAGCGCCGTATCCCAGCAGGCCGCAAACGCCTCCGCCGATTGCGCTTTGCCGACTTGCTGGATGGCCGGCCGGTACTTGCGATCCAGATGCTTGTGGATCAGCCGGCTCGCGGGCGTGGCATCTCGGGCCGTGACGACGAACGCCCGATGCAGATCGTAATCGGTGGTCGGCGCCTGAGCGGTACCGCCCAGCCGCCGCTGGAGCTGGCGCAACTCGGTCAAGGTCAGGCAAGTGCCAATCACGCTACAGTGGTAGTACTGATCGAGTTCCCAAAGCTTTTTGCGCGGCGGGGCGGGCGATCCCCGAGGGGCCACCGGGGAACGGGGCAAAAACGTCGGCCCCAAAAGCTTGTCACCACCTGGAGCGTCGCCCAAACAAAACTTCTTGCGCGACGGCGCGGAAAGAGCCTCGGGGGTGTCCCGAACGGCTTGCGCGGGTTTCAGCATGGCATGATGCAGTTCGCACATCGGGCGATTCCATAGAGCGGTTTTTGTTAATGATAATCATTCTCATTTGAATGTCAAACCAAACTTGCTCGGGTCGTGGGGATGTGGCATTCGAGCGATCAAATCATGCGTGTTCCAACAGCGCCGCAGTGCTGCTGGATGGGCGCGTCGGCGTTGCAGCCCCCGGCCGTTGACGCATAATCGTGGACCAGAGCATCCAGCCCCGCCCGCCGCCAAAGATGGGAGCCGAGAACCCGAATGCCCACGCTGAACTGGATCGGCAAGGAGGCCGTCGTCAAACATCACAAAGAGGTGCCATTTCGGCTGCTGGAGCCGGCGCCGGAACTCTCCTGCGGCCCGGCAGACAGCGGCAACCTGATCGTGCAGGGCGACAACCTGCACGCGCTCAAGGCCCTGTTGCCGCGCTACGCCGGACAGGTCAAGTGCATCTACATCGACCCGCCGTACAACACCGGCAACGAGGGCTGGGCCTACAACGATAACGTCAACAGCCCGGAAATCCGCAAGTGGCTGGGCGAAGTGGTCGGCAAAGAAGGCGAGACGCTGGACCGGCACGACCGCTGGCTGTGCATGATGTACCCGCGCCTCGTGCTGCTGCGGCAGTTTCTGTCGGACGACGGAGTGATCCTCATCTCGCTGGACGATGTTGAGTCTGGCCACCTACGGTTGCTGTTGGACGAGATTTTTGGATTCAAGAATCGGATTGCGACAATAGTCTGGAATACGCGCAATACCGACAATCGAATCAAGACACGCCTCTCTCCCGATCATGAGTACATCTTCGTCTACGGGAAATCTGACTCGTCAAGTATCGAAGGGCGGGTAATAGACCGTTCGGACTTCAGAAACCCAGATAGCGACCCGAGGGGGCCGTACGTGACCGATCCTCTCAAGGGAAAGGCGACGGCTTCAGAGCGTCCCAATCTTCATGAGTACAACATGGAGCAGCCAAACACATCCAATGTTTGGAAGCCAGACCCGTCGAAGGGCTGGATAACCGATCGAGCTGGCTACGAGCGGCTCTTGTCCGAAAACCGTATTTGGTGGCCACCCAACCCGGCGTCAGGCTGGCCTCGCAAGAAACGATTTCTTTCCGAAACGCAAGAACGAATGCCGGCATCCAGCTTCTGGCCAGAATTCAAAACCCAGTCTGGAGCGCGAGATCTCGATGAAATACTTGACGAGCGCGTTTTTGCATTTCCGAAACCACTGTCCCTGATTCAGCGCGTGATCTCGTATTGCGCTCCACCGCGTAGCTTGATCCTCGATTCTTTCGCGGGAACCGGAACTACTGCCCATGCTGTACTCATGCAAAACGCCGAGGACGGAGGGCATCGCCGATTCATTCTGATAGAGATGCATGACAAGATCGCGCAAAACGTGACCGCCGAGCGCATCAAGCGCGTCGCCAGCGGCTACGAGAACACCAAAGGCAACGCGGTCGCGGGCCTCGGCGGCGGTTTCCAGTTTTGCCGTCTCTCGACCGACCCGCTGTTCGACGCCGACGGCCAGATTCGCGGCGACGTGGCCTTTGCGCGACTTGCGGAGTTCGTCTGGTTCGCCGAGACCGGAACGGGTTACGTCGGCGCGGCCGACAGCCCATTGCTCGGCGCCCACGACGGCCGCGCGATCTATCTCCTCTACAACGGCATCCTCAAGGACCAGTCGGCCGCCGGCGGCAACGTGCTCACCGGAGCGGTGTTCGACCGGCTCCCGAAATTCGCCGGGCCGAAGGTGATCTACGCCGCCGCCAACCGCATGGGCACTCGCGCCGGGCGCGAAGGCATCACCTTCAAGCAAACGCCTTACGCGCTGGAGGTGTAGGCCATGACCGCGTTCGCGCCGAAGACCTACCAGCAGCAAGCGCTCGACAGCGTGGAGGCGTATTTCAAGGCGTGCCACGAGTTGCCGTCTCCCTCCATCGCCTTCACCGCCACCACCGAACGGCTGTGGGATCGCGGCTTGCCTTACAACCCGCTGTCGGGTTTCCCGAAAGACATGCCGTATTTCTGTCTGCGCGTGCCCACTGGCGGCGGCAAGACCTGGCTCGCCGCCAAGAGCGTGGCGCGGGTCAACACCCACCTGCTGCGTCGCGAGCACAGCGTCATCCTGTGGCTGGTGCCGAGCAAGCCGATTCGCCAGCAAACCCTGAAGGCGCTCAGGGAGCGGCAGCATCCCTATCACGCCGCCTTGCGCGAGGCGGGGCCGGTCACCGTGCTGGATCTGGAGGAAGCCAAGAGCGTCACCCGCGCCACTCTGGATACCTCGACCACCCTTATCGTCGCCACCCGGCAGGCGTTTCAGGTGGAAGAAGAAGAATGCCGCAAGGTCTACCAGTCCAGCGGCGCGCTGATGCATCACTTCGACCATCTGTCGCCCACGCAGCGCGACGGACTGTTGACCGAGGGCGAAGGGGCGGATCGCACGATTCCGCATTCGCTGGCCAACGTGCTGCGGCTGCGCCGACCGTTCGTGATCGTGGACGAAGCGCACAACAGCCGAACCGAACTGGCTTTCGACATGCTGGCGCGTTTCCGTCCCAGCGGAGTCATGGAACTGACCGCCACCCCCGACCTCGAACGTACCCCCAGCAACGTGCTGCACAGCGTGTCCGCCGCCGAACTCAAGGCCGAGGACATGATCAAGCTGCCGGTCGTGCTCGAAACCGAACCGAACTGGCAGCAGTGCCTGGCCGACGCCATCGGCCGCCGGGACGCTTTGCACGAGTTGGCCGACGAGGAACGGCGATCCGGCGGCGCTTACTTGCGCCCCATCGTGCTGATCCAGGCGGAACCGCGCCGCGCCGGGGTCGAGACGCTGGATGTCGAGCGCGTGCGCGCCGAACTGATCGCGAACCACGCCATTCCAGCCAGCGAGATCGCGGTAGCCACCGGCGAGGAAAGGGGGCTCGAACAGATCGACGCCGACTACAAGCTGGGCGTCGCCGACCCGGCCTGTCCGGTCAAGTTCGTCATCACCCAGAAAGCTCTGGCCGAGGGCTGGGATTGCCCGTTCGCTTACATCCTGGTCAGCATGGCCGCGCTGCATTCGGCCACGGCGGTCGAGCAGTTGCTCGGGCGCGTGCTGCGGCAACCGGGAGCGAGCCACCGACAGGCGCGGGCGCTGAATCAGTCCTACGCCTTCGTCGTCTCCCGCAGCTTTGCCGAAACCGCCAGCGCCTTGCGCGACCGCCTGGTGGCGGGGGCCGGCTTCGAGCGGCGCGAGGTGAGCGAGTTCGTGACGGCGGCCAAAGCCGAGCAAGGACGGCTGGATTTGGAAGGCCAAGCCGGGCGCGTGGTCGTTCGGCCAGTGGCGATCACATTGCCGGAGAAGCCGAACCTCAAAAGCGTGCCGAAGCCGGTGCGCGACAAGGTGGCCTGGGACGGAACGCTCAACACGCTCACCATCCACACACCCCTGACCGAAGACGAGACGGAGGCGCTCAGGGCTGCCGTCACCACCGAAACTTCCGCGGCCGCGATCATCGCAGCGGCGGAGATCAGCCGCACGACGGCCATCGAGTATTTTCAGACGCCCGCCGAACGCGGCGAGCGCTTCCGCGTGCCGCAGTTGGCGCTGCGCGTGCAAGGCGAGCTACGGTTGTTCGACGACCCCGAAGCGCTCGATTATCCGTGGGATTTATCGCCCCGCGATGCCGCGCCCACCGCCGACGACATGGCCGCGCTGCAAGCGGGGCTGAAGGTTGTGGAGGGTGGCGAGATCGATGTCGATGGCGCGAGCGGCAAAATCGTGTCGCGCTTCTTGCCCGACCTCCAGCGCGACCTGGGCTTGGTCTATCCATCCGAGCATTGGGACGAGGTGCGTTTGGCGACGTGGCTGTGCCGCAACCTGCCGGAACCGTCCCTCACCCACGCCGGCAAACGGGCTTTCGTGGCAGCTTGGCTGACCGAGCTGCTACACCGGGAAAGCTTCGCGCTGGCCCGCGTCAACCTGCAAAAATTCCTGATTCGCGATCTGCTGGAAGCGCGTATCCGGGATTTGCGCAAGTGGGCGGCGAATCGCGCGTTTCAGCAAACCCTGTTCGGAGAGGACGCCGCCGCGCGGGTCGCGGTGACCGATCTCCACGCCTTTGCATTCCCCGTGCAAGGCTATATCCCCAGCCGCAATTACGAGCCGGCCACGTCGAAATTCGGCTTTTTCGACTTCCGCGAGCACTACTACGGACGCATCGGCGATTTCGACAGCAAGGAAGAATTCGAGTGCGCGTGCTGGCTGGACATTCAGGCTCAGAAGGGCCGCATCCGGTTCTGGGTGCGCAATCTCGTCCGGCGCGAGGGCAGCTCCTTTTTCCTTCAAAAAGCCGACGGCCGTTTCTATCCCGATTTTCTGTGTCGGTTGCCCGGAGCCGGAGACGATCCCGGCCCCATTCTCGCCGTCGAGTACAAGGGCGCGGATCGCTGGGCCGCAGCGGAGGATGACCGTCTGATCGGCGGATTGTGGGCCAGTCTGTCCGAGGGGCGCTGCCGGTTCGTGATGGTCAAGGACAAAAGATGGGACTGGATCGAGGAGCGCCTGAATTGAGCGCCTGAATTGAGCGCCTGAATTGAGCGCCTGAATTGAGCGCCTGAATTGAG
>ERZ761602.5961-NODE-5961-length-14036-cov-4.180817_pt1 | contig 14036 bp, 12 predicted proteins | sample MGYA00512165_ERZ761602 | MGnify/ENA primary metagenome ERZ761602 (study PRJEB28899, sample SAMN02445085) | bioreactor sludge metagenome | biome: EBPR sludge; isolation source: Thorneside wastewater treatment plant | place: Australia: Brisbane, Thorneside...
CCGACACCTCGCGGAGCCGGTCGGTGAGGCGCAGGAGCTGGGCCTTGTCGGCGATATTCCGGGCGAAAACGATGTAGCCCCACGGATCGGCCTCGCGGAAGAAGGCGCGCTCGTCGGCCGTGAGGTCGAGGCCGGACATGCCGAGTATCAGGGCGGAGGTCATGAGAGCCGTTCAGCTTGGGATCGGGATGCGTCGGAGATGGCTGCGCCGGCCGCGCTGAGGCGGCCGGCGCGGTTCACCATAGGGGCTTTCGCGGGCGCGCGAAATGCGGCGTCAGGGCTGGCCGACCATGCAGGACCCGCCTCGGGTGCGCAGGACCTCGCACATCGCGACGGCGTCGGCACGGGTCGCGAAGGGGCCGACGCGCAAGCGATACCAGACGCCCTTGCTGCCGAGGTCGACGCGCTTGATGTCGGGCTTGAGGGCGCCCAGCAGGTCGCCATTGCGCTTCTTCATCGCCTGCCAGTTCGTCGCGGCCTCGGCGTCGTCCTTGTAGGCGCCGACCTGGACGACGAAGGCGCCCGAGGCGGCCGACTTGTCGGCGGCGGCGTCAGCGACGCCGGGATCGACCTTGTCGATCTCGGCGGCGAGCGCGGCCGACTGTTCCTTGGCCTTGGCTTCGGCGGCGAGCTGTTCGGCGGTCGGGGCGGCGGTTTCGGGATCGGCGGCGGCAGCGAGGGCGGCGTCGCCCTCCTCGGCCGCGCCCGGCGTCTCGAAAGGATCGGCGGCCGGCGGCGCGGCCGCCATCGCGGCGGCAGGCGCGGGCGGCAGATCGACGGGGGTTTCGGGCGGCGGCGCGAGTTCTCCGGCGGGGGCGTCGGCGGCGGCTTCGGCCTCGGCGCCGGCGATGCGCTCGTAAATGAGCTTGTCCTGGTCCGGCACCGTCGTGCCGCCGGGGTTCTCGGGCGGGATGCGGATCGGGCCGGATTCGGCCGCGATCACCGGCGGCGTGCCGCGGTCGCCCTGGCGCACGCCCTGCTGATAGGCGACCCACACGACGGCGCCAAAGGCCAGGAGCACCAGGCCGGTGAGGACGATGAAGAGCGGGCTGCGCGTGCCGCCGCCTTCGTCGTCCTCGAGCGTCGCGTCGTACATGAAGTCGCTGTGGAAGCGGCGATCATACTCGGCCTGATCGAAGCCTCCGCGGTCGACATTGGTCATCGTCTGCGTCCCCTACGCAAGCTCGCGGGCGTTGCCCGGCCTGCGATTCGATTCATTCTGCAGTCTAGCAGTGCGATCACGGCAGAATACGGGCGATCGCGAGGACGGTTGCGCCTCATTGGTCAACGAAGGGTTAAGGGCGGGCCTGCCGTCGCTCAGTCGAGATAGAAGGTTACGTTGGTGACGACGCGGACGTTCTTGTCGATCGCGCGGTCGTCGCTGCCGTATTCGCCGGCGTCGGCGTCGCGGATCTCGAAGCCGCCCTGCTGGGCGGTGCGGATCGAGCCGACGCTGACGCCGGCGTTCTTGGCGAACTCGTCGGCGGCGAGGCGCGCGTTCTGGGCGGCCTCGCGCAGCATGTCGGGCTTGATCGCATTGAGGCCGGTGAAGAGGTAGCGCGGCTGGCTCTCGGTGAGCAGCAGGCCGGCGGCGATCAGGTCCCCGGTCTTCTGGCTGGCGGCATAGACCGCCTTCACGTCGGGCGTCGTCACGACGAGGGCGCCGGAGATCTCGTAGCGGGTTTCGATCAGCGCGCCGTTGGCGTCGCGGAACTCGCTCTGGCCGACCGATGTCTGACCGGCGAGGACGGCTTCGGCGGCGAAGCCGTTGGCGGCGAGAAAGTCGCGGATGATGCGCGCATTGGCCTCGGCCTCGGCATAGCCGGCCTTGAGGTCGGCATTCGAGACCTTGTAGCCGATGGACCAGATCGCCTGGTCGGCCTTCACGCTGCGCTCGGCGAGGCCCTTGACGTCGGCGGTGTCGACAAGGGCGGAGTTCACGGTGGTGCGGCTGACGAAATAGCCGCCCGTCGCGATGCCAAGCCCGATGGCGAGGCCTGCCGCGACGAGGGCGCCGCCGCCGGTTCTGATCGAGTCGCTCATGGGTATTCTCCGCCGGCGGATGATCGCGGCCAGAGATGAAAGCGCGGCGATTGAGGCCGGTTTAGGGCGGCCCTTCGAGGCGGGCGCGGTGCGTCCTTCGAGACGGCCGCTTTGCGGCCTCCTCAGGATGAGGACCGTTGGGGGTTCCTCAGGACGAGGACCGTTGGGGGGCCTGGGATTTGGGTTTGCTGGACCGTTGTGCGTCCTTCGAGACGGCCGCTTTGCGGCCTCCTCAGGACGAGGACCGCCGTGGATTTCTCAGGATGAGGACCGTTGGGGGTTGATCGGGCTGAGAAGGGTTTGGGGTGAACGCGGTGAGTCCTTCGAGACGGCCGCTTTGGGGCCTCATCAGGACGAGGACCGCCGTGGATTTCTCAGGATGAGGACCGTTGGGGGTGGCTGAGGGCGCGAGGGGTCAGAGCGGGTCGGTGTCGAGGCCGAAGAGGCGCTTGTGCTCGATGAGGGCGAAGCGGTCGGTCATGCCGGCGATGTAGTCGGAGACGACGCGGCCGGTCGCCGTGGAGCGCGGGCCATCGGTGATGTTGCGCCATTCGTCGGGCATCAGGCGCGGCTCGTTGATGAAGGCCTCGAACAGCTCGCGCACCACGCGGTGGGCCTTGCCGACCATGCGCATGACCCGCCAGTGGCGGTACATGTTCAGGAACAGGAAGTCCTTGAGCGTTCGCATCGAGCGGTCCATCTCCGGCGTGAAGGCGGCGAGCGGCCGGCCGAGGGCGCGCACGTCCTCCACCGAGGCGACGCCGCTCTCGATCGCCCGGCGGCGGGTCTCGCCGATCAGATCCTCGATCATCAGGCCGATGAGATCGCGCACCGCCTCGTGCGCCAGGCGGCTGCGCTCGACGCCCGGCCAGCGTTCCTCGACTTTGCGGAAGGCCTCGCCCACCATCGGAAGCGACATCAGGTCGTCGATGGTGAAGAGGCCGGCGCGCAGGCCGTCGTCGATGTCGTGGTTGTTGTAGGCGATGTCGTCGCTGAGCGCGGCGATCTGCGCCTCCGGTCCGGCATAGGTGCCGAGCTCCAGCGGATGGATGGCGTCGTAGCCGGCGATCGCCTCGGGCAACGGATCGTTGTCCAGGCGGGGAATGAGCGGCCCGTTGTGCTTGGCGATGCCTTCCAGCGTCTCCCAGGTCAGGTTGAGGCCGTCGAAGGCCGGGTAGCGAGCCTCAAGCCTGGTCACCAGGCGGATCGCATGGGCGTTATGGTCGAAGCCGCCATAGGGCTTCATGCACCCGGCGAGCGCATCCTCGCCCGCATGGCCAAAGCAGGTGTGGCCGAGATCGTGCGCGAGGGCGAGCGCCTCGGCCAGGTCCTCGTCGAGGCCGAGGACGCGCGAGATCGAGCGGGCGATCTGCGCGACTTCGAGCGAATGGGTGAGCCGCGTCCGGTAGTAGTCGCCCTCGTGATAGACGAAGACCTGGGTCTTGTGCTTCAGGCGGCGGAAGGCCCCGCAATGGATGATCCGGTCGCGGTCGCGCTGGAGCGGGGTGCGGGTTCGGCTTTCGGCCTCGGGATGGAGGCGGCCGCGGGTGGCGGCGGCCTTGGTCGCCCATGGGGCGAGGCCGTCCGGGGTGTCGAACTCGGTGACTGACGGCCGCGCCATAGGGCCCGCTCCCGTTTGAAATTCGCATTCTCAAGCCCCACTCTATACAGGTCCGTCTGCGAGAAGATGAAGGGCTGCCACGCCATGACGACCCAAACTGCCGCCCTGCCCGTCACGATTTCCCAGAGCGCCGCCCGGCGCGTCGCCGAGATCCTGGCCCGCGAAGCGCCCGGCACGATGCTGCGGGTGGCGGTCAACGGCGGCGGCTGCCAGGGATTTTCCTACGACTACAGCTTCACGGCCGAGCGCGCGGCGGACGATTTCGAGCTGCGCGAGGGCGGCGCGGTCGTGCTGATCGATCCGATGTCGGCCGAGTACCTGGCCGGCTCGGTGCTGGACTGGGTGGACGAACTGATCGGCGCGTCGTTCCAGATCCGCAATCCCAACGCGAAGTCGTCCTGCGGTTGCGGGACGTCGTTCTCGCTATAGAGGCCGCCGGCCGGAACCAACCGCGCGGCTCGGCGTTCATCTCCTGTCAGAGCATGGCGGCCGGCGCGCGGCGCATGACCGCCCGCTCTCCGGCGACAGGAGTATTCCCATGAAAAAGACCCTTTTGAGCTTCAGCGCGGCGCTGATGCTGAGCGGCGCGGCCCTCGCCGAACCGATCGATCCGAACACCAGCCTCTGCCTCTCCGATACGCTGAAGGCGATGGAGACCAACACCTCCTACGATGCCTTCGTGCCGACCCAGTTCCTGGACAACGCCCGCGTCATCGAGTGGAAGGCGCCCTACAGCGAAGCCAGCGACGAGCCGGTCGCCACGATGGTGGTGATCGAAGGCGTCGGCCGCAAGCGGGCCGACCACAACGACACCGACGACGTGACGATCAAGTGCGCGATCGATGCCGGCGTGGTGCGCAACATCGAGATCGTCGAAGGCCATGACGTGAAGATCGTCTCGCCGATGACCGTTTCGCAATAACGGGCAGGCGTTCCCCCGACGCCTGAACCGCGCTAGGCTCCTCCCCTTCCAGGGAGGAGCCTATGCGTCTTTTGACTGCCGCCGCAGCTTGCGCCGTTCTGGCCGGCGCGGCATCCGCGGAGTTCTACCGCAGCCCCGTCGTGGAGGCCTGCCACGAGGCCGTGGTCGCCAGCCTCGCCGGCAACACGACCTACGACGCCTTCATTCCGACCGAGTTCCTGGACGATGCGCGCATCCTGCGATGGCAAGCGCCCTATAGCGCGGCGAACAAGACCGAGGTGGCGACCATCGTACTGCTGGAAGGCCGGGCGCGGCTGCTCGTCGACCGCACGAAGTCGGAGGATGTGACCGCCAAGTGCGGCCTCAACTTCAACGAGGTGCTCGCGTCGGATATCCTTAAAGGTCACGGGCTGCCGGACGAAGCCCAGTGAAGATCGCCACCTGGAACGTCAATTCGGTCAAGGCGCGGCTCGATTCCGTGCTGACCTGGATGAAGCAGGCCGAAGCGGACGTCGCGGGGTTCCAGGAGATCAAGTGCATCGACGACGCCTTCCCGCGCTTCGAGTTCGAGGCGATGGGCTACAATGTCGAGACGCACGGGCAGAAGACCTATAACGGCGTCGCGCTGCTCTCGAAGCATCCGATCGAGGACGTGGTGCGCGGCCTGCCCGGCTTCGCGGACGAGCAGGCGCGCTACATCGAGGCGCTGATCGCCCCCAGGGGCCAGGCAGCGGTGCGCGTCGCCTGCCTCTATCTGCCCAACGGCAATCCCGCGCCGGGCGACAAGTACGACTACAAGCTCGCCTGGATGGAGGCCTTGCAGGCGCGGGTGGCGCATCTGCTGAGGCTGGAGGAGCGGCTGGTGGTGATGGGCGACTACAATGTCATCCCGACGCCGGACGACGTCCACGACCCCGCCGCCTGGGCCAAGGACGCGCTGTTCCTGCCGGCGAGCCGGGCAGCGTTGCGCAAGCTCGTCCATCTGGGGCTGACGGACGCGGTGCGCGCCTGCAACCGGCAACCGCATCAATACACGTTCTGGGACTATCAGGGCGGCGCCTGGCCCAAGAACAACGGCATCCGCATCGACCACATCCTGCTCTCGCCCCAGGCCGCCGACCGCCTGGAGGAGGCCGGGATCGACCGCCACGTGCGCGGCTGGGACAAGGCGTCCGACCACGTTCCCGTCTGGTGCCGCCTCTCCGGGTAAGCCGGGGGCGATATGTCGCTGGCGGCGGGCATGACCCCTCCCCCGCCCTGTGACAGCGTGGCCGCCGGATTCAACCAGACCGGGGTTTCACCATGTTCACGATCCGCCGACTGAGCGCGCGCCTGGCTGGCGGCGCCGCCGCGCTGGCGCTGCTCAGCCTCTCGGCCGCCGCGGCCGAACTGCAATTGAAGCGCGTGATGCTGTCGGCCGGCGGCGTCGGCTATTTTGAGTATCAGGCCGAGGTCGACGGCTGGGAGACGCTGGACGTGCCCGTGCGCCTCGACCAGGTCGACGACGTGCTGAAAAGCGCGGTCATCTTCGACGATGCCGGCGGCAGCGGGACGATCGAGCTGCAGGGCCGCGATTCGCTGATCGAGATCTTCCGCACCATGCCGATCGGCCCCGAGGCGTTCTCCTCGCCCGGCGCGCTCTACAGCGCCCTGCAGGGCGAGGAAGTGTCGGTCTCCGAGCCGCTGAGCGCCCAGGGCAAGATCGTCTCGGTGGTCGAGGAGGCGGCCTGGAAGGACGGCGTGGCGGTGACGCGCCACCGCATGTCGCTGATGACCGAGAACGGTCTCGTCCAGTTCGTGCTGGAGGACGCCCGCGACATCGCCTTCACGAACGAGGCGCTGAACGCCAAGGTGAACGACGCGCTGAGCGCGCTCGCCGCGAACCGCCAGCGCGAACTGCGGACGCTGAAGATCACGGCGCGCGGCGACGGCAGCCGCACTGTCACGGTCGGCTTCGTCATCGAGGCGCCGCTGTGGAAGACGTCGTATCGCCTCGTCACCGCCGCCGACGGCAAGGCGCGGATGCAGGGCTGGGCAGTTATCGAGAACGCCAGCGGCACGGACTGGACCGATGTCGAACTGACGCTGGTCAGCGGCAACCCGGTGACCTTCCGCCAGGCGCTTTACGACAAGTACTATGTCGACCGGCCTTCGGTGCCGGTCGAGGTGCTGGGCCGCGTGACGCCGCGCCGCGACGACGGCAGCACCGGCGGCGAGGAGACGGACTACTACAAGAACGGCCAGGGATCGCCGATCGAGCCGGCGCCCCCACCAGCGCCGGCGCCGGCGACCCGTGCGCCGGCTCCTCTGGAGGAAAGCGCCGAGACCGAGGACATCGTCGTCACCGGCTCGACGATATCGGGAAAGCCGGGACAGGTCGCGGCGGAAAGCACCGAGGCGGCGACGTCGGTCATCTTCACGCTGTCGAACGCCGTGACGGCCGGGTCAGGACAGTCGCTGACGGTCCCCATCCTCGACCGCGAGATTCCGGCGCAGATGATCTCGTTCTTCCAGCCCTATACCCATCCAACGCATCCCCTGTCGGCGGTGAAGCTGACCAACGAGACCGGAACGGGATTGCCGCCCGGCATCACAACGCTGTTCGATACATCGAGCGGGCGCACGGTGTTCGCGGGCGATGCGATCCTCAGCGTGCTCCCGGTCGGCGAGGACCGCATCCTCTCCTATGCCGTCGACCAGAAGGTGCGGATCGACCAGAGCGAGGCGCAGGAGAGCACGTTGAGCGGCGCAAAGCTGACCAACGGCGTGCTGGAGACCCAGACGGTGCAGCGGGTGACCAATAGCTACACCGTCCAGGGCGCCGCGAACGAGGACCGCACGGTGCTGATCGAAACCCCGCGTTACGACTGGGAGCTGAAGTCGCACGACCTGGCGACCACCGAGACGACGGGCGCCTATCTGCGCATTCCGGTGTTCGTCGGGGCGGGCAAGACCGAGACGCTGAACGTAGTGTGGGAGCAGGTCGCCTCGTCATCGGCTGAGGCGATCGACCTCGACGAAAACGCCATCGCCTACTACGCCAGCGCCGACGGCAAGCTGCCCGATCCGATCCGCGCCGCCTTCGCGCGGATGGGCGAATTGAAGGCCGAGGTCTCGCGGATCGACGCCGCCATCGAGCAGGCCACGGCCGAACGTACGCGAATCTACGAGGAGCAGGAGCGCATCAGGGCCAACCTGGAGGCGGTGCCGGAGGGCAGCGATCTGCAACGGCGTTATCTCGCCACGCTGGCGGCGCAGGAAGACCGCCTCGCGGCGCTTGAGGGCGAGATGGTTCGGCTGACCGGCGAGCGCGCGGCGGCCGAGGAGACGCTGCGGGCCTATGTCATGAGCATCGATCTTTAAGGGAGCCGGGTGAGAGAATGATCAAGCTGACCTTCTGTCTCGTGCGGCTGCCGCACCTGACGCGCGAGGCCTTCCAGGACTACTGGTTCAACACGCACGGGCCGCTGGTGCGCAGCGTCAAGGACGTGCTGCGCATCCGCCGCTATGTCCAGCTTCACTCCCTCGATCCGGAGATCAGCAAGGGCGCACGGGCCTCGCGCGGCGGGCCGGAGCAATACGACGGCGTCGCCGAACTGTGGTGGGACAGCTTCGAGGACATGGCGCCGGGCGGCGACCAGGCGGCGGCCGACGCCGCCCTGATGCTGCTGGAGGACGAGAAGCGTTTCATCGACCTCTCGCGCTCGCCGCTGTGGTGGGGCGAGGAGAAGACGATCATCGGGTAGGCCCCGAACAGACTCATGGCCGGGGGCGACCCGGCCATGAGGCGCATCGGCCGGGGAACCCGGTCCTATTTGTAGACGAACTCCTTGCCGTCGAGATCGATCGCCGGCAGCGACTTGGTCTCGGCCCAGTAGTCCTGGGTGTGCGCCCACTCGGGCTTGTCGCCGCGCTTGGGCAGGAGATGCATCGAGCGCATCAGATAGCCAGGATTGAAGTTTTCCGGGTCCATCCAGGGCAGCAGCGGCATGTCCTTGTCTTCCGGCCTTAGCGCGACCTCGACCCGCCTGGCGCCCTTCGCGTCCATGTGCTGGAGCAGGCGGCAGACGAAATCGCCGATCAGGTCGGCGCGAAGCGTCCAGCTGGCGCGGAAATAGCCGAAGATCCACACCATGTTCGGCACGCCGGTGAACATCATGCCGCGATAGGTCACGGTGTTCGCGAAGTCGAGCGGCTTGCCGTCGATGGTGAAGGCGATGTCGCCCAGCACCGACAGGTTGAAGCCGGTCGCGGTGATGATGATGTCGGCCTCAAGCTCCTTGCCGGATTTCAGCAGGATGCCCTTCGCGGTGAAGCGGTCGATCTCGTCGGTCTCGACCGAGAGCTTGCCCTTCGCGGCGGCCTGGAAGATGTCGCCGTCGGGGACGAAGGCGATGCGCTGACGCCACGGGCGGTAGGACGGCGTGAAGTGCTTGTCCACCACCTCCTCGGGCAGGAACATCTTCACACCGGCCAGCAGTTCCTGCTTGACGGTCTCGGGTTCCTCGAACGAGCGGCGGGTGAACTCGGCCTGGTCGAATAGCACCTTGCGACGGACGATTTCGTGGATCCAGGTCTCGTCGATCTCGAGCTGGCGCAGCGTGTTGGCGAGATCGTTCTCGTTGCGCCCGGGGATGAAATAGGTCGGCGAGCGCTGCAGCAGCGTGACATGGGCGCAGTCATCGGCCATCGCCGGGACGATCGTCGCCGCCGTCGCGCCGGAGCCGATCACCAGGACGTTCTTGCCCTTGTAGTCGAGATCCTCGGGCCAGGTCTGCGGATGGACGATGCGGCCCTTGAAGTCCGACATGCCCTTCCATTCGGGGGTGTAGCCTTCGGCATGGCGGTAGTAGCCCTGGCACATCCAGAGGAAGTTGGCGGTGAAGCGCAGATCCTCGTTGGTGTCGGTGCGGACGGCCTCGATGGTCCAGAGGTTGTCCTTGCTGGACCATTCCGCCGACACGATCTTGTGCTGGTAGCGGATGTGGGAACCGAGATCGTTCTCCTCGATCACCTCGCCCATGTAGGTGAGGATTTCCTCGGCGGTGGCGATCGGCGGGCCGACCCACGGCTTGAAGCGGTAGCCGAAGGTGTAGAGGTCGCTGTCGGAGCGGATGCCCGGATAGCGGTGCATCAGCCAGGTGCCGCCGAAGCTCTCGAGCCCTTCGAGCACGACGAAGGTCTTGCCCGGGCACTGGGTGGACAGGTGATAGGCGCCGCCCACGCCGGAAATGCCCGCACCGACGATCAGCACGTCGAAGTGCTCGGTCTTGCCGGGTGCGGATTTTGGACGGCTGGCTTCGGTGACGGTCATGGCCGGCTTTCCTGATTGATGCGACCGCCGCGTCTGCCGCGTGCCGGCCGCCTGTTTCCTCGACGCGATCAACCTAGAGGCACATCGCCAGCGATCATTGATCGAAGTCAAAAGGATTCACGAGTGACGCTGCGTCAGCCCGGCTGCGGCGCAGGGCTCCGAATATCCCCAATGCGCGCCGGGTGGTTCCGACAGCGCCGCGGCGCTATACTATTGCGACGCGGTGCGCCCCGATTTCCCCGCGGAAACCGCCAGATATCAGGATTTCGCCATGCCGCCCTATCGTTCCCGGACCTCGACCCACGGCCGCAACATGGCCGGCGCCCGCGGGCTGTGGCGTGCCACGGGGATGCGCGACAGCGATTTCGGCAAGCCGATCATCGCCATCGCCAACTCCTTCACCCAGTTCGTGCCCGGCCATGTCCATCTGAAGGACCTCGGCCAGATGGTCGCCCGCGAGATCGAGCAGGCCGGCGGGGTCGCCAAGGAGTTCAACACGATCGCGGTCGATGACGGCATCGCGATGGGCCATGACGGCATGCTCTACTCGCTGCCCTCGCGCGAGCTGATCGCCGACAGCGTGGAGTACATGGTCAACGCCCACTGCGCCGACGCGCTGGTGTGCATCTCGAACTGCGACAAGATCACGCCCGGCATGCTGATGGCGGCCCTGCGGCTCAACATCCCCACGGTCTTCGTCTCCGGCGGACCGATGGAAGCCGGCAAGGTCGTACTCAGCACCGGCACCCGCAAGGTGGACCTGATCGACGCCATGGTCGCGGCCGCCGACGAAGCGGTCTCCGACGAGGACGTGAAGGTCATCGAACGCTCCGCCTGCCCGACCTGCGGCTCGTGCTCGGGCATGTTCACCGCGAACTCGATGAACTGCCTGACCGAGGCGATGGGTCTGGCGCTGCCGGGCAACGGCTCGATGCTCGCCACCCATGCCGACCGCAGGGAGCTGTTCCTGGAAGCCGGGCGCACGGCCGTCAGGCTGGCCAAGCGCTTTTACGAGGGCGACGACGCCTCGGTGCTGCCGCGCTCGATCGCCAGCTTTGCCGGCTTCGAAAACGCCATGACGGTCGATATCGCGATGGGCGGGTCGACCAACACGGTGCTGCACCTGCTCGCCGCCGCACACGAGGCCGGGGTGGACTTCACCATGGCCGACATCGACCGGCTGTCGCGGCGGGTACCGTGCCTCTGCAAGGTCGCGCCCAACAAGGCCGACGTCCACATGGAGGACGTCCACCGGGCGGGCGGCATCATGGCGATCATGGGGGAACTCGACCGCGCCGGACTGCTGCACCGCGACCTGCCGACCGTGCACAGCGCGACGCTCGCCGAGGCGCTGGATCGCTGGGACATCGCCCGCGCGCCTTCCGAGGCGGTCCGGACCTTCTACCGCGCGGCGCCGGGTGGCGTGCCGACCCAGACCGCGTTCAGCCAGGATCGCCGCTACGACGACCTCGACACCGACCGGGCGGGCGGCGTGGTGCGCGCCGTGGCGCACGCCTTCAGCGCCGATGGCGGCATCGCCGTGCTGTTCGGCAACCTCGCCGAGGACGGCTGCATCGTGAAGACGGCGGGCGTCGATGAGAGCATCCTGACATTCGCCGGTCCGGCCCGCGTCTATGAGAGCCAGGACGCGGCCGTGTCGGGCATCCTGACGGGCGAGGTGAAGGCCGGCGACGTGGTGGTGATCCGCTACGAGGGGCCGAAGGGCGGTCCCGGCATGCAGGAGATGCTCTATCCTACGAGCTATCTGAAATCGAAGGGCCTGGGGAAAGCCTGCGCCCTCATCACCGACGGTCGCTTCTCGGGCGGCACGTCGGGCCTGTCGATCGGCCACGCCTCGCCGGAAGCCGCCGAGGGCGGCGCGATCGGCCTGGTCGAGACCGGCGACCGGATCGAAATCGACATTCCCGCCCGCTCGATCCGCCTGGCCGTGACGGACGCCGAACTGGAGCGCCGGCGCGCGAGGATGGAGGCGCAGGGCGAGACCGCCTGGCAGCCGCCGGTGCGGCCGCGCCGGGTTTCGCCGGCATTGCAGGCCTATGCCGCGATGACGACCAGCGCGGCGCGCGGCGCGGTGCGCGACGTCACCCAGCTGCGCCGCGCGGCGCGGCCGGCCAAGCGCCCCACCGCCGAGGCGGCGGAGTAAAGGCGCGTCTCAGCCGGGATCGAACAGCGTGTGAAGCAGGTCGATGTGCAGCGCGCGCCGGTTGAGCGTCTGGCGCTTGCGCAGCACGACCAGCGTATCGACCGCCTCGACCGTGTCGAAATACTTCTCCGCGTTGGAGTAGCGATGACGCAGCGCGTAGTCGTGACAGATGATCGTCGCGGCGTCGTCGGCCATCACCGCGCAGGTCAGCAGCGCCGCCGCCCGGAATCTGCCGTCCACGAGAATGAGATCGAAGCGGAAATCCGTTAGGGCGAACGGATCGATGCAGTAGGACGGCCAGTTGCGAATTCTCCCCTCGGTCGCCGGCCAACCCCAAGCGCCAATGGGTCCCACGTCCACGTGGCAGAATGTCAACCTGCCTACCGCTATGGCCGCCTGAACATCCTCCTGATCTTTCAACCTCTCGATCCAGCCCAGGTCGGTATCGACCGAGTATATGGTTGCCTTGCTCGAACTGGCGGCCATCACCGTGCTGCCGCCGCAGCCATACTCCAGATAGTGCCGCGCACCGGCGAGATGCCGCCGCAGAATGTCTGCCTCGGGCGGCGTCATCGCGATCGGATAGTCGGCCATACGATACATCATCCCAGCGAAGTCAGGTCCATGGCAGGCGCAAACTAGGCGGCGGCGTCTAGCCCATCGCCGCCGCCCGTGCCGCCCAGGCACGGTTGACGGGGCTGCCGGCCTTCCAGGACAGGCGCTCGGCGGTCAGCGCGGCGGCGAGGGCGCGGTCACCCGCGCGGATCGCCGCCTCTGTCGCGGTCCAGTGCACCGCGTCGCGCTGAGCGTGGCTGCCGCCGCCGATGGCGAGCTTGGGCAGCGCCGGGACGAGATGGTCCAGCACGCCCTGCCAGTCGCCGCGTCCGAACGCCCAGACGCCCCGCATCACCGGCAGGCCGGCCTCGCGCGCGGCGAGTGCGTTGACGAAGCGGCCCTCGGCGACCCTCGCTGCGGCGCGTTCCAGACGGCCATAGGCCGCATCGCGTCGGGTCGCCGCAAAGGCCATCGCGGCATGCATGTCGTTGAAGGCGTAGAGCCCCTGCTCCGCCCGCGCCTCCCAGGCATCGGCGACGGCGGTCCAGCGGTCGCCGACATCGTGGCCGAGGGTCCACACCCGCCAGAGCAGCGCAGCGGCGTCGCAGAGCTGCATGGCCTGGGCGAGACCGAGGGTCAGGATGCGCTCGTCGTAGATGGCGAGCAGCGCGCCGAGGTCGCCGCGATCGAGCTCGGCGACCGCCATGTGCCACCAATTGTGGCAGGCGAGCAGGCCATCCCGGTCCCAGCCGGCCTGCGTCGCGCGCAGCCAGGCGACGCCTTCATCGGCGCGGCCCTCCATCTCCATGACGTGGGCGACGGCGTGGGCGCCCCAGGCGTCCTGCGGGTCGCGGGCGACCGCCTCGCGGCCCGCCGCCTCGGCGCGGCGATAGTCGCCCGCCTCCTCCAGCCCGAAGGCGTGCATGCCCAGCATGAAGCCGTAGCCGGGGACGCTCTCGTTCCAGTGCGGCAGGACCCGGGCCACGCGGTCGCGCAGCATGATCGAGTGTCCGAGAAAGAAGTCGCCCTGCTGCGCCATCTGGACGGCGAAGATGTCGCGGGGATGATCGATGGCGATGCGGCCCCAGGTTTCGGTGGCGCGCTCGAAATCGCCATCGGCGAAGAGGCGCGCGGCGGCGACATGGGCGCGCTCGCGTTCGTTGGCGTGCGGCAGCAGCGGCCCGGCGGCGCTGAGCGCCCGGTCGGTGTAGCTTTCGAAGGTCCGGTCCATCGCGGTCGCGAACACCGCCGCGAGGAAGGCGTGGCCCATGATGAAGTCCGGCTCGGCCTTCAGCGCGGCGACCAGCGTGCCGACCGGATCGCCGTGGAAGGCGTTGAGCTGCGCCGTGGCGCTGTCGAGCGCGGCGACGGCGGCCGGGGAGGCGGTGGAGAGCGCATTGCCGCGGCAGTCTTGCAT
>ERZ761602.5963-NODE-5963-length-14032-cov-6.124347_pt1 | contig 14032 bp, 14 predicted proteins | sample MGYA00512165_ERZ761602 | MGnify/ENA primary metagenome ERZ761602 (study PRJEB28899, sample SAMN02445085) | bioreactor sludge metagenome | biome: EBPR sludge; isolation source: Thorneside wastewater treatment plant | place: Australia: Brisbane, Thorneside...
AGGCAGGGTCCGCCTTGCCGCACCCATTCCTTCAGCGCCGCTTCGCGCGTGCTCTTGTCGGCCTCGTTCCAGCGGAACAGGGGCATCGCGCGCGGCACGGCGAGGGCACCGAGGATGTAGCGCGTATCGGAAAGGAATCGATTGGTTTGCGGCATAGACGATGCATCTACGCCGAAGTCCTCGCCGGCGAGCGCAGCGGCGCCGATCTTGTGCATCAGTTGCCAGGTGTCGACGAAGCTGTGCGGCAACTGATCCGGGCTGTAAAGATAGTCGGCAAGCGCCAGCTTGGCGCCCACAGCGAGAACGTGGGCGCCAAGCTGAACCTTGATTGTCTGCAGTGTCGATCGGGGTATCGTTGCCGTGGGGATGGAGAAACGCGACCAGCTCAGGATGGGCGCGGCAAAAAGCAGGATGTCGGTTTCCTGGCCACGATCCATCAGCGTGCAAGACTCGGCGTGCGCTTCGATGACGTCGGCCAAGTCGTCGTGGGCCATCGGGTGCGTATCGAACAGGCGGTCCAGGGCGGCAGTCAGGTCATCTTCAGCGCTATCGCGGAACAGCCGGCAAACGAGTTCGCCGAGGCGATTCTGCCAGAAGTCGTCCTCGAGCTTGCCGCCGGACTCGGCAAGACCGATGGCCAGGCGGCTCAGCTCCGCTGCGTCGGCCGAAATGCGCTTGCGTGAAGAGAAGCGGTTGCGTTTCATCGTTGAAGGCCTGTGAGACGGTCAATCGAGCATTGTACCAAGTGGAGCTACACCGGGGGCTACTGCATCGCTGTCTGCTCCTGGCCATCGCCGTCACTCCTGGCGCGAGCGCTCGCACCCGGCCAGGAACGCGGCCTGTCGCCAGTGCATGGCGCTACCGCCGCTTCCCGGTCGTCTGTCGGCCTTGCCGCAGCCGCGCCAGCGTGACTCAGGCGATGCGCAGTTCGGCCAACGACGCCAGCGTGCGGTCGTCACGGATGTTCGGCGTGATGATCAACTCCAGTACATCTGTTCCGGGAAGATCAAGCCGATGCTCCTCGGTCTCGCATGTCGAACCGCAGGGGTCGAAATTCCATTGCTGGCGCACGATGTCGCGGAACGACTGCCCGCCGTCCGTCGAACAGCGCAAGACGTACTCCTGCGTCCGCTCGGCGGCGGTCTCGACGAAACGCAGACGAATCCGCTGCAGATCGCGCGCCGGCGCGAACAGCAGTCTTATCGTCTGCCGGCCCGGGATGGCAGCGCGCCAGCCGTTGTTGCTGCCGGGCAGCAGCGCAGCCTCGATCGGATGGTGGACGTCTTCCGAACTCAGTTCGACTTCAACCAGATCCTCGATATTCAGCCACTCGGCATCGCTCGTCGGCGGGGCCGACCCTGTATCGGAAAGCAGTCGCTTGCGCACTTGTCTCTTCTCCTGTAAAGCGGGTGCCGTGCACCCGCCTGGCTCAGCCCGTGGCTTCGCCAAGCCGCTGCGCGACTTCCTGTTCGGCGAGCGCCCAATAGCGCGTGGAACAATCGCGGAAACCGTCTTTTTCGGCAATGAAGTAGGCCGCCGACTCGATCATGCGGTAGCGCTCTTCCGGGCTTGGTCTGTTTGCCGAGAGTGCGTCGCTGGCGGCCTCGGCTGGCGCTGGCGGTTCGCCCGGCGGCGCGACGACCGGCTCTGCCGGCACTGGAGGAGCAGCCTTCTTTGCCGGGGTTTTCCTCTCAGCACTCGGGGCGGCGGTCTTACGGACGGTGGGTTTGCTTGGCGTAGGCTGGCTGGAGACGCTTTCGCTTGCCGCAGGCTTTCTGGTCGGCGTTCTCTTGCTCGTCGTCTTTTCTTCCATCGTGCAGTTTCCTTGTCGTCTGGTGTGGGTGTCGTACGTTCGGTGGGCGCTGGGAAACCGCCTCGAACCTCTACCGAATACTCGAGCAGGATAGAAAAATCAAGCCTCTTGGTCAAGGCAATTCCTCTCGGCGAGTAGAGAACAGGCCATTCTTCCGACTTGCCGCGTGGGCCGCGCGCCTGGTGGTGGCCGACCGGCCGCGGGGCGGACACGGTCTGTGACGGAAATGAGACAAATCGCGCGTTGTTCCCGTGAACCTCGCGCCAAGCCTTGCCCACCACTTGCGCGTCTGTCAGAATCCGTTTCCAGCGCCCGGGTGGTCCTCATCTTGACCAGCCGCGGCGGGCCATCTCTAGTTCTTACGTTTGCCCACCTATTGGAGAAGTCCCTATGCAAAAGAAGCTCATTGCGTTGACCATTGCGGGTCTCGCTTCGGGTACTGCCGCCGCGCAAACCAACGTCACCGTTTATGGCGTTGCCGATGTGGGCTATGTATACAGCGCAGGTGATGCCGGTCGAAACGGCCTGGGCGTCAGAATTCCCGGCACGAACAAGTTCAGCGGACTGGCTGGCGGTGGCGTCACGGCAGGCAACCGCCTCGGCTTCAAGGGCGAAGAGGCGCTCGGCAATGGGCTGAAAGCGGTGTTCACGCTGGAGTACGCGCTCGAGCTGGACACTAACGCGGGGGTCGGGAGCACCGGTGGGCTGAACGCGCGGCAGCAGTTTGTCGGGCTGCAAAGCAAGTTGGGTACCGTTGCCCTGGGCCGTCAGTACGCCCCAGGCTTTGACGCGACGGCGAACAACGATGCACTGGAAGCGACCGACATGAGCATCCAGTCGAACTTCAGCGTCTATGCCGGCAACACGATCACGCCAAACAGCCCATCGCGCTATAACAACTCGATTTCCTACACCAGCGGCAACATGTCGGGTCTGACGTTGAAGGCCATTTACGGCTTCGGCGAAAATGCGGTGGGTGGCTTGAACAACACGAGCACCAGTGACAATGGCCTGCTCGGTCTGGGGGTCAACTATGCCCGCGGTCCGATCAATCTTGACGCCGTCTATCACAGCCGGCAGAACGTCACCGTCGGCTATCCGAACGCGGCTGGCCTCGGTAAGGATATCAACGAGTGGTATCTCGGCGGCAGTTGGGACTTCCAGTTCGTCAAGGCGTATGCCAGCTATCAGGCATTGGATAACAAGAACGCCACGACCCTTGGCATCGACGACAACACCTTGTGGACCGTCGGGATCAGCGTTCCAGTGTTCAAGTCGGGCGTGATCGGTCTGAGCTACGGCAAGCTGTCGATCGACCGGAAGAACGCGTCGGATGGCGCAAGCACCGGCTGGGGCGCCATGTATACCCATTCGCTGTCCAAGCGGACGGCGGTTTATGTCGCTTATACGTTCATCGACAACGACCGCAATTCGATCGCCATTCAGACGCAGGTCGCCAACGGTGGCGCAGGAATTGGTGCGGTCGGCGAGAGCAACTATACGCTGGGTACAGGGATTCGGCATTCGTTCTGACCGATTTCTCTCGAGTGCAGCATCGACGGGCGCTTCGGCGCCCGTTTTGTTTGTCACGCCGAGGCCTGTCGAGCGTTGCTGCGCAGGCGTTTCGTTGGCAGGGTCCACCGCTCGTCGCGTCGCGCGTTGTAAGCTTGTCAGGGTGGGGTGTCGTGCCGGCGGACGTTCCGACATGGAAGCGTCGGCAGAACCAATGAAAGGAGTGCTATTCGCATGAAAGCAATGCTTATCGCTGTCGTGCTCGCGTGCGCCGCGGGATCTGTTGCGGCACAGGTTTCCGTTTCCGTCGGTGGAGCGGGCGGTGTCAACGTGAACACAGGCGGTGCCGATGGCGTGAACGTCAACACTGGCAAGGCGTCTTCCGGGACCAAAGCGAACGGTGTCTACGTCAATCCAGGCAAGACTTCGTCGTCGATCACGCATTCGCCCGGGACGCGTGTCACGACCAGCCGGGATGATGACGCTGAGGCAAGCGGGATCAGCGTGGTCAACGGGAATGTCACCATCGACGGCGTCAAGGTGCCACCGTCAGCGACTCGCTGGACCGGCAAGGACGGGACGAAATATCGCATCAAGCGCTCGGGCAAGGGCAACGTCAGCGTCGAGGAGATCGACGAATAGGTCGTAAGCCAGCCGCGCCGCTCGCTGGTTCAACCTTCGGCGCTAGTGTGTGATCGATCATCCGGCGGCGCGGTATTCGCGCCACGCACTCCAACTGAAAACAAGCAGACCGGACCAGATCAGCGCGAAGCTGAGCAGGCGGGGCATCAGCATCGCTTCACCGAAGACCCAGACTGCGGTGACAAACTGCAGGGTCGGATTGATATACATCAGCATGCCGAGGGTAACCAGGTCGAGCCTCTGGGCGGCGGCGGAAAAGGACAGCAGGGGCAGTGCCGTGAGCGCTCCGGCACCGATCAGCAGACACATCGTCGTCACATCGTGCCCGCTGAAAACGAGGTGGCCGAGTTCGGCCTGCCAAAGTGCGTACAGTCCACAGAAAGGCAGCATGGCCAGCGTTTCCAGCCAGAGGCCCGAGACGACATCGACTGGCAGTTGCTTGCGCACGAGCCCATAGGTGCCGAAGGTCCCGGCAAGGAACAGCGATACCCAGGGAAGTCTGCCGAGCCAGAGGATCTCGTTGCCGATCGCGGCGACGGCCAGTGCGACCGAGATCCATTTCAGGCGATTTAATCGTTCGCGCAGGATGAGCAGACCGAGCACGACGTTGACCAGCGGGGTCAGGAAGTAACCGAGGCTGGAGGCGATGACCTGCTGGTTTGCCACCGCCCAGAGAAACACCAGCCAGTTGCTGCCGATCAGGAGCGCCGCTACGGCCAGCATGAGGACTTGTCGCTTCGTCCGCAGTGCGGCCAGGACTTTGCGCCAATCGCGGCGCAGCGTGAGCAGCACGGCGACGAAGGCGCAGGCCCAGACGGCGCGGTTGCTCAGGATGTCAAGCGGCGGGACGTGTGACAACTGGCGAAAGAAGAGCGGAAAGAATCCCCACATGCCGTAAGCGAGCAGCCCGAAACCGACGCCGACCAGGTGCGAGTTGCTGCTCATTCGCTCAGTGCCTGAGCCACTATCGGCTAGCCGCGCAAGCTGTCGCAGTCGGCGGGATTTGCTGTAGGCTAGGTGGTTCGGAGCGAACTGCGCGTCTGAGGTGCGTCTTGCTCCGGCCGCGCGCGCAGCGCGAGGCGCTGCGCGAGATGATCAAACACGCGAAGGAGGAGCAGAGATGCAGCCGGGGAATCAGATGGCGACGCTTGGCGGAGGGTGTTTCTGGTGTCTTGAGGCGGTCTTCGAGCAACTGATCGGCGTTGAATCCGTTGTTTCGGGCTACTGCGGTGGTGATCTCGAGGAACCGACGTACGCGGCGGTGTGCGCCGGGACGACGGGGCACGCCGAGGTCGTGCAAGTGAGCTTCGACCCGCAGCAATGCAGTTACCAGCAGATACTTGAAGTCTTCTTCGCGATCCACGATCCGACGACGCCTGACCGGCAAGGTAACGACGTGGGGACGCAGTACCGCTCGGTGATCTTTGTTCATTCTCCCGAGCAGCGCGAGCTTGCCGTCCAGACGATCGACGAGCTCAGCCGACAGGCGTTGTGGCCGGCGCCGATCGTTACCCAGGTGCTGCCCGCGCCACGCTTCTACCCGGCTGAATCGTACCACCAGGGCTACTTCCGGAAGAACCCCGGCCAAGGATATTGCCAATTCGTCGTCAGTCCGAAGCTGGCGAAGTTTCGCAAACGGTTCGTCGGTCGCTTGAAGGCGAGTCGATGAAGTCGCGCAGGTCGCGGATGAAGCGCTCGCGTTGCCACTGGTGCGGCGAGTGATCGGTGCCCTCGTAAACGTGCAGCACGGCGTTGGCAATCCGGCTCTTGACGTAGTGCGCGGTTTCGCTGCGGTAGTAGTTGCTCGCTCCACCGTAGACCAACAGTGCGGGAATGTCGATGCGGTCCAGTGTGGCGCGGTAGTCGGCTTCGGTCAGGCTTTGCCAGCACGCGATAAGCGGCGCCGGGTCCTGTTCGCGCAGCCATTTGCGCGCCTTGTCCAGGCTCTGCGGATGGTCGCGATACTTTTCGCGAGCGCGTGGGTTGAGACCCATGCCCCCGAGGCGGAGGACGGACTCGGCAAAATCGCTCGCCAGGTGGCGGAGGAAGGCAGTCGAGCGTTCGCGGTCGAAATCGCCGTAAATTCCGTTCAACCAGCTATCGTCGGTGAGCAATTTCGGTGACTGGTCAATGAAGCACACCTTGCGCAGATTTCGGCAAGCATTCTCCATGATGTATTGCCACAGGGTCAGAGCGCCCAAGGAGTGCCCGACCGCGACCACCTGGTCGAGTTGGTAGTGGTCGAACAGGTTGCGCAGGTCGCGCGCCATGCGCTGCACCGTCGGCACCGTGTCGCATAGCAGGCGGTGGCCGCCGTGCCCGCGCGCATCCCAGCGGTAAACGCGGTAGTCGGGGGTCAGTTGGTCGAGAAAAGGTCCCCATTCGCGATGGCTGGCGGTCCAGCCGTGCAACATGACGATGGGCGGACCGTCACCGGAAATCTTGACGTGGATCTTCTCTCCATCGTCAGCAACGAAGTGCGTCATCGGACAGGGCAGCAAGAGAGTTGCAGCGCGGGTGCGTCGCGGGAACGCCGACCATGATACGCCGCTGATGCGGCTTTGGGCGCTCAGCCCTGAGAGATCCGACGGAAAAAAGCGCGCCGAGACGATCCAGGTTTTCTTGTCGATGGCGCGGCCGCTGAGCGGGGGGCGCCGGGCAGCGGCTCGAACATCGCAGCCAGTGCCGCAAGCGCGGCGGCGCGCGCTGCCGTTTGTGACGAGAACTCGCTGGGTGGAGCAAAGAGCGGACAGTATTGGAAGGTCGCAACCTCTGCTGTCGGATCATGGTCGGCGATGAATTCGAGCGGACCAATCGGGAATTCGAGCCAGCAGCGTTCGCCGCGCCGCCGATCAGACCACAGGCTTCCGCCGCCGGGGAGGAGAAACACATTGATGAACCAGGGCGTGATCACGGCGCCGATCCAGTCGCCAGCGGGAGCTGGCGCTGCCGCGCCGGGGTGCCCGTCGAGCAGCGCCGCGGCCGGGTCGGTCGTTGCCGGGTTGCCCGGTTGCCAACGTTGAAAACCGAGTGCTTCGACCGACAGCGCAGTGTTGACGAAAGGCATCTCATGCATCGTCTCGAACCAGATGCGACGATACATCGTGGTCAGGCGAGGCGCTGGGTTTTCGCCAATGATGTCGGCTGCGGGCGGTAGTTCATCGCGAAACGCCGGTTGGCGAAAGCCGCTGCTCACGTTTGTCTCCTCATGTGCTGATCCGGACTCGTCAGGTCAGTGAAATGAGCGGCTGGGTCGTAGTTGCCGGCGAGTTCTGCCGCGAGTGCGGCGAGAGCGTCCTCGATCAGCGCGCGCTCAGCATCGGCGACCACTTCGCGCGCCAGACCCAGGGCGACCAGTACCCAGGTGCCGATGGCTTGTGGCCCGATGAGCATCAGGTTTACCCGCTCGCGGCGGATGAAGCCAACTTCTCGCCGCTCGACGATAGCGAAGTCAGCACTGTCGTCCGTGTGGGCGACGATCTGCATGGGCAGCGACAGACACATTTCAGGTGACCCGCGCAGCTTCGCGCGGCGCGGGGTGGACGCCGAGCGCGCCGAGTTCGCCGACGATCATGCGAAGCAGCTCGGGCATGGCAGCTTCGACCACCGGGGTGAGTTCAAGGCCAAGCGCCAGCGACTGCGGCTGCAGCCCGAGAATGGCCGTGTAGCGGGGAGCCCGGGCGAGCAACTCGAGCGTCGCGAGGACGTCGCACAGGCCGATCTGGTGCGGCGAGAGCTTTGTCCTGAAAAATACCGGCACCTGCTCGCCGACCAGACGGATCAACGTGCCGGGTTCGCGCTGGGCACGAATCGCGTCGACGACGATCAAGGCGTCCAGGTCCTCCAGTTCTTCAAGCATTTCCATACCACAAGTGCCAGCGTCGATCAGCTCGATGCACGCCGGGAGACAATAGGCCAGCGGCAGGCGCTCGATGGCGCGGACGCCCAGCCCCTCGTCGCCAAGTAGAATGTTGCCGGCACCGAGAACGACAACGCGCATTGCCCGGCCTCAGCCGCACTGCCGCGATGGCGGTGAACACGCCGCGAGGCCTGCTGCTTTGCGTCCGAGCGGCTGCATCAGGCGGGATCGACCCTGACCACCGGTCGCGTTTCGTGGTCGACGACATGGACGGCGCAGGCGATGCACGGATCGAAGGAGTGCACGGTGCGCAGCACTTCAAGTGGCTGTTCCGGATTGGCTACCGGTGTTCCCACCAGGCAGGCCTCGTACGCACCTGGCGCGTCCTTTTCGTTGCGCGGTGCGGCATTCCAGGTCGTCGGAACGACGCATTGGTAGTTCTTGATCTTGCCGTCGGCGATAACGATCCAGTGCGAGAGAACGCCGCGCGGGGCTTCGTGTACGCCGAAGCCGGCGATCTCACCCTGCGGGAAAGTCGGCTTGTTGAAGGTCTTCAGATCCCCCTTCGCCATGTTCGCCAGCAGCAGGTCCCATTGGGTGGCCAATTGGTCGACGGCGACAGCGCAAACGATGGCGCGTGCCGCGTGGCGACCGATCGTCGAATGCAGCGCATCCAGGCCGACCTTGGTCTTGGCGACCGTCGACACCAGGTCGAGGGCGCGCGTGGCGTAGTCTATCGTCGGCTGGTGCTGCGCGGCGACCATCGCCAGGACGCGCGACAAGGGGCCGACCTGCATCGGCTTGTCGTAGAAGGTAGGCGATTTCAGCCAGGAATACTTGCCGTCGTCCTGAAAATCGGTGTACTGCGGCCGCGTTTCGCCCTGGTGCGGATGCAGCGGACCCTTGCCCCCCTGGTACCACGAGTGCTTGACCGATTCAGCAACCCCGTCCCTGAAGTAGGCGTCGGCATGGCTCTTGATTTCCTTGAAGCTGGCCAGATCGCCGTTGGCAATGTGCCCGCCGGGTAGCGCGAATCGAGTGTTCTTCCCGTCGAGCGGGATGTCGGGCACCGACAGGTAATCGACGAATCCGCGGCCGATCGCCGTCCATTCCGGGTACGAGCCGCCGACGACCGCGACGTCGATCAGGTAGACGTTCTTGACGAAGTCGGCCAACTGGTCGATCCAGGTCTTGACCGCCAACAAGCGCTCGACCGACAGCACCGACTGCGCGTCGACGGCCAGCGCATTGGCTACTCCGCCGACCGCGACGTTCTGGATGTGCGGCGTTTTCGAACCCAGGATGCTGACGATCTTGTTCGCGTGCCGCTGCACTTCGAGCGCTTGCAGGTAGTGCGCGGCGGCGATCAGGTTGATTTCGGGTGGCAGTTTCATCGCCGGATGGCCCCAGTAGCCATTCGTGAAGATGCCGAGCTGGCCGGTACCGACGAAGCCGCTCAGCCGATCCTTGACCTTGGTGAACTCTGCCTTGCTGTTGCCCGACCAGGTCGACAGGCTCTCGGCCAGGCTTGCTGCCTTGCCGGGGTCGGCGCGCAGCGCGCTGGTCACGTCCACCCAATCGAGCGCCGAGAGGTGGTAGAAATGCACGATGTGGTCATGCACTGCATGCGCCAGGATGATCATGTTGCGGATGTACTGCGCATTGATCGGCAGTTCGAGTTGCAGCGCGTTCTCCACCGCGCGTACGGAAGCGATCGCATGCACCGTCGTGCACACCCCGCAGATGCGCTGGGTGATGGCCCACGCGTCGCGCGGATCACGACCGACCAGTATGTTCTCCACGCCGCGCCACATCTGACCGGAAGCCCAGGCTTTCCTGACCTTGCCACCATCGACTTCGACGTCAACACGCAAATGGCCTTCGATACGGGTTACCGGATCAATCGTCACTCTTTGCGACATGCTGGTCTCCTGGAAAGCGCGTCAGGCCTGCGCGGCGCGGGCTGGCGCGGGTTCGCGCGGCAGCACCGGGAAGCGGCGGGGGATGTAAATGTAGCCGAAAACCTCGGCGGCGAAGATCCCCAGAGTGACCAGCAACTCGGCTACCGAAGGGAAGTAGCTCCAGCCGGGCCCTGTGTCGAAAGCGATCAGGAAGCCGTTCAGGCGCAGCAGGATTCCGCTGAGCATGACGGCGACTCCGGCAAGGAACAGACGCGCCGGATTACGCCGCGCCTCGACACTGCCGATGAGCAAGAAAGGCGCGATGAAACAGGCGTTTTCGACCCAGAAACTGAGCGCAACGTAGTTCGCCTGGAAAGCGAGGGGAAGTGCGTCGCGCCAGATGACGTCGGCAAAGCGGACGAGCAGGTAGAAGGCCATCGTGCCCAGCATGACTCGCGCCATCGGGTTCAGCAGGTGCAACTCGATCTGCCGGCGATAGGCTGAGGCGGCGACGCACGACTCGAAGAGGACGACGCCGTAGCCGAGGATGATCGCCGAGAGGAGATAGATCAGCGGCTGCAGCGGTGTCTGCCAGAGCGGGTTGACCTGTCCGCCCATGACGACCAGCATCGTACCCAGCGACGCCTGATGCATCATCGGCAGAACGATGCCAAGCGCGATGAAGACGAAGAGCACCTTGTTCAGTTTCTGGCGCGCTTCGCGCATGCCGAGCTTCTCGAGGAACACCGGCGAGAACTCGATCCACATGACGATGATGTACAGCGTGATGCACGCAGCCACTTCGAACATCACCGAGTTCACATTGAAATAGCCGGGCCAGAAGATGTGCCAGAAGTTCCACCAGCGGCCGAGATCGACGGTGATCGCGGCGCCGGCGAGCGTGTAGCCGAAAAGGCTGCCGAGCAGCGCCGGCCGGACGAGCGGATGATATTGCCCCTGGTTGAAGATATAGACCAGCAGGGCGACCGAGAAACCGCCGCAGGCAAGTGCCGAGCCGATGAAGACATCACCGACGACCCACAAACCCCACGAATAGCCGTCGTTCAGGTTGGTCACCGAGGCGAGGCCGAAAAACATGCGAACGACGATGATCGCCGCCATGACCGTCATCAGGACACCGCAGATCAGCGTCGTGGCGCCAAACAGGCTGCCACCGACGGGTGCTGGCGGCGCATGGTGTAACGTACTCATCGGCCTTCTCCTCCCGGCGCTTCGGGCGGCGCCTCACCGGCGCGACTGACGTTGCGCTTGGCGACGTAAGTCATCGCGCCGAGGACGGCGAAAGGCATCAGCAGTCCGCCGTAAAGCGTGTGCTGAATGGTCTCCGAGGTCGACGCCGATGACTTGGGTGAGAGGTACGGCATGCCGACCTTCGCGAAATCGACCGCCGAAAGCTTGAGGACCTGCGTGCCGCCATACTCGGTTTCGCCGTAGACGTGCTGCTTGTAGTTTCCGACGTAGCCCTCATAGCTTTGATCAGGGCCGCCACTCAGGTTGCCGCGTGGGTAAGTGGTCAGGCTGCCCGGCTTGAGCGCCAGGCGGCGCTTGGCTTCGGCCAACAGGTCGCTGGTTCGCCCGTAAAGCGTGGCACCTGTCGGACAGACTTCGGCGCAGGCCGAATAGTGGCCGTCCTGGTAGCGATGGCGGCACAATTCGCACTTGCCGATCTTGCCGGTCGGCGAGTCGTACTGGTACTTCGGGATGCCGAACGGACAGGCGACCACGCAATAGCGGCAGCCGACGCAGGCTTCGGCGTCATAAGCGACGATACCCGTCGTCGGATCTTTGGTCATCGCCGTTACCGGGCACGCCGAGACGCACGACGGATCGGCACAGTGCATGCACGAGGTCTTCATGAAGGCGTAGCCGTTTTCTTCGGCGTCCTTCGTCTGCATCGTTCCGTGGCGGTACATCTTGATGATGTTGAAGGTATAGCCGCTGGTGTCGAGCGGCGTATCCCACAGCTTGTCGACGGTCGAGAACTCGGGCGGGTTGTCGTTGGCGCGCTTGCAGGCGGCGACGCAGGCCTTACAGCCGATACATAGCGTCGCGTCGTAGAGCAGACCGAGCGCTTCCGGCGGACGCTGGTAGGTTTCGCGGGCGGCTGCCGGGCGGCTCGTCGTCGCAGCGGCGAGTGCCGCCCCGCCGGCTGCCAGGCAACCACGGATGAACTCGCGCCGGTTGCCGACGGGCGCGGTTGAGGCAGATCTATCGTTGTCCATTGCCAAGCTCCGTCTTGCTGGCGGCTGCGCGTTCTGCCTCCTCCAGCTTGTGCGAGAGGCCGAGATTGCGCGCCACCATGGCTGTACCGCCGGCGGCAGCGCCGGCAACCGCGGCCAGAATGGCGGCCGAAGCCAGCGTTGCGCCGCTTCCCTTCTCTTCGACGATGCGCGGATACTGCTGCGGCGGCTCGGCGTTCTTCACCTTGGCCAGCATGTGAATCGGCTTGCTGAAGCCGATTCCCTGCTCGGTGCAGCCGATGCAGGGGTGGCCGCAGCCCACCGGCCAGGTTCCCGCGCCGGCGTCGCCGAACAGGATCGTCGGACAATTGGCGTAGGTTTCCGGCCCCTTGCAACCGAGTTTGTACAGACAGTAGCCCTTGCGATGACCTTCGTCGCCGAAGTCCATGGCAAAACGTCCGGCGTCGAAGTGCGCACGCCGCTCGCAGTTCTCATGCACCAGGCGCGAGTAGGCGAATTTCGGCCGACCCAGCTCATCGACTGGCGGCAGGCTGCCGAAGGTCAGGAAGTGGACGACCGTCGACAGGAAGTTGTAGGGGTTCGGCGGGCAGCCGGGGATGGTCACCACCGGCTTGCCGAGCACGGCAGCGACGCCGGAGGCGCCGGTCGGATTGGGGTCGGTCGACGGCATGCCGCCCCAGCTGGCGCATGAGCCGATGGCGATGACTGCAGCGGCATCGGCGGCGCACTCCCTGGTCAGTTCGACTGCCGTGCGCCCGCCCACCTTGCAGTAGATTCCCCCATCCCGCGTCGGAATGGCGCCTTCGACGACCAGCACGTAGCGCCCCTTGTTCTCGCTCATTGCCGTCTTGCGCGCCTGCTCGACCTGATGCCCGGCGGCAGCAAACAGCGTTTCGTGGTAATCGAGCGAGATCACGTCGAGGATCAGCCGCTCCAGCGTCGGGTGCTCGGCGCGCAACATCGACTCCGTGCAGCCCGTGCATTCCTGGAAATGCAGCCAGATCACCGAGGGTCGCTTCTGCGTCGCAATCGCTTCGGCCACGGCAGCATCGGCGCCCTGCGGCAAGCCAAGGCTCGCCGCCATGCCGGTACAGAACTGGAGGAACTCGCGCCGCGACAGCCCGAGCCGCTCGCTTGCTGCCGTAACGACCCGGCTTCCCTGCAGTTTCAGCAGGCTTGTGTTTGCCATCCTTCCCTCCCCTCCTGATGCGCTCGACCGTCGGTCGGGACGTTGCCGTTTCGGCTCGACGACAGGGCGCGCTCCTTGTCGTGACCTCTGCGCACACAAGAAGCGTGCCAGAGCGGAAAACGTCAATAAAAGAGCCTGCTATGACGAGACCATGAAAGTCGCAGGAATAGATTGCTTAGCGATTGTGCGACAAAATGGAAACCTTGTTTCCAGTCGGCACCTCGTCGGCTACTCTGGCTTGCGTTGCAGCGGAGTCTCCTGGCAGTGCTGAAGCTCCGGCACAATCAACGCCTCTGGCCGTCAGCGCCAAGGCCAAGCTTTGGGCATGCTTCTGTGCGGGCAGGAGTTCTCTATTGATCTTCTGGATCGAATCCGGGCGGTCGCGTGCCGAATTTCGCCTCGCACGTGCTCGGACTCGTCGAGTCGGCGCTGCGCGGCCCCAGGAAGATCGTTACGTCCATACCCTCAAGCACGGCCGTATCGAATTTCTGCAAAGACGCTATCACGATTGAGCGGCTTTGCGCCGCGGCGCGAAATCTCGCGCGCCACGGCTGTCGACGCGACGCAAGGCTTGCTCGTCCGCCGCGACTGTTGTAGCCTTAGTCCAGTAAGTTAGTCCATATGAGGTGGTCAATGGCGGTGATCGTCAACGTACACGAAGCGAAGACTCAGAGGTTGTGAATTTTTCGTTTCAGCACTGCCACCGGGGCAGCGGGCGCCGATGTCGCGCGGAAGGGAACAATTCTGCGGTGGCGTAGAAAGCGAGGCTGCCGACTCGCCTTTCCGCCTTTGTGCCCTGATTTTGGGGTTTCTCAACCCCCTAACCAGGCATTTGCGCTACCGCGGACGTACCTGTGCCTAGACCGACCAATTCCGGTGCGAGAGTCGCAGCGC
>ERZ761602.5964-NODE-5964-length-14032-cov-4.317092_pt1 | contig 14032 bp, 7 predicted proteins | sample MGYA00512165_ERZ761602 | MGnify/ENA primary metagenome ERZ761602 (study PRJEB28899, sample SAMN02445085) | bioreactor sludge metagenome | biome: EBPR sludge; isolation source: Thorneside wastewater treatment plant | place: Australia: Brisbane, Thorneside...
GCCGAGCTCGATCGAGGCGTAGGTGCCGGCCGACGAGCTCGACGTCGAGCCCGAGGTCGCCGAGGCGCTCGGCGTCCGCGAACCCGCCACCACAGGTGACTCTGCGTCGTCGATCGTCTCGGAGCCCGCCGTGCCGTCCGAGGGTACCTCCGACGGGGCGGCCGCGAGCGAGACCACCGAGGCGCCGCCGAGCGAGGCTGCGGTAGTGGTCGTGCGGCCGATGGTTCGCGTGAGCAGCATGCCGCCGCCGCCCGCGGACGACTTCGAAGCGGGCGAGCTGGCCGACTACCTCGCGGAGGACGCGGGCGACGAGCTGCCGCCGCTCGGCGCCGAGCCCACGCGCGTCGAGGATTCGCCGGTCGAGCACGCGGCGGCGAGCCCGTCGGATTCGAACACGTCGGATTCGACGACAACGGATGCGACGACAACGGATGCGTCGACGTCCGAGCCCTCGGTCGTCGTGGCGGACGACGCACACGGCGATGGCTCGGCCTCCGTCGTCAGCTCCGGCGACGCCTCGACCGAGGCCGAGCCCTCGAGGAGCGCGGAGCCATCCGAGGCCGCCGCCCGGTCAGAGACGTCGTCGATTTCGGGCCGGCCGAGCGCGGCGACCGAGGCGAGCGTCGAGAGCTCGGAGTCGTTCGCGGCACCGGCCGACGCCGGGCCGATGGCGTCGACCGACGCTGCATCCACGGACGCAGCACCGACGGACGCAGGATCTACCGACGCGGCACCCACCGAGACCCGCGACTCGATCGAAGAGCTCGACGCAGCAGCCCTCTCCACCGAATCGGGGGAGACCGCGACGCTCGATCTCGAGCCCGAGGACGACGCGCCCGAGCTGACGATCGAGGACGACGAGCCCGAGCCCGACTTGGACGGAGAGCTCGACGACGTCGACGAGGAGCTCGATCTCGAAGAGCACGAGGCGGAGGAGCTCGCGCCGACGAAGGCCCCCGCGCCGCCGGTTTCGACGGCGGTTCCCGCCGCGGCTGCCCCGTCCCGATCCGAAGCCCCGCCGTCGTCCGTGGTTCGAGACGTTCTTCAACGACGACTATCTCCGAACGGTTCGTCCTCCGAAGCCGCGTGACATCGAGCGCGAGTGCGACTTCATCACCGCGCGCCTGAACCTCGCGCCGGGCGCGACGATCCTCGACGTCGGCTGTGGGCTCGGCCTGCACGCCATCGAGCTGACTCGCCGCGGGTACCTCGTGGTCGGGCTCGATCTCTCGTTGCCGATGCTCAGTCGGGCCGGCGACGAGGCCCAGGATCTCGGTTTGAAGATCAACTTCCTGCACGCCGACATGCGGGAGATGAACTTCGACGGATCCTTCGACGCCGTCCTCTGCTGGGGGACCACCTTCGGCTATTTCGACGACGACTCCAACAAGCGGGTCGTCGAGCGACTTCACCGTGCGTTGAAGCCGCGCGGTGTGCTCTTGTTGGATGTGGTCAATCGCGATTACGTGATCCGTTCACAGCCGAATCTGATCTGGTTCGAAGGTGACGGCTGCATCTGCATGGAGGAGTCGAAGTTCAACTACTTCCTCTCCCGTCTCGAGGTGAAGCGCACCGTGATGCTCGACGACGGACGCCAGCGCGACAGCGTCTACACGCTGCGCTCGTACGCGCTCCACGAGCTCGGGTTGCTGCTGCACCAGCAAGGCTTCCGTGTCGCCGAGGTGAGCGGGATGACCGCGACTCCCGGCGTGTTCTTCGGCGCCGACTCGCCGCGCATCCTCGTGGTCGCGGAGCGTCGGGTGGACAAGAAGGACGATCCTTCGCGTCCTCCGCCGCCCGGCAATCCGTCGGATGGCTGAGCTACGGCGCCCGTGAGCTCGCGGGCGAGCTGGATGAGCTCGGCCCTCGCCGTTCATCGCGCTTTGTGTTCAGTCGAAGAGCGGCTCGGTGGGCGTTCCGTACAACCGGTACCGCACCTCGCACGGGAGGTCGTCGAACGGGCCGCCGTAGATCGCGAGGAGCGGCGCACAGCCGGAGCCCGCGGTCGGACGGTAGCGAAGCACGCTGTGCCCGTCGATCGCCGTCGTCGGGACCGAAGCGTCGGGCATCGACGCATCGCTCGCGCTCGGACCTGCATCCACACCCGCATCGCCGGATCCCGCATCGACGGATCCCGCATCGACGGCGGCGTCACCCTGCGTCGCGCTTTCCGCGCTCACGTCGATGCGCTCGATCTGATCGAGGTTGCACGCGGGCGTCCCGAGCACCGGATCGGCCTCGAACACCGGCACCACGCTGCCGAACGAGAACGCGTAGGTCCCGTCGGTGTGGGTGCCGTGGACGATCGCGGAGTTGGGAGTCCGCCACGTGGCGAGGTTCCCGTCACGGCGGAGCTGCACGCGCAGCTCGATCGTCTCGTTCGCGGGGACGGCGGCGCCGCATTCGTTCGCTTCGAGCACGCCGCGCACCAAGAAGTCGCCGACCAGGTCGCCTTCGGGCGCAGGTGTGGCGAGACACGCGAGGAGCGGGAGGGCGAGAGGTGCGCTGACGAGCGCGAGCGCGAGGCGACGCATCGCCCAAGGGAATGCGCGGCGGCACGGCGGGTCAAAAAACCGGTTCGCTTTCGTCCCGAGCGCGCACGTCCGCGTGCGCATGGGTCGACGCCGCGCGCACGTCCGCGAGCACACGAGTCGATGCCGCGCGCGCACGCGTGCGAATGGGTCGACGCCCTACGCTGTGGAGCGAGCGCGCACACCACGTGCGTCGGGGCATGCGCGCGCGAGCGACCGCTCAGGGCAGACGACGAAGCTCGACGCGTCGGTTTTGTGCGCGACCTTCTTCGGTCGTCTCTTCCGCGATGGGCGCCGACTCACCGTAGCCCCGTGGCACCAACCGGCTCGCGTCGACGCCGTGGTCCCGAAGCCAACGCACCACCCGGTCTGCTCGGCGCGACGAGAGCCGAAGGTTCGCCTGCGCGCTCCCCCGCGCGTCCGTGTGCACCGCGACCTCGAAGCGCTCGCCCGGGTGCCGCGTGAGGAGCGCGAGCATGCGCTCGAGCTCCGCCGTCGCGTCGTTCGCCACGCGCTCGCCGTCGAAGCTCACCGCGTAGGGCACCGGCTCGGTCACCATCGGGCAGCCCACCGCGTCGACCGCCTGTCCCGCGGGATCTCCCGCGCAAGCGTCGCTCGCGTCGGGGACGCCATCCCCGTCCGCGTCCGGATCGGTCTGCGCGGGCACGACCTCTCGCGGCGGCCACGTGGTCGTGGCTTCGTCCGTCGGCGTCGTCTCGGAGTCGGCCTCGTCGTCGCGCTCCGGCTCCACGGTCGGCTCCGCGCCTCCGCCGACGATCCAGCGCAGGCCGAGCCCGACGATGTCCGCCTCCATGCGGTAGTCGCCGTTGCCCACGTACACGGCCCCACCCGCGTTGGGGTCGACGTCGGGGTTTCGCGGTGGTCGGATCGGGTTCGGCTGCGGCACGAGGCTGTCGCGCACCTCGCGGTCCTGGATGAAAACGTGCGCGTAGCTCACGTCGAACCACAGCCCATCCTTCACCTCGACGCTCGCGCCGAGCCCGAGGATGACCTTGCCGCTGTCGAGCGTCAGCGCGCTCAAGTACGCGTCGTCGAAGGACGACGTCTCGTAGTTCACGCCGGCCGAGATCTGCAGGCGGTCCTCCCAGAACGCGTAGCTGCCGCCGAGCCGGATCGACCAGACGTCGTTCATGTTCCGCGGGATCTCGATCGGGCCGACTTGGTAGTCACCGATCGCGACGGCATCGCGGATCCACACGTTGCGCGGCGTGATCTTTGCGGCGTTCTGCATCGACCAGCGCTCGTAGACGAGGGCCGCTTCGACGCGCAGCCCACGCACCGGTCGGGCTTCCACGCCTGCGCGCAGAATGATCGGCATCGCGAGCTCGAGCCGCGCCTTGTTGCCGTCCACGACCGCTCCGTCGAAGAGCGGCGCGGCGGGGAGCCGCACGTCGAGCTCCGCGTTGCCGGAGATCGCCTTGGGCCACCACACGAAGCTCGCGCCGATGCGCACCGGCCCCGCGTCGTAGGTCACGCCGAGCGTGAAGCCCGGGTGGATGATCGGAGAGAGCGTGAAACGCGCGAGGCCATCCCACTCGGGGTCTTCCGGTTGTGAGCAGAGCGTGCCGTCGCACGCGCTCATCGCGGTCTCACCCACGAAGCTGCCGAGCAAGAGGTGCATGCCCGCGCCGATCGCGAGCCCGCCCCGCCGCCACGCCACGGCGGGGGTGACGTTCACGAACGCGCTGCCTTCGAGCGAGTAGAGCGAGTAGCGCTGCGGCGCCGGCTCGCAGCTCGGATCGCTCGCGCCCTCCGCGGTGGTGGCGTTGCACGTTCCGCCACCCGAGCGGACGCCGTAGGGCCAGCGCAGCAGGGTCGCGTTCGGCGCGTGCACGCCGAGCCCGAGCGTGAAGTCGCCCACCGGATGCGAGTACGCCAGCATCGGGATCGGCAACACCGCGGCGTCGATGTCGACCGGCGTGAGCACGTTGCCGCCGCTGTCGATGCGTGTGTAGCTGCCGTAGAGAAACGTCAGCGTCGCATCGAGGAGGAGCTGCTGTTCGCTCCAAGCCAGGCCGGCGGGGTTGTACCAGAGCGACTGCGGATCGTCGGCGCCTGCCACGAACGCGAAGCCGCGTCCGAGCGGTCGTGCGCCGCGGTCGGTGAGGAAGAGCCCGCCCGCTTCGGCGGGGAGCGCGGGCGCGAGCGCGGCGACGAACGCCAGCGCGGTCACCACCCACGTCACTCCGCCGCGGAACGTCGCGCGTCGTCGTCCGGGACGCGCGCGAGGCGCGCACGGCGACACGGGTCGGGACGGCGACACGGGTCGGGACGGCACGGGGCGGCGCGTCGACGAGTCGTGCGAGCGGAGGTGAGGGATCGACACCGCGGGCGCGCGGTCGGACACCGGGGAGGTCGAGTCGTGCATTTCGGCAGACGCTTTCGCTGAGGTCGCGAACAGTCGGAGCCCGTTCAAACGTCGTAGATCCGCGATCAATCGGGGAGGGTGCGGTTCTGCACGACGCGGTAGATCCGCTCGAGGCCGCGATCCGGATCGGTGAGGAACTCGTCGACGTGCCCGAGCACCGAGCGGTGGTCCTCCGCGCGCAAGCTCGTCCCGAGCCCCGGCTCGGCGCGGTTCACCTCGGCGATCACGTCCACGACCGTCTCGAGCGGCGTCTCGCCGTCGCCGCCTTCCGGCAGCGCGACCAGGTTCCGCAGCACGGCCGCGAGCGTACGTCGGTCGTCGACGTCGACGATCGCGCGCAGCAGCTTCACCGTCTCGTCGAGCGTGCTTCCGTCGAGCGAGAGCGTGCTCGGATCGATCGTGCCTCCCGCGGCGACTCGCTCGCGGACCCCCGGCGCGAGGCCTTCGCTGAGCACGTTCAGGAGCGGCACGAGGTTGAGCTCGTCGTCGAGGAGCTGCAACAGATCCGCCGTCGCGAGCAGCGTGTTGTCGAACGCGTCGTTGTCGGAGGCGTCGCTCATCAGGTACTGGATGAGCCCGGAGAGCTCCTCCTTCGCGCCCTCGTCGCGGTCGACCGCCTCGAGGAATCGCAGCGCGGACGAACCGACCGCCGACCCGAGGGTGGTCTCGAGCCGAGGCGCGAGCGAGAGCGACCACTCTTCGAGGTCGCCGTCCGCGCGATGCGAAGCCACTCGCTCGCGCACGAACGGCACGAGCGTCTGGGTCAACGCGTGCGCGCGCCGGTTCGCGAGCTCACGCCGCCCTCCGCGCTCGCGCACCGTGAGGAGCTGATCGACGATCGCGCCGCGCGCGTCGCGCCAACGTGTGAGTCGATCGGGCGCCGGCTCGAAGGCCTCGTCGAAGCCGTTCAGCGAGTCGAGCAGCAGCAGGAGCGGCGAGTAGGGGATCTCGCGCGTGCGATCGTTCGTGAAGGTGGTGTCGATGCCGCGACGGTTCGCGAGCCCAGGATTCCGCGCGGGGTCGATCAGCTTCTCGCCCGCCGCGGCGAGCACGTCGAGGCCGTCCACGCCCGGGCGGAGCTCCACCGAGTCGAGCTGGAGCGTCAGCTCGTGCAGGCGTGAGATCAGCTTGCCGCCGAGGGCCGGGTTGCAGCGTCGGTCACCTGCGTAGCCGCAGTCGCCGAACAACGAGGCCACGATCGGCTCGTAGCTCCGACCGTCGTCGTGGTGGGCGAAGAGCGGGGCCGCCGGATCGTCGTCTTGGGTCGCCGTCGCTCGCGCGCTCGGCCAGTGCGTGTGAAGCGCGGTGATCAGGCGTGCGAAGAGGAAGCGCCCCTCGGTGCGACGATCGAAGCTGTCGAACGCCTCGAGCAGCGGCGTCATCGCTTGGTAGAACGTGACGACCTCGGGCGCCGCACAAGGAGCCGAGCCCGCGGGGTACAGCTCGTCGCCACAGAAGTGGAAGGCGCGCTCCCACGCGAACACGATCGGGTCGTGGCGCTCGGTGATGATCACGCCGTCACGCTGCGGGACGGGATCGAAGAGATCCTCGAGGAATGCGTTGCCCTCGCGCAGGAACACGAGGCGATTGAGCGCTTCGGGGGTCGGGCGGCGCGTGAGCCCGTCGATCCCCGACGACTCTTCGAGGATCGCGTCGACGCTGAGCCCCACGCGGTCACCGAAGTCGACCAGCGCGTTCAGGAAACCGTCTTTGAGCTCGAGCTCGTAGCGACCCGCGATCGCGAGCGCGTAGGCCTCGGCGACGTTGTCGATTTCGATGAGCTCACACTCGTCGAACGAACCACCGAAGAGCGGGTAGGTGATGCTCAGCCCGATCACGCGCAGCCGAAGTCGCGCGCCGTCCTTGTTGCAGACGCGCACGCCGTCGAGGTCGTGGATGACGGCGATCGAGCGCTGGAAGAGGCTCTCGTTGTCGGGGGTGTCCGCCGCGTCGTGGTCGACCGGCTCGTCCCAGACCTGATCGCGCATCGGGCGGTTGGTGTCGGCCGGGTCCCAGCCCACCGCATCACGATGCCGCATCATCTCCGCGTAGATGGTGCCGAGCCGCTTGGAGCGCGGATCGGCGAGCGCGCGAAGAAGCGCTTCCATCAAACCCGGTTCCTGCGCGATGAGCTCGCCGATCTGGATGACGTCGTCCCAGAGCTCGCTGTTCTCCGCGAGCACGGCGCGGGTGTCCGCGTCCGCCACCGCGTCGCCGAAGAGCCCCGCTTCGATCACGCCGGCGAGCTCGTGCTCGTGGTCGCGCAGCAGCACCTCCGTGAGCGCGAGCGTGTCGTCCACCTCGGCGTCGTCGATCACGTTCCCCACGCCGTGCACGAGGTCGAAGAGCGGGCCACGCGTGGTGTCGTAGCCGTCGTACCGCACGTCGACCGTTCCGAGCGTCTCGGTGCGCTCCGCGTCGGGGCCGAGCAGCAGCGAGAGCCCCTGCGCGAGGTTCAAGAGGGTGGGGCGCTCGGGATCGAGCCAGCCCACCGATTCGCGCGTGAGGCCGGCGAGCAACGTCGCGTCGACGTCGACGGTGGCGAAGATCGGCGAGCGGTCGGACTCGCGGAGCGCGCGTCCCGAAGGATCGCGCGCGATCCCCGTTTCGCCGAGCACGCGGAAGGGCGCTGGCAGCTCCAACAAACCGCCCGCTTCGCCGACGAAACGCCCGAGGGGATCCACGTCCGCGAGCCCGTCGCCGTTCATGTCGACGAAGGGCGCGACCACGGCGCCGCCCGCGGGTAGCACGATGCCGCGGCGATCGCGCTGGGTCAGGAAGAGCGCGGTTCCGTCGCCGAACGCGGGGTTCGTGCGAAGCAGGAGCTCGCGGCCGATGGCGAGGGTGCTCTCTTCCCCCGGCGGCGTCGGCTCTTCTTCGGACGTCGCGAGCTCCAGCGCGAGGGACTGGAGCAGCGCGTCCCATTCGGCGCTCGCGCTGCCACCGTCGTCCACCGTCGCCAGCGCGGTCTGCGTCAGCTCCGTGACGCGGGGATACGAGAGGAACGGGCGTGTGACGCCGAGCGCGAGGCGCAACGGGCGGTAGCCGACGCGGGTCGACACTCGCTCGAGCGCACCCACCGCTTCGTCGTCCTCCGCGATGCGCGCGAGGAGCTCCGCGAGCGCGCGGGTCTGGCTCGGAAGTCGCTCGTCGGGGGGATCGTAGAAGGGGACGAGCTGCACCATGAACGCGTCGAGATCGTCCTCGAGCGGCTCGGGCAACGTGCGATCGAGCGCATCGACGAGCCGATCGCGGTTCTCTGCCATCGCGCGCAGACGTGGCGTGGGAGCCAGCTCGGGTCCCTCCTCGCCAGCGCAGAGCGCGCGCGTCTGGCGACCCGACACGTCGGTCGGCAGCTCGCTCGCCGCGATCCGCTTGCAGAAGATTCGATAGATCTCGGCGCCGAGGCTCGCGCGTGCTGGAACCGCGCGCTCGGTGTCGAGCTCGTGAGAACAGCTCCCGAGCGCGAGCGTGACCACCCCGATCACGACGCGACGGAGCCGAGGCCAAGACTTGGACATTCGGCGCACCCCGCAGAAGACAGCCGCACGCACGGTATCACGTGCAAGGCGCACGTGTGCGGGCTCACGTCCTTCGCGCGCTCAGAAAGTGGCGAGTGCGGATGACGGAACGACGAAGCCCCGGTCGGGGCTTCGCGCGGTCTTCTCTCGGGCGGCGTTTCTCGTGTCGTGAACGTAGCGGATGACGGAACGACGAAGCCCCGATCGGCCGGGGCTTCGTGCGGTCTTCATGCACCCGCTCTGCTTTGCTCAGGGGCGGCGGGAGTCGTCGCGCGGCGCTGTGCTCATCGAGGGCGAGGTACCTTCCGTGGGCGCGCTCGCGCTCGTCGATGTGCCCGTGCCCGAGCCACCAGAAGCGCTGGAGGACGTCGTCGGGTCGGGCGCGCTCGGTTGGGGGGTCGGTTCCAGCGCGGCGCCCAACTGAGGCTCCAAGCCGAGATCCAGCGAGGGGAGCCCGAGCGGTTCGCCTGCGCGTGGCGCGCTCGGGTTCGGATGCGGGTCGCCCGCCGCCACCGCGCGGTACTCCACCTCGGGAGCGGCGTTGTTTGGGAACGCGGTCCCCTGCGGCTCGAGCTCTTGCAGCGTGGTCACGTAACCCGCCCATAGCCCGTCGAGGGCCGGCGAGTCGATCGCGGCGAGCTCACTCTCGACCGCAGAGTACGTGTCGACGCAAACCGGGATCCCGTTGAGCAGCGCCACGACGAGCTCGGGCGCGCCCGACGCCACACCCCAGCGCAGGTCGGCCGCTCCGAGGCGCCCTTCACAGCCCGCCGTGGCGTTGTTCCAGAGGCGGTGCTCCACCCGGAGGAGTGGCTCGGCGTGCCCGACGTACGCGGTCGAGGCCGCGCTGACCGCATCGGACTCTTCGCCCGCGCAGCCCGCGCCGATCGCCAGCGCCATGAGGAAGATCGTGCTTCGCATCATCCTGCCCTCTTCGGGTCTCCGAGCCCGTATTGCTTTACGAGCTGAGAGAGTCGAGGCCGTTTCATCCCAAGCAAGTCGGCCGCCCGCGTAATGTTGCCGTCAGTTTCGGTCAAGGCGCGAGAAATACATTCTCGCTCGATGACCTTCTTGAGCTCGAAGAGCGACGCGTCCCCATCTCGGATGCGCGCGTAGATCGCCTCTTCGAGCGACTCGAGGTCGGTGCGCTCGTTCGAGATCGCCGCCGACACCGCGTTCGGCGCCAGATCCGTGAACGCCGCGAAGTCCGCGATCCGCAGGACCTCGCCGTCGCAGAAGAGCGTCGCGCTGCGGAGCACGTTCTCGAGCTCCCGCACGTTGCCCGGCCAGCGGTGGCGCTGGAGCATCTGGAGCACCTCGGGCGACGCGACCTTCGGCAGCTCGCCACGCTCTTCCGCCACTCGCGCGAGCAGGCGCTCGACGAGCTCCGGGAGATCGTCGAGGCGCTCCCGCAAGGGCGCGACCTCCACGAGGACCCCACGCAAGCGATAGTAGAGGTCTTCGCGGAACGTCCCCTGCGCGACCATCTCCTCGAGGTTGCGGTGGGTGGCCGCGATGATGCGGACGTCGACGCGCACGGGAGACGTGCCGCCCACGCGCTCGAACTCGCGTTCCTGGAGGACACGCAGGAGCGCGACCTGCATCTTCGGCGAGATGTCGCCGATCTCGTCGAGGAAGAGCGTGCCGCCGTCCGCGAGCTCGAAGCGGCCCTTCTTGCGGGCGTTCGCGCCCGTGAAGGCGCCGCGCTCGTGCCCGAAGAGCTCGCTCATGAGCAGCGTCTCGACGAGCGCCGCACAGTTCACCTTCACGAGCGTCCGATCGCGACGCGACGAGCCGCGGTGGAGCGCGTCCGCCACGAGCTCCTTGCCGGTGCCGCTCTCGCCGCGCACGAGCACCGTCGCTTCGGAGGGTGCAACCTTGTCCAGTACCTCGAGGATCTGGAGGGTCCGCGGCGAGCTGCCGACGATCTCCGGGTAGCGTCGGTCGTGCTCGGCGGTGCGCCGACGGCTCGGCGGCGGGGTCGAGACGCGTCGGGTTCCGAGACGCGAGCGGGTCGAGAGCTCTTCGGTGGCTTCGAGGCGCTCGCGGTTCGGGCGCCGCTCCCACGCGTCGCGCGCCTCGTCGGGCACGCGCCGGGAGAGCGCCTCCTCGAGACGACGCGCATCGAGCAACGAGCGCTGCGCGTTCACGAGCTGTCCCGCTTCGAGCTGTGCGCGCGCGAGCGAGCAGAGCGCCTCGATGCGCAGCTCTTCGTCGTCCGCTTGGAGCGCGAGGGCCTCCGCCCGCTCGGCGAGCTCGAGCACGGCGCCCCCTTCGGCGCGACGCGTCTCGGCGGCGAGCAGTGCCACCTCCGCCTCGTAGCGTGCGGTCTCCACCGCCGGCGTGCTCTGTAGGAGCTCCGATGCACGCTCGACGTCACCCTCTTCGAGGGCCAGACGCACGAGCGCGAGGTGGGGGAGGATCGCCTTGACCGCCCCGACGCGTCGGTAGGTGTCGAGCGCGCTCTCGAGGAAGCCGCGCGCGATGTCGAGGTTGCCCTCCGCGAGCTCGACACGCCCGCGCAAGAGCACGATCTCCGCGAGGAACTGCCCGGGCAGGGTCGGGCCGCCCATGTGCTGTGCGAAGTCGACGAGGGATCGAGCGCGGCCGAAGTCGCCGAGCGAGTGATAGAGCTCGCCCATGTTGATGCCGATGCGCGTGAGCATCGGGCGGTTTCCGAGGCGCTTCAGGAGGCCGACCGCCTCGTGGTAGTGCTCGAGCGCCTCCGCGTAATCGTGGCGGAGATGAGCGAGGACCGCGAGGTTCTCGGTGGCGATCGCGCGCTCGCGAGAGTCGTTGACGCCGGCGGCCACCTGAAGTGAACGTGCGAAGAACGACTTCGCGTCGGCGAGGCGACGCTGACGCAGCCGCGCGACGCCGAGGTTGGTCAGCGCCTGCGCTTCGAGGTGACCGAAGCTCGCTTCTGCCGCTTCGATGCGGTTCTGCTCGAACAGGGCGGCCGCCGTCTCGGCTTCCTTGCGCGCGAGCGCGACCTTGCCGAGCGAGTTGCGCGCCTGAATCGCGAAAGCCCGCTCACCACAAGCGCGCGCACCGTCGAGCGCCGCGCTCGCCCAATGCTCGGCCTCGTCGTAGGCGCCGCGCTGGTATTCGAGCTCGGCGAGGGCCGCCTCGACGCGGACTCGGTCGGCGTCGCGAGCCGCGAGCGGATGCGCCTCACGGAGGCGCGCGGCCGCCTCGTCGAAGCGACCGGCCAACGTGAGGAGTCGACCCACTTCGTGCGTGCTCTCCGCGTCCGGCCGCGAGGCCCGAACGTGCTCGGCGTGACGAAGTGCGCGGGTGTAGTCGCCGACGAGGCGATACAGCTCGGCGAGCATCTCGAACACCGCGAGTGGGAGCGCCTCGCCCGCACGCTCGACCACGCCTTCGAGGAGCGCGGCCGCTTCGGCGTGTGCGTGACGTGCCGCGAGCCCACGTGCGTCTTCCAGCGCGAGGGGCACGGCGAGCTCGAAGTCGCCCGCCTCCATCGCGTGGTGGGCGACGCGTTCGCGCCGCTCGTGGTGCATGAGCACCTCGGCGCAGCGACGATGCAGCTCGCGCCGTCGCTCCGCGGGGAGCTGGGTGTACGTCAACGCGCGGTGACTCTCGCGAGCGAACGAGAAGAGGATGCGGCCGTCGAGGACCGTGCGCGTGACCACGTCGCTCTCCGCGAACGCTTGCCGCTCGGCCGGGCTCACCTCGCCGACGACGGGGCCGACGACCGCGCAGAGCGTCTCGAGATCCGAAGGATGCTGGAGCACACCGAGGGCTTCGACGAGCGCGCGGGTGCCGCTCCGCATGGCGTCGAGGCGACGCGCGATCGACTCGGCGGGCGCGATTGGGTCGGCTTCCAGAAGCAGCTCGATGCGCTCGGGCAGGCCCCCCGTTCGGGCGATGACACGGCGAACCGCGTCGTCGCTCTGGAGGAAAGCGCGGACGCCGTCGGCGTCGAGCGCGGCGAGAGAGAGCACGGCGGGTGAGAGCTCCACGAGCTCACGGTGCCGCGCGGCGTCGTGGACGGTCGCGACGAACAAGGCGCGCAGGATGCGTTCGCTGCCGACGCCTTCGCTCCACGGCCCGACCCCCTCGAACACGAACCGCACGAGCTGCAGCGTCGCGGCGTCCGCTCGGTCGAGGTCGTGCAGGAGAACCACCGGCGCGCGCACTCGCGCCACGTCGCGGAGCAGACCGCGGACCGCGTCGAAGAAACGAAGGCGACGCTCGGCGGACTCACGCGCATCGAGCTCGATCGCGACGGGCGTCGTCTCGTGCTGGTGCCAGAGCCGGTGGCAGCCACCGCCGCATCCGAGGTCGCGCAGGTCGATGCTCGGCGGGATCGACATGTCGCCGAGGAACCGCAGGGCGCGGTCGACGATGGCGGCGAAAGGACCGAAGGCGCGACCCGGATCGCAGCGGCCTTCGAGGACCACTCCCCCGTCGAGCCGCGTGCGACGCGCGAGCTCGTGGAGCAAACGTGACTTTCCGCTTCCCGGAGGACCCTCGACCAGAACGAGCCTCTCGCCGGCCTCCGAAGCCTCGGCGTGGAGCGCGACGAGGCGCTCCAGCTCGGCTTCGCGACCGACGCACAACGGCGCGTTTGCTCGGGGTCGGACGCTGTTCGTGCTCGCCATCGACTTCCCGTCATCCACCAAGCCCGTCTCGCGACGGGCAAGCCACCACCCAACCGACCGCGAAGAATAGGCGGTCGGCGGCGTGTCATCAAGCGGACGGTCCCAGAGACGCACGAAGCTCCGTGGCGGCCGTTCGCAGGATGCGTGCCGTGGTCGCGATTCGGAAACGTTGAGGAAATCGAGCATGCCGAAGGCACGGCGTCAGCCCGTGCACGGCGCGAGGCCGTCGGTCGGGGCCGACATGGGCGGTTTCGGGCGAGGGCCCGGGTCGTCGTGTCCGCGTGTCGAGGCCCAGGCCCGACGGGCGGTGATCGTCGCCCGCGCCACCCCGTCGATGTCCGCTATCCTCCCGCGCGGATGCTGGTCGACGACTTGCCCCCGATCGTGCTGCGCGTGATGGCGTTCGTCTTCGGCTCGCTCTGGGGCAGCTTCTTCAACGTCGCGATCTACCGCTGGCCGCGGGAGATGAGCGTGGTCTCGCCACCGTCCCATTGCCCGTCGTGCGGCGCCCCGGTCCCCGCGTGGCGCAACGTGCCGATCCTCGCCTACGCGCTCTCGCGAGGTCGTGCCGCGTGTTGCGGGGCGAAGCTCACGCCTCGCTATCTGTTGGTGGAGATCCTCTGCGGCGTGCTCGCGCTCGCGCTCGTCGAACGCTTCGTGCTGGCGGGGACGAACGCGGAGCTCGCGCCGCGGCTGATCGAGGCGGCGCTCTACTTCACGTTCGTCGGCGGGCTCGTGGTGGCGACGTTCACGGACCTCGAGTGGATGATGATCCCGGACGAGGTGACGCTGCCGGGCGCGGCGCTCGGGCTGGCGACGGTGGGGCTCCGCGAGACCGACGTGGAGACGATGGCGATCGGTGCGGGCGTCGGGTACCTCGTCGTGCAGGTGCTCTTCGTGTGGAGCTACGAGCGCCTCACCGGGCGTCGCGGGATGGGGGAGGGCGACGCGAAGCTGCTGCTC
>ERZ761602.5965-NODE-5965-length-14029-cov-4.018391_pt1 | contig 14029 bp, 9 predicted proteins | sample MGYA00512165_ERZ761602 | MGnify/ENA primary metagenome ERZ761602 (study PRJEB28899, sample SAMN02445085) | bioreactor sludge metagenome | biome: EBPR sludge; isolation source: Thorneside wastewater treatment plant | place: Australia: Brisbane, Thorneside...
GTCCAGCGCCGCCCGCCGCCATAGGCGAGGTGCAGCTCGCCCGAGCGCAGCGTCGTCTGGCCGCCGGGCACGGGGAGGGTGATCGCCGGCCCGCGCGGATCGCCGAAGCGCCCGGCGAGGAGCAGGTTGCGCGGAAAGTAGTCGGAAGCGGTGTCGAGCGATCCGTTGAGCTCGAGCGCCGCGCCGCTGATCGCCAGCCGCTCGAGCCGCATGCCCCCGGCCTCGAAGTTCACGCCCGAGAAGCGCACCGAGGTCTCGCCGGCGAAGAAGTCGCGATAGGGCGCCGGGACGACGGGGGCGAGCTCGCCCGCGAAGTCGGCGGCGAAGGCGAGCCCGCCCGGCGCCCCGCGCAGCGCGAAGCGGCCGGCGGCGACGCGCGATGCGCCGGCGTCGAAGGCGAAGTCGACGTCGAGCGCGTCGAGCGGCCCCGCGCCCTGCAGCGTCAGGTCGATGGCCGGCCGGTCCTCGATGTCCAGGAGCGTGGCGACCACGCCCCCCGCGGGCTCCTGCAGGCGCAGGTCGATGTCGAGCGCCCGCGTGGCGTTGGAGAAGTCGAGCGCGAGGTCGAGCGAGCCGGCCGCCGCGTCGAGCCGCCGCACCTCGAGCCCGGCCTGCAGCGCGCCGCGGGCGAGATCGGCCGAGGCCGTCGCCGCCAGCGTCGCCGCCTCGCCGAGGACCGGCTCTCCCAGCACGATCCGCGGCAGGTCGAGCGCGGCCACCCGCACCGAAACCGGCAGCTCCGGCAGGCTGAACGGCTGCGCCTCGACCTTGGGCAGCCGGTCGGCCAACGCCGGCTGGTGCGGCTCGGGGCGGCGCAGGACGTCGATCTCCTCGATCGCGAAGCGGTTGACGTTGACCCGGCCGAGCAGCAGCGAGCGGCGCGTCCAGTCGATCTCCACGCCGTTCAGCCGCAGCCACACCCCCCGGTCGTCGGCGATGGTGATCGACCCCACCCGCGCCCGGGACGACAACGCGCCCGAGACGTCATGCAGCCGGATCTGGCGGCCCGGCGCCGAGATGCGCTCCTGGAGGAAGTTGAGGATGAAGCCGTTGTCGTCGCCCCCGTCGCCGGCGTCCTGGGCCAGCGCAGCGACGGCCACGGCGGCGAGCAGGGCCAGGATCGCGACGATCCGTCTCAAAACGCCTGCCCGATGCCGATGTAGACGGCGACCAGGTCGTCGTCGTCGCGGGGGTTGATCGGCGTGGCCACGTCGAGCCGCAGCGGGCCGAGCCCGGTGAAGTAGCGCACCCCGGCGCCGGCGCCGGCGCGGACGTCGGTGTCGCCGCTGGCGAAGCTCGACGAGGCCGAGACGTAGCCCGCGTCGATGAACCCGACGCCCCCGAACCGCTCGTTGAAGCGGACGCGGGCCTCGCCCGAGCCCTCGACCAGGCTGCGGCCGCCGATGACCCCGGTCTTGCCGTCGGCGTCGGTCACCTCGATGCCGACCGAGCGGTAGGCGTAGCCGCGGATCGACCCGGCGCCGCCGGCGAAGAACAGCTGGTCGGGGGGGCTCTCGGCGTCGGAGGGCCCGACATAGCTGCCCACCTTGGCCCGGCCGGCGAGCACGAAGCGGCCCTCGGTGTCGAAGCTGCGGTAGACGCGGCCTTCGAGCGTCCCGCGCGCGGCGGGGTTGCCGTACTCGAACTCGTAGAACGGCGTCGCGTCGGCGCCGAGATAATATCCGCGCGTCGGGTTGAGCTTGTCGTCGCGCCGGTCGTAGTCGCCGCGCGCCGTCAGCCCCGCCAGCAGGAACTCGCGGGTGCCGAAGAAGTCCTCGTAGCGCGCCTTGGTGGCGTAGGCGGACAGCTCGCCGTTGATGAAGCGCGCGAAGGTGCGCTGCAGCCCGACGCGCGCGGTGATCGACTGCTCGCGGTAGGTGTCGAGGTCGAGGCGCCGCGCCGTCAGCGACGCGATAAAGTCGACGTTGGGATTGATCACGCCGGGACGCATGAACCGCACGCCCGCGGAATAGTCGAACTCGCCCGCGTCGCCCACCACGCCGAGGCCGGTGACGCTCGCCTCGAAGCGCAGCCGCTCGGCCTTGCCGAAGAGGTTGCGGTGCTCCCAGAACCCCTCGACGCCGAGGCCCTCGATCGTCGACACCGTCGCGCCGAATCCGAGCGTGCGCGCCGGCCCGTCCTCGACGCTGACGGTCATGTCGAGCGTGCCGTCGGGCGCGATCTCCTCCGCCTCGATCAGGCGGATCGAGCGAAACACCCCGAGCCGGCCCAGCCGCGCTTCGGCCGCCCGGACCCGGTCCGGGTCGAAGTTCGCGCCTTCGGGCAGGTCCGCCATGTAGGCGATGAAGCCCGGATCGACGCGCCGGCTGCCCTCGACGCGGGTGCGGCCGAAATCGGCCTTGCGGCCCGGGTCGAGGGTGATGATCGCGTCGAGCCGGTCGGTGGCGTGGTCCGCGACCGCCGAACGGTCGGTCTCGCGCGCCTTGGGGTGGCTCAGCAGCCGCCAGCGGCGCAGCGCGTCGTTGGAGGCGGCCGAGACCACGCCGGCGTCCGCCCTCTCGCCGGCGCGGAACTCCTCGCCCAGCTCGCGGGTCGTCTCGTCGTCGTGGCGCGGGTGGTGCGGCGGCGCGTTGACGATCTCCGCCCGTCCGAAGACGAAGATCGGCCCGGGGTTCACCCGGATCGTCACCGGCACCGGGTCGGGCATCGGCGCGTCGAGCGTCAGGCCCGCCGCCTCGCGGCCCGCGAGCAGGATCGAGATCTCGCCGCCGTAATGGGCGTTGGCGTAGAGCGCGGCGAGGATGCGGCGATAGTCGCCTTTGGCGCGCGCGAGGAGCCCGCCGATGCCCGAGGCCGGCTCGTCGCGGTTGCTGTAGAGGCCCGAGGCGCGCTCGAGCGTCCGCGTCAGGCCGTCATCCCCGCCCGCGACCTCCAGGGTGACCACGAGGGGCAGCGGGTCGACGATCTCGAACCCTTCCTCCGGCTCCTCGCGGCCCCAGAGCCGGATGCCGAATATCTCGAACCCGGCCGCCGGCGCGGCGGCCCACAGGGCAGGCGCGGCTACGAAAGCCGCCAGCAACCAGCTCTGGCGCTTGCGAGACATCGGGGCGGACACGCTCTGCTCGGGTCGTTTTCACGCAACCTAGCGCCTTTTGCCCAAGGCACAAGCGCAGCGGCCGATCGCCCGCGATTTGTCGGGCGCTATGGCCCGCGGGTCACCATCGCCGTCGATGGCGCTGGACGCAGGACCGACCGATCGACTAAGCCCGACCGGCCGCGGCACGCGCCGCACTCGCAAAAGGATCGAGACATGCCGTCCGAGACCTCCACGCCCGCCGCACGCAAGGGCATCGTCCTGGCCGGGGGATCCGGAACGCGGCTCTATCCGATCACGCACTCCACCTCGAAGCAGCTCCTGCCGCTCTACGACAAGCCGATGATCTACTACCCGCTGTCGGTGCTGATGCTGGCGGGCCTGCGCGACATCGCGGTCATCACCACGCCGGCGGACCAGGACCAGTTCCGCCGCCTTCTCGGGGACGGGTCGCGCTGGGGAATGGCGATCTCCTATATCGAGCAGCCGCGGCCCGACGGGCTTGCGCAGGCCTATGTGCTGGCCGAGGACTTCCTCGAGGGCGCAGGCTCGACCATGGTGCTCGGCGACAACATCTTCTTCGGCCACGGCCTGCCCGACATGCTGCAGGCCGCGGGATCGCGGGCGCGAGGCGGCACGGTCTTCGGCTACCAGGTGCGCGACCCCGAGCGCTACGGCGTGGTCGCCTTCGACCGCGCGGGCAGGGTGCTCTCCATCGAGGAGAAGCCCGAGCGGCCGAAGTCGAACTATGCGGTGACCGGCATCTACGTGCTCGACGGGGCCGCCTCGTCGCGGGCCGCGGCGCTCAGGCCGAGCGAGCGGGGCGAGCTCGAGATCGCGGACCTCCTGAACCTCTACCTCGCCGACGGATTGCTCACCGTCGAGCGGATGGGGCGCGGCTACGCCTGGCTCGATACCGGCACCCACGCCAGTCTGCTCGACGCCGGCAATTTCGTGCGCACCATCGAGGAGCGGCAGAACCTCAAGGTGGGCTGTCCGGAGGAGATCGCCTTTCACCAGGGCTGGATCGACGCCGACGCGCTGCGCCAGCTGGCGGCGCCCTATCTCAAGACCGAGTACGGCCGCTATCTGCTTCGGGTCGCCGACGGCGGCTGACGTCCGACCCATGTCCCGCGCAGGCCCCGCCTGCGCGGCGCCGATCTCTCCCCGACCCGCATCTTGCCGGGGCGCCGGCGGCGCCCCGCGCGGGCCGGCACGCCCTTCGGCCTCGCTTAACGAAGGTTGCCATCGGCCTAACGCAGACATGATAATGCATGAGTATCAGTTAGTTGGCATTGTGTCCGCACGCGGACACGCTCGCGGTCCGCGGGGTTCGCGGACTTTTGCAGAGGTCTCTCAGAGCAGCAGGTCGTCGGCCGCGAGCCGGGTGACGCCCGCGACCTCGATCTCGAAGTCGGCCACCCCGTTGACGTCGCCCGCCAGCACGCCGGCCTTGAATCGCAGCTCGCCCTGCGTCTCGGAAAAGGCGCGCCCGCCGATGAACTGGAACGCCTGGTTGCCGGAGTCGAAGGTGCGCGCGTCGAGGCCGCGCAGGTCGATCACGTCGTTCTCGGCGCTGGAGAAGTCCCGGATCACGTCGCGCCTGGCCCCGAGCCCGACGTCGAAGCGGTCGGCGAAGACGAAGCGGTCGGCGCCGGCGCCGCCATAAAGCAGATCGCGCCCCTCGTCGCCGTCGAGCACGTCGTCCCCCGCGCCGCCATGGAGCCGGTCGTCGCCCTTGCCGCCGAAGAGCCTGTCGCCCTTCGCGCCGCCATAGAGGCGGTCGTCGCCGCCGCCGCCATGGAGGACGTCCTTGCCGCCGCCGCCGGTGATGTGGTCCTTGCCCCCGAGCCCGCGGATCACGTCGCGTCCGCCGCCGCCCGCAAGCACGTCGGCGAACCGCGTGCCGGCGATCGCGTCGTCGCCCGCGGTCAGGAGGCGCAGGGCGCCCTTGAGGTCGCCGGCCTCGACGAAGCCCCAGAACCTCGCCGCGTCGACCCCGAGCCCCGCGGCCGTCGCCACCGTCTCGCCGTCGAGCCGCGCGGTGAGCCGCTCGATCGTCCCGGACGCGTCGCCGCGCCGCCAGGCGAGATCGCCGAGATACGTGAGGTCGAGCCCGCCCTCCACGAAGCGCAGCGTGGTCGCGGAGGCGCGCGCGACCTCGTCGAGAAAGGCGGCGAACCCGCCCATGTCGGCGCCGACGCCAGCGGAGTCGGTGAAGGTGATCCTGGCCATCGCTCGCTCTCCGGATGCTCCGCGCGTCGTGGTAGCCCGCACGCGGCCGCGCGGCCAAGCGCGCAGGGGTTATCTGGTAAAGCCGCTCCGGGTCACGCCACGAAGGTCAGCGCCACGTTCACCGCGATCGCGATCAGCACCGTGTTGTAGGCGAAGGCCGCCAGCGAATGCACCATGATCGCCCGTCGCATCGCCCGCGAGGTGGCGGCGATGTCCGAGACCGAGAACGAGGCCCCAACCGCGAAGGCCTGGTAGAGGAAGTCGTAGGCGTCCGGCGGCTCGTCGCCGCGAAAGTCGAGCCCCCCCGACGGCCGCCCCTCGGGCCCCGGCAGGTAGTAGAGGCTCGCGTACTGGAACGCGGCCAGGGTATGGGTCATCGCCCAGCTGAGCGGCACGCTCGCCACCGCCAGCATCGGGAAGAACCGTCCCTCCTCCCTGGGATGGTTGAGCAGCAGGAAGATCGCCCAGAGGCTGAGCAGCATCGCCACGAAGGTCAGCGCGCCGACGATGCCGCCCCCCGCCCGCGGCTTGCGCCGCCAGGAGGCGCCCCGGCGGCGCAGCGCCTCGGCGTCCATCCGGCCCGCCGCGCGGAGCATCAGCCCGATATAGACCGCGAAGAACACGTCCGCCGCCAGCAGCACCCGGAGCGGCATGTGCTGGCCCCAGGTCGCGAGCCAGACGGCGACGCCGATCGCCAGCGACAGGTGGAAGTGGCCGTTGGTGTCGATCTCGGCCCTGATCCGGCCGACGAGGCCGACCGGGGCCGGCGCCGCGCCGCTCATTCGCGCCAGTAGACCGCCGTCATGTCGTTGGCCTGGGTCGGCATGTCCGTCCACAACCCCTCGATGCGCACGTCCGCCACCCCGGTCTTGGGCAGCTGGAACAGGAAGACGTTGACCGCCTGGTCGGCGACCCGCGCCTGGACGGCGCGCAGCACCTCGTCACGGTCCTCGGGATCGGTCAGGCCGCCGAGCCCGGCCAGCAGCGCCCGCACCACCGGATCGGCGTTGCCGAAGTAGTAGTCGGGCCGGGCATAGACGCCGATGTCCATCGGCTCGGTGTGGCTGACGACGGTGAGGCCGAAGTCCCGGTTGGTGAAGACCTGCTCCAGCCACTGCGCCCATTCCACGTTGACGATCTGCGTGTCGATCCCAACCGCCCGCAGCTGGCTCGCGACGATCTCGCCGCCGCGGCGCGCATAGGCTGGCGGCGGCAGGGCGAGGGTGGTCGAGAAGCCCTCCGGATAGCCCGCCTCGGCGAGCAGCGCCCGCGCCGCCTCCGGATCGAACGGATACCGGCCCGTCAGGTCGACATACGCCGGGTGATGCGGCGCGAAGTGACTCCCGATCGGCGTGCCATAGCCGAACATCGCCCCGTCGATGACCGCCTGCCGGTCGACCGCCATGGACACCGCGCGGCGCACGCGAATGTCGTCGAAGGGCGGCCGCGCGTTGTTCATGGCGAGGATGGTCTCGCCCTCGGTCGAGCCGATGATCACCTGAAAGCGCGGATCGGCCTCGAACTGCGCGAGGTTCTCCGCCGCGGGAAAGACCGGGAAGGCGTCGACGTCGCCCGCCATCATCGCCGCGAAGGCCGCCGTGGGGTCGGCGATGAACTTGAAAGTCACCTTGTCGAGCTTCGCGGGCTCGCCCCAGTAGTCGGGGTTGCGCCCGAGCTCGACCCGGTCGCCCTGCACCCACCGCTCGAACCTGAACGGTCCCGTCCCCACGGGATGCGTGCGATTGTCGTCCGCCGTCGCCGGCGAGACGATCACCGCGTCGCCCCAGGCGAGGTTGAAGAGAAGGTCGCCCTTCGGCGCGTCCAGCCCGATCTCGACGGTCACGTCGTCGATCGCCGTCACCTCGTTTATCCCCTCGAACAGCGCCTTCTGCGCGTTGACCGAGTCCGGCGCCATCGCCCGGTCGAACGAGAAGGCCACGTCCTCGGCGGTCAGCGCCACGCCGTCGTGGAAGGTCACGCCCGGGCGGAGATAGAAGACCCAGCTCAGCCCGTCGGGCGCCACCTCCCATCGCTCGGCCAGCCCCGGCCGCACCGTGCCGTCCGGCGCGAAGCGGGTCAGCCCCTCGAACACGTTGGCGTAGACCACCTCGTCGATCGCCGCCGCCGCGCCCGCGGTGGGATCGAGATGCGGCGGCTCGAGCTGCATCCCGATCGTGATGTCGGCCCGCTGCGCCGCGGCCGGCCCCGCCAGCGCCGCCAGCGCCGCGAGACCCAGCGCGAGCGCCGGGAGGAGAAGCTTCATCGTCGACCTCCGCGTTGGCGGGCCGCCCCAGGCGCGCCCCTCAGTCCGGCGCGACCCCGAGCAGATCGGCGAGCGCGAGGCCCATCACGAACGCCGCGTCGAGCATGTCGTCCACGCCGACATATTCGTCGGGTTGATGCGCCAGGTCCAGTATGCCGGGCCCGTAGGCCACGCAATTCTTGAGCCGCCCGATCCGGTCGATGTGCTTCTGGTCGTAGGTGCCGGGCGAGACCACGAACTCCGGGGCCCGGCCCAGCGCCCGCTCCACCGCGCGCGCCAGCGCCGCCGCCACCGGCGCGTCGCGCTCGGTCATGGTGGGGAGCACCTCGTGCATGTCCCTGATCTCGAAGCGGAAGGGCCGGCGCGCCCGGGCGCGCTCGACCACAGCCGCGAGCTCGGCCTTCACCGCCCCGATCGGCTCCTCCGCGAGGAAGCGCCGGTCGACGATCATCCGGCAGCTGTCGGGCACCACCGGCGCCGGCCAGCCCGTGAAGTCGGGCGCGAGCTCGGCCTGCCCGCCATGGATCGAGTTTATGTTGATCGTCGACGCCCGCGCCGCCGCGGGGACCACCGGCATCGCCGTGCGCCGCGCCGCCAGCGCCGGGATCAGCGTCGCCTCCATCTCGGCGATGACCGCCCCCATGTGGCGCACCGCGCAGTCGCCGAGGAACGGCATCGAGCCGTGCGCGATCCGCCCGAAGGTCTCGACCTCCGCCCACCATACGCCGCGATGGCCGAGGCAGATCCGGTCCTTGTTGAGCGGCTCCGGAATGATCACGTGGTCGACCCCCGCGAAAGCCCCCTGCGTCGCGAGCCAGGCCACCCCGCCATAGCCGCCGGTCTCCTCGTCCGCCGTCGCCGAGATCTCGATCGCTCCCGCGAAGCCCGGCGCGTGGTCGAGGAAGGCCTCGACCGCGATCACCGCCGCCGCGATCCCGCCCTTCATGTCGCAGGCGCCGCGGCCGTAGAGCCGGCCGTCGATCACCGCCCCGCCGAAGGGATCGACCGTCCATCCCTGCCCGACCTCCACCACGTCGATATGGCCGTTGAAATGCACGCAAGGCCCGGGCGCTGCGCCCTCGCGCCGCGCCACGAGGTTCCAGCGCGGATGGCGGTCGCTGTCGCCAGGCGCGCCCTCGGCCCGCAGAAGGCGGCAGTCGAAGCCGCGCGGCCGCAGCCGCGCCGCCAGCAGCTCGCACGCGTCCCGGTAATGCAGTCCCGGCGGATTGAGAGTCGGGATCGCCACGAGCGCCCGCGTCAGCTCGACCAGCGCTTCGCGACGGTCGGCGATGGACTGGCGGAGGCTCGTTCCTGCGGTCGTCATCGGCGTCCTCCCTGCTCGGCGCGATCAAGCATCCACCATCCCGGCCGGCGGCGCGAGGGCGTCGCGTCGCCGGCGCAGTTGCCGTTATGCTGCACTGCGGCGCAATCTCGCGCCCCACGCCCCGCGTGCTTTGACCGGATGGCGGGTCGCTGTTACGAGGCGCCACAAAATAGAATCAGACACGAGTGTGCACCGATGGCCACGCTAACCGTCGCCAGGACGTCCGAGCCTGCCCCCGAAGCCGCGGACGCCGAGGCGGAACTCGTCGTGAAGGACGTCGCGATGCCCGTGAACAATCTCGCTCCGATCCCCGAGCTCTATGTGTCGCCCGACAGCGCGGCCAGGCTCAAGATCGAGGCCGCCGAGCTGCCGTCCTGGGACCTGACCCAGCGCCAGGTCTGCGACCTCGAGCTGCTGATGAACGGCGGCTTCAACCCGCTGAAGGGCTTCCTCGGACAGGCCGACTACGACAGCGTCGTCGAGAACATGCGCCTCGCCGACGGCACGCTCTGGCCGATGCCGGTCACCCTCGACGTCTCCGAAGCCTTCGCCGCCAAGATCGAGCCGGGCCAGGACATCGCGCTACGCGATCCGGAGGGTGTGATCCTCGCCGTCCTCTCGATCACCGACAAGTGGGCCCCGGACAAGTCGCGCGAGGCCGAGAAGGTCTTCGGCGCCGACGACATCGCCCATCCGGCGGTCAACTACCTGCACCACAGGGCCGGGCCGGTCTACCTGGGCGGGCCGGTGATCGGCGTCCAGCAGCCGGTCCACTACGACTTCCGCGGCCGTCGCAACACGCCGAACGAGCTGCGCGCGCTGTTCCGCAAGCTTGGCTGGCGGCGGATCGTCGCCTTCCAGACCCGCAACCCCCTCCATCGCGCCCACCAGGAGCTCACGTTCCGCGCCGCGCGCGAGGCCCAGGCCAACCTGCTGATCCACCCGGTCGTCGGCATGACCAAGCCGGGCGACATCGACCACTTCACCCGCGTGCGCTGCTACGAGGCGGTGCTCGACCAGTATCCGTCCTCGACCACCACGCTGTCGCTCCTCAACCTCGCGATGCGCATGGGCGGCCCCCGCGAGGCGGTCTGGCACGGCATCATCCGCCGCAACCACGGCTGCACCCACATGATCGTCGGCCGCGACCATGCGGGTCCGGGCAAGAACAGCCAGGGCAAGGACTTTTACGGCCCCTACGACGCGCAGGAGATGTTCGCGCGGCACCAGGACGAGATCGGGGTCGAGATGATCGACTTCAAGCAGATGGTCTACGTCCAGGAAAAGGCGCAGTACGAGCCGCGCGACGAGGTCGAGGCGGGCATGACCATCCTCGACATCTCGGGCACCGAGCTGCGCCGCCGACTGCGCGAGGGCCTCGAGATCCCCGAGTGGTTCTCGTTCCCCGCCGTGGTCGAGGAGCTGCGCCGCACCAGCCCGCCGCGCGCCAAGCAGGGCTTCACGGTGTTCTTCACCGGCTTCTCCGGCTCGGGCAAGTCGACCATCGCCAACGCGCTGATGGTCAAGCTGATGGAGATGGGCGGCCGCCCGGTGACGCTGCTCGACGGCGACCTGGTGCGCAAGCACCTCAGCTCCGAGCTCGGCTTCTCCAAGGAGCACCGCGACCTCAACATCCGCCGCATCGGCTATGTGGCGTCGGAGATCACCAAGAACGGCGGCATCGCGCTCTGCGCGCCGATCGCGCCCTACGCGACCACCCGCCGCGCGGTGCGCGAGGAGATCGAGAGCTTCGGCGCCTTCGTCGAGGTCCATGTCTCGACGACGCTGGAGGAATGCGAGCGGCGGGACCGCAAGGGGCTCTACAAGCTCGCCCGCGAGGGCAAGATCAAGGAGTTCACCGGCATCTCCGATCCCTACGACGTGCCGGAGAGCCCCGAGCTGCGCCTCGACACCGAGAACCTCGACGTGGACTACTGCGCGCAGCAGGTGATCCTCAAGCTCGAGCAGATGGGCCTGATCCGAGCCTGACGCGCAAGGGCGTCGGCCCGACGCCCCCCGTCGCCGTCCCCGCTACTCGGCGGCCGCGGCCCGCGGTTCGGGCCGGGGCAGGGTGAGCCGGAACACCGCTCCGGGCGCATTCGGCATCACCACGAGGTCGCCGTCGAGGTTGCGCATGATCTCTCGGCTGATCGGCAGGCCGAGCCCGGCCGAGCCGGCGAGGTTGGATTCCCCGAGGCGCTGGAACTTCTGGAACACGTCGTCGCGCCGCTCCGGCGGGATGCCCGGGCCGCGGTCGGCGACGTCGACGAAGACCTCGTCGGCGGTCTCGCCGATGGTGATCGTCACGCGCGGCTCGGTGCTGCGGCCGTACTTGATCGCGTTCGACACCAGGTTGACGACGACCTGGGTGAGCCGGTCGAAGTCGGCGTCGACCACGATGTCCGCCCCCGCGCTCCCGCGGTCCACCGGCACCCCCGAAGAGGCGAGCAGCCCCTCGGTCGCGGCGAGCGCCCGGTCGATGACGTCGCCGATGCGCACCGGAGCGACGTTGAAGGTCACGCGGCCGGATTCGAGGAAGCTGAGGTCGAGGATGTCGTCGAGGAGCCGGGTCAGCCGCACGCTCTCGTCGCGGATGATGCCGAGGAAGCGGCGGGTGGTCTCGGCGTCCAGGTCCTCCGCGTCGCCGAGGATCTCGGCGAAGGAGCGGATCGAGGTCATCGGCGTGCGCAGCTCGTGGCTGACCTGGCTGAGGAACGCGTCCTTCAGCGCGTCAACCCGCTTGAGCTGCTCGTTGGCGTGGCGCAGCTGCGCCGCCGCCTCCTCGAGCTCGCGCGACTGCTTCTCCAGCCGGCGCTTGGCCTCGATCAGCTGCAGCGTCTCGTCGGCGATGCGCATCAGCCCGTCGACCGAGACGACGCCGCGCCCGGCGACCTGGCTCACCAGCTCGTGGGCCGACGCCGCGCCGACCGAACTCGCCAGCTCGCGCTCCAGCGCCTGGATGAAGCCGTCCGTTGGATCCGGCAGGCCCTCGGCCTTGCCTTGCTGCCGCGCGGCGCCGGCGAAGAGCTCCTCCGCGTGGTCGGCCCCGAGGATGCGCGCGGCGAGCGTCAGCAGGTCCTCAGAGGTCGCCGAGCGCGAGACGAGCCCCTGCGTCGCCGCGCTCTGGCGGAAGACGTCGATGAACTGCGCCGCCTGGAACTGTTCGAGCGGGCGCGGGGCCGTCGCGAGCGAGACCCCGATGAAGAGGCCGATGTTCGCGGCCATGCTCCAGAACGTTGCATGGACCAGCGGATCCTCGATCCCGATCCCGAACAGCGCCCGCGGCCGCAGCCAGCCGATCCCGAACGGCCCATCGGCGATCGCCGCGGCCGACATGACGAAATCGCCCTCGAAGCTCGGCAGGAACAGCGTGTAGGCCCAGACCACGAACCCCGCCCCGAGGCCCGCCATCGCCCCCCGCCGCGTCGCCCCGCGCCAGTAGAGCGCGCCGACGAGCGCCGGCGCGATCTGCGCGATGCCGGCGAAGGAGATCAGCCCGATCGCCGACAGCGCGTTGGGCGCGGAGACGAGGAAGTAGATGTAGCCAAGCGCGAGGACGCCGGCGATCGACAGCCGCCGGCTGGCGAGCAGCACCTTGCGCAGGTCGCCCTCCGTTCCCCTGGCGCGCAGCCACAGCGGGATGACGATGTGGTTCGACACCATTGTGGACAGCGCGATCGCGGCGACGATCACCATCGAGGTCGCCGCCGAGAACCCGCCGAGGAAGGCGAGGAGCGCGAGGCCCTCGCGCCCGGCCGCGAGCGGCACGGTCAGGACGAAGAGGTCGGGGTTCGCGCCCTCCGGCTGGGTGGCGAGCCCGGCCGCCGCGATCGGCAGGACGAAGAGCGAGATCAGCGCGAGATAGAGCGGAAAGGCCCAGCCGGCGGTGGCGAGGTGGCGCTCGTCGGCGTTCTCGACCACCAGCACCTGGAACATGCGGGGCAGGCAGACGACGGCGCAGGCCGAGAGGAACACCAGCGTGACCCAGCGCGGCGTGAAGATCGCTCCGGTCTCGGCCAGGTGCGCGGGCATCGCGTCGAAGACGGCGCCCGGTCCCGGGAAGAGGCCGAAGACGACGTAGGCGCCGACCGCGAGCAGGGCGAAGAGCTTGACGATCGCCTCGACGGCGATCGCCGAGACCACCCCGTGGTGCCGTTCGTTGGCGTCGACGCTGCGGGTGCCGAACAGGACCGTGAAGGCGGCAAGCCCCGCCGCCACCCAGAAGGCGGTGATCTGCGGCCCGGCGGCCGGCGCGCCGCCCGCGTCGTGCGCGGCGAAGGCGGTGAAGCTCAGCGTCACCGACTTGAGCTGCAGCGCGATGTAGGGCGTCGAGCCGACCACCGCGAGCAGCGTCACCGCAACACCGAGCGCGGGCGACTTGCCGTAGCGCGACGAGATCAGGTCGGCGATGGAGGTGATGCGCTGGGTCTGGCCGATCCGCACCAGCTTGCGCAGCAGGAAGAACCAGCCGAGGAACACCAGCGTCGGCCCGAGATAGATCGGCAGGTATTCGAGCCCGCCGCCCGCCGCCGTCCCGACCGCGCCGTAGAACGTCCAGGCGGTGCAGTAGACCGACAGCGACAGCGTATAGACATAGGGCGAGCGCAGCCAGCCGAGCCGCCCGCGCGACGCGCGCCGCTCCGCCCAGAACGCCACGAGGAAGAGAAGCGCGACATAGGCGATGCAGACGGTGACGAGCTGGTTCCAGGTCGCCATCTCAGTGCGCTCCGTCGTCTTCCGACAGCCCCCGCGACAGGCGCGCCGCCCCGGCGATCAGGGCGAACCAGGCGCCGAAGACGTAGAGCGCGCCGACCGGCAGCGCCGTCCTGGCGACGACGTCGAGGAACGGCGACGCCAGCAGGAACGCGCCCAGGAGCAGCAGCGCGGTCGAGGCGTCGCGGCGCTTGCGCCGCAGGAGCACGGCCCGCGCCAGCGGCGGCTCCGGCGTGTCGGAGGGGGAGGCGGAGCGGTCGGGATCGGGCATGGGCTGGTCCGCGCATTGTCGCCGACGGAGCATAAGGGCCGCGTCGCAGGCATGGCAATGGCCGGCGCGGCGGCTCCGGCGTCCCGTCCCGCGAGCGGCGCCCACGGAATCGCGTCGCCGCTCGGCCGCCGCGCCCCCGCCGGAGTATGGGCGGGGGCGACGGGGCCG
>ERZ761602.5966-NODE-5966-length-14029-cov-3.793330_pt1 | contig 14029 bp, 15 predicted proteins | sample MGYA00512165_ERZ761602 | MGnify/ENA primary metagenome ERZ761602 (study PRJEB28899, sample SAMN02445085) | bioreactor sludge metagenome | biome: EBPR sludge; isolation source: Thorneside wastewater treatment plant | place: Australia: Brisbane, Thorneside...
GGCCGGAGACGGTCGAGCTCGTGGAAACGCCGCAGCGCGCCGCGGGCGCGACGGCCCAGCTCGCGCGCGGCCGACGCGGCGCCTCCGCCAGCCGGCGGGCGGTGTCAGCGCGCGCGAAGGAGCATGCCGTAGAGGTCGCGCGGGTCGTCGGGATCGGCGAGCAGGTCGAGGTTCTCGTAGAGGCCGGTGTCCCCCAGCCGGTCGCGAACGTAGCGCAGCGCCGAAAAGTCCTCGATCGCGAAGCCGACGGAATCGAAGAGCGTGATCTGCGCCTCGAACCGCCGGCCGGGCGCCGCGCCGGCGATCACCCGCCAGAGCTCGGTCACCGGGTGGTTGGGCGCGAGCTGCTGGATCTCGCCCTCGATGCGGGTCTGCGGCGGGTATTCGACGAAGATGTCGGAGCGCAGGAGGATGTCGCGGGCCAGCTCGGTCTTGCCCGGGCAGTCGCCGCCGACCGCGTTGATGTGGACGCCCGCGCCCACCATGTTGTCGGTCAGGATCGTCGCATTGCGTTTGTCGGCGGTGCAGGTGGTGACGATCCGCGCGCCCTCCATCGCCTCCTCGGCCGAGCGGCAGGCCGCGACCTCGAGCCCCGACCCCGCGAGGTTGCGCACGCACTTGGCGGTGGCGGCTGGATCGACGTCCCAGAGCCGCACCGCCGCCAGCCCGCAGACCGCCTTGAACGCCAGCGCCTGGAACTCGCACTGGGCGCCGTTGCCGATGACGGCCATCGTCGCCGCCCCCGCCGGCGCGAGATGCCTGGCCGCGACGGCGGACATCGCCGCCGTGCGGAGCGCCGTCAGCATGGTCATCTCCGACAGGAGCAGCGGGTAGCCTGTGCCGACGTCGGCCAGCACGCCGAAGGCGGTGACGGTCTGGCGGCCGTCGCGGGTGTTGCGGGGGTGGCCGTTCACGTACTTGAAGCCGTAGGTCGCGCCGTCAGAGGTCGGCATCAGCTCGATCACCCCCTCGGGGCTGTGGCTCGCCACACGCGGCGTCTTGTCGAACGCCTCCCAGCGGCGGAAATCGTCCTCCACGTAGCCGGCGAGCTCGGTCAGGAACCGCTCGATCCCGACGCGGTGCACGAGCTTCATCATGTGGTCGACGCTGACGAAGGGCACGAGGTTGAGGCTCTCGGGCATCTCAGAAGCTCCGGGTCGGGCGGTCCATCACCCGCCGGCCGAGCAGGCTCGCGGCGAGGTCCACCAGCAGCGTCGCCGTGCGGCCGCGCTCGTCGAGGAAGGGGTTCAGCTCGACGAGGTCGAGGCTCGTCACCAGCCCCGAATCGTGCAGGAGCTCCATCACCAGGTGCGCCTCGCGGAAGGTCGCGCCCCCCGGGACCGTGGTGCCGACCGCGGGCGCGATGCCCGGATCGAGGAAGTCCACGTCGAGGCTGACATGCAGCATTCCGTCCTCGGCCGCCACCCTGGCGAGGAAGGCGCGCAGGGGCGCCGCCACGCCGTGCTCGTCGATCGCCCGCATGTCGTGCACGACGATCGGCGAAGCGGCGAGCGCCGCATGCTCGGCCGGATCCACGCTGCGGATCCCCATCATGCAGACGCGCGCCGGATCGACCCGGGCGGCGAGCGGCGGCAGCCACCCTGCGAAGCCGCGCCCTCCCGTGAGATAGGCCATCGCCACACCGTGCAGGTGGCCGCTGGCGGTGGTGTCGAGGCCGTGCATGTCGGGATGGGCGTCGAGCCAGAGGATGAAGAGCGGCCGGCCCGCCTCGGCGGCGCGCCGCGCCACCCCCGCGATCGTCCCGGCCGACAGGGAGTGGTCGCCGCCGAGGAAGATCGGCAGCGCCCCGTCCGCCGCCGCGTAGGCCGCCTCGGCGAGCGCCGCCGTCCACGCGGCCACCTCGGGCAGCTTCTTCACCGCGGGGTTGGGATGGCGCAACGCCGGAGGCGCGGAGGGCGCCGCGGTCCCGAGATCCTCCACGCGATGGCCAAGCGCGGCCGCAGCCTCCGCCAGCCCGGCGGTGCGCAGCGCGCTCGGGCCCATCTCGCAGCCCAGCCGCCCTGCCCCGTCCTGCACCGGCGCTCCGACGAGGCGCACCAGCAGGGATGTGTGATCGATTCGCGTCATGGGGCGAACCTTGCCACGGCCGCGTGGCGGAGCCGACAGGCGATTCCGGCGAAAGGGCGACCCTTACCGCCAGTCCGGCGGCCAGAATAGCCGAATCGGAACAGCATGGACTCGCTTGAGGAACGCCTGATCACGCTGCTGCGCCACGGCGCCCGCCGTCCCCACTCGGATATCGCGGCCGAACTCGGCGTCTCGCGCGCCACCGTCCGCGCCCGCATGGCGCGGCTCGAGGCGGCGGGCGTGATCCTCGGCTATACGGTGATCCTGCGGGCCGACGCGGTCGAGACGGCGGTGCGGGGCGTGATGCTGATCGGGATCGAGGGCCAGGCGGCGGCGCGGGTGATCAACGCGCTGGGCCTGCTGCTCGCCAGGCCGCGCAGCACGGGAGCGCGCCTCTGAGAGACCTCTGCAAAAGTCCGCGAGCGCCGCGGACCGCGAGCGTGTCCGCGCGCGGACACAATGCCAACTAACTGATATTCATGTATTATCATGCCTCCGTTAAGCCGATGGCAACCTTCGTTAAGCGGGCGCCGAAGGGCGCCCCGGGCTTTGCAGAGGTCTCGCTGACATGACGCGTTGCGCCTTGGCGACGGCGGCGCAATCGGTCTAAGAAGGGCGCGGCTAGTCCCCGTAGCTCAGCGGATAGAGCGGTCGCCTCCTAAGCGACAGGTCGCAGGTTCAAGTCCTGCCGGGGACGCCAGCAACATTGATTTAGCGATAAAACACGTTGCCGCCGATCTCGCCCACCCGCGGGCGGGACTTGAACCAGCCGGGCTTGGCGCGCGCGGAGTGGAAGAACAGCGCGCCGCGGGTCGGGTCGGGCGACGCTCCGCCGAGGACCGCCGCCGCGGTGCGCAGCGCCGCCGCCCGCTTCTGCGGATCCTTCAGCGCCAGCGACTTGCCCGAGCAGCGGTATGAGAACTGGCAGCCGTCGCGCACCACGCCGCAGACCGAGCCGGGAAAGCGCGGGTCCTCGGAGCGGTTCATGATGACGTGAGCCACCGCCGCGCGGGACTCGGCCGCGGGCGTCGCCTCGAAGTAGATCGCTTCGGCCAGGCAGGCGGTGTCGGCGTCCGACGCCACGCGCACCGCTTCCGCCGCGGGCGACGCCGCAGCGCGCGCCACGGGGCGCTCCGTCGCCTGGCCGCAGTTCGCCAGCGCCAGAAGGGCGCAGGCTGCGGCGATCGACCTTGCGAGGACATGCGGCATGAACGTCTCCACGGTCATTTCGGGAAACGAGCAGTGCCATGTTGCGTTGCAACATGTCTATCCTGGCGGAGACGATGAGCGGATTTCCGCCCGCACGTCGCCAAGCAGGCGACGACGCAAATCGCATTACGAGTATTCCACCAGGACCGTTCAGCTCGCGCGCCTGACCGCCGCCCGCAGCCGCACCAGCGCGAGCACCGCGTCGATCGTCGGCGTCGCCACGCCCGTCAGCCGGGCGAGTTCCGCCACCGACCCCACCAGCGCCTCGATCTCCATCGGCCGTCCCGCCTCGAGGTCCTGCAGCATCGACGTGCGGTGCGCTCCGACCGCCGCGGCGCCGTCGATGCGCCTGTCGACGTCGATCGGAAAGCGCACCCCCAGGGTCTCGGCGACGGCCTGCGCCTCGACCATCATGTCGCGCGCGACCTTGCGGGTCCCGGGATCGGCGCAGATCACGTCGAGGGTGGCGAGCGTCAGGGCGGAGATCGGGTTGAACGACAGGTTGCCCCAGAGCTTCACCCAGATCTCGTCGCGGATCCGCGGCCGCACCGGCGCCCTCAGCCCGGCGGCGGCGAGCGCCTCGGAAAGGCGCGTCGCCCGCTCGGACCGCGAGCCGTCGGGCTCGCCGAGCGAGAACCGGTTGCCCTCGATGTGGCGCACCACCCCCGGCTCGGCCACCTCCGCCGCGGGATAGACCACGCAGCCCAGCACGCGGTCAGGCCCCAGCCCGTCCCATTGCACGCCGCCCGGGTCGACGCTTTCGAGCCGCGTGTCGGCGAGCGGCCCCTCGACGCCGTGGAAGTACCACCAGGGCACGCCGTTCATGCCGCTGACGATGGTCGTCCCCGCGCCGATCAGGGGATGCATCGCGGGCACCACGGCGGGCACGGAATGCGCCTTGAGCGTGATCACTACGTAATCCTGCGGCCCGAGTTCGGCCGGGTCGGCGGCGGCGCGCACAGGCACGGTGACGGCCTCGCCATCCTCGATCAGCGTCAGCCCCCGCTCCCGCATCGCCGCGAGATGCGGGCCGCGCGCGACGAGGCTCACCTCCGCCCCGGCCTGCGCCAGCTTCGCGCCCATGTAGCCGCCGATCGCCCCGGCGCCGAAGACGCAGATCCGCACGGCCTCAGGCCTCCGCGCCGAGGCCGAGCTTCTCTGCGAGGCCGATGCGCTGCAGCTTGCCGGTGGCGCCCTTGGGGATCTCGGCGAGGATCAACACGCGGCGCGGCGTCTTGAACTCCGCGAGCCGGGCACGGGCGAAGTCGCGGATCTCGGCCTCGCTCGCGACCAGCCCCTCGCGCAGCACCACGGCGCAGGCGACCTCCTCGCCGAGCTTCGGGTGCGGCATGGCGAAGGTCACCACCTGGGCGACCGCCGGGTGGTCCATCAGCGCCGCGTCCACCTCGAGCGGGCTCACCTTCTCGCCGCCGCGGTTGATGATCTCCTTGAGACGCCCGGTCAGGCTGAGGTAGCCGTCGGCGTCGAAGGCCCCCTGATCGCCGGTGCGGAACCAGCGCCGCCCCCCTGCCTCGAAGAAGCTCCGGGCGTTCGCCTCGGGATTGGCCTCGTAGCCCGGCGTGACGTTCCGGCCCGAGATGGCCACCTCGCCGACGGCCCCGCCGTCGAGGAGCCGGTCCTCGACCTCGTGGGCGATCCGCACCTCCGGCCCGGCCGCGACGCCCACCGAGCCCGGCTTCTGGGCCCGCGGCGGCAGCGGGTTCGAGCACATCTGATGGCAGGCCTCGGTCATCCCGTAGCTCTCGATCACCGGGGCGCGGAACGCAGCGGCGAGCGCGAGCATCACCTGCGGCGGCAGCGAGGCCGAGGACGAGCGGATCAGACGCAGGTCCGCCCGCGCGATCGCCTCGGCGTTGCGCGGCGCGCGCGCGAGGATCGCCTGGTGCATGGTCGGCACCGCCGTGTACCAGGTCGGGGCCGCCGCATCGAGCCAGCCGAAGAAGCGCAGCGCGTCGAAGCCCGGCGCGCACCAGATCGAGCCGCCCGCGGCGAGGCTCGCCGAGACGGCGGCCACGAGCCCGTGGATGTGGAAGAGCGGCATCACGTTGAGGCAGCGGTCGGCCGGGGTGAGCGCCAGCGTGGCGGCGATGGCCTGCGCCGAGGCGGCGAGGTTCGACTGCAGGAGCGGCACGATCTTCGGCCGCGAGGTGGTGCCGGAGGTGTGCAGGATCAGCGCCGCGTCCTCGGGCTCGGCCGGCGCGGCCAGCGCCGGCGGGTGAAGCGCCCCGCCGGCGCCGCCGGGTCGAAGTCGAGCCGAAGCAGCGGCAGTCCCCGGCGGGAGGCCGCCTCGGCCGCCGGGCCGTCGTAGTCCGCGGGCAGCACGATCGCCTTGGCGCCGAGATCCCGGAGATAGAAGTCGAACTCGTCGACGCGGTAGGCCGGATTGAGCGGCGCGGTCGTGGCGCTCTGGGCGATGGTCACGAAGGCGGCGGCCATCTCGGGCCCGTTCGGCAGCACGATGGCCACCCTGTCGCCGCGGGCGATCCCGGCCTCGGCGAGGGTCGCGCGGACCTCATGCGTCAGCGCCCGCAGCCCGGCGTGGCCGAGCCAGGGGCGATCGGGCGCGCCGATCGCAGGCGCCTCCGCCGGATGGGCCTGGAGCAGGGCTTCGAGCGTGTCGGTCATCGGTCCGTCCTCCCGGCGGCGGCGAACGTTCGCCCTGCCGCCGCGGGAATGCAACCCCGGCCCGCCGCCGGGGCGCGGAGGCTATCCACCCGCCGGGCGCTCGAAGGTCGCCAGCACCACGCCCGAGCCGGCCGGGGCCGCGAAGGCGGTCGGGCGCGGGCGGGACGGGTCCGGGGCGTTGTCGGCGATCCGGAGCGCCGCGCCGTCGAGCCGCCAGAGGCCGAGCCATTCCTGCCCGGCGCCCGCGCCCTCGTCGATGCGGAAGTCGATCTCGGCCGGCGTGGCGGAGGCGTCCGACGACCAGGTCCCCGCCCAGATCTGCGCCCCGTCGGCCCCGGCGATGGTGAAGTCGCTCCCGGCGAAGGTCAGGACGTGCCCCACCACGTCCCGCGCAGGCGCGCCGTTGCGCTCGGCGGCGGTCGCCACCCAGGCGCCCGTCAGCGGCCCGGCCGCCGGCGGCTGCGGCGCGGCGCAGCCCGCCAGCGCCGCCATCGAGATCGCGAGGGAAATGAGCACGCGCATCGGTCGCCTCCATGTCGTCGCACGCGCCGACCATAGGGCGCCCTGCCCGCCCCGGCCAGCCGGCGCCGCTTGCGCCGCCGACCGGCGCGATCTAAGGCAGGGATCCGCGAGGAGGCGACCGATGGACAAGTTCACGACCCTGACCGGCGTGGCGGCCCCGCTGCCGCTGATCAACGTCGACACCGACATGATCATCCCCAAGCAGTTCCTGAAGACCATCGCGCGCACAGGGCTCGGCAAGAACCTGTTCGACGAGATGCGCTACGACGACGACGGCGCGGAGATCCCGGACTTCGTGCTGAACCGGCCCGCCTACCGCGAGGCGAAGATCCTCGTCGCCGGCGACAATTTCGGATGCGGGTCGTCGCGCGAGCACGCGCCATGGGCGCTGCTCGACTTCGGCATCCGCTGCGTGATCGCGACCAGCTTCGCCGACATCTTCTACAACAACTGCTTCAAGAACGGCATCCTGCCGATCGTCCTGCCGCAGGAGGACGTCAACAAGCTGATGGACGACGCCTCGCGCGGCGCGAACGCGGTCGTCACGATCGACCTCGAGAACCAGGTGATCAGGGGGCCGGACGGCGGCCAGATCGGATTCGACGTCGACGCGCACCGCAAGCGCTGCCTGATCGAGGGGCTCGACGACATCGGCCTGACGCTCGAGAAGGAAAGCGCGATCGACGCCTACGAGGAGCGGCTGCGGCTGCAGGCGCCCTGGCTGAACGCGGGCTGAACCGCGGCGCGTCCGCAGGCGTCCGCACGCGGACGCCTTATCAACCCGTTGAATACGCAGCACTTATCGGCGCCGATTCACCAGACTGAAACCTTCGTTGACGAAACCTTCCGCGGCCGGCGCATGGCGCCGGACGCAGCCGTAGGGTGGGTGATTCACCCACCCTGCTCAGGCGGCGGCCTCCGGCCGCTGGGCCGACGTCGGCAGGCCGAACAGGCGGTCGAAGCCGAGGTTGAACGCGAAGGTGTAGACCAGGAAGAACACGATCAGGCCGATGTCGAGGATGAAGGCCTCGATCAGGCCGACGTCGAACCACCAGGCCATCAGCGGCACCAGCGCCAGCACCAGCCCGGCCTCGAAGCCGAGGGCGTGCGCCGCCCGCCGGGCGAAGCCGCGGCCGCCCGTCGCCTGTCGCGCCTCCCAGCGCTCGAAGACCCAGTTGTAGGCCAGGTTCCAGGCCATCGCGATCGCCGACGCGGCGACCGCCATCGCGCCGGCATGGCCGACCGGCGCATCGAAGAACACGGCCAGAAGCAGGCTGCTCAGCACGATCGCCAGCGCCTCGTAGGCCGTGACATAGACCACCCTGCGGCGGACCCCCTGCATCGTCTCGTCTCCTCGCGCCCGCGACCGGGCGCAGATGAATCACTCGTTGGCATGGAGATATGACGGATTCGCTGATACAAAAAGTCAGGAGCTGTCAGCAAGGCTGAAAGATGGGATTCGGGTCCGACCAGGTGCGCGTCCTTCTCGCGGTGCTCGACCACGGCTCGTTCTCGGCCGCGGCGCGCGCGCTCGGCCGCGCGCCCTCGGCGGTCAGCATGGCGATCGCCAACCTCGAGGCGGAGATCGACCTCGCGCTCTTCGACCGCTCGGGCCGCGAGCCGGTCCCGACCGGGGCGGCGCGCGCGCTGGAGCCGCAGGCGCGGCGGATCGCGCTCGGGCTGCGCCAGCTCGACGCCCATGCGCTGGCGCTCCACGCCGGGCTAGAGCGGAGGCTGGTGATCGCGGTCGCCTCGGAGCTGCTGTCGGCCGCCTGGGACGCGCCGCTCGCCGCGCTGGCCGAGGCCTATCCCGCGCTCGACGTCGACGTCCGCTCCGGCCCGATGGAGGACATGATGGCGCTGCTGCACGCGGCCGAGGCGCAGCTGGCGCTGGTCTACGAGCGCCCGGCGCCCGACGACCGCGAGGACTTCCAGGAGTTCGGGCAGGAGCTGCTGGTCGCCGTCGCCGCGCCGGACCACCCGCTGGCCGCGCCGGGCCGGCGGACGCGGATGCGGGACCTGATCGAGGCGCGCCAGATCGCGGTCGCCGGCCGCGGCGAGCGCCCCGCGGACGGGCGCATCTTCCTGTCGCGCAGCCTCTGGCGCACCGAGAGCCACCTGGCGACGCTGCGGCTGGTGCGGCTCGGCTTCGGCTGGGCCTTCGTGCCGCAGGCGATGGCGGCGCCGATGGCGGCCGCGGGCGAGCTGGTCGAGATCGCCTTCGAGGACATGACCAACGGGCTGCGCCTCTGGGTCGACGTGGTCTGGCGCGCCGACCGGCCGCTCGGGCTCGCCGCGCGGCGCTATCTCGAGCTGCTGCGCCGCCGCCCGGGTTAGCGATGCGTTAACGCCGCAGGGCGCAGCTTGCCCGGCGATGCGCCGCCCGCCGATCCTCGCCGCAATCCTGCTCGCCCTGCTCGCCGCCCCCGCGGCCGCGCAGACGCTGCGGGTCGCGACCTTCAACGCCGAGCTCGCGCGCGACGGGCCGGGCGTGCTGCTGCACGAGCTGCGCACCAAGCCCAAGGAGCGGGCGCTGTCGGCGGTCGCGGTGATCAAGGCGGTCCGCCCCGACGTGCTGGTGCTGCAGCGGATCGACCACGACATGCGCGGCCATGCGCTCGCCGCCTTCGCCCAGCTGCTGGCCGCGGGCGAGGACGGCATCGACTATCCCTACAGCTTCCACGCCCCGGTCAACGCGGGCGTTCCCTCGGGGCTCGACCTCGACGGCGACGGGCTGGTGATGGGGACGGGCGACGCGCTCGGCTGGGGCCGGTATCCCGGCAACGGCGGGATGGCGGTGCTGTCGCGCCTGCCCATCGACGCCGAGGCGGCGCGGAGCTTTCGCGGCGCGCTGTGGCGCGACCAGCCCGACGCGCGCCTGCCGGCGCGGGCGGACGGCGCGCCGTATTTCCCGCCCGAGGCGCTCGACGTCGTGCCGCTGTCGTCGCGCGCGCACTGGGAGGCGCCGGTGATCCTGCCGGACGGCCGGCGGCTCGCGCTCCTGACCGCGCATCCGACGCCGCCGCTCTTCGACGGGCCGGAACGGCTGAACGTGCTGCGCAACCGCGACGAGGTGCTGTTCTGGGCGCGGTATCTCGACGGGGCCGAGCTGGCCGACGACCAGGGGCGGGTCGCGACGGCGCCTGGCGGCCCCCTGGTCGTGCTCGGGGACTTCAACCTCGACCCCCTCGACGGCGCGGGCGACGGGGCGGCGATGGCGCGGCTCCTCGATCATCCGCGGCTGCAGAACCCCTCCCCCGCCAGCATGGGCGCCGAGGCGGCCGCGCGCGACCAGGGCGGCGCGAACGCGCGCCATCGCGGCGCGGCGGCGCTCGACACCGCCGACTGGCGCGACGAGCCGGGGCCGGGCAACCTGCGGGTGTCCTACGTGCTGCCGTCGCGCGATCTGGAGGTGGTGGGCGCGGGCGTGTTCTGGCCGGCGCCGGACGACCCGCAGGCCGCGCTCCTCGACGGCGCGGGGCCGCACCGGCTGGTCTGGGTCGATCTGCGCCTCGGTCCCTGACCGCGCCGCTTGACCGCGCCCGCCGCCGGGGCTAGCCCCGGTCGCGACATCCACCAACTGCGCGGGACCGTTCCTATGGCCAATCCTTCCCTGCTCATCCTCGCCGGCGACGGGATCGGCCCCGAGGTGATGGTCGAGGTGCGGCGCATCATCGACTGGATGGGCGCGCGGCGCGGGATCGCCTTCGACGTCGAGGAGGATCTGGTCGGCGGCTGCGCCTTTGACGCGCACGGCGCGCCGCTGTCCGACGCGACCATGGAGAAGGCGCAGGCGGCGGACGCGGTGCTGCTCGGCGCCGTGGGCGGGCCGCAATACGACGACCTCGACTTCAGCGTGAAGCCCGAGCGCGGGCTTCTGCGGCTGCGCAAGGAGATGGACCTCTTCGCCAACCTGCGCCCGGCGCAGTGCTTCGACGCGCTGGCGGACTTCTCGTCGCTCAAGCGCGAGGTGATCGCCGGGCTCGACATCCTGATCGTGCGCGAGCTGACCTCGGGCGTCTATTTCGGCGAGCCGCGCGGCATCTTCACCGAGGGCAACCAGCGCGTCGGGATCAACACCCAGCGCTATACCGAGGCCGAGATCGAGCGCGTCTGCCGCGCCGCCTTCGAGCTGGCGCGCAAGCGGTCGGGCAGGCTCTGCTCGATGGAGAAGGCCAACGTGATGGAATCGGGCGTGCTGTGGCGCGAGGTCGCCGGCCGCATCGGCGCGGCCGAGTACGCGGACGTCAAGCTCAGCCACATGTACGCCGACAACGGCGCGATGCAGCTGGTGCGCTGGCCGGCGCAGTTCGACGTGATCGTCACCGACAACCTGTTCGGCGACATCCTGTCGGACATCGCGGCGATGCTGACCGGCTCGCTCGGGATGCTGCCCTCGGCCTCGCTGGGCGCGCCCATGGCGAACGGGCGGCCGAAGGCGCTCTACGAGCCGGTGCACGGCTCGGCGCCGGACATCGCGGGGACGGGCAAGGCCAACCCGATCGCCTGCATCCTGAGCTTCGCCATGGCGCTGCGCTACTCCTTCGACCTCGGCGACGAGGCGGCGCGGGTCGAGGCGGCGGTGGAGCGGGTGCTGGCCGACGGGCTGCGAACGGCCGACATCCTCGGCCCGGCCGGGGGGGACGCGGTCTCGACGACCGAGATGGGCGACGCGATCCTGGCCGCCCTCGACGCGAGCCTCTGATCCCAGGGCGCGCCCGGTGCCGCTGGCGCGGAATCCCAATGCGCTCGGCGCGGTCTACGCGCTGACGGCGTTCGGCGTCTACTCCACCCACGACGTGGTGGTGAAGTTCCTCGGCGCGCATTACTCGCCGTTCCAGATCGTGTTCTTCTCGACGCTGTTCGGGTTTCCGATCGTCACCGTCATGCTGATGCGCGACCGCGAGGACGGCAACCTGCGGCCGCGGCGGCCGTGGTGGACGGCGCTGCGCACGCTCGCCTCGGTGATCACCACCTCGGCGGCCTTCTACGCCTTCTCGGTGCTGCCGATGGCGCAGACCTACGCCATCATCTTCGCGGCGCCGCTGCTCATCACCGTCCTCGCGGTGCCGATCCTGGGCGAGACCGTGGGCTGGCGGCGGTCGCTGGCGGTGACGGCGGGCCTGATCGGCGTGATCGTGGTGCTGCGGCCGGGCGCGGCGCCGTTCTCGCCCGGCCATCTCGCGGCGCTCGCCGCGGCGGTGTTCTCGGCCATCGCGGCGGTCGTGGTGCGCAAGATCGGCAACGAGGAGCGCAGCGCGGTGCTGCTGCTCTATCCGATGATGGCGAACTTCCTCGTCATGGCCTGCGCCATGCCCTTCGTCTACCTGCCGATGCAGCCGATCGAGCTCGGCGGCATGGCGATGATCGCGGTCCTCGGCTTCGTCGCCGCGCTCCTGCACATCGCCGCCTACCGCAGCGGCAGCGCGGTGGTGGTCGCGCCGATGCAGTACTCGCAGATCCTCTGGGCCGTGGTCTACGGCTACGTCTTCTTCTCCGAGACGCCGGACTGGCCGACCGCGGTCGGCGCGGCGATCATCATCGCGAGCGGCGTCTACGTGGTGTTCCGCGAGGAGCGGCCGAACGTGTCGCGCAACCGCCCGGTGCTCGCGACCACCAGCCGCTCCGTCGGCGGCACCTACCCGCGGATCAGCAGCTTCCTGCGCACGTTCCGCAAGGACCGCTGAGCCCGGAGATTCCGTTTGTGCGCCGTGCGCGCCGGGGCTAAGCCTCGGGAAAGGCGACAGGGCGCGCGGTCAACGACGCGCCCCCCGCCGAGGGAGGAGCGATGACCGACACGACCGCCGCCGGCGAGGCGCCGATCCCGATCGCCGTCGTCGGCGTCGGCAAGATCGCCCGCGACCAGCACCTGCCCGCCATCGCCGCCGACGCCGACTTCACGCTGGCCGCGGCCGTGTCGCGCAATGCGGCGGTCGAGGGCGTGCCGAGCTTCGCCGACATCGAGGCCTTCCTCGCCGAGGGGCCGCCCGCCGCGGTGGCGCTCTGCGCGCCGCCCGGGCCGCGGCAGGCGATGGCGCTCGCCGCGATCGCCGCCGGTCGCGACGTCTTGATCGAGAAGCCGCCGGCCGCGACGCTCGGCGAGATCGAGGCGCTGGTCGCGGCGGCGCGGGCGCGGGGCGTGACGCTCTTCGCCGCATGGCATTCGCGCTTCGCGCCCGCGGTGCCCGCCGCGAGGGCCTGGCTTGCGGGACGGGGCGCGACCCGCGTGCGGATCGTCTGGAAGGAGGACGTGCGGCGCTGGCATCCGGGGCAGGACTGGATCTGGCGGCCGGGGGGATTCGGCGTGTTCGATCCCGGCATCAACGCGCTGTCGATCCTGACCGAGATCCTCCCGGGGCCGTTCGTCGTCGAGGCGGCGCGGATCGAGACCCCGGCCAATCGCGAGACGCCGATCGCTGCGCGGCTCGCGCTGCGCTCGACGGGGGGCGTCGCGGTGGAAGCGGAGATCGACTGGCGTCAGGAGGGGCCGCAGACCTGGGGCATCGCGGTGGAGACCGACGACGGCGGCCGGCTGGAGCTCGGGCTCGGCGGCGCGACCCTGCGCCTCGACGGGGCGGAGGCGCCGCAGGGGCCCGAGCGGGAATACGCCGGCGTCTATCGCCGCTTCGCGGCGCTGGTCCGGGCGGGGGAGAGCGAGGTCGACGCGGCGCCCCTCAGGATCGTCGCGGACGCCTTCATGGTGGGGGAGCGGGTGCGCGTGGGGCGGTTCGATGACTGAGCGGGCGTTTCGCGGCATATGGCCGGTGGCCCCGACGCCCTTCACGCCCGAGGGCGCGCTCGACCTCGAGGGCATGCGGCGGGTGATCGACTGCATGGTCGACCAGGGGGTGGACGGGGTCTGCGTCCTCGCGAACTTCTCGGAACAGTTCCTGCTGTCGGACGAGGAACGGGCGACGCTGACCCGGCTCTGCCTCGAACACATGGCCGGCCGGCGGCCGGTGATCGTGACCATCTCGCATTTCTCGACCCAGGTCGCCGAGGCGCGCGCCCGCGAGGCGGCGGCGATGGGCGCGGCGATGGTGATGATGATGCCGCCCTATCACGGCGCGCTGCTGCGCGCCGACGACGAGGCGGTGTTCGAGCATTTCGACCGGGTGGGCCGGGCCGGCGGGATCCCGATCATGGTGCAGGACGCGCCGATCTCGGGCTGCACGCTGTCGGTTCCGTTCCTGGCGCGGATGGCGCGCGAGATCGAGCAGGTGAAGCTGTTCAAGATCGAGACGCCGCAGGCGGCGGCCAAGATCCGGGCGCTGATCGCGGCCGGGGGCGACGCGATCGAGGGGCCGTTCGACGGCGAGGAGGCGATCACGCTGATGGCCGACCTCGACGCCGGCGCCACCGGGACGATGACCTCGGCGACGCTGCCGGACCTGATCGGGCCCGCGGTCTCGGCCTATCTCGACGGACGCCGCGCGGAGGCGGCGGCGATCCATGGCCGGCTCCTGCCGCTCATCAACTTCGAGAACCGGCAATGCGGCTGGCGCTCGTGCAAGACGGTGATGATGGAGGGCGGCGTCATCAAGTCGGACGCCGTGCGCCACCC
>ERZ761602.5968-NODE-5968-length-14016-cov-3.986462_pt1 | contig 14016 bp, 10 predicted proteins | sample MGYA00512165_ERZ761602 | MGnify/ENA primary metagenome ERZ761602 (study PRJEB28899, sample SAMN02445085) | bioreactor sludge metagenome | biome: EBPR sludge; isolation source: Thorneside wastewater treatment plant | place: Australia: Brisbane, Thorneside...
GCCCGCCTGCCACGATAGAACGACGATTCGCAACATCCGCCCAACGCGCGATGGTAACGCCTGCAACCGCATACATGAGCGAGAAGGCGAAACCGCTAAGAAAGCCGAGCTGGGTATCCGACAGGTCGAGATCCTGCTTGATCGGCTCCATCAGGATGGTGAAGATATAGCGATCAAGCCAGTTGAACGCGTACACAATCGTCAGCAGAGTAAGCACATAGATCGAATACGCGCGGCCTGGTTGTCGTGCTCCCTCCCCATCTTCCCTTGTCGTCATGAGCCGGCCTCCCTCACCGTTCCTGTCAGTCGAGCCAGCCCGACGCTTCCAGAATTTCCCTTATCCCCGAAGAAACAGCGGCCGGCACGTTGCGCAAGGTCCGCCATTCGCCGGGTGCCGTTCCCATCGCCCCGACGAGCGTTCCCACCGTCTCCGCGCATCGTATCAGCGAAGCACGATCGATCATGCCGAGATCGTCCGCCAAGGTGTGCAGAAAGGATAGTGCAGGGCCGGCCTGACCAAAGGACACGCCGGGCACGCCGTGCAGCGCAAACATCTCGCTGTCCGAGCCAAAATAGCCGACCGAAACATCCACCGACAGTCGGCTGAGCGCGGAGCGAACCCGTGCCGCCATATCCTCGTTGCCGGCTACGTGGCACTGGTCCGAAGCCTGCCAGCTTCCTACTCCGTCGATGCTGATCGTACAGAGCAACGAGTCCAGGTTCATCGCGGTGTCGTTGATGGCATGAAGGCTGCCCACCATGCCGGCCTTTTCTGCGCCCCACGCGACAAGGCGGAGCGTGGCGTCGAGGGGAAATGCCGTGAAATGACGGGCGAGTTCCAGAAGCACGGCCACGCCCGACGCATTGTCGATAGCGCCGGGAATCACTGGTGCCGTATCACGGTGTGCACCGACGAGAATGACCTCGCCGGGCCGGGTACGCCCGGGAATCTCGGCAATGATGTTCGACGTCTGGCTCGCCCATGTGCGGGAATCCAGAAGAAGATGTAGGCGTTCGGGTCGCTCCCGCCAAAGGCGCGCACCATCTTCGAAGCCGATGCAGACCGTGGGAACGCCGCTCCCCTTCGCGGCAAGAGCCTGTGGCAATTGCTGGTGCTTGGGGGGGATGCCGGCCACCGGCCATACTGCGATAATTGCAGCCGGGCGCTGGGCCGCAATGCGCGGATAAGACATGAGGAAATCACTGCGCGAGCGGACCGCCCAGACGACGATTCTACCCGCCAGCCCCGGCCCGACAGGCTCTTCGCCGCGACCGCCGACCCATGCCGTCGAGGCGGTGAGACCCTCCGGCGGCGTCGACGGGCACAGGCACATCGGCGCGGCTTCGATCAACAGCTCCGGGGCGCCTTCAATCGCAAAGCGGCATTCACCGGTCTCTCCGGCCACCACGGGAAAAACCTGCTCGTAGGGCGCGAGGCCAAAGGCCCGGAGCTGTTCGAGAATATAATGGCCGGCGGCGACATCCGCCGCCGACCCTACCAGCCGGCTACCACCCGCAGTCAACGCGCGCACGTGCTGGAAAGCGATGTCGGGATCGAATGAAAACCTGCCCGTCATCGCCTCTTCCTTCAGCCGAGCTTTATGCCAAGCGCTTCGAAACAATCCCGGTGCAGCAGACTGTCAATATCACCCTGCGTCAACGCGGGAAGATTCGTGCCCTCGGTCAATGCGGCGACTGCGGCGAGACCGTCCATGCTCTGCTGCGGCAATTGCATCGGAAACTCCGAACCAAACAGAACCTTGTCGAGAACGCTGTACTGCTTCGCATCAATCAACGCATTGTAGAGCGCCCAGGTGCGGTGTGAAAGCGCACTCATTTCCGTATAGAAATTCTTGTGTTTTCTCAGCATCGCAATCACTTCGCGGAAGAAGGGCGAACCGAAATGCGCGACGATCATCCGAAGCTCGGAAAAATTGCGGGCGACTTTGTCGAGAAGAATCGGATTCGCCCATTCCAGCGGGCCGTCGACAGCTTCGAACGAGCTCCCTTGAAACCACATCAGCGGTTTTCCGATCTTCTCCAGTTTCTCGTAAATCGGGAAGTACGCCTCGTCGTCGGGCCTGAACTTCTGATAGATCGGCGCCATGTGAAAGCCTTTGGCGTTCCATTCGGTCACCGCTTTGTCGATGAGATCCGCGCAGTCCGGCTTGGTCGGATCGATCAGGAAGAACGGCGCGATCTTGTTCGGATACTTTGACGCGAAATGCGCGATCGGCTCGTTGTTATTCATGTGCGGCCCTTGCGGAAAAGCCACTACGATCGCGCGATCCACGTTTTCCATAACTTCGAAATAGCGCTGCTCGATACGCTCCAGGATCGTGCCCGTGTTTTCCCAATGGGCGAAAGCCTCCGCATCGAAAATGCTGCCGAGATGACTGTTGTAATCGGTAATCAACTGATAATCCTTTCAAGCAGAGCTGGTTATGAAACGGCAAGATGAAGGGTGTGCTGAAAGATCAGCCCCTCGTTCCGAATTCAGTGGGGAGAATCTTGATGTCGTAGAACGCGTCGAAGGCCTTCACGAGATTCATCAGAACCGCGACATTATCAGCCTCGACGATCTCCATCCATCGCAGCGCACTGTCGGGAAAGTGATACCATCGGACGGAACGCAGACCTTCCGGAAACACCCAGTCGCGCGTGAGTTTGACCCGCTCTTCCGCGGAACCGGCCTTGGGCGTGAAAAATACCGCAAACTGCAAGGCAGCTTCAGCCATCATATCATCCTTGTGGTTGATCTTTGTAGAGCGATTTCACTGAAACGCGGGATTTGAAGAGCGAAGGCCTCCGGGAGACAGCAGCCGCCATCTCCCGCACATGGCCCCGCGCAACGACAGGCGCGCTTACCATCGATAGGCAACGCTTGCGCCAAGCCATCTCGGCTTCCCGGTCATACCCTGCACGTAATTGAACGAGCTGAAATCGTATACGTAATTGCGGTAGAACTTGTCCGCCACGTTATCGAGACGCACTGCGACCCGCCAGTGATCATCAGCGCTCGACCACGAAACCTGGGCATTCGCGATGGCATAGCCGGATTCGCGCAGCGCAGGGCTGTTCAGAACGTCGAAATACTGCATCGACTTGTAAACGACATCGCCCTGAAGCGCGAGTTCGCCGCCCCACGGCGCCGCGAACGCATACCGCGCGAGTGCGCCCAGCGTCCAACGCGGCGCGAGTGCCATGCGTCGATCTTCGATGTTGCCGCGCTTGTCCTCGACGTCCTTCACCTCTCCGTGAAGATAGGCGGCACTGGCCGAAAGACTGAAACCATCGAACGGGCGTGTCAAAAGTTCGGCCTCAAAGCCGCGCACCTTCGCATCGGCGTTGAATATCTGCGATCCGCTGATCGTGCTGTCGTAGAGGAACGCCTGATAATCCTTGTAGTCATAGTAGAAAGCCGAAGCGTTGAGCCGGACAGCCGGCAGCAGATCGAGCTTCAGACCCATCTCGTAGCTGGTGAGTTGCTCTTCCATCACCGGATAGTCGGCGACGAGTGGCAGCGCAAACAGGCCGAGATTGAACGTGCCGCCCTTGTAGCCGCGCGAGATTCCGGCATAAACCAGCGTATCGTCGTTCGGCTTCCAGTTCAGGCGACCAGTGAAGCTGAGATTGTCATCCTTGATGCGCGAAAGGTCACCGACTGTCGCCTCGGAAAAGGTGAACGATCCGAAGCCAGCGAAGCTCCCATCGGGATTATAGGTGAACGTGAACGGGATAAAGAGATCGAGGGACTTCTTGTCTTTCGTGTAGCGGAGGCCAGCATCGACGCTGAGCGTTGACGAAAGGTCCACCGTGACGTTGCCGAACAATGCATAAGACTTGGTCGAAACCGAGTAATCCATCGGCTCGTAGTTGGCGCTGACGAAAGACACGCCGTTGGACGCCTGCGTGCCTTTTACATCATAGTTGAAGTAATAGGCGCCGGCGACCCAACGTACATCGCCCATATCTCCGGCCAGCCTTAGTTCCTGCGAGAACTCCTCGGCATCAGGATGGAAATCCGACTCCCGAACGAAATTCGGGCTGGCGTCCGAATCCACCAGCATGTCCTTGTGCGATGCCTCGTACCCAGTGATCGAGGTCAGCGTCAGCGCATCGGAAATGTTCCAGTCGAAACGACCGATCACTGTGTATTGCTTCGTCTTCAAATAGGTTTCGGCATCGACGTTGACATCCCACGGGTTTCCAGGCGTCGGATCGCGATACCCCGTGGTATCGACCCCGCCCGGGTTGTTACCCGCCAGCCCTGTCGCCGGATCCACGAGCACGCTGATGTGCGTGAACATGTTGCCGTTGCTGTTGTTCTCCGAATATTGGAAGAACAGGTCGGCGCTGAAATTGGTTGTCGGTTTGAAGCGCAACTGCGCGCGCACTGCCTCGACATTGAGGCCGTTTCCGTTCGGTCGACCGGCGAACAGGTTTTTGTTGTAGCCGTTCGATTCCTTGTGGAAATAAGATACGCGTGCCTGCACGCCTTCGGCAAGCCGGCCGCCGACCGCACCTTCGGCGCGGAAGAGGCCATACTCGCCAATTCCGAGTTCACCATAACCGGAGAATGCCTCACTGGGGGCCACCGTCACGTACTGGATGACGCCGCCGGTGGCGTTGCGTCCGAATAGAGTGCCCTGTGGTCCCCGCAGCACCTCGACACGTTCCATGTCAAAAAGCTGGTTATCGAGACCAAACAGCGCGCCCTTGTAGAATTCATTGATGTAGACCGCCGAGGGGCTCTCGTTGATGTCGGAATAATCCTGAAGCGAAACGCCGCGAATGGAGATGAGGGGAATGCCACCCTCGCCCGTGCTTTGCCCGATCGACAGGCCCGGCGTCTGCCGCGCGAGATCGACGATGCTGCCAATACCTCGATCCTTGAGGTCTTCGCCGGTGTAGGCGGTGATACTTACCGGCACATCCTGAATTGATTGCTGAATGCGCGTTGCCGTCACCACGATGGGTTCATCGGCATTTGTCTGAGCTTGCACAGTCGATGCCGCCACCATGGCCGCAAGGCTTGCACCAGCGAGTGTTACATTTTTCATTTCCGTTCCCTCCCTATCTTCCTGGGCTCCCTGATCCTCCCAAGAATCACCAACGCCGAAAGTTCGTTATGCGGATTTTTGTTCACAATACACAAACGCAAATCGAAAACAAGAAAGTTGTAAATTTCGAACATTTGTTCGTAATTCAGATTTCATGTTGCCCACTTTGCCCTCAGGACGCACGCCTCACCGCCTTCAGAACAGGTCGAAATACTCCTTGTGTTCCCAGTCGGTTACGCTCTCGAAGAAGCGGCTGGCCTCTGCTCGCTTTAGCATGAGCAGATAGTCAACCACGTCCGTACCAAGCGACTCACGGTAGAAATCCGAAGCCGCGAAACTGTCGATCGCGGCAAGAATATTGCGCGGCAGGCTGGCGGCATCGGTCTCGTATGGCGCCTCGGTCACATCCGGCCACGGAGTCGGCCGATCGATTCCATCCAGCCCGGAGAGGATCTGCGAGGTGATGTAGAGATAGGGATTGGCAGCCGATTCACCCACCCGGTTCTCGATCCGCGACGCCGGTGAGCCGGGTGCACTGATTACCCGCAGCATGGCGGCGCGATTGTCCCGGCCCATCAGGATACGATCCGGCGCCAGCGAATAGGGCCGGTAGCGCTTGTATCCGTTGATTGTCGGTGTGGTCAGCAGACACGAAGCCTCTGCATGGCGGAGCAACCCGTTCGCGAAATCCATCCCGAGCGGAGAAAGCGGCGGCGTATCCCGCCCACCGCCCGTTTCCGGCGCGAAGGCATTTCTGCCATCTTCAAGCTGGGCGAGAGACTGGTGCAGATGCCAGCCGCTGGAAAAAATATTCGGCAGCGCCGGGCGGCACATGAACGTGGCGTGATAGCCGTGCCGCGCACAGACCTGTTTGACCGCGGAGCGGAGCAGCATGAAATCGTCCGCAATGCGGATGCCACGCAGTGGCGCAAAGGTCAGTTCCACCTGGCTCGGCCCGAACTCGACTTCCATGGTGCGCAGCGGCAGGTCGAGTGCCTCGCATACCTTTCGGATGCGCTCGAACATCGGCTCGTGCTGATCGTATCGCTGTTCGGTCAGATACTGGAAGCCCTGCGCGCACAGCGCCACGTCCGGCGGCGTGCCCGGTTGGCCCGAATCGCCAGCGGCCAGCTTCGGATCGATCACGCGGAAGATATGCAGTTCGATCTCCAGCCCGGCTTCCAGTATCCGGGCAATCCGTACTACGTGACCGTACACGACCTCGACGCCAACGCTGCCCAGTGCCTGCCGCGCCAGCAAGCGCGTGGAGCAAAACACGGGATGGCCGGACGGATCATAGGCATCGCAAAGCACCCAGCCCGTGGCTTCCGCCCAGGGTAACACACGGAACGTGAGCGGATCGGCCACAAGCAGGAAGTCCGCAGCGCCCGAAAAGCCGGCGAAGTCCCCGCTCGATTTCTGCCAGACCGGGTAAACGGTGCGATGCGACGTATCCTTCAGCAACATGGTGGATGCCATGCCGCAGCCGGAAAACAAGAACTCTTCGAGCGACGCCGCCGTTACCGTCTTGCCGCGCAGCACGCCGTGCTGATCGGGAAAGGAAAAGCGGATCTGCGTGAGGCCCGCTTCGCGAACCGTCGCCAGCATCCGCGCCGCGGCATCGCGCTGCGCATCATCCCAAAGGTCGAAACGGGTGACGAACGAGGATGGCGGAATCGAAAAGTCGCTCATGTCATGCGCGCTCCGTCACGCCGACGCCGCCAGCGGCATCTGCCCACGGCGCGTTGGCACGGCGGGCGGCTTCACGGTCACGCCATGCATCGAGCGGCTCGCCCGGTGAAAGCAGAACGTCGATCGCCTGCGGCCCCCGATAGTCGCCGCCCGACGATCCGGCCGCGCGCAGCGGCAGATCGTTCTCACCCGCCTCGGCCATGGCGATCGCCTCCATCAGTGCCCGGCGGTATTGAACGATCGCAATATCAGTGGTGGCGAGATGTTCGCGGCTGCGGTCGGTGATTGGGCCCGGCGATTCCACGGCCCACTGGTCGTGTACGTTGATGTCGTCGCCCATGCCCGTGTAGGTCCGCGCTGCTTGTTCGCGCGGATCAAAACCATAAGCATTGTGGCGGTTCTTCAGCGGACGGTAATCGGGCAACTGGTGCTCACGCAGACGTTGTTCGCGCATCGTCGCGGCGTCCACCGGCGCATCGAAGCTGGTGAAGATCGAATACCAGTAGCAACTTTCGTCATCGATGGGCACATGCCACTGCGTGATGGTCATGGTCGGGCTCATCGGAATGCAGATGGCGTGCGGAAATATCTGGTTCGTTACGCGTACATGGGTGCCGATCGGCGTTTCGCGAATGCTGGCGATCTGCATACCATAATTGGTACGCGAAGACTTGATCTTCGGACGGGGATATTCCCGCAGCAACTGCGTCATCGGCAGATCGCTATCCACGGCACCGCGGTCGCGGAACTGGCGACCGTAGCTCTGGCTTGTGTCCTCGTCTTCGAAGAAGCGATGCAAGAATGAAGCATGCGCGGGGTCGACCCCAACTTCGGCCGCCTGCAACCAGTTGCACTCCCAAAGCCCCTTGAAGGCGAAGCTGTGGCTGTCGGGCGCAACAAAACAATCCAGATCGGGAAAGGCGGGCGGCGTGTCCGGCCCCATGTAGACCCAGATGATACCCTTGCGTTCAACGCAGGGGTAGGCATTGGCTGCAACAGCACGTGGCGGCTTGTCGCCCGCCGGCTCCGCCGGCCGCTCGAGACAGGTGCCGTCGGTCGCAAAAAGCCAGCCATGAAACGGGCAGCGCAGGCCGCCGTTCTCACACCGACCATATGCCAGATCGACCCCTCTATGCGTGCAATAGCGTCCGATCGCACCAAGCTCTCCGGCTTGGTTACGGAACAGGACGAGATCCTCGCCAAGCAGGCGGATGCCGCGCACCGGACGATCCACGGGCAGTTCTTCGCTGAGCGCGGCCGGCTGCCAATAAAGGCGCATGAGTTTGCCCGCGGGCTCGCCTCTTCCAATCCGCGTGAGACGATGATTCTCCGCCGCCGTCAGCATGGCGCCCCTCCTTCGGTACGAAATGGATTCAATCTTCGATTTGACATTTCGGCATATGTTCGCATACCGAACATACGTTCGTGATATTTTGTTTGCTTGATCGCCGTCGCGCGAGCGGCAAGATAGGATCGCGGATCAATTGTCGTCGAACCATCCGCGGAGGCTTGGGTCGCCGCACGAACAAGGGGCAGGTAATGAAGAAGAAACAGCCGGTGAAAACGGAAGAGGACGAACGCCCGCGCGACTTTGTCAGTTCGCTCGTGCACGGCCTTAACGTTCTTGGCGCCTTCGCCGGCATCCGACCCAGGATGACGCTCACCGAGGTCGCCGAAATGACGGATATGACCCGTGCCGGCGCACGGCGCTACCTGTTGACGCTTGCCCATCTTGGCTATCTCGCCAAGGACGGGCGCGAATTCCGCCTGACCCCGAAGGTGCTCGAACTCGGCTATGCCTATCTTGCGGGTACGCCGCTTTGGGGCCTTGCGCAGCCGTTTCTCGACGAACTGACAGAGACCATAGTGCAGTCGTCCGCGCTGTCCGTGCTCGACGGAAGAGAATCGGTTTACATCGCGCAGTCCACTGCGGAGCGCATGTTGTCGGTCCGCGTGCCTGTCGGCCGCAGGCTGCCCGCGCTCTATACCTCCGCAGGGCGCATCATCCTTGCCCACATGAGCGAGGAGGCGCTGGAGAAGTTCATCTTCGGAGCTCCGCTGACCCCCTTCAACGAGCGCAGCATCCGCGACCCCAAGCTGCTGATGGAAGAATTGCACCACATTCGTGCGCAGGGGTTCTGCGTTCTCGATCAGGAGGTCGAGATTGGCATTCGCACGGTGGCCGTGCCGATCCTCAACCCCTCGGGCGAGGTTGAGGCTGCCGCCATCATACTTACCGACATTGCTACCGTCAGCACGGAGATGCTGACCGAGCAGTATCTCCCCGCGCTGAGAAAGGCCGCGAAGAACATCCAAGACTCGCTGCACGCGCTGCCGCTGACGCCGCGGAACCTGAAGCAGCTGGAGATCGTCTGACGACATCGTTGTTCAGCCGCGCACCGAAAAACTGCTCTTGCTGTTGAGATCGCGGAGCCGGGAAAAGGCACCCAAATCGATCGGTAAACCCGTATAGGTGCCTGTGATGGAAAGCGGCCGCGCATCGTGATCGAGACCGGCTTCACAGGCATCGATCAGCGTCGCCATCAGCACGCCGACAACGCCGGCGTTCTTGAACTGGTGGCCGCTGGTACCGATTGCCATGTAAAAGCCGGGAAGGCTGGACCGATCGTAGATCGGTGTCCAGTCGTCCGACACGTCGTACATGTCAACAACGCCCTTGCCCTGATTCGGAATTGGCAGAGTGGGCATACGGCGCGCGAAGCGGTAAACTTGTGTTTTCCAAAACACGTCGGTGATGTTGCGATCCACCGTGTCGGGATCGTACACCCAGGTTTTATCGTCGCAAACCGGATCAGTGGAGCCGATCGAGATGGTCCGCCCGGTTTCCGGGCGCAGATAGACACCGGCGTCGGGATCCGACATCACCGGCATATCGGTAATCGGGTCGAAGCCGTGCGGCGCGGGAACATGATGCACTTCGCGGCGGAGCGCACGCGTGCGAACACTCATGTCCTCTTCTACGCCCGCCATCCGATTGATGATCGCGGAGTGCGGACCGGCGACATTAACCACGATATCCGCCTCGATCACTTCGCCGCTGACCAGCGTTACGCCGCAGACACGCCCGCCCCGGCGATCGATGGAGGCGACTTCCCGGTTCAGCATGAATGTCGCGCCGGCTCGCCGCGCGGCGTCGTAGAGATTCCGTGCGGCGAGCTGCGGATCGGTGACGTAACCGCCCTGCGGTAGATAAACGCCTCCCTCCAGAGTCGCTTGTTGCTCCGAATAGAAGGCTGGATCATCAAGGCTGACGGGCGGACCGAGGCGGTGCAGATCAAGCAGCGGCAGCCGCTCGCGAATCTGGTCGAGACTCCATTCCTCGTACGAAATGCCGAGCTGACGATAGAGTTCGATCGTCTCTCGCCGGTCGTCCGCGCTTGTGCGCAGCACGAGATGGCCGGTTTCGAGATAGCGCGAAAGGTCTTCTTCGGTGCCCGCGCCCAGGAATCCCGCCCAGTCTTTCCAGTAGTGATAACCTTCATATGCGAGGGAGACGGTGGGAAGGGTGGAGTAGGTGAAGCGAACGATGGCGCAACTGCTGCTGGTCGATCCATAACCGGGCGCAGGCAGCTTATCGATGTCGATCACCCTGTACCCTGCCTTCGCAAGCGCATAAGCGATCGAGCAACCAAGCACGCCCGCACCGATGATGACGGCGGTTTTCCCTGCCATATCAGGCCACCCCAGCTTCGGAGGCGAACCACGCGGCGCTCTTTTCCAAAGCCTCCACGATCTTCTCCACCTCTCTGCGTCCGGCACACAGCGGCGGGCCGAATTCGGCAACGGCAAACGTACGCATCAGGACGCCTTCTTCGCGCCTCTTTGCCGTGAACTTCGCCGACAGCATGTCGGACGGCGCGAACGGCTGGCCGGTCTTCTTGTCGCGCACCAGTTCCACCGCAGCGAGCAACCCCTTGCCGCGCACATCGCCGATGATTGGGCTGCGCTTCTGCACGTCCTTCAGCCCTTCGAGCAGATAGTCGCCCATCACCCGCGAATTCTCGATCATGCCTTCGTTTTCCATGATCTCGATGTTCTTGAGAGCGCCCGCGGCCGAGGCCGCGTGCCCTCCGAAACTGATGACGTGGTTGAGGCCGGATTCGCGGCCGCCCGCCGCCTCGAAGCGGCTTGTCACCCTGGGGCTGGTTACCGTGGCGCCCATCGGGGCGTAACCGCTGGTGAGCCCCTTGGCCATCGTCATGATGTCCGGTGTCACGCCCCAGTGCTCGCTGGCGAACATTTTCCCTGTGCGTCCGAAGCCGTTAATGACCTCGTCCAGAATGAGAAGAATGCCGTATTTGTCACAGATTTCTCGCAGCATCGGCAGATATTCGTCCGGTGGCAGATAGATCGACGCAGCGGACGGGATTGGCTCTGCGATGATAGCGGCGATCGTATCCGGCCCTTCGTGGAGAATGATCTTCTCCATCGTCCGTGCGCATTGGATGCGGCACGCAGGATACGTCTGCTCGAGCTCGCAGCGATAGCAATTGTGGTGGGGCGCTTGAAGCGTGCCGGGAACGAGTGGTGCAAAAATCTTGCTGTTGAAATCGTGGCTCGCTCCCGTGATGCTCATCGCGTAGTGAGTTGAGCCATGATACGAACCGTGGCGACTTATGACCTTGGTTCGTTTTTGGTCACCGCCGAGCCAGTGATACTGCTTGGCGATCTTCAGAGCCGTTTCGACAGCCTCTGAGCCTCCCGATGTGAAAAACACACGGCTGAGATCCCCGGGCGTGATTTCCGCAATCTTCTCGGCGAGCTTTACCGTCGGCTCTGCCGCGAAGTTGTAAGGGGTGACGTATGCAAGCTTTGCCGCCTGCTCCGCCATGGCATCGGCAATTTCTTTGCGGCCGTGACCCACATTGGTGACAAAGGCACCACCCGAAAGGGCATCGAGGTACACATCCCCCCCAACCTCGGTCAGATAGCAGCCTTCCCCCCTCTCGAAGACCATCATGCCGCCCGGCGACCTCAGGGCGGCTGGAGGCGTCACGTGAAACCAGATCTTGTCTAGAGCACGTTCCCTCAGATCCATGGCTTTCCCTCATTGACGTAATTATTTTTTACGAACATAAATTCGTTATACGAACATTTCTCATGCATTTTGCGGCTTGGCAAGGGGTGAAAGTACGGATCGCGTGGAATGACGCGCAAATTATTGAAATGTAGCCGTCTAAAAGATGAACGACATGCGGGGATTGCACGGCGTCAAGCGGCGCCAGGATCGGGCGCGAGCCAAACAAGATATTCGTTTACGGAAGATCGGATCACCCGTTGCGAAACACCCCCGGCGATTCCCGGATCAGGTACAAAACGAAGGATGAGAAAACGGATGCCAGCACTACGTCCCGACATCGACCCTGACGGGTTGCTCGAATATTCTGTCGTCTTCACAGACCGTTCGCTCAATCACATGAGCGAAACCTTCCAGAAGGTGATGCACGACATTCACAGTATACTTTGCGAAACATACGGGGCTCAGCGCGCTGTGGTTGTTCCGGGCGGAGGTACGTATGCCATGGAAGCCGTGGCGCGACAGTTCGCCACTGACGCCCGGGTAATGGTGATTCGCAACGGGCTCTTTTCCTATCGGTGGAGCCAGATTTTCGAAGCGGGCAGCATACCCGCCGAAGAGATTGTGATGAAAGCTTGTCGAAAGGGCGACACCATCGACGCGCCTTTTTCTCCCGCCCCGATCGAAGACGTGGTCGCGCGTATCCATGCTGAACGGCCCGCCGTTCTTTTTGCACCTCATGTTGAAACCGCTTCCGGTATGATCCTGCCCGACAGCTATGTTCGCGCGCTTGCTGATGCCGTTCATGCCGTCGATGGGTTGTTCATTCTCGATTGCATCGCTTCCGGTTGCGTCTGGGTCGATATGGAAACGTCCGGCGTCGACGTCTTGATTTCAGCGCCGCAAAAAAGCTGGTCGGCTCCGCCATCCGCCGGGCTTGTCATGATGAACGCGGCTGCATTGGAACGCTGCCGTTCAGGACGCTCCACAAGCTTCGCGGCCAACCTTGGCAAGTGGCTCGAGATCATGGAGGCCTATCTGAACGGGGGTTATGCCTATCATGCAACCATGCCGACGGATGCTTTGAAGACGTTGAGGGATGCCATGTTGGAAACGCGAGCTTCCGGTCTGGAATACCTGCGTGAGGCTCAATGGGAGCTCGGCAATGGTGTCCGCGCCATGTTGGGCGGCTACGGAATACGATCAGTTTCTGCGGAAGGTTTTGGCGCACCCGGTGTCGTCGTATCCTTCACCAGCCAAGCAGAGATACAAAGCGGGAGAAAATTCTCCGAAATTGGCGTGCAGATCGCAGCTGGTGTACCGCTCATGATAGATGAGGGGTCCGACTATCGCAGCTTCCGGCTTGGACTGTTCGGCCTGGACAAACTTCGCGATGTTGACGCGAGCCTGAAACGAATTGAATCCGTCTTCGAACAGGTGTTTTGACTGAAGCCCTTCCGAAGAATCACACTTCGGAGCGATAGGGACAAATGGTGAAATCCTACCGCTCCAAACCTTTGTCCGAGATTGAATCAGTGCGTGAGCTCTCTGCAGAATTCACCGTCGGGCGTCGGAAAGGTTCCGATTTTACATGTGCATAGTCGAAAGCGTGATCTGTGTATCGCGGTTGCAGCCATGCGAAGCAATAGCGGTCATCGTCCGGCGTTAGTTGGCGCTCCTTAGGATACCTTCGGTAGCGATCGTGCTATGGGATGCATTCCATTCAACCTCAGCGGCAGCGCCGGCAACGCCGAGGATTAAGCCGGTCACAATTCCAAGGATCGCAGACCATCTGACAGTACGCTGTTGGGCATGGGCAGTCCGCGCCGTCACGAGTGCCGCCTCGATGTGACGCGCTGCTGTTCTCGACCGCACGGGACTCAGCCGCTCGACGCTCTACCGGAAGATGAAGGCCGGGAGCTTCCCTCGCCAGGTACGGATCGCCACGCGCTGTACGGGCTGGCGTGAGTCCGCCGTCAGCGCATGGATGAAGAACCCGATGTTCTTCCATGTCGATGATCTCTCAGCAGAGTAGGCTGTGCCGCAACTCACAGAGAGGTTTATTGGCATCCGTGATGTCGCCACGTGTATCAGCCTCAGCCGCACGACGATCGCGCGCAGCGCGAAATCCGGATCATTCCCGGCGCCGGTCCGGTTCAGCGCGACGTGCGTCGGCTGGTATGAGTCTGAGATCGATGCCTGGATCGCAGAGATTCGCTAGCG
>ERZ761602.5970-NODE-5970-length-14007-cov-4.552251_pt1 | contig 14007 bp, 13 predicted proteins | sample MGYA00512165_ERZ761602 | MGnify/ENA primary metagenome ERZ761602 (study PRJEB28899, sample SAMN02445085) | bioreactor sludge metagenome | biome: EBPR sludge; isolation source: Thorneside wastewater treatment plant | place: Australia: Brisbane, Thorneside...
CCGCTACGTGCCTTCCGACCGCGAGACGAAGGGTGTCGCCGTCCGCAAGGTTCTCGAACGCATCGCCAAGGAAGGTCGTAAATACGGCGTTTCGCTCGGCCTCATCACGCAGCGCCCGTCGGACCTTGCCGAAGGCGTGCTCTCGCAGTGCGGCACGATCATCTCCATGCGCCTCAACAACGAGCGCGACCAGATGTATGTGCGCAATGCCATGCCCGAAGGCGCGCGCGGCTTCCTCGATTCGATCCCGGCGCTCCGCAACCGCGAATGCATCATCTGCGGCGAGGGCGTTTCGATCCCGATCCGCGTGCGGCTCGACGATCTTGCCGCGCAGCTTCGCCCGGCGTCGGACGATCCGCTGTTCAGTCAGCTCTGGACGGAAGAAGGCGACGAGGCGGGCATACTTTCGCGTACCATCCACCGCTGGCGCGGGCAGGGTCGCGGCTAGCCAGCGGCCTTCATTGCGGTCCAGCACGGATCCCACGTCGGCTCGGGGCCGAAGCGGGCGGCGAGAAAATCCACGAGCGCACGCACCCGCGCCGTTGCGCTGCGCCCGGGCGGCATGACGGCATAAAGGCCGGTTTCGCCCGGCGCCCAGTCCCCGAGTACGATCTCCACGCTTCCCTTGGTGATCGCAGGAGAGGCGATGAAGGTGGGCAGCATGGCGATGCCGAGACCCGCCTCTGCGGCGGCGAGCAGCATCTCTCCACTGTTGGAGCGCAGGCGCATACGGCCCTTCACATATTCGCTGCGCCCATCGATCTCGAACCGCCACGTCTCCGAAGGTGCGACGTTCGTATATTGCAGCAAATCGTGATCCGCGATTTCGCGCGGATGCGACGGTGTTCCCATGCGCGCGAGATAGGCGGGACTCGCAATCGCGACGGCACGGATCGGCGCGAGTTTGCGCGCAATGAGCGTCGAATCCGCAAGCTGGCCGATGCGGACGGCCAGATCGAGCCCTTCGCCGATAATGTCGGCGCGGCGATCGTCGAAGGCGATGTCGAACTCGACCCGGGGATGCGCGGCGGCGAACTCCGCAAGCGCGGGCGCGAGATAGGCGAGGCCGAACGAAAGCGGCGCGGAAAGGCGGATCGGCCCCGCGATCTCAGCCATCGCGGCGGCAACCGCATCGCGCGCCGCTTCGAGGCCCGCAATCGCTTCCCGAACGCGGCCGAAATAGTCCACGCCAACATCCGTTGGCCGCGCGCCCTGCGCGGTGCGGGTCAGCAGGCGGGCGCCGAGCGCGGCTTCAAGCCGCGCGACACGGCGGCTGACGATCGACTTGGAAATACCGAGGCGCTCCGCGGCGCGGCTGAAGCTGCCGGTTTCGACAACCGCGACAAGCGCCGCGATATCGGAAAGGTCGCTCGACTGTTCCATTTCCTGCAACTCCGGTGTTCGTGTTGCTGCGCTATCGGCAACACCGGTCGCACATTAGCTATGGCTCTGCAACCGAGAACAAGGACCAGACCCATGCAGAATATTCTTGTCGTGCAAAGCAGCGTACTCGGCGACGCATCGGCGTCGCGGGGCCTGATCAACGATTTTCTCACCGCCGTCGGAACGAACGCGAACGTCACGATCCGCGACGTCGGTGGGAGCCCCCTGCCGCATCTTTCGGGCACCACGCTCGGCGGTTTCAGCGGTGCGGATACCCCCGAAGCTGTCGCGGAACGCGCGCTTTCTGATGAACTGATCGCCGAGCTTCAGGCCGCGGACGTCGTCGTGATCGGCGCGCCGATGTACAACTTCGGCATCACCTCGAACCTCAAGAGCTGGTTCGACCGCGTGCTGCGCGCCGGCGTTACTTTCCACTACACGGCGGAAGGCCCCGTCGGGCACCTTGCCGGCAAGCGCGTCGTCGTCGTCGAGACACGCGGCGGCTTCTACAGCGAAGGAGACGGCAAGGCGCTCGACGCGCAGGAGCCGCACATCCGCACCATGCTGAACTTCATCGGCATCACCGACATCACTTTCGTCCGCGCCGAACGCCTGGCGATTTCGCCCGAAGCGCGCACGGAATCGCTCGCCGCTGCGGCTGATGAAATCAAGAAACTCGGTGCAGAGGGGTTCGCGCTGGCCGCTTAGTGTTTAGCCCGCGAACCTGACCTCGCTCGGCCCGCGCTCAGCCTTGAGACGGGCCGAGACTTTTTCCGCCTGACGCATCGCGCGCAGGATGTTGCCGCTGGCGATCTTCGCGAGATCGGCCTTCGAATAGCCGCGCTTCGCAAGCTCCGCGAACAGCGCAGGGTAATCAGCAACCGTGCCGAGCCCGTCCGGATAGCTCGGCAGCCCATCGAAATCAGAACCGATGCCGATGACGTCGACCCCCGCCACCTTGCGGATATGATCGATATGGTCGGCCACCTGCGCAACGTTCGCATGAGGTTGCGGATTTGCAGCCTGCCAGTCCGCGAGGCCTTTCTCGACAAGGTCCGGCCGGTCCGGGTGATCATAGCCGAGCCGAGCCTTCTGCGCCACCAGCTCACGGTGCCATGCCGCCACGGTTTCCGTCACCGCATCCTGGGCGAAGAACACCATGATGACGCCGCCATTGTCCTTGAGGCGGACGAGCACGTCGTCCGGCACGTTGCGCGGGCGGTTCTGCACGGCTTTCGCCGACGAATGGCTGAAGATCACCGGCGCCACGCTCACATCAAGCGCGTCGTGCATCACCTTCGGTGTCACGTGGCTGAGATCGACGAGCATCCCGAGGCGGTTCATCTCGCGCACCACCTCCTTGCCGAAAGGGGCGAGGCCGTTGTGCCTTGGCGCATCGGTGGCGCTGTCCGCCCATGCCGTCGTCTTGCTGTGGGTGAGCGTCATGTAGCGCGCACCGAGGGCATGGAACTGGCGCAGCACGCCAAGCGAATTGCCGATCGAATGGCCGCCTTCCACACCGAACACCGAAGCAATTTTTCCGGCTTTCATTGCGCGTTCGAAATCGGCGACGGTGGCGGCCTTGGCGAGCATCGACGGGTTCGCATCGATGAGGCGCTGCATGATGTCGATCTGTTCGATCGTCAGGCGGACGGCCTCCGGGCCTTCGGTATCGGCAGGGACGTAGACCGACCAGAACTGGCCGCCGACGCCGCCCGCTTTCAGCATCGTGAAATCGGTGACGATCTTGCCGCGCAGCCGCTCCGGCAGGTTGCGGAAATCGAAATCGCTTGTACGGCTGCCGTTCAGTTGGCGGAGCGCCCAAGGCAGGTCGTTGTGGCCGTCGATAATGGGTGCGGGCACCGCAGAGGGTAGCGACTGGGCCTGAGCGGTTGTGGCGAGAAGGGCGATGGCAAGGGCGAGAGGAAGGGTTTTCATCCCGCTTTCGTAACCGCAAAGCGTCAGACCGTGAAGCTCTCGCCGCAGCCGCAGCTGCCCTTGGCGTTGGGATTTTCGAAGACGAAGCCGGCGGCGAAATCGTCTTCCTTCCAGTCCATGCGGCTGCCGATCAGGTAAAGCAGCGAGCCGCCGTCGACGAACAATGTGCCGCCCGGCGTCCGGATCGCCTCGTCGCCCGGCTTCGCCTCGGCGACATAGTCGATGCTGTAGGCAAGGCCCGAGCAGCCGCGCCGGGGCGTCGACAGGCGCACGCCGAGCGTGCCTTCGGGCGCGCGCGCCATCATCGCGGCGATGCGCGCGTTGGCGTTCTCGGTGAGCGCGATGGGCGCCGGGCGTTCTCGAACAATGGTGCTCATAGCATTCCAAGCTCCAGCTTCGCCTCGTCGGACATCTTCTGCGGGTCCCACGGCGGATCCCAGACGAGGTTGACCTCCGCCGAGCCGACGCCGGGTACGCTGCCGACGCGGATTTCGACTTCGGCGGGCATCGATTCGGCGACCGGGCAGTGCGGCGTCGTCAGCGTCATGGTGACCACGACGTGATCATCGGCGATATCGACGCCGTAGATGAGCCCGAGATCGTAGATGTTCACCGGAATCTCGGGATCGTAAATCTCGCGCAGCGCCTGGATGACCTGATCGTAGACCTCGCCGCCGGGGCTGCCGGGATCGGGCGCGGCAGGCTTCTGGCTGAGAAAGCCTTCGAGATAATCGGCCTTGCGCCGCGCTTCCTGAAGCACGGGACGCTCCGGCGCCGAAGGCGCGGCGTCGACGTTTTCGACGGTGTAGGGCCGCGTGTCCTCGCTCATCCGAAAATCCTCTTCACCCGCGCGATGCCGCGAAGCAGCCGCTCGACATCGCTTTCATCGCTGTAGACGCCGAAGCTGGCGCGCGCCGTGGCCGGCACGCCGAGCGCCTCCATCAGCGGCTGGGCGCAGTGATGGCCGGCGCGGATGGCGACGCCTTCCTCATCCAATATGGTGCCGATGTCGTGGGGATGCACCCCCTCCATCGCGAAGCTGACGATGCCGCCCGAATCCTCGGGCCCGAACAGGCGCAGCGAATTGACCTTGCGCAGTTCGGCGCGCGCGATGCCCGCAAGATGCCGTTCGTGCACATCGATGGCATCGAGCCCGATCGCCGACACATAATCCATGGCGGCGGCGAGGCCGACGGCGCCGACGATATGCGGCGTTCCCGCCTCGAAGCGCGTTGGCGCCGGCGCATAGGTGGTCTTCTCGAACGTCACCGTCTCGATCATCGAGCCGCCGCCCTGCCACGGCGGCATCGCCGAAAGGATGTCGCCGCGTGCCCACAGCACGCCGATGCCGGTGGGACCGTAGAGCTTGTGGCCCGAGAAGGCGTAGAAATCCGCGCCGAGCGCCTGCACGTCCACGCCCATGCGCGGCACCGCCTGGCAGCCATCGACAAGCAGCTTCGCGCCCACGGCGTGCGCGGCGCGGGCGATGCGGGCGATGTCCGCCACCGCGCCGAGCACGTTCGAGACGTGGGCGACGGCGACGAGCTTGTGCGCGGGCGTCAGCATCGCCTCCAGCGCATCTTCATCGATGCGGTGGTCGGCGGTGAGCGGCGCGACGTCGATCTCGATACCGGTGCGGTCCCGCAGGAGCTGCCACGGCACGATGTTCGAATGATGCTCCAGCCGCGTCAGCAGGATGCGGTCGCCGGCCTTGAGGTTCGCCAGCCCCCAAGTCTGCGCGACGAGGTTGATCGCTTCGGTCGCGCCGCGCACGAAGACGATCTCGTTCGGGCTGGCGGCATGGATGAAGCGCGCGGCGGTGGCCCGCGCCGCCTCGAAACGCTCGGTCATCGTCGCCGAGCGCGCGTAGACGCCGCGATGCACGGTGGCGTACTCGGGGCCGTAAGCGGCTGCGATCGCGTCGATCACGGCCTGCGGCTTCTGCGCGGTCGCGGCGGAATCGAGATAGGCCCACGCTCCAACGCCCGGGAAATCGGCGCGGCGCGAGACGGTGATCGGCGTCAGCGCGTTCATGCGAGCCGCTCCAGCGCGGCGAGCGCCGCCGCTTCCAGCGTTTCGCGCGCGCCGGCATCGTCCATGCCCGCGAAGGCATCGGCGAGGAAGGCTTGCAGGAGGAGCCGCTTCGCCTCGGCGGGGGGCAGGCCCCGGCTCGTCAGGTAGAAATACTGCGTCGCGTCCAGCTCGCCGACGGTGGCGCCGTGCGCGCACTTCACGTCGTCGGCGAAGATCTCAAGCTCGGGCTTGGCGTTCGCCGTCGCGGTGCGATCGAGCAGCATCGCCTTCACCGACTGCGCGGCGTCCGTCTTCTGCGCGCCGCGATCGACGGCGACCTTGCCGAGGTAGGTGCCGGTCGCCTGCTGCGCGAGCACGGTGCGCACGGTCTGGCGGCTGGTGGCGCCGGGGGCGGCGTGGCGGACATGGGTGACGATTTCGAGCGTGGCCTTGCCGCCGGCGACCTGCGCGGCGCCGAGTTCGAAATGCGATCCTTCGCCGAGCGTGACGTCGAGCGCGACGCGGCCATAGCGGCCGCCGAGATTGAGGATGTGGAGATCGAGGCGGGCGCCGTCGGCGATGGTGACGGTCCAGTCGCGCACCGACACGGGCTGCGCGGCATCCGCCACGAGCGTGAGCGCGCGGGTTTCTCCGGCCGGAACGGCGATGGTTTCGGACTGGACGCCGGCGGGCCAGACCTCGCCCAGCGCCTCAAGGTCGCTGTAGCGCCATGCCTCGTCGCGGCGGGTGGGGATCGGCAGGGCGTTCACGCCGCCAGCTCTCCGTAGCCCTCGCGTTCGAGCGCGTGCGCCAGCTCAGGCCCGCCGGAGCGGACGATGCGGCCGCCCGAGAGGACGTGCACCTTGTCCGGCTTCACATAATCGAGCAGGCGCTGGTAGTGCGTGATGAGCAGGAAGCCGCGCTCCGGCGAACGCAGCAGGTTGATGCCGCCGGCCACGGTTTTCAGCGCATCGATGTCGAGGCCGGAATCGGTCTCGTCGAGCACAGCGAACTTCGGCGCGAGCAGCGCCATCTGCACCATCTCGTTGCGCTTCTTCTCACCGCCCGAGAAGCCGACGTTCACACCGCGCTTCATGTGATCCATGGTGAGATCGAAGGCATCCGCCTCGGTGCGCGCGAGGCGCATGAAATCGGCGGCCGAGATGTCCGGCTCGCCGCGCAGCTTGCGCTGGGCGTTGAGCGCGGTGCGCAGGAAATTGAGGTTGGAGACGCCGGGGATTTCGACCGGATATTGCAGCCCGAGGAAGAAGCCGGCGGCGGCGCGCTCGTGCGGCGCCATGGCGAGGAGGTCGCGCCCGTCGAACGTCACCGAACCCGAGGTCGCTTCATAACCCTCTCGGCCGGCGAGCACGTAGCCGAGCGTCGACTTGCCCGAGCCGTTCGGCCCCATGATGGCATGGACCTCGCCGGCGCCGACTTCGAGCGTCAGGCCCTTGAGGATTTCCTTGTCGCCGACGTTGGCGTGGAGGTTTTCGATCTTGAGCATGGCCATCAGCCGACGCTTCCTTCCAGACTGATGCCGAGGAGTTTCTGTGCCTCCACGGCGAATTCCATCGGGAGCTGCTGGAGCACCTCCTTGGCGAAACCGTTGACGATGAGCGCCACCGCCGCCTCGCGGTCCAGCCCTCGCGACTGGGCGTAGAAGAGCTGGTCGTCGCTGATCTTCGAGGTCGTCGCCTCGTGCTCGATCTGCGCGCTGGGGTTCTTCACCTCGATATAGGGCACGGTGTGGGCGCCGCATTCGGAGCCGAGCAGTAGCGAATCGCACTGCGTGAAGTTGCGCACGCCCTCCGCCGAGGGGCCGACGCGGACGAGGCCGCGATAGGTGTTGTTCGAGCGGCCCGCCGAGATGCCCTTCGAGATGATCGTGGAGCGCGAGCCGGCGCCCAGATGGATCATCTTCGTGCCGGTATCGGCCTGCTGCATGTTGTTGGTGAGCGCGACCGAATAGAACTCGCCGACGCTGTCCTTCCCCGAGAGCACGCAGGACGGATATTTCCACGTGATCGCCGAGCCGGTTTCGACCTGCGTCCACGACACCTTGGAGCGGTCGCCCCGGCAGTGCGCGCGCTTGGTGACGAAGTTGTAGATGCCGCCCTTGCCGTTCTCGTCGCCGGGATACCAGTTCTGGACGGTGGAATATTTGATCTCCGCGTCCTCCAGCGCGACCAGCTCGACGACGGCGGCATGAAGCTGGTTCTCGTCGCGCTGCGGCGCGGTGCAGCCTTCGAGATAGGAGACGTAAGCGCCCTTGTCGGCGATGATCAGCGTGCGCTCGAACTGGCCGGTGTTTTCCGCGTTGATGCGGAAATAGGTGCTGAGCTCCATCGGGCAGCGGACGCCTTCGGGCACGTAGACGAAGGTGCCGTCCGAGAAGACCGCGCTGTTGAGGAAGATGACGCCGGCGCGCTTCAGTTCCTCGCGGAAGGTGGTGGCGACCGAGACCGAATCGAACACCGCGTCGACGGCCACCTTGCGAGCGCCCTCGACGCCGGCGAGCACTTTCTGCTCCTCGATGGGGATACCGAGCTTCTGGTAGGTGAGCAGGATCTCGGGATCGAGCTCGTCGAGCGACTTCAGCGTCGGCTTCTTGCGCGGCGCGGCGTAATAATAGGCGTCCTGATAATCGATCGGCGGGATCGAGAGCTTCGCCCAATCGGGGCTCTCCATGCCCTGCCAGAGCCGGAACGCCTTGAGGCGCCATTCGAGCATCCATTCGGGCTCGGCCTTCTTCGCCGAGATGAAGCGGACAGTATCCTCGTCGAGGCCCTTCGGCGCGAAATCGGATTCGATGTCGGACGAGAAGCCCCACTTGTACTTCGACTGCTCCTTGGCGAGCGCGAGCGCCTGTTCGTTCGCGGCCATCAGGCGGGCTCCCCGATGCGCTGGTTCGCGCGTTCAGCGGCAACGATGGCGGCGAGGCTCACGTCGCTGAGCGCCTCGCGCACGCGCACGTTGATAAGCGACCAGTGCGGGCGCACCGCGCAGCTCGATTCGAGCGCGCAGTCCGACGATTTGTCGTGCAGGCACTGGGCGATGGCGATGGGGCCGTCCACCGCCTCGACGATGTCGGCGATGCTGATTTCTGCTGCTCCGCGCCCAAGCTGGACACCGCCGGTGACGCCGCGCGCCGAGTCGAGCAGACCCGCGCGCGCGAGGATGCCGGTGAGCTTTGCCGCCGTGGGCGCGGGCACGCCGGTTTCGGCGGCAAGCTCGGCGGCGGAAAAGCGCCGATCCGGCACGCGCGCCGCCGCCGTCATCACGACGACCGCATAGTCGGCAAGGTTGGTCAGGCGGATCACGGACGCTCCGGCGCTAAATCAGACGAATTCGGTCCGGCTTATGTGGGGCGCGCCGCGCCCGAGTCAAGCGGCGAGCGCTCCCTAGCTGACGAGTGAGAGCCTGGGAAGCGTTGGAAGCTGGCGGCGCAGGCGGATGCTGTGACTCATCACCGCAGCCCCGTTTGCCGCGAACTGCGTGGGCGTCATGCCCACGAACGTGCGAAACTCGCGGATGAAGTGCGACTGATCGTAGAAGTCCTCGCCCGCAACATCGAACCAGCGCGCATCGGGATCGACGCTGATCTGGACCGCCGCACGCAGTGCGCGATATTTGCGCATCAGCAGCTTGGGCGGCGCGCCGTAGGTGCGGCGGCACAGGCGTTCCACCTGCCGCGCCGAGCGGTCCGCCACCCCGATCAGCGCATCGACACCGCCAAGGCTGCCGCGCACCAGCCAGTCTTCCACCAGCATTCCGAAGCCGATGTCCTGTCGCACGGCATGGCGCCGTGCCATCGACAGGAAAAAGGCGTCCGCCGCCGCGACGAGATCATGATCGGTGACGCCGTTCTGCATCCGGCACAGCGCCGAACACGCCGCGCTTCCCGCAACGTCCTCCAAGGGCAGCATCGCATCGGCCATCTCGTCGGAATCGACGCCGAAAAAGCGCAGCCAGCCATCGGACATGATCCCGGCGCCGAAAACCAGCGCCGGGCCTTCGAGCACCATGCCGAGCGGCAGGCAGCGCGGGCCGAACAGGCTGGCGCCATAGCTCCGCCGCACGCTGCCGTCGGGCCAGGTGAGATCGGAATGGCCGCGAATCACGAAGCGCACATTGGGAAGCTCTGCCCGCATCACGTCGGTGATGCGTCCCGGGCCGATCTCGACGACATAATAGCTCGAAAGCAGCCGCCGAAGCGGCGGCGCTGGCGAGTGGTAACGCATCGAGAACATGAGACTGCGACCGGCCTTTCGTGCACCCTGCCTGAGCCGAAAGTTTCGGCTCAGATACCAAAGCTTGCGGCGCCCGGCGAGTCGCAGTTCGCGACCGACAAAAAAGCGGGGGGTCCGGGTTGGAACGGACCCCCCTGTCAGTCGGGGTCGTGAATGCCTTGAGGGCATAGGAGACGAACCCTTGGGTCGCAGGGCTGCGTTTAGGGCGGCCCCGTCAAAGCCCCGTCAAAATGCTGTGAGCCGTTCGCAAAAACGTCGTGAGAGCGAAAAAAGAAGGCCCGGACGCATTGAAACGCCCGGGCCGGAAAGTGAGGGTCGTGTTCGTTCCGGCCTGCTGGTTACCGGAAGAAAGGACGTCCCCTGAGTCGCGAGGCGGACCCTAGCGGGCGGCCCTGACCGTGGATTGTACGAATCCGACATCGGGCCGGCTTTGTCTTTCGATCCAGAGGTTTATGCCCGTTCATCGCCGGGGGCTCCAGTTCTTCGAAGGGTGCGGTTTGCGGTGAGCGCCGAGTCGCGCATTTGCGCCACCCCGAGCGCGCTTCCTTTTGACCACCGGGCGTTGCCTGCGCTAAGGCTTGCATCATATGCAGATCCCTTACGGGCTGGTCCGCCCCGTCCTCTTCAAGCTCGATGCCGAACGCGCGCACCGCCTGACGTTGCGGTTGCTGACCGCGATGCCGCCGTCGCGCATCGCGGACGACCCGCCCAGCCTGCGGACGACGGTCGCGGGGCTGCGCTTTTCGAACCCGGTGGGCATCGCCGCGGGCTTCGACAAGAACGCCGAGGTGCTGAACCCGCTGCTGCGGCTTGGTTTCGGTTTCGTGGAGGCGGGGACGGTGACGCCGCTGCCGCAGCCGGGCAACCCGAAGCCGCGCATGTTCCGCCTGACCGAAGATCAGGCCGTGATCAACCGGCTCGGCTTCAACAACAACGGCCTCGAACAGGCACTCGACAAGTTCAAGGAACGCGCCTGGCACCGGGGACCGCGCGGCGTGACCGGGCTCAACGTTGGCGCCAACAAGGACTCGCGCGACCGGATCGCCGACTATGCGCTTTCGGTGGAGCACGCTGCACCGTTCGTCGACTACATCACGGTCAACATCAGCTCCCCCAACACGCCGGGCCTGCGCACGCTGCAATCTAAGGACGAGCTTTCCGAGCTGCTCGGCCGCGTGATGGATGCGCGCGGCCATCGCAAGACGCCGATCTTCCTGAAAGTGGCCCCCGACGTTACCGACGCCGATATCGGCGACATCGCGGTCGCGGTGGTGGCGGCGGGCGTCGATGGTCTTGTCGTTTCGAATACGACCATCGCGCGGCCGGACACGCTGAAGAACCGCCACGTCTCCGAAACCGGCGGCCTTTCGGGGCGGCCGCTAATGGCGCGCTCGACCGAGGTGCTGCGCGCCTTCCGGCAGGCGACCGTGGGCGCTGTGCCGCTGATCGGTGTCGGCGGGATCGCGAGCGCCGATGACGCCTATGCGAAGATCCGCGCAGGCGCGAGCCTCGTGCAGCTCTACACCGCGCTCGTCTATCAGGGCCCCAGCCTCGTCAGCGCGATCAAGGCGGGGATCGCCGCTCATCTGCGGGCAGACGGCTTCGAACGCGTCTCGCAGGCCGTGGGCGCCGACGCCTAAAAGGCGCGGCTGACGCCTTGCCCCCACGCGCCCCAGCGTCCTATGACGTCAGGGTGTTGAAGCATACGATCGCACGCGCCGCGACAGGCGCGCTTTTCCTCGGCCTCGCCGCCTGTGCCACACAGACGCCCGCGCCATCCGCGGCCTTGCCGCCGCCGGCCTTCGAAGACACACCCGTTTACAGCAGCCTCGTTTCCGCGGCGCACCCGCTCGCGGCGAATGCGGGCAAGGAGATGCTGGCGGCGGGCGGCAGCGCCGCGGACGCCGCGCTTGCCACGATGCTAACGCTGACCGTGGTGGAGCCCCAGTCGTCGGGCATCGGCGGCGGCGGCTTCCTGCTTTACCACGATACCGAGAGCGACAAGCTCTACACGATCGATGGGCGTGAAACCGCGCCCAAGGCGGCCACGCCCACGATGTTCCTGAATGTCGACGGCACACCCATGCCGTTCCGCGAGGCCGTGCCCGGCGGCAAGAGCGTCGGCGTGCCCGGCAACATCCGGCTGATGGCGATGGCGCACGCGCGCTTCGGCCGCCTGCCTTGGGCGAAGCTGTTCGAACCGGCGATCCGGCTGGCGCGGGACGGCTTCGAGATGAGCCCGCGGCTGCACGAGATGCTGGCGGCGCGCCCGCAGCACGCGGGCATGACCGAATGGGCGAAAGCGACCTTCTTCCGCGCCGACGACACGCCGCGCCTTGCCGGCGAGACGATCCGCAACCCCATGCTCGCCCGTTTCCTCGAGAAGCTCGCCGAAGAAGGCCCCGACGCCTTCTATCGCGGCGCCGAGGCGGCACGGCTGGTCAACACCGTGGCGAGCGCGCCGAAGAATCCGCAGGCGATGACCGTGGGCGACGTTGCGGGCTACAAGGCCGTGTGGCGCGATCCGGTGTGCGGCACCTATCGTACGTGGCGCGTCTGCGGCATGGCGCCGCCGTCTTCGGGCGGCACCACCGTGCTCGCCATCCTGAAGCAGCTCGAACGCTTCGACCTGAAAGCGCTTGGCCCCGGCAGCCCGGAAAGCTGGCACCTGATCGCGGAGAGCATGAGGCTCGCCTACGCGGACCGCGAGGCGTATCTCGGCGATCCCGATTTCGTCTCCGTGCCGACGGCCGGCCTTGTCGACACCGCCTATCTTTCGGGGCGCGGTGCGCTCATCGACCCGGCGAAGGCCGCAGCGAAGGTCGAAGCGGGAACCCCGCCGGGCGCGGGTGCCGTGGCGCGCGTGCCGGATGGAGAAGTGCCGTCGACCTCGCACTTCGCGGCGGCCGACCGGCAGGGCGACGTGGCGAGCTACACCTCCACCATCGAGGGGACGTGGGGCAGCGGCCTCACCGTCAACGGCTTCTTCCTCAACAACGAGCTTACCGACTTCTCGATGCTGCCCGAGGTGGACGGCAAGCCAGCGCCGAACCGCGTGCAGCCGGGCAAGCGGCCGCGCAGCTCGATGGCGCCGACCATCGTTTACGATGCATCCAGCAAGCCCGTGCTCGCGATCGGCGCGGCGGGCGGATCGACGATCATCGCGCAGGTGGCGAAGGCGCTCGTCGGCGTGCTCGACTGGGAGATGGACGTGGAGGACGCAATCGCGCTTCCCCAGATCTACGCGCCCGGCGACCGCGTTGCCATCGAGGCCGGATCGCGGCTGGAAGCGATGGTCCCGGCGCTCACCGCCAAGGGACATGCGCCGACCACGGCAACACTGCCGTTGAAGGCGAATGGCGTACAACGAAAAGCAAGGGGATGGATCGGCGGCGCCGACCCGCGCAGTGAGGGCGCAGTCGCCGGGCTCTAGCCGATCCGGGGAGGAGACGAACCGATGCAGACCGCAGAGCAAACAGCGGAGACGTGGCCCAACCTCGTCGAGATGTTCTTCGATCAGGCGAGCCGGCGGGGAAAACGCCCGATGCTGCACGCCAAGGTGGACGGCGCGTGGCGGACGACCACATGGGCCGAGGCGGCGCAGCAGGTGGCGACGCTGGCAACCGCGCTGAACGCGCGCGGTATCGGCAAGGGCGACCGCGTGGTGCTGGTGAGCGAGAACCGGCCCGAGTGGTGCATCGCCGACCTCGCCATCATGGCGGCGGGCGCGATCACGGTGCCGACGTATACGACCAATACGGAGCGGGACCATCTCCATATCCTGGAGAACAGCGGGGCGAAGGCGGCGATCGTTTCCAATGCGAAGCTCGCGAAGGTGCTGCTGCCTGCCGTCTACCGATCCACCAACTGCCGCCAGGTGATCGGCATGGAGAAGCTACGCATCGGGCAGGCGAGCGGCGCGGAGCTGATCGACTGGGCGGAGCTGATTACGGCGCATAAGGGCGACGTCGCGGCAGTGCGCGCGAGCGCGACCATGCAGCGCGGCGATATGGCGTGCATCATCTACACGAGCGGCACCGGCGGCGCGCCGCGCGGCGTCTGCCAGCACCACGGCGCCATCCTCTGCAACCTCGCGGGCTGCGAGGACGTGCTGTGGAACGACTTCCCCAAGGGCACCGAGACCTTCCTGTCGTTCCTGCCTTTGAGCCACGCCTACGAGCACACCGGCGGGCAATTTCTGCCGATCGCGCTCGGCGCCGAGATCTATTATTCGGAAGGTCTCGAGAAGCTCGCCGCCAACATCGAGGAGACGCGACCGACGCTCATGGTGGTGGTGCCGCGCCTGTTCGAGGTGCTGCGCCAGCGCATGTCGAAAGCGATCGAAAAGCAGGGCGGCGCGGCGGTATGGATGCTGGAGCAGGCGCTGCGGCTCGGCCGCAAGCGCTATGAGAAGGGGCGG
>ERZ761602.5971-NODE-5971-length-14004-cov-3.531508_pt1 | contig 14004 bp, 12 predicted proteins | sample MGYA00512165_ERZ761602 | MGnify/ENA primary metagenome ERZ761602 (study PRJEB28899, sample SAMN02445085) | bioreactor sludge metagenome | biome: EBPR sludge; isolation source: Thorneside wastewater treatment plant | place: Australia: Brisbane, Thorneside...
GTCCGCGACCTCCTGCCTCGGCGCGAGCAGCACCCGGTGGCCAGCCGCGGTCTCGACCATCGCATCGGCGAACTCGCCCAGCGGTGTGTCGAGCCAGCGACCCACGACCACCCGGACGCCGGAGGCGGAGCCGACCCCGGCGATCTGCCCGCGGAACCGGTGCTGCGTCACCGGATCTGCACGCCCGAGATCGCCCGGGCGATGACCAGCCGCTGGATCTCGGAGGTGCCCTCGAAGATCGTGTAGATGCGAGCGTCGCGGGCCATCCGCTCGACGGGGTACTCGCGAGTGAAGCCGTTGCCACCGAGGATCTGCATCGCCTGGCCGGTCACGCGGACCGCGGCCTCGCCGGCGTACAGCTTCGACATCGAGCCCTCCGCCGCCTCGAAAGCCTTGCCCTGCTTGGCCATCCAGGCCGCCCGCCAGACGAGTAGCCGGCTGGCGTCGACGGAGGTGCGCATGTCGGCCAGCGCGAAGGCGATCGCCTGGTTCTCGATGATCGGCCGGCCGAACTGTTCGCGGGTCCGCGCGTAGTCGAGGGCGACCTCGTACGCCGCGCGCGCGATGCCGACCGCCTGGGCGCCGACCGCGGGCCGGGTGCGCTCGAAGGTGGCCATCGAGGCGTTGCTGGCGCGCCCCGACGACCCGCCTTCCCGGGCGCGGGCGAGCCGGGCGTCGAGCTTCTCCTTGCCGCCGAGCAGGCACGAGCCCGGCACCCGCACCGAGTCGAGCACCACCTCGGCGGTGTGGGAGGCGCGGATGCCGTGCTTGGCGAACTTCTGGCCCTGGCTGAGCCCGCGGGTCCCCGGCGGGACGACGAACGACGCCTGGCCGCGAGCCTTCAGCTCCGGCTCGACGACGGCGGTGACGACGTGCACGTCGGCGATGCCACCGTTGGTGGCCCACGTCTTGGTGCCGTTGAGCACCCACTCGTCGGCCGCCTCGTCGTACGTCGCGCGGGTGCGCATCGCGCCGACGTCACTGCCGGCGTCGGGCTCGGAGGAGCAGAACGCGGCGAGCTTGAGGTCGCCGGGGGTGCCGAACAGCTGCGGCGCCCACTCGCCGATCTGCTCCGGCGTACCGTTGCCGGCGATGGCGGCCGCCGCCAGGGACGAGCCGACGATGGCCAGGCCGATTCCGGCATCACCCCAGAACAGCTCCTCCATGGCCAACGGCAGCCCCAGCCCGGTCGGGTCGAAGCTCTGGGTGGCGAAGAAGTCGAGTGAGTAGAGGCCGATCTTCGCCGCCTCCTCGACGACCGGCCACGGGAACTCCTCGCGCTCGTCCCACTCGGCCGCCGCCGGCCGCACGACGTCCGCGGCGAACGCGTGGACCCACTTCTGCAGGTCGAGGTGGTCGGGCCCGAGGTCGAAGCTCGGAGTGGTCGGCTCGGAGTCGCTCACGTCCTCGACGCTACCGACGCCCCGCGCCACTTGTAACTGAGTGTTACGACATCCACACGTGTGCTCTACCGCCCGACCAGATGCACGAACACTCAGTTACAAGCACGCGAGTGCCGCCTGGGGCTGGGCGGGTCAGCGCGGAGCACCCTCCGGGCTCAACTCGGCCTCGACACCCGTGTCGCCGAGGTCGGCGGTGTAGTCGTCGGGGCGGGTGTGGTCGATGCCCGCGGAGACGTGCGCCGCCCGGAGGCCCACCGTGCCGACGATGGCGACGAGCAGGTTGAGACCGAAGGCCAGGAAGGCGATGTAGACCTTCGTCTCGGTGCCCGGGAAGTTCACCAGCGGTCCACCGAAGTGCGCCTGCACGGGCGAGGCGACGCCGTACGCGAGCCAGGTGCCCCACGCCATCCCGGCCGCCCAACCGGCGAACAGCGCCCAGCGGTGGAACCAGCGGGTGTAGAGGCCGGCCACGATCGCGGGGAAGGTCTGCAGGATCCAGACGCCGCCGAGCAGTTGGAGGTTGATGGCGAAGTCCTTCGAGAGCGCCAGCACGAAGACGAGCGCGCCGAACTTCACCAGCAGCGAGACGATCTTGGCCTGCTTCGCCTCCTGGGCATGGGTGGCGTCGCGGTTGATGAAGGCGCGATAGATGTTGCGGGTCCACAGGTTCGCCGCCGCGATCGACATGATCGCCGCCGGCACCAGCGCGCCGATCACGATGGCCGCGAAGGCGATGCCGGCGAACCACGGCGGGAACTCGTTCTCGAACAGCTGCGGCACCGCCTGCTGCGGGTTCGCCACCTTCACCCCCGCGGCGATCGCCACGAAGCCGAGGAGCGCGAGCAGGCCGAGCAGGAAGGAGTACGCCGGCAGCAGGCTGGCGTTGCGGCGGATCACCGAGCGGCTCCTGGTGGAGAGGACGCCGGTGATCGAGTGCGGGTACATGAACAGCGCCAGGGCCGAGCCGAGCGCGAGGCTCGCGTAGGCCCAGTGCAACGGCTCGGGCGGCATGATCGCCTTCGGCGCGGCGTCGCCGGCGGCGATGGCGTCGGCGTTCTGGGTGTTGAAGTCGGTGAAACCTGCGGTGACCGTGTCGAAGATGTGGCCCCAACCGCCGAGCTGACTGGGCAGGTAGAGCACCGCGACGATGATCACCAGGTAGATGAGCGTGTCCTTGACGAAGGCGATCAACGCGGGTGCGCGCAGCCCGCTGGAGTAGGTATAGGCCGCCAGCACCCCGAACGCGATGAAGAGCGGGAGGTGCTGGACGACCCAGGGCTGGTCCGCGCCGGCCTGCAGCCCCATCACCTGGAGCACGACCTCCATGCCGACCAACTGCAGCGCGATGTAGGGCATCGTCGCGAGGATCCCCGTGAGCGCCACGGCCGTCGCGAGCGGGCGGCTGTCGTAGCGCCCCTCCACGAAGTCGGCCGGCGTGACGTACCCGTGTCGGTGGCTCACCGACCACAGCCGCGGCAGGAACAGGAAGATCAACGGATACACGACGATGGTGTACGGCACGGCGAAGAAGCCCACCGCGCTTCCGGCGTAGAGGGTCGCGGGCACCGCGATGAAGGTGTACGCCGTGTAGATGTCGCCGCCGATCAGGAACCAGGCGATGAAGGTGCCGAACCCGCGACCGCCCAGCCCCCACTCGTCGAGGCTCTCGAGGTCCTTGGCCCGGCGCCAGCGCGCGGCCGCGAAGCCGAGGACGGTGACGAGCAGGAAGAGGAAGACGAAGATGCCGACCGCGACGCCGCTCATCGGATCGACTCCGTCTGGTCCTCGGCTCGACTGCGGGGCGGATGCTCGTGCTTGGTCAGCTGATAGGCCGCGGTAGTCAGCACCGCAGCGACGGGGATCAGGGCGAACTGGAACCAGAAGTAGAACGGGAAGCCGAACAGCTCCGGTTCGGTGCGGGCGTAGATGCCGACGAGCAGTGGCAGCACCACCGCCGGGGTCAGCAGGACGATCACGATCGTCCACCGGGCACGCTGAGACATGGCCACCTCCGAGCAGGTGTGATGGGCGTCACCGCCCGTACATCTCGATGAGTACCCAACCGACCGGAGGTCTGCACCTCTCATGAGCGTGATCGCCAATCTGGCCATGTCGATCGACGGCTTCATCGCCGATTCGGACGGCGGCTGCGACGACCTGTTCGCCTTCTACGACAGCGGCTCGACCGAATTCCACGCCGCGCCCGGCTGGCCCGCGTTCCACATGGACGAGCCCAGCCTGACCCTCTTCCGAGAGGCGATCGCGCGGATCGGTTGTCACGTGATGGGTCGCGATCTCTACGACATGACCAACGGCTGGAACGGCCACCCCGGCAACGAGGCGCCGATCGTGGTCCTGACCCACGAGCCGCCGGCGTCCACGCCTGAGGGTGTGCCCTACTTCTTCTTCACTGACATCGAGGCGGCCATCACCCGGGCGGTCGAGGTGGCCGGCGACCTCGACGTGGCGATCGCCGGTGGGACGGTGGCGCGGCAGGCGCTCGACGCCGGGCTGCTCGACGTCATCGACGTGAGCCTGGTCCCGGTGGTGCTCGGCGCGGGCATCCCGTGGTTCGCCGGGGCGCGCGGACCGGTCCGGCTCGCCGACCCCGTGGTGCACGAGGGGCACCGCGTGACGCACCTGCGCTACGCCGTACTCCGGGACTGACTCTTCGGCGCCCGCCGTATCCCTCGCGCCGGCCGCGCCGGGCGGGCAGACTCCGTCGCCATGACCGACCTCTCCCGGTACGACGACTGGCTGGCGTGGTTGTCCGCGACCGCTGAGGCGGACCCGGACGTGCTGTGCGTGTGGGTCGGTGGCTCGGCCGCGACCGGCGGGTACGACGAGTGGTCGGACCTCGACGTCGTCGCACTGTGCACCCCGGGCACCGCCTTCGAGGCGTACGCGCGCTGGCTGGCCTCGGCCCGGGCGGCGTTCGACATCCGCGATGTGTGGGAGCCACCGGCCTCGACGTGGCCGGACGGACGCCAGTGCTTCCTCAACCTACAGGACCGCCCCGGGCTGCTGCTCGAACCGACCCGACTGGTCGATCTGGTCGTCCTCGACCTCGCCGATCAACACTCGCACGTCGACGTACGCCGCCACGGCGACCTCGTCGTGCTCTACGACCCCGGCTCCCGGATCGTGCTCGAGCCCGAGGACGTCTCGACCGCGATGGAGCAGGCGGTCGACCAGGTGCGACAGCGCCGGGTCACCGGTGAGTGGCTGGTCAACCGCGCGATCGCGCGCGGCCACGTCGCCGAGGCGGTCGACCTCTACCTGCGCTTTCCGCTGGCCGGCGTGGTCCGGCTGGAGCGGGTGCGGCACTGCCCGTGGCGACACGACTACGGGCTCCGCTACCTGCGCGAGGACCTACCGGCCGAGGTCGCCGACCGCATCGAGGAGCTCGTCCCGGGTGTCTCGTCGGCGTCGCTGGAGGAGTTGAGCCTGCGCTGCTACGCCTGGCTGGACGAGCTGTTCGAAGCGAGCTGACCGGCCCGGGCGCGGTGGCGCCGGCTCTCAGTCGCGCTCAGCGCCAGTGCTGGTGGTAGCGCTGCGCGGCGTACACGCGGCGCGGGCGGCGGTGGCGGAGCACCACGAACCAGAAGACCGCGAAGCCGAGCAGGAAGAACGGCAGGTGCGCCACCACGGACGCTGCGATCAGGACGGCCAGCACCACCAGGAACGGGGCCGGAACCCCACGGCGAAACGGGCGCATGCCGGAGTTCCAGTAATGGCCGGCGTCGGTCGGCACCGGCTGGGCGGCGACCGCGGCGTACGGGCTGGGCAGGTCGCGGAAGATCGGCGCGATCTCGGCCCGGGTCTTGGCGGCCCACACCTGCTCGAGCCGTTCGGCGTGCTCGTCGACGGTCAGCCGACCCTGGGCGAAGTGCTCGCCCAGGTCGGCCGCCGCCGCTTCCCGCTCAGCATCGCTGAGCCGGATCGTGCCGTCGGTCACGACTCGTCCTCGGGGTCGTCGTCGTCGACGACGTCACCGTCGGCGAGGATCCCGTAGAGCTTGCGCCGGGTCTCGACGAGCACGTCGATCGCCGCGCGCTGCTGCGACTCCGAGCCCGACGTGACGATCTGCCACACCGCGCCCATGACCTGGCCGATCTCGGGCTTGAGGCCAGAGAAGCTCGACTCCTCGTCGCGCGCCTGGCGCTCGAAGGGCCGCCACACGGTGGCGAGCTCGTCGGCGTGGTCGGCGACGTACTGCCGGCCCTCGTCGGTCAGCGCGAGCGTCTTGCGGCCGCGCTCGTCGTCGGTCTCGACCAGTCCCTCGTCCTGCAACTGCTGGATGGTCGGGTAGACCGAGCCTGGGCTCGGGCGCCACGAGCCGTTGCTGCGCTCGGAGATCTGCTGGATGACCTGGTAGCCGTTGACCGGCTCACCACCACTCTCGGCGACCCGCAGGACGTCGAGGATCGCGGCGCGGACATCGCCGCGCCGGACTCGGGGGCCACGCCTCTGGTCCTGCAGCGGGCCGAGCCCGAAGAGTCCGGCGACCCACGGCGGCGGGCCCTGACGGCCGGGGCCGTCCCACCCGCCTCCGGTCCACTCGCCCCACGGCCCGCGGCGGCCACCGCCGCGGCGCTGGCGTCGGCTGGACTCATCGGGGTGAGCCCACTGTCGGTTGAATCCTGGGTGTCCCATGTCGGAACTCCTTGTCTGTCATTTCAGAATGTCTGTGTGTATCGCTTCTGTATCGCGATATATCGTTACTGTACGTCGACCTATCGGGTCTCGCAAGCGTCCGCGTGGATGGATCCCAACAGTTCTTGGGATTCCTGACGTTCTGGGCCGTTGCAATGCCCTAGAACGTCAGGAATCCCAACAGATGTTGGGATCCATCCACCGCCGACCCGAGCGAGTCCTAGCGCTCCAGCCAGGCGGCGTAGGCGTCGAAGGTGTAGGGCCGGCCGAGGAAGTCGGCGACCAGGTCGGCGGCGTCCTTGGTCCCGCCGGGAGCCAGGACCCGGTCGCGGTAGCGGCCGGCCACGTCGGCGGCGAAGAGGTCGTCGGGGTCGAAGGCGGAGAACAGGTCCTTGGCGATCACCAGCGACCACATGTAGGTGTAGTAGGCCGAGGAGTAGCCACCGAGGTGGCCGAAGTTGGCGAAGAAGTGGGTGTCGTCGATGTAGCGGTATGGCGAGTAGCGCTCCTGCAGCTCGATCTGCTTCGCGGTCAGGTCGGCCGGCCGCTCGGTGTGGAACCAGTAGGAGACCGCGGCGTAGAACATCTGCTGTCGGGCGTACATACCCTTGCCGAAGTCGTCGGCGGCACGCATCCGGTCGACCAGGTCGGCGGGGATGGGCTCCCCGGAGGCGTCGGTGGCGAAGGTCTGCAAAACCTCGGCGTCCCACGCCCACTCCTCGAGCATCTGGCTGGGAGCCTCGACGAAGTCCCACTCGGTCGCGACCCCGGCGAACCGCGTCCAGCCCACGTGGCCACCGAGCAGATGGTGGACGAGGTGCCCGAACTCGTGGAACAGCGTGACCACGTGGTCGTGCTCCATCAGCCCTTTGCTGAAGTTGCAGACCAGGGCCCCCTCGGGCAGCTGCCGGCCGGCGACGCCATTGGTGATCGTGAACTGTGCGGCGTGCTTGTACTTGCCCTCGCGCGGGTGCAGGTCGAGATAGATCCGGCCCAGACTCTCGCCGGCCTCGGCAGTGCCATCGCCGGCGGCGGAGTAGACGTCGTACGCGGCGACGTCCTCATGCCACGGCACCGCGTCGAGGGCCGGCTCGTAGCGCAACCCGAACAGGCGTCCGGTGACCTCCAGCAAACCCTGGCGGACCTTCTCGAAGCTGAAGTAGGTGCGGACCCGCTGGGAGTCGACATCGTGCTGCTCCTTGCGGACCAGCTCTTGGTAGTAGGACGCGTCGGCGGCATCGATGGCTTGGGCATCGGGTACCTCGCGCCGGTAGCACTCCATCACCACGGCCAGGTCGCGTTCCATCGGCTCCTGCGCGGCCTGGGCGATCCGGTCGATGAACTCGGGGATCGCCGGGCCCTTCTCGATCATCTTCACGGCGGCGTCGTAGGACGCCCAGTCGGAATACCCGACCAGGTTGGCGTATTCGTGGCGGAGGTCGAAGAGCTCCTTGAGGAGCGCGTCGTTGTCTGGCCAGCCACGCTCCAGGAACGCGATCGCGACCTGGCGGCGTACGTCGGCATCGCGCGCGAACATCCGCACCGGCACGGCGTCGGGGGCGTCGGTCGTGACGGTGATCAACCCCTCGGCGTCGGCCGGATGTGCCTCCACCCAGTCCACCGGCATGCCGGCGAGCTGGTCGGGCGTGACCCGGACGGTGCGCACGTCGTCACGGATGTTGCGGCTGAACTCCTGGTCGACCGTGGTGATCCGCTCGCTGATCTCGGCAAGCCGGCGACGTGTCTCGTCGTCCTGGTCGACACCGGACCGCCGGAACTCCTCCAGGGTCTTGGCCAGCAGGCGGGCTGCCGTCGCATCGAGCCCCGTCGCATCGAGGGCCGCGAAGACGTCGTAGAGCGCTCGGTCCTGACGCAGCTCGGTGGCGAGCTTGTCGAGCTCGACCTCCGCCTCCTCGCAGGCTGTTCGCACCTCGACCTGCGGGTGGACGTTGGAGAGCAGCGAGGCCAACGCACCGACGTTGCTGAGCTCGAGGGTCACCTCGTCCCACCGGCGCAGCACCTCCTCGGCTCCGGACGGTGGCGCGTCCCGCAGGCCGGCCACCAGCTCCCGCGCCGTGTCGAGACCCGCCGACGTACGGTCCCGGAACCAGTCGAGGGCCTCGTCGGGCTGCGGCAGTCGGAGGGGTGCAGGCGGCGTCATGAGCGCCACTCTAGAAGCGAGCGCCTACACCCCCGCCGACCGAGGCCATGTCTAGCGCTTGTGCTTGCTCTGGCTCACCTGGGTGGTCAGGACGACCTGCGGGGCACCGGAGCCGATCTTGGTCGACTTGACCTTGAACTTGAGCTTGCCCGGAACCAGCTTGGTCACGGTGACGACCATGTAGGTCGAGCCCTTCTTGATCTTCACCTTGAGGTGGCGGATCTTCCCGGCCACCACGTCACCGTTCCGGACGATCTTGACGTTCTTGATCTTGAAGGTGTCGAGCGCGCTGGTCCAGGTGAGCGTGAGCTGGACCTGCTTCGACTTGTTGTCGATCTTGACGGTGTGTCCCTTCGACTTGCCCTGGGTGAGGGTGTCGGTGAACACCTTGGGAGCCGACTGGCAGGTCAGCTTCGTCTGGATGTCGTTCATGACCGACTGCAGCGCCTGGGCGTCCGGCAGGGCGTAGTAGGTGCCGCCGGTGTCGCTGGCGATCTGCTGGAGCCGGGCCTGGTCCGCTGGCCCGGCCAGGCCGGGGCTGAAGCCGATGACGTACGTCGGGGTCTGCGGCGGCACCGCGTTGAGGTGCGCATTGCGGTAGTCGCCTTCGTTGTGGCCGCCGTCGGTGAGGAAGATCCGGGCGTTGGCCACCGGGTTCGCCGTACGCGCGGCGTCGAAGGCCGCGTTGTAGTCCGTGGTCCCGTTGTCTGCCTGGACCAACGCATCCAGCGAGGCCTTCATCGCCGCGGCCGCGCCGCCGACCGGAGCCGGCGCGAACACCGGGTTGGCGGCAGTGCCGAACTCGGTCGCGCCGAGGATGGTCGAGTTGCCCAGCGCGTCGATGAGCAGGTTCATCGCCTGGACCCGCAACCGGCCATCGTCGGTGAGTGCCATCGAACCCGAGTCGTCGACGATGGCCTGGATGTTCGTGGCCGGGGTGCACGGCGCTGCGGCCGCACCGGCCTGGCCGGCCACCATCGTCGGGACGACGAGGGTGGTGGAGACGAGTCCGACAGTGACGAGTGCTGCGGTACGCGTGATCGGTCGCATGGCGATCCCCTGGCGTGGATGAAAGTGCGGGTCCCTTGCATGGTGCGGCCGGGCGACATCGCAGTGCATCGCCCAGATGAGTCATTCCCAAGCGGCGCGAAGCGTGCGACGGAACTCCGCATCCCCCATCCAGATTGGGGATGCGACGGATCAAGCCAGCTGACCCCGCCGGCGGGTCAGGTACGCGCGCTCGGCGTCGTTGTCGATGAGCTCGAGTGCCGCGTCGTACGCAGCCCGCGACTCGGCCGAGCGACCGAGGCGGCGCAGCAGGTCGGCTCGGGTGACGTGCCAAGGGTGGTACGACGCGATGCTGGGCTGGACGTCTGGGAGTCGGTCGACCTGGGCCAAGGCCACCTCCGGGCCGTCGAGCTCGGCGATCGCCACCGCCCGGTTGAGCGCCACGATAGGCGAGGGGACGACGGCGTACAGCTGGCCGTAGAGCGCGGCGACCTGGGCCCAGTCGGTGTCGCTCGCGACGGCGGCGTCGGTGTGGACCGCATTGATCGCGGCGAGCAGTTGGTATTGGCCGGGTGCGGGGCCTCCGGTGGCACGCAGGGCCAGGCACTCGCGCACGAGCGCGTGTCCTTCCTCGATCAGCGCGCGGTCCCAGCCGCCCCGGTCCTGTTCGTGCAACGGCACCAACTCGCCGTCGGCGACCCGCATGGGGCGCCGCGCCTCGCTCAGCAACATCAGCGCGAGCAGTCCGGTCACCTCGGTGACCTCCGGCAGCAGGGCGTGCAGGATCCGCGCGAGCCGGATCGCCTCGCCGGTCAGTTCGTCGCGGATCGGCGAGGCATCGGCCGACGAGGAGAGGTAGCCCTCGTTGTAGACGAGGTAGATCACCGCGAGCACACCGTTGACCCGCTGGGCGAGGTCCTCGGCACTGGGCACGCGGTAGGGGATCTTGGCCACGCTGATCTTCTTCTTCGCCCGCGTGATGCGCTGCGCCATCGTCGTCTCGGGGACGAGGAACGCCTGCGCGATCTCGGCCACGGTCAGGCCGCCGAGCAACCGCAGGGTGAGCGCCACCCGCGCCTCAGGGGCCAACGCCGGGTGACAGCAGGTGAAGATGAGCCGCAGTCGGTCGTCCTCGACGATGCCGGTCGGCTCGTGGGGCGTGTCGTCGTGGATCACGAAGGCCGCCTGATGCTTGGCGTCACGGTGGGACTCGCGGCGGAGCCGGTCGATGGCACGGTTGCCCGCGGTGGTGGTCAGCCAGCCGCCCGGGTTGGGCGGTACGCCGTCCACCGGCCACTTCTCAACTGCGGAGAGCAGGGCCTCGGCGGCCGCATCCTCGGCGATGTCGATATCGCCGAAGCGGCGGACCAGCGAGGCGACGATGCGGCCGTACTCCGCGCGATAGATCCGCTCGACGGCCGCTTCGGACCCCGCTGTCGACCCTGCTGTCGGATCCGCCGGCGAGTCCGCCACCGTCACGCAGGCTCGTCCTGGAAGGGGCGCACCTCGACCTTGCCGGCGCAGGCCTTGGACGCCTCGGTCGCCCACTGCAGCGCGGCGTCGAGGTCGGGCAGCTCGAAGATCCAGAAGCCGCCGATCCACTCCTTGGTCTCCAGGTAAGGCCCGTCGGTGACGATCGGCTCGGCCCCGCTGTTGTCCACGACCGTGGCGAGGTCGGCGGGCTGCAGACCGCCCGCGAAGACCCAGATCCCGGCGTCCTGCGCCTTCTGGTTGTAGGCGTCGACCGCCTCGAACATGGGCTGCATCTCTTCCAGCGGACGGGCGTAGTCGTCGGCTCCGCTGTGCACGCTGAGCAGGTACTGGGTCATCTCTGTCTCCCTCACTTGGGTTTCGGTAGGGGCGCCTCCATCCTCTCCACGAACGGTGCCCCGGCGATACGACACCCCTCCCGAAAACTCTTTCGGCCGGGAAACGAAGGGTGTCCGGCAGGCCGGCCCGGGGCTAGCGTCGAGTCCATGACTGATTGGGGAGAGCTCTACCGCGAGCATGTCACCGCCGTGAGCGCCCTCGGCGCCGACCTGACCGAAGGGCAGCTGGCCACCGTCGTACCCGCGACGCCCGCATGGACCGTGCACGACGTCCTCGCGCACATGGCCGGCTGCGGCAGCGACGCCGTCACCGGACGGATGGACGGCGCTCCGGCGCCGGAGTGGACGGCCCGGCACGTCAACGAGCGGGCACAACTTCCGGTCGCCGACCTGGTCGAGGAGCTGCACACCCACCAGGACGCCGTGGCCGACTCGGTCGCCGACAACCCGCGACCGGCACTGGTCTGGAACATCGCTGTCCACCACGCCGACCTCCACGAGGCGCTCGGACTCGCGCGGATGCCCGAGCGGTTGTGGCTCCCGATCGCCGACGCGGTCTCGGCGCGAGCCGGCGACCAGGCCGCCGCCGTGCCGCCGTACGAGCTGTTCCGAGGGTCCTTCTCGCGGCGCTCGCGCAACCAGATGCTGGCATGGGGTACCGATCTGAGCGCCGAGGGACTCGACGAACTCTGCCTCTTCGGCCCGCGGGAGGACGACCAGCCCGTGCCCGCCTGAGTCGTGCGCCGGATGAATCCCAAGAGATCTTGGGATGTTGGGATCCCTGCGGACCCAGGGCACCCGGGCCGCCGGCTGATGGCGAAATCAGCCGATCCGGTCGTAGGACCGCTCGAGATGCTCGGTGGAGACCAGCCACTCCTCGTCGTCGACGCCGCGCAGCACCCATTGTCCGGGTCGCGCGGTCTGGTCACCCTCGATGCTGTGCACCACCTCGCCGGGGTGCGCCAGCCGACCCTGGATCTCTCCCACCCGCCGCCAGCGATCCTCGCCGATCGGCTCGTGGGTCCGCTCGAAGATCGCCGCGGCCACCGACCTGGAGACGCCGTTGTCGTCGGTGACCTCCCAGTCACCCGCCCGGCCCCGCATGGTGGCGCCGGTCGAGGTGGTCCAGGTCCACGGCTCGCTACGCCGTACGGCGGTCACCTCGCCGTGCCTGCGCAGCCGCACCCACGTGGCGTAGGGGTCGTCGAACGAGCGGTAGCCCAGGGTCGCCAACAGCGCCAGGATCTCCTCGACCCCGCGACGGGTCTTGGCCCGGCTCGACTCGGAGAGTTGGTCCCACGGGAGCAGATCCGGATGCCGCTTGGCATCGCGGTCCCTGGGCCCGAGGCGCCAGCCGTTGCGCCGATGGAAGGTCAGCCACGATTGATGTTCGAGCTGGGCCATCGCGTCTAGTTGCTCGTCGCTCGGCGACGGATCCGACGAGGCTCCCGCCCCCCAGGTGCGACCGACCGACGCCGCCGAGCCCAGCACGGTGAGGACCTGCCGAACGTTGGAGGCGCGGTAGAACGGCGCGAGGTCGTTCCACGGTCGCCGCGCGGGGTCGTCGGGGTCGGGGAAGGAGCGCACGTAGTCCTCGTGGACCAGCCGCGCGATCCGCTCCCACGAGTCGATCGGGCGACCCTGTCCCGCGTCCATCGTCGAGCCGAACGCGCGGACCTGAGCCAGCAGCGGCTCGGCGCCGAGCCCGGTGACCTCGGTGTGTCTCGAGTAGACGAGCAGATCGGGATAGGTCGCACCGAGCCGAGCTGCGCGCCGCTGGTCGGCCACGCTGACGTCACCGCTGAAGACCAGCGCTGGCACGCGCTGTTCCGCGACCGTCGAGGCCACCAGGTCGTCGAGCTCGGCTGCGCTCTCGGCGTGGACCCGGTCGAGCCCGGCGTTGCCGAACCGGCGCTGCGCAAGGGCATGCTCCTTGAGCACCTCGCCCGCGGCCGGGCCGACGATCGTCACCCGGGGCGTCTCGTCGCGTTCGTCAGCAGGCACCAACTCGGCCTCGCGGCCGCGTTGGGCGAGCTCGGCGACCACGGCGAAGGTGAGATCGGACCGTCCGGTCAGGAGGATCCGATCGACCCCGTTGTCGACCATATGGTCGACGAGCAGTCGCGCGGTCACCTCGTTCTCGCTGACGGTGTCGACGATCCAGTCGGGGATGCGTGAGAGGTAGCGGCGCCGCCAGTCCTCGGCCTGCCAGGCCTCGTCGATCCGCAGGAGGGCCCGGACCGGGTGGTGCCCGGTCACCGACCTGCGCCCGTCGACGGCTTCCTGGACCAACGACATCATCCGCTGGGCCTCGGTGCTGTCCGACGCCAGCACGGCCAGTCGCCGCAGAGCATGGCGGCGCCGAGGACGCGCCAGCAGCCGGCGTACGGACTCGAGGCGGTGCGGGTCGGTGACCACGACCCGCCAGCCCGCGGCGCGGGCCTGGCCGACCCACGGAGCCAGTGGGTCGGACGTCAGCGCAGCGAGCGTGTACCGGTCTGAGTCGCTGGCCAGCGCGGGCAGCAGCGGCGCAGAGGTGAGGTCGACCCCGACCACCACCGAGAGACGCGGTGCCCACCGCACGACCACCCGGTCGACCTGGCTGCGCAGCAGCGCGGTGACCGCGCTGGTCGCGGCCACCAGCAGCACCAGGAGCTGGGTGAGCCGTGCGAACTGCAGCGCCAACGGCACGCCGTCGGTCTGGCAGTTCGGGTCGTCGAACATCTCCACGTAGTAGTTGTTGGTCAGCAGCCCGATGACCCGCGTCACGACGTTCCAGCCCCTGCTCAGCTCGTCCTCCGGGCACGCGGCGTACGACGCCACGGACAGCACCAGGACGGTGAGGATGCCGAGGCCGAGCAGGACGACGGCGAATGGCCGGGCGGAGCGCCGGTTCACCCAGCGCCAGGTCCCGAAGGCCACCAGCCCCGCGGCCATCGTCACCGCG
>ERZ761602.5972-NODE-5972-length-14003-cov-7.851592_pt1 | contig 14003 bp, 14 predicted proteins | sample MGYA00512165_ERZ761602 | MGnify/ENA primary metagenome ERZ761602 (study PRJEB28899, sample SAMN02445085) | bioreactor sludge metagenome | biome: EBPR sludge; isolation source: Thorneside wastewater treatment plant | place: Australia: Brisbane, Thorneside...
CGGATCGGTCGTGGCTTGGGCATTGGGCATCCGGGGTCCTCGGGCCGGGGGGGGGCCGACCCTATAAAGTATGTGTGCTTATATTGTGGGGCTATACGGGATCCCAGGTGAAGACGTCCGCCGACCGGTCTAACCCGTAGAAGCCGGGGCGCAGCATGGGCAGCGCCGCGTCGAGGATGGACTGGGGCGTCCAGCCTTCGCCCCGGTGGGCGTTGCGCACCGGCCGCGGCTGGCTGAAGAGGTAGATCTCGTTGTTGCGCACGCCGAAGATCTGGCCCGTGACGTCGCGCGCCTCGTCGGCACACAGCGCCACCACGAAGGGTGCCACCTTCTCCGGCACCAGCTTCTTCAGGCCGTCGACGCGCTTCTGCTGCTCGGGCGTCTCGGCCGGGATGCTGTCGATCATGCGCGTCCAGGCAAAGGGCGCCACGGCGTTCGAGCGCACGCCGAACTTCTGCATGTCCAGCGCGATGCTCTTGGACAGGCCGACGATGCCGAGCTTGGCCGCCGAATAGTTGGCCTGGCCGAAATTGCCGACCAGGCCCGAGGTCGAGGTCATGTGCACGAAGGCACCGCCGTTCTGCGCCTTGAAGTGCGTGGCGGCGGCGCGGCTGACGTTGAAGCTGCCCTTCAGGTGCACCGCCAGCACGGCGTCGAACTCGGCCTCGCTCATGCGGTGGAACATCACGTCGCGCAGGATGCCGGCGTTGTTGACGACGATGTCGATGCGGCCGAAGGTCTCGACCGCCGCCTGCACCATGCGGTGCGCGGCGTTCCAGTCGGCCACGTTGCCGCCGTCGACGATCGCCTCGCCGCCCGCGGCGCGGATCGTGGCCGCCACCTCGTCGCCGGGCTGGTCGCCGCTGGCCTGGCCGTCCAGCGTGGCGCCGAGGTCGTTGACGACGACGCGGGCGCCGGCCTCGGCCAGCGCCAGGCAGATGCCGCGGCCCACGCCGCGGCCGCCGCCGGTGACGAGGGCGACCTTGCCCTCCAGCAGTCGGGTCTTGCTCATTGCTTCACTCCTTGGCGGCCTGCTGCCGCGCATAGTCCACGAACCAGTCGAAGGCGCCCGGGTTGGCACAGGCGTCCTTGTTCACCACCTCGGCCGCGGGGCGGCCCAGCATCAGCTTCTTCACCGGCAGTTCCTGCTTCTTGCCGGTGAGCGTGCGCGGGATCTCGCGCACCGCCACGATGGCGTCGGGCAGGAAGCGCGGCGACACCTGCTCGCGGATGCGCGTGCGGATCTCGGCCTGCAGCGCCTCGTCGAGCACGGCGCCCTCGCGCAGCACCACGAACAGCGGCATGAAGCTCGGCCGGCCCAGGTATTCGAGGTCGACCACCAGGCTGTCCAGCACCTGCGGCACGGCTTCCACCACGCGGTAGATCTCGGCCGTGCCCAGGCGGTGGCCATGGCGGTTGAGCGTGGCGTCGCTGCGCCCGTAGACGATGGTGCCGCCGGCCGGCGTGATCTCGAGCCAGTCGCCGTGGCGCCACACGCCGGGGTAGACGTCGAAATAGCTGTCGCGGTAGCGGCGGCCGTCGGCATCGTTCCAGAAGCACACCGGCATCGACGGCATGGGCTGCACGCACACCAGCTCGCCCACCGCATCGATGAGGGGCCGGCCCTGCTCGTCCCAGGCCTGGATGTCGGCGCCCAGCGCGCGGGCCTGCATCTCGCCAGGGACCGTGGGCAGCTCGGGCGTGCCGCCGAGAAAGGCGCTGGCCAGGTCGGTGCCGCCGGAGATGACGGCCCACCACAGGCCGCGGCCCAGCTGCTGCCAGCCCCATTCGTAGGCCTCGGGCGACAGCGGCGATCCGGTGGAGCCCAGCGCCCGCAGCCGGCCGGCATCCACCAGGCGCCCGGCCTCGATGCCGGCCTTCAGGCACGACGCCCAGTAGGCGGCGCCGGCACCCATGAAGGTCAGCCGGGTGTCCTCGGCGAAGCGCCACAGCGTTTCGGGCTGCGGATACGACGGGTGCCCGTCGTACAGGCAGACGGTGGTGCCCAGCAGCAGCGCCGACACCTGCAGGTTCCACATCACCCAGCCCGAGCTGCTGTACCAGTGGAAGCGCTCGGGCTGCGGCCGCAGACGTGCATGGCTGGGCTGCAGGTCGAGGTGGAAGGCGTGCAGCTTGAGCATCTCCAGCAGCACGCCGCCATGGCCGTGCACGATGGGCTTGGGCAGCCCGGTGGTGCCGCTGGAATAGACGATCCACAGCGGGTGGTCGAAAGGCAGCGGCTCGGGCGCGGCGCGTTCCCCGCCGGCCAGCGATTCGGCCCAGTCGAGCACGCGGCCTGCCCAGCCGCCGGCATCGAATGTGAACGGGCCGCCCTGGCCGTCGATCACCGCGCCCGCTTCCTCCAGGTATGGCACGCGCACCAGCGTGTGCACGCTGGGCAGCTCGCGCAGCAGCTCGGCCACGGCGGCCCGGCGGTCGACCGTCTTGCCGCCATAGACGGTGCCGTCGCCGGCGATCAGCACCACCGGGTCGATCTGGCGGAAGCGGTCGCGCACGGTGGCCACGCCCATGTCGGGCGCGCACAGGCTCCAGATCGCACCCAGCGAGGCGCAGGCCAGGAACCCCACCAGCGCCTGCGGCACGTTGGGCAGGTAGGCCGCCACGCGGTCGCCCCGGCGCACGCCCAGCGCGCGCAGCCGCGCGGCCAGCGCCGCGGCATCGTCGGCCAGGCGGCCCCAGCCGATCTCGAGGCTGCGCCCCTCGCGCTGCATGCGCTCGTTGCGGAACACCACGGCCGGCTGGCCGTCGGCATCGCCGGCTGCCGCCTGGCGCGCGACCTGCGCCGCATAGTTGAGCTGCGCACCCTCGAACCAGCGTGCGCCGGGCATGCGGGCGTCGGCCAGCACCGCCGTCACCGGAGTCGGCGACCCGAGCCCGAAATAGTCCCAGATCGCCTGCCAGAAGCCCAGCACGTCGGCCACCGACCAGCGATGCAGGGCGGCATAGTCGGGCAGGTCGATGCCGCGGTGCCGGCGCAGCCAGTCGCGCAGGGCCTCGGTATTCGCCGGGGGCCGGGGCAACTGGCTGGCCGTTGCGGCCGTGGTGGCGGTGGTGGTCATGGCGGTCATCGGCGTGCGGCGTATCCGGGATGCCCCGGGGGTCTGCTTTATCGTTCGCTAGCGTATCATGCAGCACAGCATCAAGGCCGGCCATCCATGACGACCCCTACACCCGGACCCTCCGGACCCATCGACGACGCCGCGCACGGCCTGCTCGCCACCACGCGCTACCTGCCCCGCCTGCGCATGGAGCGCAGCGCCGTGCTGGCGCAGCACCAGTGGATGGCCCCCGGCCTGCGCGGCCTGGCCAAGGGCCGGCGCAGCATGGCCAGCTGGGACGAGGACAGCGTGACCATGGCCGTCGAGGCCGGCCGCCAGCTGCTGCAGGCGCTGCCCGGCTGCACGCCGGCCGCGCTGACGCTGGCCTCGACCACCCTGCCCTTTGCCGACCGGCTCAATGCCGCCATCGTCGCCGCGGCGGTCGGCCTGCCCGATGCCGCCGCCACGCGTGACCTGGCCTCCAGCCCGCGCGCCGCTTTGGGCGAACTGGCCGCGGCGCTGCGACGCCCGGCACCGCATGTGCAAATGCTGCTGGCGGCCGAACGGCGGATCGCGCGGCCGGCCAGCGCGCAGGAAATGATCCAGGGCGACGGCGCCGCCGGCGCGCTGGTCGGCCATGGCCCCGTGCTGGCCACGCACCTGGCCTCGGCGACGCGGCACGCCGATTTCGTGGACCACTTCCGCGAGGCCGGCCACGACCACGACTACGGCTGGGAAGAACGCTGGGTGCGCGACGAGGGCTACATGAAGCTGGCGCTGGGCACCCTGCGGCAGTGCCTGGCCGAGGCCGGCGCGGCGGCCGCGGACGTGGCGCATTTCGTGATGCCGGCCCCGCTGGCCAAGGTCAACGACGCGGTGGCCAAGAAGCTGGGCATCGCACCCGCGGCGGTCGTCCCCGCCGGCCACGAGACCGCAGGCGACCTGGGCGGTGCGCAGCCGCTGGCGCTGCTGGACGTGGCGCTGCGCGCCGCCGCGCCGGGCGCGCTGATCCTGGTGGCCGCCTTCGGCAGCGGCTGCGACGCCCTGCTGCTGCGCCGCACCGACCGCCCCTGCCCCGGCGGCGAGCCCGACGCGGGCAAACCCGAGACCAGCTACCTCAAATACCTGTCGTTCACCGGCCAGATCGAGCTCGAATGGGGCATGCGCGCCGAGATGGACAACAAGACCGCGCTCACGGCCGCCTGGCGCGAGCATGGCCGCATGGCCCGCTTCGAGGGCGGACGCTGCAGCGCCTGCGGCACCGTGCAGTTTCCGCGCACCGGGGTCTGCGTCAACCCCGCCTGCCGCGCGCAGGGCACGCAGCAGGTGCTGTCCCTGGCCGACATGCCGGCGTGCGTGCTGTCGCACACCAGCGACTTCCTGGCCTATACGCCGCACCCGCCCTTCCAGTTCGGCCATGTCGACTTCGAGGGCGGCGGCCGTGTGCTGATGGAGTTTGCCGACACCGATGCCGGCGAGCTGGCGGTCGGCCTGCCGCTGCGCATGGTCTACCGCGTGAAGGAATTCGACCGCCTCCGCGGCTTCCGCCGCTATTTCTGGAAAGCCACGCCCGTCCGCGGCGCGGTGGGAGACCAATGATGGCCAGCGGCATCCGCGACAAGGTCGCCATTCTCGGCATGGGCTGCTCGCGTTTCGGCGAGCGCTGGGACGTCGACGCCGACGGGCTCATGCTCGAGGCCTTCAACGAGGCCGCGGCCGATGCCGGCGTCACCGCCAGCCAGCTGCAGGCCGCCTGGCTGGGCGTGTGCCTGGAGGAAAACAACGTCGGCAAGACCGCCGGCCCGCTGGCCAATGCGCTGCGGCTGCCGCGCATCGCCGCCACGCGGGTGGAAAACGCCTGCGCCACCGGCACCGAGGCGCTGCGCGGCGCCGCCTACGCGGTGGCGGCCGGCGCCTACGACATCGTGCTGGCCATGGGCGTCGAAAAGCTCAAGGACACCGGCTACGGCGGCCTGCCCGTGCGCACGCGCGGCGTGGCCAACGACCTCTGGCTGCCCAACAGCACCGCGCCCGGCGCCTTCGCGCAGCTGGCCTCGGCCTATGCCGCCAAGCACCGGGTCAATGCCGGCGACCTCAAGCGCGCGATGGCGCATGTGTCGGTGAAGAGCCATGCCAATGCGGCGCTCAACCCCAAGGCCCACCTGCGCAACGCCATCACCGAGGACGACGTGCTCAAGGCCGCCACCATCGCCGCGCCGCTGGGCCTGTACGACTGCTGCGGCGTCAGCGACGGCGCGGCCTGCGCCATCCTCACCACGCCAGAGATCGCGCGCGCCCTGCACCCCGACCGCGAGGTGGTGACCATCAAGGCGCTGGAGCTGTCGGTCAGCAACGGCGAGGAACAGTCCTTCAGCGGCCCCGCCGGATGGGACGGGGCCAGCATCCAGACCGCGCGCGAGGCCGGCGCCCGCGCCTATGCCAGTGCCGGCATCACCGACCCGCGGCGCCAGATCCAGATGGCCGAGGTGCACGACTGCTTCTCCATCACCGAGGCCGTGCTGATGGAGGACCTGGGCTTCAGTGCCGAGGGTCGGGTGATCCACGACGTGCTCGACGGCGTCTTCGACCGCGGCGGCGCGCTGCCGGTGCAGCCCGACGGCGGGCTCAAGTGCTTCGGCCACCCGATCGGGGCCTCGGGCCTGCGCATGGTCTACGAGATCTGGCTGCAGGTGCACGGCCGTGCCGGCCAGCGCCAGCTGCCGCGGGTGGACCTCGGGCTTACGCACAACCTCGGCGGCCACCCCCACCAGAACGTCTGCGCCGTGGCCATCGTCGGCCGCCAGGGCGCCTGACCTGGCACCAGAACCCAACCGCACCACCGCACCCATGAACGACGAAGCCTCCCCCGTCCTGTCCAGCGTCGACGGTTGCGTCGGCCTCATCACCCTCAACCGGCCGCACAAGTTCAACTGCCTGTCGCCGCAGGTCTTCGAGCTCATGCTCGACGCGCTGCGCCGCCACGAGGCCGACACCGCGGTGCGCTGCATCCTGATCGAAGGGGTGGGCAACCATTTCTGCACCGGTGCCGACCTCGACGCCGTGCAGCACCGCCGCAGCGAACCCGCCGTGCTGCGCGAATACATGCGCGTCGGCCACCGCGCCATGCTGGCGCTGGAGGCCAGCCCGCTGCCGGTGGTCGTCGCCGTGCAGGGCATGTGCCTGGCCGGCGGCCTGGAGCTGATGCTGGCCTGCGACGTGGCGCTGGCCGCCGGCAACGCCCGCTTCGGCGACCAGCATGCGCAGTTCGGCCTCGTGCCGGGCTGGGGCGGCAGCCAGCGCCTGCCGCGCATCGTGGGCATGCGGCGCGCCATGCACCTGTTCTTCACCGCCCAGCGCATCGACGCCGCCACGGCGCTGGGCTGGGGCCTGGTCAACCAGGTGTGCGAACCCGACCAGCTGCACGCCAGCGCGCTGGCCTATGCCCAGGGCATGGGCCGCCGCAGCCGCCACGGCCTGGCCGCGATGAAGCGCCTGGCCCGCGAAGGCGCCGACATCACGCTGGCCAAGTCGCTGGTGATGGAAGAGGACATCGGCCTGCACGCGCTGCTGCACCCCGACGTCACCGAAGGCCTGGCCGCCTTCCAGGAACGCCGCGAACCCGACTTCAAGTAGGCGCCGCGCGGGCCACCCACCCCCTTTTCACCCCTTCCCCTTCGACAGGAGCACATCGACATGCGAGGACTGAGCGGCAAGACCGCCATCGTCACCGGCGCCGGCAGCGGCATCGGCCGCGCCATCGCCACCCGGCTGGCCGCCGAGGGCTGCGTGGTCGGCATCTTCGACATCAGCGAGACCGGCGCCGCGGAGACCGTGGCCGCCATCGAGGCCGCCGGCGGCAAGGCGCTGGCCGTGCACTGCGACATCACCGACTACGCCGCCGTCACCGCCGCGGTGGCCAGTTTCGAGCAGCAGGCCGGCCAGGGCACCGACGTGCTCGTCAACAACGCCGGCTGGGACACGCCCATGCCCTTTCTGAAGACCGAACCGGCCTTCTGGCAGAAGGTGACGGCCATCAACTGGTTCGGCCCGCTGCACATGACGCATGCCGTGGCGCAGGGCATGGCCGCGCGCAAGAGCGGGCGCATCGTCCAGATCGCCTCCGATGCCGGCCGCGTGGGTTCCAGCGGCGAGGTCGTCTATTCGGGCTGCAAGGGCGCCACCATCGCCTTCAGCAAGGCGCTGGCGCGGGAACTGGCACGCGCCAACGTCACCATCAACACCGTCTGCCCGGGCCCCACCGACACGCCGGCGATGACGGCCTTCGTCGGCACCGGCGAGCAGGGCCAGAAGATCCGCGACGCCATGGTCAAGGGCGTGCCCCTGGGCCGCATCGGCGTGCCCGACGACTACCCCGGTCTCGTGGCCTTCCTGGCCAGCGACGACGCGGCCTTCATGACCGGCCAGACGATCAGCGTGTCCGGCGGTCTCACCATGCACGGCTGAGCGCCGAGGAGCCATTTCATGAGCAAGGACTACAAGGACATCCTGTACGACGTGAGCCACGGCGTCGTGCGCATCACCATCAACCGGCCGGAGGTCTACAACGCCTTCCGCAACCAGACGCTGGAAGAGCTGATCGACGCGCTGCACCGCGCCGACGAGGAACGCAGCGCCAACGTGATGGTGCTCACCGGTGCCGGCGACAAGGCCTTCTGCACCGGCGGCGACCAGAAGATCCACCACAACGAGTCGGGCCTGTACGGGCCGCGCGGCACCGTGGGCATGCCCATCGAGGAGATGCAGACCGCACTGCGCGACCTGCGCAAGGTCAGCATCGCGCGCGTGCAGGGCTTTGCCATCGGCGGCGGCAATGTCTTCGCCACCCTCTGCGACATCACCCTGGCCAGCGAGAAGGCCACCTTCGGCCAGGTGGGCCCGAAGGTGGGCTCGGTGGACCCCGGCTGGGGCACGGCCTACCTGGCGCGCATCGTCGGCGAGAAGAAGGCGCGCGAGATGTGGTTCACCTGCCAGCGCTACGGCGCCCAGGAGGCCAAGGAAATGGGCCTGGTCAACAAGGTGGTGCCGCACGACCAGCTCGACGCCGAGGTCGACAAGTGGTGCGCGATGATCAACGAGATGAGCCCCACCGCGCTGACCATCGCCAAGCGCAGCTTCAATGCCGACAGCGAGACCATCCGCGGCATCAGCTTCCAGGGCATCCAGACGGTCAAGCACTTCTACCAGACCGACGAGAGCAAGGAAGGCGTGGCCGCCTTCAACGAGCGCCGCAAGGCCGACTTCAAGAAATTTGCCGGCTGAAGGCGCGGCGAGTACGCCGGAGGCCACGATGACGATCGACCGCAGCCGCATCGGCTTCGCGACCGCGCCGACCCGGGTGCCCATCGACGCCCGGCGCGTGAAGCTGTTCTGCCAGGCCATCGGCGAGACCGATGCCGTGCACTGGGACGCCGAGGCGGCGCGCGCCGCCGGCCATGCCGCCTGCCCGGTGCCCCCCACCTTCCTGAAGGCCATCGAGGGCGAGCACTGCAGCAGCGCCACGCTGCTGCAACTGCTGCAGGTGCCGCTGACCGGCGTGCTGCACGCCGAGCAGCGCTTCGACCACCTGGCGCCGGTACACGTGGGCGACGTGGTGTCGGTGAGCCGGCGCATCGATCGCATCGACGACAAGAAGAACGGCGCGCTGAGCTTCGTCGTCGTCGACACCGACTACCGCGTCGGCGACCGCACCGCGGCGCGCAGCACGCAGACCATCGTCGTGCGCAACGCGGTCACCGCATGACCTGGCCGGCCGAGATCACCCTGTCCAGCGGGCCTGTCACGCCGGTGCAGCTGGCGCTGTTTGCCGCCGCGTCGGGTGACCACAACCCGCTGCACCTGGACCCGGAGGCGGCGCGCCGCGCCGGCTTCGACACGCCGCTGGTGCACGGCATGCTGTCGATGGCCCTGGCCGCACGCCTGTTCAGCCAGCACCTGGGCGTCGGCTGCGTGCGCAGCCTGCACACCCGCTTCACCGGCGTGGCCCGGGTCGGCGAATCGATTCACTTCACCGCCACGCTCGAGCGCGAGGCCGACGGGCTGGCGCACTATGCCCTGCGCAGCGTCACCGCCGGCGGCGGCGACGTCCTCGCCGGGACGGCCGTCGTCGGACCGCCGCCGCCATGAAGCGCCTGGTCGACGCGCTGGCCCCGGGGCAACGCGTCTGGCTGCCCACGCTGTCGAATGAATCGGCGCTGCTGGCGGCCGAACTGCAGGCCGACCCCGAACGCGCGCGCGGCGTCACGTTTGCCGGCGTGCAGTTTCCGGGCATCGACCGGCTGGACCCGCTGGCCCTGCACCCCAAGGCGCGCCAGATCGGCTGGTTCATGACGCCGGGGCTGCGGCGCGGCCTGAGAGAGGGCCGCGCGCAGCTGCTGGCGCAGGACTACCTGGGCATCGCGCGCCACCTGCGCGAGGCCGATCCCTTCGACATCGCCTTCGCCCAGCTCACGCCACCCGATGCCGATGGCTGGTGCGCCCCGGGGCTGGCGGCCGACTTCCTGCCGCTGCTGTGGGCGCGGGCACGGAAGCGGGTGGCCCACCTCAACCCACGGCTGCCGCGGCTGGACAGCTCCTTCCGCGTGCACGTTTCGCAGATCGACCACGCGGTCGAGGCCGATGCCCCGCTGACGGACTTTGCCGACCCCCGACCGGGCGCGCTGGAAGCCCGCATCGGCGCCCATGTGGCCGGCCTGGTGCGCGACGGCGACACGCTGCAGTTCGGCATCGGCGGCGTGCCGCTGTCGCTGGCGGCGGCACTGACCGGCCACCGGCGGCTGCGCTTCCACGGCGGCATGCTGCCCTCGGCGGTGCGCACGCTGTGGGACGCCGGCGCGCTGGACCGCGACGCGCCGCTGACCACCGGCGTCGTGCTCGGCGACGCCGCGCTGCGCGAATTCGCGGCCACGCTGCCCCACCTCCAACTCGTCGACGTCACGCAGACGCACGACCCCGCCCGCCTGGCAGCGTTGCCACACTTCGTGGCCGTCAACGGCGCGGTCGAGGTCGACCTCTTCGGCCAGGTCAATGCCGAGCGTGCCGGCGGTGCCATCCAGGCCGGTGCCGGCGGCCTGCCGGCGTTTGCACAAGGTGCCCTCGCCTCGCCCGGCGGCCGGCTGGTCATCGCCCTGCCCGCCAGCGCCCGCGGCGGCAGCGTGTCGCGCATCGTGCCGGCCCTGGGCACGCAGGCGCTGGTGACGCTGCCGCGGCAGCTGGCCGATGCCATCGTCACCGAGCATGGCGTGGCCGAGCTGCGCGGCCTGTCGCTGCACGAACGTGCGCAGGCGCTGATCGCCATCGCCGCCCCCGAGCACCGCGCCGCGCTGGCCGCGGCGTGGGAAGACATCCTCCTGTTCACATGACCCCTTGCGCCATCCCCGAAGGCTTCGTGCCGGTCAAGCTCGGCAGCCATTTCGCCAGCCACAGCGCCAGCCTGCTGGCGCGCTGGCACGCCGGCAAGCTGCAGGTCGGCTTCGTCGTCGAAGCCCACCAGACCAACCCGGGCGGCAACTGCCACGGCGGCATGCTGAGCCTGCTGGCCGACATCGTGCTGTCCAGCGCCGCGCAGTACCAGGCCGACATCCCGCGGCAGTTCCTGCCCACCATCAGCCTGCAGCTCGACTTCATGAACGGCGCCCCGCTGGGCGGCTGGGTGCAGGGCGAGGCCGACATCCTGCAGGTCACGAACAGGCTCGTCTTCTCGCAGGGCCTGCTGGTCTGCAACGGCAAGGCGGTGGCGCGGGCCAGCGGCGTCTTCCGCCGCGGACCGCTGCTGCCCGACACCGAGAGCGACCACCGGCTCGAGCTGCCGGGCCTGCCGGCCCGGCCGGCCTGACGCGCCGGCAGCGGCCCTCGCGGCGCCGCCGGCGTCGCCTGCGGGACAGTCGCCATCAAGGTTGCCCCCGAGTTGCATTCGCCGGTCTCTTGATATAGTACACATGCGTACCGTGTACATCCATACGCTGCAGCGCAGCACCGGCACAAGGGGAAAGCACCAATGGCAGGCAAGTGGTTCGAGGAGTTCGAGGTCGGGCAGGTCTTCGACCACGAGATCCGGCGCACCGTCACCGAAGCCGACAACATGTGGTTCAGCAACGCCACCTGCAACCCGGCGCAGATCCACATCGATTTCGACTACTGCAAGGGCACCGAATTCGGACAGCCCCTGTTCAACAGCATCTTCACGCTGGGCCTGGTGATCGGCCTGTCGGTGCAGGACACCACGATGGGCACCACGGTGGCCAACCTGGGCATGACCGACACGCGCTTTCCGAAGCCCGTCTTCCACGGCGACACGCTGCGCTCGCGCACCACGGTGATGGACCTGCGCGCCAGCCAGTCGCGGCCCCATGCCGGCATCGTGACCTTCCTGCACCAGGGCTTCAACCAGCGCGGCGAGGAGGTCTGCACCTGCACGCGGCAGGCGTTGATGCTGCGCAGGCCCGCCGCATGACGCCGCGCTCGCTCCTGTTCGTGCCCGCCGACAGCGAACGCAAGCTGGCCCGGTCGGTGGCCAGCGCGGCCGACGTGCTGATCCTCGACCTCGAGGATGCGGTGGCCGAATCGCGCAAGCCGGTGGCGCGCACGATGGCGGCCGAGTTCATTACCGCGCAGGCCGCCAGCCTCCGGCCCCGGCTCTACGTGCGCATCAACCCGCTGGATACGCCGCTGGCCATGCCCGATCTGGCCGCGGCCGTGGTGCCCGGCCTGGCCGGCATCCTGCTGCCCAAGATGCGCAGCGTGGCCGACCTGGTGCAGCTCGGCCACGGGCTGGACGCGCTGGAGGCGCGCGCCGGCCTGGCGCCCGGCAGCGTGAAGATCATTCCGGTGGCCACCGAGACGCCACAGGCCATGCTGTCCATGGGCGGCTTCGCGGGCGCCGTGCTGCCGCGACTGGCCGGCATCACCTGGGGGGCCGAGGACCTGTCGGCGGCCATCGGTGCCGTCGCCAACAAGGACGAGGACGGCACCTATTCGCCCCTGTACGAATGGGCGGCCTCGCTGTGCCTGGCCGCCGCCGGCGCCGCCGGCGTGGCGCCCATCGACACCGTGCACACCGACTTCCGCGACGCCGACGGCCTGGTGCGCGCCTGCCGCGCCTCGCGCCGCCGCGGCTTCCGCGGCCGCATCGCCATCCACCCCGACCAGGTCGACGCCATCAACGCCGCCTATTCACCCAGCGCGGCCGAGCTCGCCCACGCGCGACGCATCGTCGAGGCCTTCGACGCCCAGCCCGACGCCGGCACGCTGCAGATCGACGGCGTGATGGTCGACAAGCCCCACCTCACCCAGGCCCGGCGCACGCTGGCGGCCGCCCAGGAGTAAGCCCCTCATGGACTTCTCGATCAGCGAGGACCACCGCGCCATCCGCGACGGCGTGGCTGCCGTCGTCAAGCGCTTCGACGACGAATACTGGCTGGCGCGCGACGAGGACGGCGAGTTTCCGCGCGAGTTCCACCGCGCGATGGCCGATGCCGGCTGGCTGGGCATCACCATGCCCACCGACTATGGCGGCGCCGGCCTCGGCGTCACCGAGGCGGCGATCATGATGCACGAGGTGGCCAGCCACGGCGGCGGCATGGCCGCGGCCAGCACGGTGCACATCAACCTGTTCGGGCCCCACCCCATCGTGGTGTTCGGCACGCCGGCGCAGAAGGCGCGCTGGATCCCGCGCCTGGTGGCCGGCGAGGACCAATGCGCCTTCGGCTTCACCGAACCCGATGCCGGGCTCAACACCACCGCCATCAAGACCTTCGCGCAGAAGGTGGACGGCGGCTACCTGGTGCACGGGCAGAAGGTCTGGACCAGCACCGCGCAGGTGGCCAGCAAGATCATGCTGCTGACGCGCACGACCAAGCTCGAGGACTGCCAGCGCCCCACCGACGGCATCACCATCTTCTACACCGACCTCGACCGCAGCAAGATCGAGGTGCGCCGCATCCCCAAGATGGGCCGCAAGGCGGTGGACAGCAATGCCATCTTCATCGACGGCCTGTTCATCCCCGAGGGCGACCGCATCGGCGAGGAAGGCAAGGGCTTCTCGTACATCCTGCACAGCCTCAACCCCGAGCGGCTGCTGGTGGCCAGCGAGGCCATCGCCATCGGGCAGGACGCGCTGCGCCGCGCCACGCAGTACGCCCGCGAGCGCATCGTCTTCGATCGCCCGATCGGCCAGAACCAGGGCATCCAGCACCCGCTGGCCGAGCGCTGGATGGCGCTGGAAGCGGCCTGGGCGATGGTCATGAAGGGCGCCTGGCTGTACGACAACCACCAGCCCTGCGGCGCCGAGGCCAATACCGCCAAGTTCCTGGGTGCGCGTGCCGGCCAGGACGCCTGCATGCAGGCCGTGCTGACGCATGGCGGCTTCGGCTATGCCAAGGAATACCACGTCGAGCGACTGCTGCGCGAGGTGACGGTGACGCGCATCGCCCCCGTCACCGAGCAGCTCATCCTCTCGTTCATCGCCGAGAAGGTGCTGGACCTCCCGAAGTCCTACTGAAGGGCACACATGTTCAAACGCGACCTGTTCAACGAGGATCACGAAGCCTTCCGCGACACCGTTCGCCGCTTCATCGACCACGAGATCGCTCCCCACCACGACCAGTGGGAGCGCGACGGCATGGTGCCGCGCGAGCTGTGGCTCAAGGCCGGCGCCGCCGGGCTGCTGTGCTGCACCGTGCCCGAGGCCTACGGCGGCGCCGGTGCCGACTACCTGTTCGACGTGGTGGTGTTCGAGGAGATGGCGCGTTCCGGCTTTTCGGGCCCCGGCTTCATGATCCATTGCGACCTGGTGGCGACCTACATCGCCAGCTTCGGCTCCGAGGCGCAGAAGCGCCGCTGGCTGCCGAAGATGGTGCGCGGCGAAGCCATCGGCTCGCTGGGCATGACCGAGCCGCACGCCGGCTCCGACCTCAAGGCCATCCGCAC
>ERZ761602.5974-NODE-5974-length-14000-cov-5.521190_pt1 | contig 14000 bp, 11 predicted proteins | sample MGYA00512165_ERZ761602 | MGnify/ENA primary metagenome ERZ761602 (study PRJEB28899, sample SAMN02445085) | bioreactor sludge metagenome | biome: EBPR sludge; isolation source: Thorneside wastewater treatment plant | place: Australia: Brisbane, Thorneside...
GCGGGGTCAGCCGCCGACTTCTCCACCGAGTCGGCGGGGTCAGCCGCCGACTTCTCCACCGAGTCGGCGGGGTCAGCCGCCGACTTCTTCGAGCCCAGCGCGACGACCCGCGACGCCTACGCCCGCGCGCACGGCGGCCTCGCCCCCCGCGTCGAAGGTGTCTTCCGCGACGGTGTCCTTCGCGACGTCCGCGGGCCCTACCGCCGCACGCCCGCGCCTCCCGTACGCAACGCGACGATCCCAATCCACGTCTGGGTCCTCTTCGCGCTCGGCTTCCTACTCGTCGCGGCGGGGCCGACCTCGATCATCCTCGGCCTCGGGCGCACCTGGAAGGACGACCTCTACTTGCTCCTGCGCGTCGACGCGCTGATCCACCAGACGCGCGAAGGTCGGCACCACGTCGCGTGGGATCAGGTCGCGCGAGTCGAGCACGACGCGGGCGTGGTGCGGCTACGCATGCGCGACGAGTCGACGCCCTACGAGATCCGAGAGCGCTTCGCCGGGATCGATCCGCCGGCCCTCGCCGCGCGGCTCGAAGAGGTGCGCCGCAAGGCGAGCTTCGGGTTGCTGCGCTGAGTCGCGCGTGTGCGCTTCGGCTCGCTTCGTTCGACGTTTTCGTCGCCGACCGTCACGGCCACGTTCACGTCCACGCTCACGTCCGAGCGCGGTGTCCCGAGGCCCTTCAGCAGCCGCGCGCGCAGGTCCCCGAGCAACAGAAACGATCGGGGTTGCGACAGACGTTCCGGCACGCGCCGCAATGCGACGCCGACGCGTCGGTATCCGTCTCGCAGCCGTTGTCGCCGCTGCCGTCGCAGTCGTCGAAGGGCGCGGTGCACGAGGTCACCGTGCACACCCCCGCGTTGCAGATGCCCTCACCGTTGCGGAACACGCAGCGGCGTCCGCACTCGCCGCAGTTCTCGAGGTCCGTCTGCAACGCGAAGCCTTCGTCGGTCGTGCCGTCGCAGTCGTCGTCCATCCCGTTGCAGACCTCGTCGCCGCCGAGGCCTTCGTCCGTGCGCCCGTCGCAGTCGTCGTCCGCGTCGTTGCAGATCTCCGCGGTGCACGCGTCGACCTCGCCGGCGTCTTCGGGTCCAGCGTCTTCGGATCCAGCATCGACGCCCGCGTCGAGCGGCGGCGGGGTCTCCCCGAGACGCGGCGGCGTGCCCGTCCACACCGAGAGATCCACACGCGCGACGTCCTCGCAGCCACGCTCGCCGCACGTCCGCGCCCCGCAGTCCTGGCCCACGCAGTCGTCGACCAGGTGCATCGTGAGCACCGCCGTGGTGTCGGCCACGAAGCTGAACCGCGCCCGCCGCGCGACCACCTCGCTCTCCCCGAGCAGCCCACGCGCGACCACGTCGTAGGGCCCGAGCACGCCTCCCTCCGGCAGCACGCCCAACGTGCGCGGCGGCGACGGCTCGCCCTCCCCGAGCGTGGCGATCGCCTCCTGTGTGGCGCCGCTCGGGCTCGTCACCTCGATCGCGATCCGATCGATCGCGTCCGGGATCGTGAGGTCGGTGTCGACCACCACGATCACCTCGGTGCGCGGCGAAGCCGTACACGCCGCGACCGTCGCCACCAGCAGCAGCACGCTCCGAAACGTTCGTCCCCACGCCGGGCTCACCATCGGATCACCCCCGGCTCGAAGTCGCCTCGCACCGGTGCTTCGGTTCCGTCGCGCGTCGCGACCACCGCGATCACCACGACCGCCGCGACGGCCACCACCGCCGCGCCGATGCCCACGAAGAGGCCGACGCGCGATCGCTCCTCGGGCCCCTCCGCGAGCGGGTCGCGTCCTTCGCGCGCCGCTTCCTCGCGCGCGAGCTCCGCGGGCGTCGGCACCACGCTCACGTCGACGTAGGCCTCGGCGCCCGCCCGCAACGTCAGCACACGCCGCGTGACGACCTCGCCGCCGCGCAGACCGAGCACCTCGACCGTCCCGGGCTCGAGCACGATCGGCACTCCGAGCTCCTCGGGCGAGAGCACACGCTCGCCGAGCCGCGCCCCGTCGGCGAGCCCGCCGAGCTGGACCTCGACCACCGCGTTGCGACCGCGGACCTCGCGCTCGAGGAAGGTCGCGCGCTCCCGCAGATCCGCCGGCGCGCTCGTGTCCTCGTGCACGCTCCGCGCGAGGGCGAACGCCTCGACGTCCTCGCCGAGCTCGAAGAGCGCCGACGCGAGGTTGAAGCGCACCGCCGCTGCGTCGCGCACCTCGAGCGCGGCTCGAAACGCCCGAACCGCGACGTCGTAGCGACCTCGCTCCGCGGCGGCGACGCCTTCGCGGAACCGCGCGCGCGCCACCGCGAGCTGCGCCTCCGTGGGCTCGGCGGTCTCCGAGGGCGTCGACCGCGGCGCCTGCGCGTGGAGCGTCGTGCCTGCGAGCACCGCCCCCAGCACCACCGCCCAGCTCGCCGACCGCATCGCCACCATCATCGGGCCAGAGCCCCCACGAGGGCAAGGTTCCCATCGCAGCGATCCGACCGTGATCGAACGCGAGATCGGTTCGTCGACCGCTCGCACACGTTCGCTCGCCTCGCCGCGAAGCTGGCTCGACTGCGCGTGCAGGGTCCGCGTGCAGGGTCCGCGTGCAGGGTCCGCGTGCAGGGTCCGCGCTCCGTGCCGGGCACGCGCGCGATCCGCGATCAGAAGCCCGGGTCTGCCACGAAGCCCGGTCGGCGTCGCGGCGGCGGGGTCTCCCGGCGCGGTCGATCCTCCGCCCGCGCCGCCGCTTCCGCCGCCTCGCGCTCGGCCGCCGCGATCGCCACCGCACGCTCCGCCGCCGCACGATCCTCCGCCGCCGCCGCCCGCTCCGCCGCCGCGCGCGCCTCCGCCTCCCGCCGCGCCGCCGCTTCCTCGGCCTGCTGAGCTTCGATCGCCCGAGCGCGCGCTTCGTCGGCGAGCCGCTCCTCGGGAGTCGGCCCGACCGGCGCGACGGGCTCGGGCCTCCGGAACGCGAAGTAGCCGCCGACCGCGAGCCCGACCAACACGAGCGCGAGCGCGACGAGCATCGGCCCGCGACGCTTCGAGGTCGGAGCGGCCACCGTCGTCTCGAGCGCTTCGTCCGGCGGCGGCGGGCGATCGGAGGTCGAGAGCGGCGGGTGCACCGACGTCGAGCGCAACCGCTCCACGATCTTCGGTCCCGACTCGAGCCGGAGCCCGCTGCGGATCTCGTCCGCGAAGAGCTCCGCCATGGTGCGACGCAGACGCGCCGCCGTGACCACCGCGCCGCGCGTGGTGAGCCACGCCTCGAGCGCCTCCTGCATCTCGCCGGCCGACGCGAAGCGATCCGAAGGCTCCTTCGCGAGCGCGCGCATCACGATCCGGTCGAGCTCTTCGGGCAGCTCCGGTCGCACCTCACGGATCGACGGCGGCGGCTCTTCGAGGATCGCGCGGAACGTGTCGAACTGACTTCCGCGTTTGTAGAGGCGCGAACCCGTGAGCGCTTCCCACAGACACACGCCGAGCGCGAAGACGTCCGAGCGACCGTCCACCGGCGCGGCGCGGCATTGTTCGGGAGAGAGGTACCCGAATTTGCCTTTGACCGCGTCCGAACGGCTCTCTTCTTCGGATTGAGCGACCTTCGCGACGCCGAAGTCGAGCAGCTTCACGACGCCGTCGAAGCGCACCATGAGGTTGTGCGGGGACACGTCGCGGTGGACGACCCCGAGCGACTTGCGACGCGTGTCGCGCGCGGTGTGCGCGTAGTCGAGCGCGCTCGCGACCTTCGCGACGATGCCGACCGCGACCTCCGGATCGAGCGCGGTCTCCCCGCGGCGCGCGGTGCGCTCGAGGATGTCCTTGAGGGTCGCGCCCTCGACGTACTCCATCGCGATGAAGAAGTGCCCGCCCCACTTCCCGAACTCGAACACCGTCGAGATGTGTGGGTGGCTGAGCTGCATCGCGACGCGGCCTTCGCGGAGGAAGAGCTGCTCGAAGTCCTCGTCGTTCGCGAGCTGCTTGCGCAGCACCTTCACGACGACCGGGCGGATGCCACCGCCCGGGATCGGCTCCTGCGCGAGGTAGATCTCCGCCATGCCGCCGATCGCGAGCCGCCCGAGCACGTCGTAGCGACCGAAACGCGCGATGGGGCCGGGCAGCGAGAGGCGCGCGCTGTGCGAGCCGGGATCGTCGAAGCCTTCCGGCAGCTCGATGTCCACGCTCGCGCGGTTCGCGAACGGGCTTGGCTCGAGGCCGTCGTCGTCGAGGTCGTCGTCGTCGTCTTCGTGGTCGGCGGCCTTCGCCCGCACCGCCTCGTGCTCGCCCGATTCGACGCGCTCCGCCGACGGCCGCGCGGGGAGCGTGGGCCGCGGGCGCTGTGCGTCGATGGGAAGGCGAGGCCGACCCGGCGATCGGTCTTCCGCCGCGCGGACTCCCGTCGACTCGCTCGTCTCGCCTTCCGGGCTCGATCTCTCCGGAGCCGCAGCCAACGCCGCGTGCACGTGCCCGCCCTTCGGTGCGTCCTTCGCGGATTCGTCCTTCGCCGATCCACTGCCGGTGGAGGTCGGAGCCCGCGGCGGCGCGGCCACGGCGCGCGGAACCGCGACCCGCGCGGGCACCGCCGGCGCCTTCGGGACGAACACACCCTTCGCGACCGCCGACGCGGGCGGCATCGCCGGCACGCGCGGCGCCGGGGGCACGAGGCCCTGCTCGACCGCTTTGCGCACCTGGCTCGAGTCCCCCGGATCGAATCCGGGCTTCGGCGACGCATCGCGCTCGTCCTCGGCCACGACGTCGAGTCTAGCAGCACTCCCGTCGACCTCGTAGGTCGACGCGCATCGATCCGCTCGTGCGGACGGCCGGAGAGGACGTGCACCTGCGAGAAAGGCCGGTGTCTCCGCCGAGCGCGCGCACAAACGCTTGCCGGCTCCTCGGGCGAGGTCGGCGCGGACCCGGCGGCCTCAGCCGAGCGCGCGCTCGATCGCCTCGACGAGCTCGGACGAGGTCGGCGCCACCGTCGGCGCGAAGCGCGCGATCACCTTGCCGTCACGGCCGATCAGGAACTTCGCGAAGTTCCACTTCACGTCGCCCGGTCCGTCGGGTGTGGTCGCTTCGCTCGTGAGCCACGCGTAGAGCGGCGAGCGGTTCGCGCCGTTGACCTCGAGCTTGCCGTACATCGGGAAGCTCACGTCGTAGCGGGTCGAGCAGAACTCGCGGATCTGCTCCGCCGTGCCGGGCTCCTGCGCGCCGAACTGGTTGCACGGGAAGCCGAGCACCACGAAGCCGCGCTCGCCGAGGCTGCGCTGGAGCTTCTCGAGCCCTTCGTACTGCGGTGTCAGCCCGCAGGCGGAGGCGACGTTGACGACGAGCGCGACCTTGCCGGCGTGCTCGGAGAGGGAGCGCTCGTCGCCTTCGAGGGTCGGGAGCGTGAAGTCGTGCAGGGTGGTCATGGCCCGCTCATGGAGCCCGAACGCCCACGCGCAAGCAATGCCCCTCAGAAGGCGAAGTCGCCGACCGAAGCCAGAAGTCGGCGCAGCCGACCCGACGACCGTTCATTCCGCGACGAGTGGAGGCGCGCTCGAGCGACGCGGGGCCGACGGATGATGGCGAAGCACGAAGTGCTCGCCCTCCGCCACCGACGCGAAGATTCGCGACGGGAACGGTGGCCGCAGGATCAGATGCAGCGCCGAGAGCGAGCCGCGCACCAGCCACGACGGCGACACCCACGCGTCCGCGCGGAGGAACCGACGCTCGAGCTCTTGGAGCGGCTTCGAGTGCTCCACGATCTGGTGTCGCTGCTTCGGGTCGAGCGAGAGACCGCCCGTGAAATCCCAGAGCTGCACGAAGGGCTCGCCGCGCGCGAGCACCTCTTCGCGGTAGGTGTCGTGGACGTCGACCCAGCCGTCGCCGCCGAGGCGACCCGTCACCGTCCAGCGGACGAAGGGCCAAGCCGAGGTGTCGAGAACTGCGGACACGTGAGGAGCGTACGTGAATCTGCATCACGACGGAACAAAGAACGCGGCAAAATCCTGACGACCGACCTGTGACGGGGCTCCCACGTTCGCGGACACCCGCGAGAGTAACCGCCACTCGCACGAGTTGACGTTTTTGGAGCCGGCCGCCAGGCCGAGCGACCCGACGTCACGTGAGCGTCGCCGTCAGGCGCCGAACCATCGAGTTGCCATCCGTGCGAGTGGCGGGTTGCTCGGTGGTGGGTGGCCCCAATCCGGCTTACCCGGTTGGGGTCGCGCCGACCCCTCAGAAAAGAAGAGCAGGAATCCAGAAAAGAAGAGCAGGAATCAGTGCAACGGATTCCTGCTCTCGGACGCCTCGTGGAGACACGCGCTCAACGCGCGAGCAGCTCGGAGAGTCGATCCGGCTCTTCCACGTGCAGCCAGTGCCCGCTCTCTTCGAAGACCTCGAGGTGCACCGCCTCGTGGCGCGCCGCGAGCTCGTGCGCGCGCTCGCGGTCGGCGTCGTCGAAGACACCGCTGCGCCCGCCGATCACGAAGAAGGTGTCGTGCGCCGCGCGCGGCACCGCGTCCCAGAGGTCGCGCGCGAAGTAGTCGTCGAGCATCGCATCGATCGCGTCGAGGTCGACCGGATAGCGCCAGCCTTCCGAGTCCGTTCGACGCACGAGGCTCGTCGCGAGCCAGCGCGCGAGCATCTCCGAGAACCCACGCTCGCGGATCGCGGCCACGAAGTCCGAACGCTCCGCGTGATCGCGCGGGAGCTCGCGCAGCATCGCGATCACCCTCAGCACGTCCTCGGAGCCGCGCCGATCCGGTCGCGCGCTCGGCGTCGAGTCGATCACCCAGAGCTCGTCGAGCGCATCGTCCTCGCGCTCACCTTCGAGCTCCGCCGCCAGCGCGAGCGCGACCTTGCCGCCGAAGCTGTGCCCCACCGCGCCGCGAATGGGCAGCGTGATCGGCAGCTCGCGCAGATCGCGCGCGCAGCTCGCGAGCGTGTGGGGCGGTCGCACGTCGAGCGAGTCGCCGTGCAGCCGCAGATCGACGAGCACCGCCGCCCAATCGGGGCGCGCGTCGACGAAGCGGCGCGCGTGCGAGCGCCAGTTGTTTCCGCGCCCGAGGATCCCGTGCAGGAAGAGCATCGCGCGCGTCGGCGAAGCGTCCTTCGCCTGCAGCACCTCGTGAGCGATCGCCATCTCGAGCGTGTAGCAGCGACGTGGCCCTCGAGCCCGTGAGGGCTTCGTCTCGGTCGAGACCTTCGTTCGCGTTCACGTCCACGACCACGTCCACGTCCACGACCACGTCCACGTCCTCGCTCGATCGCTCGATCGTGAGCTACTCCGCCACGAAGCCGTCGCGGATCGCGTCGACCACGCTCGGATCCGCGAGGGTCGAGGTGTCGCCGAGCTCGTCGCCCCGGCCCTCCGCGATCTTCCGCAAGATGCGCCGCATCACCTTGCCCGAACGGGTCTTCGGCAAGCCCGGCACGATCTGGAAGCGGTCCACCTTCGCGTGCGCGCCGATCTGATCGCGGCACGCGCGGTTGAGCTCCGCGAAGTCGAGCTTCTCGCCCTCCGCGAGCCCCTGCTGCATCACCACGTACGCGTAGACGCCTTGGCCCTTGATCGGGTGCGGGTAGCCGACCACCGCGGCCTCCGCGACCGCCTCCACCGACACCAGCGCGGACTCGAACTCCGCCGTGCCCATGCGGTGCCCGGCCACGTTGAGCACGTCGTCCACGCGCCCGGTGATCCAGTAGTAGCCGTCCGCGTCGCGCCGACATCCGTCGCCCGTGAAGTACACGCCGGGCACCGTCGCGAAGTAGGTCGAGACGAAACGTTCGTGATCGCCCCAGACCGTGCGCGCCTGGCCGGGCCACGGATGATCGAGGCAGAGCAGACCTTCCGCGGGTCCGCGCAACACGCGCCCCTCGGGCGTGCGAAGCGACGGCAAGATGCCCGGCATCGGCAGCGTGGCCGAGCCCGGCTTCGTCGGCGTGGCGGGCGCGATCGGGCTGATCGCGATGCCGCCCGTCTCCGTCTGCCACCACGTGTCGACGATGTTGCAGCGGCCTTCGCCGACCACGCGGTGGTACCACTCCCACGCTTCCGGATTGATCGGCTCACCCACCGTGCCGAGCACGCGCAGCGAGCTGCGATCGTGCTTGGTCACGTGGTGATCGCCCATCGCCGCGAGCGCACGCAGCGCGGTGGGCGCGGTGTAGAGGATCGTGACGCGGTGCCGCGCGACGAGCTCCCAATAACGGCCCGCATCGGGATAGGTCGGCACCGACTCGAACATCGTGGTCGTCGCCCCGTTCGCGAGCGGCCCGTAGACGATGTAGCTGTGTCCGGTGATCCAGCCGACGTCCGCCACACACGCGTAGACGTCGTCCTCGCGCAGATCGAAGACCGTCGCGTGCGTGTAGCTCGCGTAGGTGAGGTAGCCGCCGCACGTGTGCACGACGCCCTTCGGACGCCCCGTGGATCCCGAGGTGTAGAGGATGAAGAGCGGGTGCTCGGCTTCGACGACCACCGCTTCGTGCGTCGCGCTCTGCTTGGGCACCACGTCGTGCCACCACACGTCGCGCCCTTCGGTCCATCCGACCTCGACGTCGGTGCGTTTGTAGACGAGCACGTGCTTCACGCTCGGCGTGCCGTGCAGCGCTTCGTCGACCGTGGCCTTGAGCGGCACGTGTTTGCTGCCCCGCAGCCCCACGTCCTGCGTGATCACGATCTCCGCGCCGCAGTCGCGGATGCGATCGCGGAGCGCGTCGGCGGAGAAGCCCCCGAAGACCACCGAGTGGATCGCGCCGAGCCGCGCGCACGCGAGCATCGCGATCGCGGCCTCCGGAACCATGCCCATGTAGAGGATCGCGCGCTCGCCCTTCTTCAGGCCGAGCTCCGAGAGCGCGTTGGCGAGCTTGCACACCTCCGCGTGCAGCTCGCGGTAGGTCAGCTTGCGGACCTGCCCCGGCTCGTCGCCCTCCCAGAGGATCGCGACCTTGTCGCCACGCGTCGCGAGGTGCCGATCGAGGCAGGTCTCGGACACGTTGAGCTCGCCGTCGGAGAACCACGCGATCGGTCCGTCGTGGATCTCGTGGAAGCCGCCCTGCAGCCCGAGCGTCGGCGTCTTCCGCCACGACACGCGCTCCTTCGTGACCGCGAGCCAGAACGCGTCCGGATCGGTCTGCGCGCGGAACGCCGCCTCGCGATAACGATCGAGATCGGAGATCGGCGTGGCCGCGCCTTCGCGCACGCGCGCGGGGACTTCGTAGATCATGCGCCGATCGCTAACACCCTCGCGCCCAAGAACGGAAGCGTGAACCTCACGCGAGGTGAGCACGCACGAGTGCTCAGGTTCATGGCGCACGATCGAAGTCGCGCACCGATCGAAAAAGCCCACGCATCGCGGCGTGGGCTCCTTCGAATCATTGCTCCTCGCGGAGCGTCGCGATCACTCGCTCTGCTCTTGAATCACGAACTGCACGCGGCGGTTCCGCGCGCGGTTGGCGGGCGTGATGTTCGGAACGAGCGGGCGATCGGGACCGTAGCCGCGCGCGTCGAGGCGCGTGATGGCCACGCCGTGATCGACGAGCCACTGCCGCACCGCGTCCGCGCGCTGCTGCGAGAGCTCGCGGTTGCGCTGCTCGGGGCCGGTGTTGTCCGTGTGACCCTGGATCTCGACCTTCGTGATCTGCGGGTTCCGGATGAACACGTCGGCGATCTCCGTCATGAGCGGCTCGCTCGACGGGAGGATGTCGGCGCTGTTCGTGGCGAAGTTGATCTGCCGACGGATCTGGATCTCGCGCGAGCGGACGACGACGAGCGCCTGCCGCGGACGCGGGACCATCGTGATCGTCGGGGTCGCGTCCTCACGCGGACGAACCTCGACGCTCTCCATCTTGATGAGGAAGGCGTCCGAGTCGACGCGCACGGTGTACGAGCCGGGCGCGAGGCCCTGCACCGTGAACGAGCCGTCCGCCGTCGTCGTCGCCTGACGCGTCTGCGGACCGTTGATCTGCACGCTCGCGCCGACCACGCCGGCGCCGTCCTCGCCGCTCACGACGCGACCGCGCACGTTGCCGAGGCGCGGACGCGCCACGAGCTCGCACACGACCTCGATGAGGTGCTCGCTCGAGCCCGTCGAAGCACCCGCCGCCGCCGCAGGCGCCGCCGGCATCTCCTCGTCGAACTCGTCGAACTCGTCCGCCGGAGCCGCCGCGGCCGGAGCCGCTTCCGCCGGCGCGCCCGGGCGCTCGCTCGGGATGGTCGCCGCGCACTGACCCGACTCGTAGTCCGGGTGGCTGATCGCGAGGGTCACCTCACCCGGCTCGAGGAGGTACGTCGTGAACACACCCGCGTCGCTCGCGGAGAGCGCCGTCAGGTCGCGACCGGGGAACGCGATGATCGCGCCCGCCACCGGCGTGCCCGCGCCCTGCTCGCGCACGGTGCCGCGGATGCGACCCATGACGGGCGGCGGGAGCTGCACCTCGACGCGACGCTCGACCTCGCGGACGACCGGCTCCGCCACCACGGTCGGCTGCGTGTCGTACGCGTAGCTCATGCCGAGGTAGAGGTTGTAGGGCGCGTTCGGCGCGAGCTCGCGCACGAAGTCCTTCTTGCCCGTGAGGCCGATGTCCGCTGCGAGCAGGAACGAGAGCCCCTTGACCGGCGGCGCGATGCGCAGACCGAGCGTGAGGTTCATCGGGAAGCTCGCCACGCCCTGGCGGTCGAGGCAGCCGTCCTGGCCCTCGGCCGGGGTGTCGCTGCCCGGCTCGGCCGGGATGAAGAGGCAGTTGTAGCCCTGGCGGTTGACGGGGATGTTCCACGTCCACTCGAGGAGCGGGTGGAGGTAGAAGTTCTCCATCACGCGCAGGGGCGCCTCGAAGCCGAGACCGATGTTGAGGAAGTCGGTCCGGTTGATCTGCAGGCCGTAGCGCTCGACGTCCGTCACCAGGTGGCGGAACTCGTTCGGGCGATCCGCGGGATCGGTGAGGTTCGCGAAGCGCTGGTCCTCGACGTCGTCGATGAGGTTCGAGCTGTTGTCGAAGTAGTACTGGAGGTTGAAGCGCGCGATGAACGGGATCGCGTTGTCCAGACCGCGGAGGTCGAGGGCCGCGTTCGCGCGCAGACCGACGCTCGTGCTCTTGAAGACGACGCCGATGTCGCCGACCGTGTTGAGCAGCGAGAGCGAGAGGTCACCACCGACCGTGAAGAACGGGAGCACGCGGTAGAAGCCCTTGAAGCCGAGCTGGGTGTCGCCGAGCACCTGGAAGAGGCTCGGGTCGCCGGTCTCGTTCGAGTTGGCGTAGCTCTGGATCGAGGCCCAGATCTCGGCGAACTCCGCGACCGTCCACGAGAGCGAGAGCGAGCCGCCGATGTGCTTCGCGTCGTCGTCGGGGTTGATGAAGCCGTTGGAGAAGAAGAAGTCGAGCGCGAGCTGGGCGCGGAAGCTGCTCGTCGCGCCACCGCCGGCGTCCACCACGTGCAGACCACCCGTGGGGCCCATGTACGTGTTGTAGGTGGTCGCGAAGAGGCGATCGCGGAGGGAGAGCTCACCGGCGGGCGCGTCGTCCTCCTCCTCCTGCTCGGGCGGGGTCTCGTCGTCGACCGCGCCCGTCTCTTCGAGGTCTTCGTCGATGGAGGTCGTGGTCGCCGCGGGCGCGGGCTCCTCGAACTCGTCGTCGAAGCCACCCCCCGCCGGAGCGGGAGTCGGCGCAGGAGCCGGCTCGGCGAACTCGTCGTCGAACTCGTCATCGAATTGGGCGATGGCGGTCGGGGCGAACGAAAGAGAAAAGAGAAGCGCGGTGAGCGCTGTGCCGCGAAGAGGTCGGACGGCTCGCATGAATGCTCCTTGCTCGGAGGCCGAAGGGCGCCTTCATACACCCTCGAGTCGGAAAGGTCTACGTTGCGGATACCTGCGAATCCGAAGGCGTTTCGCGGGTTCGGGCCCGAACGGCGTTCGAATGTTGACACCGAATGGCCCGCGGTTGGCTCAGTGCGCCGCCGTGTGCACGGGTCATACCGCGCCAGTTCGGGACGTCCGGGCCTTCCCCGACGGTGGACGCGCGCGCGGCCCTTCGTGGCCGCCCCGGGTCAGAAGCGTTCACCGGCCTGTACGCAACGTGCGCTTAGTCACCGCGCGGCGACGTGGAGCGTCACCATGCCTTCGGGCGGGATCATCGCGGTGCGGGTCGGCGGGGCCTCGCCGCTCGCGGGCGCGAACTCGACCACGTAGCGACCGCCGGGGACTTCCGCGATGCGGCAGGTCCCGTTGTTGGTCTGACACGAATGCGGCGCGCCTCCGGAGGCGGGGCGGAGCGTGACCTGACCGTCGCGCACGGTGCCGTCCGGACCGCGGACCTCGACGACCACGAGCGCGCTTGCGAAGGCAGGCGACGCGGGGCCCAGCGCAAATCCGAGGGCGAGGCCGAGGGTGAGGACGAGCGTTCGGAGGCGAGGCATGGGCCGAGGTTCGCGTCCGACGTGAGAAGGACCGCCGGATTCACGGCGACTCTACCCGCGACCGAAGATTCTCGCTACCAACCTACGAAGGCGTCGCTCACTCCACTTCGGCGCGGAAGGCTTGCAGCTCACCGAGCGCGTGGGCGTCGCCGACCTTCTTCGCAGCGAGGATGCCGCGATCGCACCACACGAGCGCATCCGCTTCGCGCGTGAGCTCCGCGCACACCTGCGCCGCCATCAGGTACGTCGGCACGTAGTCGGGAAACCGTGTCGCCACGCCCGCGAAGGCTTCCAGCGCGGCGTCTTTGGCCCCGAGGCTCCGCAGCTCCATCGCGCGGGCGTAATGCACGAAGGGGTCGACGCTGCCCTTGGCGATCATCTGATCGAAGAGCGCGAGCCGCTTCGAGGTCGGTTCGGAGGTCGATTCGGTCATGGTCTTGGCGACGTTCAATCCGGCCGCATCACGCCGAGGTACGGCAGGTTGCGGTAGAGCTGATCGAAGTCGAGCCCGTAGCCGATCACGAACACGTCGTCGATCGTGAAGCCGAGGTAGTCGATCGGGATCGACACCTTCGAGCGCGCGGGTTTGTGCAGCAACGACGCGAGCTTCACCGAGGCCGGCTTCCGGGTCTCGAGGTTCTGCAGCAGGTACTGCATGGTCAGCCCGGTGTCGACGATGTCCTCGATCACCAACACGTGCTTGCCCTCGACGCTCTTCGTGAGGTCGCTCGTGATCTGCACCACGCCGCTCGACTCCGTGCCCTCGTAGCTGCGCAACCCGAGGAAATCGACCGCCAGCGGCACGTCGATCGCGCGAACGAGGTCGGCCGCGAAGATGAAGCTGCCCTTGAGGACCGTGACGACGACGATCTCCCGGCCGGCGTAGTCGCTCGTGATTTGGCGGCCGAGCTCTTCGACGCGGGCGCGGATGGAGTCGGCGGAGATCAGGGTGTCGATCGGCATGGGCGCGGAGGGTGCCGAAACCGAGGCGCCGACTCAAGGCGGGAAGCGAACGGCCCCGTCCGCACGTACGCTCGTCGTGCGTCGAGCCGATCGACTCCATCCCCGAGTCGGCGGGGTCACTCCCCGACCTCTCGGAACCCTCGGTCGTGGGCTCCTCGCGCTCCCGCTGCTCGCCGTCGCGGCGCTCCTCTTCGCCGGACCTCCGACCCCCGAAGGCGGAACGTTCGGCCTCGCCCTCGTCGCGATCGCGCTCGGGCTCGTCGTGCGCATTCGCGAGGCCACCGTCGTGGGTTCGCTCCTCGCGCTCGCCCTCGTGCTCGCGCGCCTCGTCTTCGCCAGCGACGGCGACCACCTCGTGGTGCACGACGGTCGCGCGATCGATCGGGTGCTCCCCGAGCGCGACGTGGCCCTCGGCGCGTCGCGGCTGCTCCTGCTCGCGGGCGTCATCGACGAGCACACCGACGTGGAGCACGGCCTGCTCGAGTCGCTGCGGGACGGCTACGACCGGATGCGCGACGACGAAGGTTGGGTTCCTTCCCCGGTGCTCTCCACGCTCGCCCTCGGTCACGACGCCGACGACTTCTCGACCCGGTCGGCGGGGTCAGCCGCCGACTTCTCGACCCGGTCGGCGGGGTCAGCCGCCGACTTCTCGACCCGGTCGGCG
>ERZ761602.5976-NODE-5976-length-13997-cov-6.147755_pt1 | contig 13997 bp, 10 predicted proteins | sample MGYA00512165_ERZ761602 | MGnify/ENA primary metagenome ERZ761602 (study PRJEB28899, sample SAMN02445085) | bioreactor sludge metagenome | biome: EBPR sludge; isolation source: Thorneside wastewater treatment plant | place: Australia: Brisbane, Thorneside...
TCGTGCGCAGCATGAGCGTGCAGCCGCCGCGCGGCCTGGGCCGCGTGCGCGTGCTGGAGATCGAGGGCGTGGACCTGCAGCCCTGCGGCGGCACGCATGTGGCCAATACCGCCGAGGTCGGCGATGTGATCGTCACCAAGGTGGAAAAGAAGTCAGCGATGACCCGCCGGGTCATCCTCGGCTTTGCCGTGCCGGGCGGCAGCCCGGGCTGACTTCTTGGGGAGCGCTCATGTGCGCGCAGCGCACGTGAGCGATCACCAAAGAAGTCGCCGATGACCCGCCGGGTCGTCCTCGGCTTCGCATCTTCTGCGCCCTGAAACGACAAGAGCGCCCCGCGGGGCGCTCTTGCTTGCGAGCCGGGACCGGATCAGGCCTGGCGGCGGCGCATGAAGCCCAGGCCGGCGAGGGCCAGGCCGACCAGCGCCAGGCTGGCGGGCTCGGGGATGCGCGAGATCAGCAGGAAGTCCTGGTTGTTCGAGTTGCGCAGCACCGCGATCGAGTACAGGCTCGTCGTCACGGCGCTGGCGTTGGCGAGGAGCGTATTCGCCGCCGTCACGACCGACGCCGCATTGCTGACCGAGAAGAGGCCGCTGCCGTTCGTGACGTTCAGCGCATTGTTGCCCTCGTAGATCGACTCCCACACCGCGACCTGGATCGCCGCCGACTGGGTGGAACTGGTCGGCAGGTTCACGCCGCCGAGGGACGTGAACAGCTTGCCCAGGCGATCGACGATCGTGGCGCCGGACGACGGCAGCGCCGGCAGCACGCTGCTGAAGTAGCTGGCGCCGCTGACGATGCTGTAGCCGGACAGGTTGCCGAAGCTGAAGGTCTGCGTCAGCTCGACGCAGTAGGTGTAGAAGGGGTTGGAGTTGTAGCCCGGCGCATTGCTCAGCGAGCCGACGAACGCGCCGGCGCTGGTGTTGAACGCCGGGGCCGCCCCCTGCACGTTCACGCTGCCATTGGCAAAGCCACTCAGATTCAGCGTCACCGCTTGCGCCGACAGCGCCGCGATCGCCAGAGCACCACCCACCGCGGTGCGCAAAGCCAGGATCCCCATGTGCCTCTCCCTGAACTGCCTCTAGACCATCAGGCACGCCCCCTGCGCACCCGCTGAAGCGACGTTACGTTCCGTGACAAGGGCAGGCAATCCCGCGACCCGGGGGGCGAAGCGGCGCTGAGCCCACCCTCATGCACCAACTTCGCGCAGCAGCGACTCGGCCTGCTCGCGCAGCGGCGCCGGGATGCCGCTGCTGGCCAGCCGGCGCAGTTCCGTGCGCGCCTTGTCCTTGTCGCCCTGGGCGACGTAGATGCGTGCCAGGTGCAGCCGCAGCAGCGGCTCGCCGGGCGCGAATTCGATCGCGCGCAACTGGTTCTGCACGGCGCGGTCGAACTGGCGGCTTTTCGCCTGCGCAGCGGCCAGCGTGTCCAGCAGTGCCGGCTGGCCGGGCGCCAGGCGCACCGCGCGCTCGGCCAGCGCCAGGGCCTCGGCGGGCTGGCGCTCGGTCAGCAGCGCGGCCAGGTTGTTCATCAGCAGCGGGTCGTCGCCCTGGATCGCCAGCGCACGGCGGTAATGGCGTTCAGCCGCAGCGGCGTCGCCGGCGGCCTGCGCCATCTCGGCCAGGTAGGTCAGGAAGTAGGCGTCGCGTGGCCGGGCTGCCAGATGCCGGGCCTCGAACTGGCGCGCGGCGGCAGCCCCTTCGGCGCCGCCGGCCAGCAGCGTGCGGTGCAAGGCCGCGGCGACCTGCGGCGTGGCGTCGGGTTGCGCATAGGCCTTGCGCCACGCAGCGGCAGCGGCGTCGCGCTGGCCCAGGGCACCCTGCACCTCGGCCTCCAGCTGCCAGCCCAGCGCGGCCGTCGGGCGCCGCTGCTGCACGCCACGCGCGACGGCCAGCGCCTGCGCGTCTTGGCGGTCGGCCAGCGCCAGCGCGATGTTGCCGCGCAGCACGGCCGGGTCGTCGGGCTCCAGCGCCAGCGCGCGCGCCATCGGCTGGCGGGCAGCGGCGTTGTTGCCGGCCAGACCATGGGCGGTGGCCAGCATCAGGTGGGCCTCGCCGAGCTGCGGCCGGAGCTGCACCAGCTGGCGCAGGGTCGCCGCCGCCTGGTTGGCTTCGCGCACGGCCAGCTGCGCGCGGGCCAGCGCCAGCATCAGCGCCGGCTGCCCGGGCAGCGCGGCATGGGCCGCCTGCGCGCGCGCCAGCGTGGCCGCGGGGTCGCCCAGGCGCTGCTGCAGGTCGATGGCGGCGATCCAGTTCCAGGGGTCCAGCGGGTCGGTCTGCACCGCGCGGTCCAGCCAGGACCGCACCTCGGCGGCGCCGCCGCCGGCGCGCAGCGTGATCTCGGCCAGCGCGGTCATCGCCAGGCCCGACTTCGGCTGCCGCTTCAGGTAGGCCTCGTAGCGCTGGCGCGCGGCCGCGAAGTCGCCGGCCTCGATGTCCAGCGCGGCCAGCGCGTCCACCGCCAGGCGCAGCGTGGCGTCCTTTGCCAGGGCCTGCTCGTAGGCGCGGCGGACTTCGGCCTGGGCGTTGCGGCCGCCGCGCGCGCCGGCCTGGTCCGCCAGCACACGGCCGCGCAGGTAGTGCGGCAGCGCCTCGTCGGGGCGCTTGGTGATGGCGGCGTCCAGCACGCGCAGCGCGCTCGCGCGGTCGCCGCGCCGCACATGCGCGGCGACCAGCGCCAGGTCGGCGGTGATGCCTTCGCGGTCGGCGTCGGCGGCGGCCTGCAGCTCGCGCAGGCCGGCCTCGACCTCGCCGCGTGCGATCAGCGACCGCGCGGCCTGCGCACGCAGGCCCGGGGCATCGGGCTGCAGCGCCTGGGCCTTCGCGAAGGCCGCGTCGGCGGCGCGGAAGTCACCCAGGCGCGCGTTGGCCTGGCCGGCCAGGCCCCAGGCGCGAGCATCGGCCTCGTCGCGCGCCAGCAGCGGCTGCAGCGTCTCCAGCGCGCGCTGCGGCGTCGCGCCGACCTGCAGCGCCGCGAGCTCGATGCGCGGCTGCACCCAGCCCGGCGCCAGTGACACCGCATTCGCCAGCAGCGACTCGGCGCGTGCGCCGCCGCCCAGCCGCGCCTGCGCCATGCCGGCCAGCAGCATCAGCGCCGGGTCGTCCTGCGAGCGCTTGATGATCTCGTCGGCCATCTCGGCCGCGCGCGCGTGCTCGCCCTTCAGGAAGGTGACCAGCGCGTCCATGTAGTCCACCGACGGCAGCCGCGGCAGCACGCGGCGCATCGTGGCCACCTGCTCGGCGGCGGCCGCCAGGTCGGGCTGCGCGATCAGCGCGCGCACGAGCCCGAAATGCGCCTCGGGCAGGCGCTGGCGCAGCGACAGCGCGCGGCGGTAGGCGGCGACCGCCGCCGCCGGGTCGCGCGCGGCGAGCAGGTCGGCCTGCAGCACCCAGGCCGGGGCATGGTCGGCGGCGCGCGCGACCAGCGCCTCGGCGGCCTGCAGCGCGGCGTCGAGTTCGCCGCGGTCGGCCTGCACGCGCACGCTCATGACCTGGGCCTCGGGCGAGGCGGGTGCCATCGCCAGCGCCTCCGCGGCGGCGCGCGCGGCCTCGTCGGGGCGGTTCAGGTCGCGCCAGGCCTGCGCAACCAGCACGCGCAGGCGCGCGCCGGCGGCGGCATCGGGCAGGCTGGTCGCGGCCCAGGTGTCGACCACCTCCTGCGGCCGCTTCTGCGCCAGCCGCAGCGCGGCCAGCGCCGGCAGCAGCTCGGTGTCGGGATGGCCGAAACGCTGTGCACGTTCGAGTTCGATCGCCGCACCTTCCAGGTCGCCGGCGGCGAAGAGCGCACGGCCGAGCACGAAGCGCGCGGCGGCCGACTCCGGCTCGTCCTTCAGCAGGTTGCGCGCGGCGATGCCGGCCGACGCGTACTCCTCGCGATCGAGCGCGCTGCGTGCGGTCTGCAGCAGCTCGTCGGCGCCGGGGCCGAAGCAGCCGGCCACGAGCAGCGCCGCCGCGGCCAGCGCGAGCAGCCGCGGGCGCAGGGACGGAAGCGGGCGAACGAGGGAACGGCGAACGGCACGGGCCATGACTGCAAGCGGATGTAAAGGCCGCGCAGTATCGACGCCGCGCGCCGCGGCGGGCAATCGTCAGGGTGGAGGCCGGGCGCCCTGCAGGGCCGGTCTCCCGTGACCGGGTTCACGGATCGTGCCGGCGTGCCGGCGACCGTGCAGTCCGGGCGTCAGCTGCGGAGCGCGGGGCGAACGACGCCCGCAACGCAAACCGGCGTCGCCGGGCGCCGCGAACCCCGTGCGGGCCGGGCTGGGTGCAGCCCGGCCCCGGTGGCGCTCAGTTGCTGTAGCGCTCGGCGCGGAAGTCGTCGTGGCAGGCCTTGCAGCTGCCGCCGACGGCGCCCATCGCGGCCTTGACGGCGTCCAGGTTGCCGGCGCGTGCGGCGGCGTCGAGCTTCTTCACTTCCTCGGCCATCTTGTCGGCGGCGGCCTTGAACTTGGCCGACTCGCGCCAGATCTCGGGCTTGGCGCGGTTGGGCATGCCCATGTCGGTGTTGGCGCCGAAGGCCGTGAACGGCAGCGTGGACATCGCGACGACGATGGCGGTGTTGTCGGCCGCCACCTTGGCGTCGAAGGGCACGCGGCCCTGGGCCATCGCGCCGACGCGGCCGAGGTGGTTGGCCATCACCGTGAAGGCCGACTGGCGGTACTTGATCGCGTCCTCGGGCTTCTGGAACTGCGCGGCGGCGGGCAGGGCGGTGGCCAGGCCGGCGATCACGACGGCGGCGGCGAACAGTCGGGGCATGCGGTCGACTCCGATGGGCTGGGGTTGAACAAACCTGGCGGCGCGCCGGACCGCGTGGCCCGTGGCGCACGGATCAGTGTACGCAGCAGCCCCGGCCGGCACTCCGGCGCTTCGGGTATGCCCCAGTGCGGCGACCGGCATCGCCGGCAGCACGGCGAGTCGCGGTATGGTTCGCGGTGCGTGCGCCTGCGGCCCGCTGCCGCCGGCGGGCCGTTGCCCCGCGCCGCGCCTGCGCCACCCTCCACCGATGAACGATCCTGCCCTGCAGCCCGTCCGCGTCTGGGACCTGCCGACGCGCCTGTTCCACTGGCTGCTCGCCGCCGCGCTGGTCGGCTCGGTCGTCAGCGCCAAGATCGGCGGCGCCGCGATGACCTGGCATTTCCGCTTCGGCTACCTGGTGCTCGGGCTGCTGGTCTTCCGGCTGTCGTGGGGGCTGGTCGGCGGGCGCTGGTCGCGCTTCGCCAGCTTCGTCTACGCGCCGGGCACGCTGCTGCGCTACCTGCGCGGGCAGGCGCGGCCGGGCGAGCACCTGGACGTCGGCCACAGCCCGCTGGGCGCGCTGTCGGTCTTCGCGCTGCTGGCCATCGTCGCGGTGCAGGTCGGCACCGGGCTGGTGGCCGACGACGAGATCGCCAACCTGGGGCCGCTGAACCGCTTCGTCGCCACCGCCACCGCGCTGGAGGCCACGGCCTGGCACAAGAGTTATGGCCAGTGGCTGGTGATCGGGCTCGTCGCGCTGCATGTCGCGGCGGTGCTGGCCTACCTGTTCGTCAAGCGGCGCAACCTGATCGGGCCGATGCTGGTCGGCGACAAGCCCTTGCCCGCGGGCACGCCGGCCAGCGCCGACGGTCTGGCGCAGCGCCTGCTGGCGCTGGTGCTGGCGCTGCTGGCGGCAGGGGTGGTCGCGTGGGTGATCCGCCTCGGGCAGCCCGCGTTCTGACGTGGACGACGGGCCGCAACTCGACATCGTGCACGCCGAGCAGCCGGCGCAGCTGCTCGCGGTGCGCGAGCTGTTCACCGAGTATGCCGACTCGCTGGCCATCGACCTCGGCTTCCAGGGTTTCGAGACCGAGCTGGCGTCGCTGCCCGGCGTCTACGCATCGCCGGCCGGCGCGCTGCTGCTGGCGCTGGTCGACGGCCAGGCGGCCGGCTGCGTCGCGATGCGGCCGCTGCCCGACGCGGACTTCCCGAGTGCCTGCGAGATGAAGCGCCTGTTCGTGCGCCGCGCCTTCCGCCGCTTCGGGCTCGGGCGCCTGCTCGTGCAGCGGCTGATGGACCTGGCGACGCAGTCCGGCTACTCGACGATGCTGCTGGACACGCTGGACGACATGGAAGCCGCGCGCGAGCTCTATGCCTCGCTGGGCTTCGTCGAGATCCCGCCCTACTACTACAACCCGGTGCCGGGCGCGCACTACCTGCGCGCCGATCTCGACGCCCCCGGCACGCGCTGGTAGCCCGCAACTGGTAGCGTGCCGACCCCATGACCCCGCCGCTGATTCCCGGCAGCCCCGAATTCGAGGCCCTGCTGCACCGCATCCGCTTCCCCGGCGACAGCGACCCCGGCGAGACGCGCGAATGGCTGGACGCGCTGGCCACGCTGGTGCGCGAGAGCGGCCCCGAGCGCGCGCGCTTCGTGCTCGACGCGCTGCAGGACGAGGCGCGCCGCCACGCGCTGGCCTGGCAGCCGCAGCGCCAGACGCCCTATGTCAACACGATCCGCGCCGAGGAACAGGCGGCCTTCCCGGGCCAGCTCGAGATCGAGCAGCGGCTGGCCGCCATCATGCGCTGGAATGCGCTGGCGATGGTCGTGCGCGCCAACCTGCGCCACGGCGAGCTGGGCGGGCACATTGCCAGCTATGCCAGCGCGGCCGACCTGTTCGAGGTCGGCTTCAACCACTTCTTCCGCGCGCGCAGCGAGCGGCATGGCGGCGACCTGGTGTTCTTCCAGCCGCACTCGGCCCCGGGCGTCTATGCACGCGCCTTCCTGGAAGGCCGCCTGAGCGAGGCCGACCTCGAGCATTACCGGCAGGAGGTGGCCGCGGCCGGCGAGCGCGCCGCCGGGCGCGCGGTGCGCGGGCTCTCGAGCTACCCGCACCCCTGGCTGATGCCGGACTTCTGGCAGTTTCCGACCGGCTCGATGGGGCTGGGGCCGCTGTCGGCCGTCTACCAGGCGCGCTTCCTGCGCTACCTGGAGCACCGCGGGCTGCTCGCGGCGAGCGACAGGACGGTCTGGGGCTTCTTCGGCGACGGCGAGATGGACGAGCCGGAGTCGCTGGCCGGGCTGAGCCTGGCCGCGCGCGAGCGGCTGGACAACCTGGTCTTCGTCGTCAACTGCAACCTGCAGCGCCTGGACGGCCCGGTGCGCGGCAACGGCCGCATCGTCGACGAGCTGGAGACCGTCTTCGCCGGCGCCGGCTGGCATGTCATCAAGCTGGTCTGGGGTTCGGACTGGGACGCGCTCTTCGCGCGCGACCACACGCAGGCGCTGGTGCGCGCCTTCGCGCGCACGGTCGACGGCCAGTTCCAGACCTTCAGCGCCAACGATGGCGCCTACAACCGCGACAAGTTCTTCGGCCAGAGTCCGGAACTGGCGGCGCTGGTCGCCGCGATGACCGACGACGAGATCGACCGCCTGCACCGCGGCGGCCACGACCTCGTCAAGATCCACGCCGCCTATGCCGCGGCGGTGGCCCACCGCGGCGCGCCGGTGGTCATCCTGGCCAAGACCATGAAGGGCTACGGCATGGGCGCGGCCGGCCAGGGCCGCATGACCACGCACCAGCAGAAGAAGCTGGAGGGCGACGACCTGGTGGCCTTCGCGCACCGCTTCCGGCTGCCGATGAGCGACGAGGACGCGCGTGCGCAGCGCTTCTTCCGCCCGGCCGACGACAGCGCCGAGATGCGCCACCTGCGCGAGCGCCGTGCTGCCCTGGGCGGTCCGATGCCGGCGCGCCAGGCCGAGGCCGACCGGCTGCCGGTGCCCGCGGTCGAGGAGTTCGCGGCCTTCGCGCTGGGCGCCGACGGCAAGGAGATGAGCACCACGATGGCGCTGGTGCGCATGCTCGGCAGCCTGCTGAAGGCGCCGGGCCTGGGCCCGCGCATCGTGCCCATCGTCGCCGACGAGGCGCGCACCTTCGGCATGGCCAGCCTGTTCCGCCAGGTCGGCATCTATGCGCCCGAGGGCCAGCGCTACGAACCCGAGGACGCCGGCAGCCTGATGGCCTACCGCGAGTCGCGCGACGGCCAGATCCTCGAGGAAGGCATCACCGAGGCCGGCGCGATGGCCTCGTGGACCGCGGCGGCCACCAGCTACAGCACGCATGGGCTGACCATGCTGCCGCTGTACATCTACTACTCGATCTTCGGCTTCCAGCGCGTGGGCGACCTGATCTGGGCCGCCGCCGACCAGCGCGCGCGCGGCTTCCTGGTCGGCGCCACCTCGGGCCGCACGACGCTGTCGGGCGAGGGCCTGCAGCACCAGGACGGCTCCAGCCTGCTGGTCGCCGCCACGGTGCCCAACTGCGTGGCCTACGACCCCGGTTTCGCGTACGAGCTGGCGCTGATCGTGCATCACGGCCTGGAGCGCATGCTGGCCGAGCGGCACGACGTCTTCTTCTACCTGACGGTGACCAACCAGAACCATGCCCAGCCGTCGCTGCCGGCCACCAACGACGCGGCCGCCGACATGTCGCTGGTGGAAGGCGTGCTGCGCGGTCTGTACCGGCTGCCGGCGGCGACCGTGGGCGCCGCCATGGCCGAACCCGACGGCCCGACCGCGGCGCAGTGCACGCTGGTCGGCAGCGGCGCCATCCTGCACGAGGTGCTGACCGCCGCGCGCTGGCTGGCCGAGCACTGGGACGTGCAGGCCGAGGTCTGCAGCGCGACCAGCTTCAGCGAACTCGCGCGCGAGGGCATGGCCATCGAACGCGCGCGGGTGCTCGGCGTCGACGACGGCGCGCTGCCCTGGGCCACGCGCGTGCTGCTGCAGACGCAGGGGCCCATCGTGGCCGCCACCGACTACGTGCGTGCGGTGCCCGAGCAGCTGCGTGCGCTGGTGCCGGCCGGCCGCCGCTACGTCACGCTGGGCACCGACGGCTTCGGGCGCAGCGACAGCCGCGCGCTGCTGCGCGAGTTCTTCGAGGTCAGCCCGCGCCACATCGTGCTGCGTGTGCTGCAGGCGTTGGCCGACGACGGCGCGCTGCCGGCCGAGGTGCCGCGGGCCGCGCGCGAACGCTACGGCATCACGCCGGGGCGGCACCCCTGGTCGCAGTAGACAGCATGACCGCCGGCGGCCGCGGCTCCTGCGCCGGCGGCCGGCACGGCGTGCGGCATCATCGCGATCCATGACCACCCTCGAACTGACCGCCGGCGCGCTGCGCCTGGCGCTGCGCCCGGACCTCGGCGGCGCCATCGCCGGCCTCTGGCGCGACACGCTGCCGGTGCTGCGCAGCAGCGAGCCCGATGCGCTGGCTTCGTCGCGGCAGGCCGGCTGCTACCCGCTGGTGCCGTATTCCAACCGGCTCGGCTACCGGCGCTTCCGCTGGCTGGGGCAGGACCATGCGACGGCGGCCAATTTCGACGAACTGCCGCACTCGGTGCACGGCGTGGCCTGGCAGCGGCCCTGGGAGGTGCTGGCGTCGGACGCGACGAGTGCCGAGCTGCGCTACCGGCATGCCGCGGACGCGCACTGGCCGTTCGCCTTCGAGGCGCGCCAGCGCTTCGTGCTGACGCCCGAGGCGCTGGAGGCCCACCTGTCGGTCCTCAACCTGCATGCGCAGCCGCAGCCGGTGGGGCTGGGCTGGCACCCGTACTTCCCGAAGCGTTCGCGCAGCCGGCTGCACATCGAGATCGCCGAGCGCTGGGACAGCGACGCCAGCGGCCTGCCGACGCGCAAGGTGGCGCAGCCGGGCATCGACGGCGACGTGGCGCACCTGGCCTTCGACCACTGCTTCGAGGGCTGGCGCGGGGCCGCGCGCATCCGCGACGAGAAGCTGTCGCTGAAGCTGACGTCGTCGCTGCCGTATCTCGTCGTCTACACGCCGGAGGTCAAGCCCCACTACTGCGTCGAGCCGGTCAGCCATGTCAGCAACGCCATCCACATGGCCGACCCGCTGGCGCATGGCCTGCGCGCGCTGGCACCGCAGGCCAGCCTGGACGCCTGGATGAAGCTGGAGATCGCCCCCGCATGACGGCCGAGCTGCATGCGCTGCCGGTCCCGCCCTGCGGCCTGGGCGAGTCGCCGTTCTGGCACCCGGGCGAGGGCGCGCTGTACTGGATCGACATCCCCGGCCGTGCGCTGCACCGCTACGCACCGCCCGTGGGCGAATACGGCGCCGATCACCGGCGCTGGGAGCTGCCCAGCGAGCCGGGCAGCATCGCGCCGTTGCCCGGCGGGGCGCTGCTGATCGCGATGCGCGACGGCCTGTTCCGCTTCGACCCCGCCAGCGGGGCGCGCGAGTTGCTCGCCAAGCCGCCCTACGACCCGGCGCAGGAGCGCTTCAACGACGGCCGCGCCGACCCGCAGGGCCGCTTCTGGGTCGGCACGATCTACGAGCCGCGCCAGCCCGCGCGCGCCGCGCTGTACCGCTGGTCCGGCGGCCGGCTGGACCGCATCGCCGGTGACGTGACGGTGAGCAACGGCCTGGCCTTCGGCCCCGACGGGCGCACGATGTACTGGGCCGACACCACCGCGCACCGCGTCGACGCGCTGGACTTCGACGGCCACGACGGCAGCCTGTCGCGCCGCCGCGTCTTCGCGCAGTTCGAGACGCGCGAACAGGCGCAGGCGGCCGGCCGGCCCTATGGCGGCCGCCCCGACGGCGCCGCGGTCGACGCCGAGGGCGCCTACTGGGTCGCGATGTACGAGGGCGGCCGCCTGCTGCGCCTGGCGCCGGACGGCACGCTGCTGCAGGAACTCGCGCTGCCGGTGCGCTGCCCCACGATGCCCTGCTTCGGCGGCGCCGACCTGCGCACGCTGTACGTGACCAGCGCGCGCGACAAGCGGCCGGCCGAGGAACTGGCTGCGCTGCCGCTGTCCGGCGCCGTGCTCGCGCTGCGCGTGCCGGTGCCGGGCCTGCCGGTGCATTTCGCGAAGGGCTGAAGGCGGTGGCGACGGCAGCGAAGGCGGCGGCCGCCGCGGACCGCGCGGCGCGGCTGGCGCGCCTGGCCGAGGACCGCGACTGGGACCTGGCGGTGATCGGCGGCGGCGCCACCGGCCTGGGTGTCGCGCTGGACGCCGCGGCGCGCGGCTTCGCCGTCGTGCTGCTGGAGTCGCACGACTTCGCGTCGGGCACGTCGTCGCGCGCGACCAAGCTGGCGCATGGCGGCGTGCGCTACCTGGCGCAGGGCGACATCGGCCTCGTGCGCGAGGCGCTGCACGAGCGCGCGGCGATCCTGGCCAATGCGCCGCATGTCGCGCAGCGGCTGCCCTTCGTGATGCCGGGCTACCACTGGTGGGAGCGCGGCTTCTACGGCATCGGCCTCAAGGCCTACGACGCGCTGGCCGGTGCGCGCGGCCTGGGCGCCACCGAATGGCTGAGCACGCGGCGCACGCGCGAGCTGCTACCCGGCGTGCAGCCGCGCGGCCTGTGGGGCGGCGTGCGCTACTGGGACGGCCAGTTCGACGACGCGCGGCTTGCGCTCGCCCTCGCGCGCACGGCCGAGGACCGCGGCGCGCTGGTGCTCAACCATGTCGCGGTGACCGCGCTGCGGCGCGAGGGCGGCCGCGTGACCGGGCTCGACGCGCAGGACGCCGAGACCGGCGCGACCTTCACGCTGCGCGCACGCTGCGTCGTCAACGCCACCGGCGTGTGGGCCGACGCGGTGCGCGACATGGACCGCGACGCGGGCACGCCGAAGCGGACGCCGATGGTCGCGCCCAGCCAGGGTGTGCACCTGGTCGTCGACCGCGCCTTCCTGCCCGGTGGCCATGCCCTGCTGGTGCCCAAGACGGCCGACGGCCGCGTGCTGTTCGCGGTGCCCTGGCTGGGCAAGACCATCCTGGGCACCACCGACACGCCGCGCGGCGACCTCGCGCGCGAGCCGTCGCCGTTCGCCGAGGAGGTGGCCTTCATCCTCGACGAGTCGGCACGCTACCTGGCGCGGGCGCCGTCGCGCGCCGACGTGCGCTCGGTGTGGGTCGGCCTGCGCCCGCTGGTCAGACCCTCGGGCGAGGAGGGCGACCACACCAAGTCGATCTCGCGCGAGCACACGGTGATCGTCGGCCGCTCCGGCCTGGTCACGGTGACCGGCGGCAAGTGGACGACCTACCGCGCAATGGCCGAGGACGTGCTGGAGCGCGCGATGGACCGCGGCCTGCTGCCGCGCCGGCCGGCCGGCGTGACGGCGCGGCTGCCGTTGCACGGCGCCGCACCGGGGCGGCCGCTGGCCGAGCCGCCGGGCGAGCACCTGTACGGCAGCGACGCCGCGGCGCTGAAGGCGCTGCCCGGCGCCGCGCACTGGTTGGCGCACGATGCCGAGTCCGGCCGCGGCCTGCTCAGCGAGGCGATGGTGCGCTACGCGGCGCGCCACGAGATGGCGCGCACGGTGGAGGACGTGCTGGCACGGCGCTGCCGGCTGCTCTTCCTGGACGCCGCACAGGCCGCGCGCGTGGCGCCGGCGGTGGCGGCGATCCTGGCCGAGGAAGTCGGGCGTGCGGTCGACCCGGCGCCCTTCGTCGCGCTGGCGGCGCAGTACGGCCGGCTGCCGTGAACCCCGGGGCCCGGCGCGGCCGACGGCCGCGCCGGCCGGCGATCACATCGACGAATACTTGATCGAGCAGCCGTAGGCGCGCGTGGTCGCCAACGTCACCGGCTTGCCGGCGGTCGACTCGGCGAGCGCGGCCTTGACGTGGTTGGTCGCCTTCGCGGTGTCGGCGAGGCTGGCGCGCGGCTGGTCGTCGATCGCGCCGGCGTAGACCAGCGTGCCGGCCGGGTTGATGACGTACATGTGCGGCGTCGTGCGTGCGCCGTAGGCGCGGCCGACCTTGCCCTCGGCGTCCATCAGCGTGTGCGTGGCGGCGGCCTTCTGGCTGGTCATCCACTGCTGCAGCGCGGCCGGCTGCATGTAGTCGCCGGCATCCTGCGCGGTCGAGTTGATCGTCAGCCAGACCGCGCCCTTGGCCTGCGCGTCCTTCTGCGTGCCCTGCATGTTGGCGCTGTCGTAGTGGCGGCGCACGTACGGGCAGCCGGGGTTGACCCACTCCAGCACCACATGCTTGCCCTTGAAGTCGGCCAGCGAGACGGTCTTGCCGCTGGTGTCGATGGCGGTGAAGGCCGGCGCGGGCTGGCCGACGGTGGCGGCCAGCGCACCGGCGGCGGCCAGGGACAGGGCGGTCGCGACGAGGAAGGACTTCATGCCCGGGACTCCTTGTGGGGCGGGGAAACGGTTCACGACGGGGCGCCGGGCAGTGCGGCCAGCGCGCTGGTCACCTCGTCGACGGACAGAATCTCGCTCAGCAGCCGAGGCCCTGCAGCGCCTGGGGCATAGAGGGCATAGACCGGCACGCCGCTGCGGCCCAGCCGCGAGAGCTCGGCGCTGATCGCGGCGTCGCGGCGCGTCCAGTCGGCGCGCAGCAGCAGCACGTCGCGGCCGGCGAAGGCGGTCTTCACGCGCTCGTCGGCCAGCGTCGTGCGCTTGTTGAACTGGCAGGTCACGCACCAGGCCGCGGTGAAGTCGACGAAGACCGGCCGGCCCTCGGCCAGCCCGGCAGCCAGCCGCTCGGACGACCAAGGCTGCCAGGCCTCGTCGGCGCCGGCGCTGAGGCCCGGCTGCGCGATCGCCTCCTGGCGCAGCGAGGGCAGCGCCCAGCTCAGCGCGGCGGCCAGCAGCAGCACCGACAGCGCGCCGAAGGCACCGCGCGCGCGCCGGCCCAGCGTCGGCGAGCCCAGCGCCCAGGCGACGAAGGCCAGCGCGACCAGCAGCCCGAGCAGCGCGGCGGCGCCGTCGATGCCCACCTGCTGGCCCAGCACCCAGACCAGCCAGACCACGGTGGCGAACATCGGGAAGGCCATCAGCGAGCGGAAATGCGCCATCCACGGCCCCGGCCGCGGCAGCGCGCGCGCCACCGCCGGCCAGGCGCTGGCCGCCAGGTAGGGCAGCGCCATGCCCAGGCCCAGCGCGGCGAATACCGCCAGCGCCTCGCCGGTGGGCAGCGTGACCGCCAGCCCCAGCGACGCGCCCATGAACGGCGCCGTGCAGGGCGAGGCGACGGCCACCGCCAGCACGCCGGTCAGCAGCGAATCGGCCAGC
>ERZ761602.5977-NODE-5977-length-13990-cov-6.905203_pt1 | contig 13990 bp, 10 predicted proteins | sample MGYA00512165_ERZ761602 | MGnify/ENA primary metagenome ERZ761602 (study PRJEB28899, sample SAMN02445085) | bioreactor sludge metagenome | biome: EBPR sludge; isolation source: Thorneside wastewater treatment plant | place: Australia: Brisbane, Thorneside...
GCTGATTCTCACCGCCCGCGACGCCGTGCCGGACCGGGTCAAGGGGCTGGACAGCGGCGCCGACGACTATCTGGTCAAGCCCTTCGATCTGGCCGAACTGCTGGCGCGGATGCGGGCGCTGCTGCGCCGTCAGGCCGGCCGGGCGCGCGACCTGATCGAAACCGGTGCGCTGCGGCTCGATCCCGCCGCTCATTCGGTCGAATACCGGGGCCAGCCGGTCGCATTGTCGGCGCGGGAATTCGCCCTGCTGCGCGCCCTGATGGAGCGGCCGGGCGCGGTGCTGTCACGCGAGCAACTGGAGAACCGTCTGTACGGCTGGGGCGAGGAAGTGGAAAGCAACGCCGTCGAGGTTCATATCCACAACCTGCGCCGCAAGCTGAGTTCCGGCGTCATCCGCACCGTGCGGGGCGTCGGCTACCGGCTTGGAGAACCCTCGTGACCTCCATCCGCCAGCGCCTGCTGCTCGGCTTGCTGGTCGGGCTGAGTCTGGTGCTGGGAATCGCCGGCTACGCCACCTACCGTCAGGCCCGCGCCGAGGTCAACACCCTGTTCGATTACCAGTTGCAGCAAGCGGCGCTGGCCCTGCGGCGACAAAACCTGCTGGCGTTGGCGATGAGCGGCGAGACGGGCGAAGGAGAAGGCGAGCTGCTGGTGCAAATCTGGGATCGCGGCGGCGGTCTGCTGTACGTCTCCCGCAAGGACTGGGAACTGCCCTTCGCCACCCAGCCCGGCTTCGCCGACCTGTTCTGGCGCGATCAGCGCTGGCGGCTGTTCGCGCTGCACGTCGGCGACCGCATCGTTCAAGTCGCGCAGCCGGCGCGGCTGCGGTTACGGATGAGCGCCGACATCGCCCTGCGCAACCTGGCGCCGTTCCTGTTGCTGTTGCCGGGCATGGCGCTGGTGATCTGGTTTGGGGTTGGCGCTGGCCTGCGCCCTTTGCACCGCGTCGCCGCCGACATTCAACAACGCCGACCGGATGCGCTGGAGCCGGTGGCGGCGGAACGACTGCCGGCGGAAATCACCCCGCTGGTCCATGCCCTCAACGACCTGCTGGCGCGGCTAGGGCACACCCTCGACGCCCAGCGCCAGTTCGTCGCTGACGCTGCCCACGAATTGCGCACCCCCTTGACCGCGGTTCGGCTTCAGGCCGAGATGGCGCAACGGGCCGACGACGACGCGGAACGGGCGGAGATGCTAGCCGAATTGCGCGCCGGTCTGATACGCGCCTCGCACCTGGTCGAACAACTGCTGGCCATGGCCCGGCTGGACACTGCGTCCACCACCGGATCGGCCGAACGGGTGGATTTGCTGGCGCTGGCCAAACGGGTCGTCGCCGAGTTCGCCCCCATCGCCGACGACCGCCATCTCGATCTGGGTCTGCTGCCCAGCGACGCGGCCACCGTCGCCGGCGATCCGGGCGAACTACGCACCCTGCTGGGCAATTTGGTGGATAACGCCTTGCGCTACACCCCGGCGGGCGGGCAGGTGGATGTTCAGGTTCAGCCGATCGGAAGCGAGGCGGTGCTGACCGTCAGCGACACCGGACCCGGTATTCCAGCGGCGGAGCGGGAACGGGTGTTCGACCGGTTTTATCGCGGCGCGAATGCCGCCGCGCCCGGCAGCGGGCTGGGGCTGGCCATCGTCCGGCGCATCGCCGACCGTCACCGGGCCAGCGTTCGACTGGAGGACGCCGAATCGGGCCGAGGACTGCGGGTCATCGTCCGCTGGCCCAGCGCCGCCGGTTGAACGACGCCCCGCCATCGGTCAGGTCGTAGGATGGGTTGAGCGTAGCGAAACCCATCAATGCAGGGCGAAACCACCAGGGGATCTGAACGGTTACCACCGATCCGACCCTTGCAAGGGCATATACTTCGAGGGTGCATCCCTACCCGGAAAATCCGTCATGCTGCCCACCACCCGCGACTTGCTGACCCGCGAGGTCACCGACTGGCATCAACAGGGATTGATCGACCGGTCGCTGCTGAACGTTTTGCTGCCGCGCTACGAAACGCGCGGTCGGTTTTTGACCGCGTTGCTGAAATGGCTGGGGCTGTTCGCCATTTTCCAACTCGGGCTGGCGGTGCTGGCCTTCATCGCCATGATGGCGCAATCCGCCCTGCTGGCCGCGCTGCTGCTCGGCGGCATCGGCGCGGGGCTGTGGTGGTTCGGGGCGCGGCTGGCCACCGATCCCAAGCAGCTTCATCCCTTCACCGGCGCGGTGCTGATCACCGCCAGCCTGGCGGCGGCGTTCGGCGCTTTCGTGCTGCTGCACACCGCGTTCGGCGGCGAACCCAGAGGCCGGACCATCCCGACGATCATGCTGCTCACGGGCGTGCTCGCCGCCCTGACCGCCTATCGCTATTACCTGCGCTGGCCATTGCTGCTGGCGCTGCTGCTGTTCTTTCACGGCTTGGGTTCTTGGCACACCTACGGCGGACACGGCGCCTATTTCGCTGACATTCAGGACGAGCGGTTGATGGCCTTGGCGGCGCTGGCAACCATCGGGCTGGGTCTCTGGCATGAATGGCGGCTGGAAACCGGTCCCTTGCGACGCTGCGCCGGGTTCGGGGGGCTGTACCTGATTTTCGGCCTGCTGTACCTGAACCTGTCGCTGTGGTTCCTGACGCTGTTCGGGAGACCGCTGGGCTGGGTACTGCTCTTCACCGCCGTCGGCATCGGGCAAATCGTCGTCGGCGCCCGGCTGCGCGACGCCCGCTTCACCGGATTCGGCATCGTGTTCCTGGCCATTGACCTGTACACCCGCTTTTTCGAGCACTTCTGGGACCGGCTGTCCGCCGGGGCGTTTTTCCTCATCGCTGGGGCGCTGGCGATGGTTCTTGGCTACGGTTTCGAGCGTCAGGCTTACCGGGAGCGCCAGCTATGAATCCGCAATCCCGCAACCGCCGCGTCCGCCGGGAACTGGACGAGTTGCTGCGCGAGGGTGTGCTGGACGCCACGACTCATGAGCAACTCCGCGAACGCTACCCCACCGAAGGGTGGAACTGGCGGTCGCTGGGCCGCTGGTTCCTCATCTTCGGCGCGGTCAGCGTCATGGCCGGCCTGGTGATTCTCGGCCGGACCCTGTTCGAGTTCACGCTGACCAAGCTGGCGGTGCTGCTGGGCGTCGCCACGCTCGCCAGTTTCGGCGGCGGGCAATGGCTCAAGCAGGCTCGTCCCCTGCTGGTCTGGACCGGCCTGAGCGTGGAATTGCTGGGCGGCTTGCTGCTGATCGGCCTGACCTTCACCCTCGGGGCGATCTATTCCACCGGTTCCGGCAACTGGCCAGCCCTGCTGCTGATCGATCTGGTGTTGCTGATCGGTTTGAGCTACGCGCTGCGCAACGGGTTGCTGCTGGTGCTCAGCGCCGTGGTGTTCTTCGCCTGGTTCGGCGGCTTCACCGGCTACGCTTCCGGCTGGGGCGCATACTGGTTCGGAATGAACTACCCGCTGCGCTTCCTGATGGCGGCCCTCGTCATGATCGCCGTCGCCGTCATCCACCAACAGAGCGAAGCCGGGCCGCTGGCGCGGTATCGGGGATTCTGCAAAATCTGGCTGTCCGCCGGGCTGTTCTTCGCGGAAATGGCGCTGTGGCTGCTGTCCCTGTTCGGCAATTTCGATCTGGCCAGTCATGGGTGGTATCACGCTGGAATCGCCGAACGAGTCGTGTTCAATGCGCTGTGGGCAGGCTTCAATGGAACGCTGGTCTGGCTGGGCGCGCGGTTAGCCATGCGGATGCTGACCGGCTATGGCGTGACCTTCCTGGTGATTCAGATCTATACCCTATTTTTCGCCCATCTGGCCGAACACCTGGGCGTACTGCTCAGCCTGTTGATCGCCGGTGGCGGCGCGCTGGCGCTCACCTTCCGACTGGAACAACGGCGGCGCGAAACCGAAACGCACGACTACGAGAGAGGATGACCGATGGCAAACGCAAGCGGCCGACTGGACCGGCAAGCTTTGCTGGAGGAGTTGCAAATCGCCGGGTTCGTGCCCGAGGCCCACGCCGCCTATCGTCCCCTGCTGATGGACGGCTTGCGGTTCTTTCTGGAGCGGCTGTCACCGCCACGGCAGGCGGCTATTCTCGCCGAGCAACTGCGACTGCCGCGCGCCACCTCGCCCGCGCGCCGGTTGGCGACCCTGTTCCGCCGCTGCCCGACCCTGCACAAGCTGGGACAGGTGGTGGCGCGCGACCGGCGCCTGGCGCCCGAATTGCGCGCCAATCTGCAAGGGCTGGAATCGCTGGAGCCGACTACCCCGATGGTGGAGGTTACCGCCATCATCCAGCGGGAATTGGGGACGGTCGCGGGTCTTGAAGTCGCGCCGACGGCGCTGGCGGAGGCCAGCGTCGCTGTGGTGGTGCCCGTGGTTTGGCGTCCCCTCGCCGGCGCCGCGCCGCTCTCGGGCGTGCTCAAGGTGCTGCGGCCCGGCGTTGAGGAACAACTCCACGAAGAACTGGAAATCTGGGCGGCGCTCGGCGTTTTTCTGGAACAGCGCTGCGCGGATCGGCAACTGCCGGCGCTCGATTATCGCAACACGCTCGACAGCATTCGTCGGCTGTTGGCGCACGAAATCCGCCTCGACCGCGAACAAATCCATCTGGCGCGAGCGGCGGCGTTCCATGCCAATTCCTCAGCGGTCCTCATTCCGGGTTTGCTGCCGTTTTGCACGGCGCGCATCACCGCGATGGAACGGGTCGAGGGCCGCAAGGTGACCGATCCCGGTTTGTCGCCCGGCGAGCGGCGACGACTGGCGCGGCTCCTGATCGAAGCCCTGCTCGCCAAGCCGTTCTGGAGCAACCCCTCATCGGCCGCCTGTTTTCACGCCGATCCCCACGCCGGCAACCTGTTCGCGACGAACGATGGCCGCTTGGCGATCCTGGACTGGGCGCTGGTCACGCCGCTCGACAAGGCGCAGCGCGTCGCTGTGGTGCAGGCCGTGGCGAGCGCCCTGACCCAGGACGAGGGCGGCATGGTCCGCGCGCTCGCGGCGCTGGGGAATCCGTCCGACCCAGCGGCCCTGCGCGCCGCCGTCGCGGCGGGTCTGCGTCAAGTGCGCCAGGGAACATTTCCGGGCATGGACTGGCTGATGACGCTGCTGGACCAACTGGGGACCGCCGGGGCAATGCAGTTTCCCGAAAACCTCACCTTGTTCCGCAAGGCCCTGTTGACCTTGACGGGAGTGATCAACGATGTCTCCGGCCAGCCGTCCATCGACGAGGTGCTGATCCTGAGTGGCCTGATGCAGTGTAGCCGGGAGTCGGCGACTCGATGGCTGGTCCCCTTTCACTCGCGCACGTTCGGGACTCATTTGTCCAACGCGGACTGGTTCGGCCTGTGGGCCGGCCTGCCCCTGACCGTAACCCGGTATTGGACCGGAATCTGGCGGGACGCATTGGAGGGATAGCCACATCGTCCCTCGGATATTCCACCATATCGTAGGGACGGGTTTCGGTCTGGAAGCAGTGGAACAAAACTAAGGTATGGCAGGGGTAAGGACGCGCAGCGGGCCGAACGCATGGCCAAACGGTTGCGGCAACTGGGCATGTCGTTGAAAAAAACCCTCACCCCCAGCCCCTCTCCTAAAGGGCGAGGGGAGTTTTTGGACAGCCCCTTTAGGGCTACCGGACAAAACAGGCGCGCCCCCCAATCATAGGCCGATCCGCGATTGCCCAGGCTAGCCATCGCGCCCATTGCATTCCCTCACGCCGCGCCGTATATCCTGAGCCGTTCCGGTCAGGAGTGACGGCCATGCCTACCCTCTCGCGGTATCTGTTCAACCCCGCTTCCATCGCGTTGATCGGCGCCAGCGAGCGACCCGGCTCCATCGGCGCGGCGTTGACCCGCAATCTGTTGGCTGGCGGATTCAAGGGCGACCTGTTCCTGGTCAACCGTCGTCACTCGCGCGTGCATGACATGCCGGCCCACCAGCGCCTGGCCGATCTGCCGCTCGCCCCGGAACTGGCGGTCATCGCCACGCCGCCGCCCGGCGTTCCCGAACTGCTGACCACGCTGGGCCAGCAAGACGCTCGAATCGTCCTCATCGCCACCGCCGCCGGTTCCCGCGACGAGGCGCGAATCTGGCGCGAGATGGCCTGCGCGCGGGGTTTGCGCTTGCTGGGGCCGGGCAGTTTCGGCGTCATCGCGCCACGCTGGGGCCTGAACGCCTCGCTCAGCCCGATCTTTCCCCGCCCCGGCCACCTGGCCTTGATCGCGCCCGAGGGATCGGTGCTGACGCCAATCCTGGAATGGGCCACCGCTCGGGATATCGGCTTCTCCAGCATCCTTGCCCTGGGCGACGGCGATGATCTGAACTACGACGAAGTGCTGGATGGGTTGAGCCACGATCCCGACACCCGCGTCATTCTGCTGGTGCTGGAAACGCTCTCCGCGCCCTTGCCGGCAGAGGTGGCGACCGCCCGCAAGTTCCTGTCGGCGGCGCGGGCGGCGGCGCGGATCAAGCCGGTGGTGGCGGTGCGCCTCGGTCGGGGTGGCGATGCGTCCTCTCGCCAGACCGACGCCATTTACGACGCCGCGTTCCGGCGGGCGGGGATATTGCGGGTCCCATCGTTGCGGGAGCTACTCGACACCGCCGAAACCCTGGAACTCGATTTGCCAGTGACCGGCGACCGGCTGGCGATTCTCGGCAACGGCCGAGGGCTGGGTTCGCTGGCCGCCGATATGCTGTTGGCCGAAGGCGGTCGGCTGGCCCCATGGAGCTCCGCGACCCAGGCGGCCCTGGCGGACCTTCTGCCGCCCGGCGTCGCGCCCACCAATCCACTCGATCTGGGCCTGGACGCCGATCCCGCCCGCTTCGCCGCCGCCGTGACTCTTCTGCTGCAAGCACCGGAAGTCGATGGCCTGTTGGCGTTGCACGCGCCCAGCGCGCTGACTTCAGCCACCGCTGCCGCCGACGCGGTGATCGAGGCCATCGCCCACCCTCCCCTCGGCGCGCGTCCCAGCGTGCTGGCCTGCTGGCTGGGCGCGGACAGCGTTCGCGAGGTCCGGCAACGATTCCAAGTCCAGGGCATTCCCAGTTACGACACCCCCAACGCCGCGATCCGCGCCTTCCTGCGGCGCTGGCGTCATCGGCGCCACCAACTCGCCTTGATGAAAACGCCACCCAACCGGCCAGAGCTGTTCAGTGCCGATCTCGCCACCGCGCGACGACTGATCCAGGTCGCGCTGACGGAAGGTCGGGATCAGTTGACCACGGCGGAAACCCGAACCCTCCTAACCGCCCATGGCATCCCGCTGGCGCCGGACGGGGGGACTGCCGCGCCCCCTGCCCCACCCGGAGCGCCAATAGGGTCCATTCGCATGGTCCATGATCCAGCCTTCGGCCCCGCGTTGCGGTTTGGGCCAGACGGAGCGGCGACTTCCGACGAATACGCCATCGCGTTGCCGCCGCTCGATCCGGTGCTGGCGCGGGAAGCGATCCGGCACGGCTGGATAGGGCAACGTCAACAACACTTGGGCGTTACCGAAAGCGCGCTGGACGATCTTGCCCTGACGCTGGCCAAGGTGGCGCAACTGATCGCCGATCTGGGCGAGGTGGTCGAACTGGAGTTGGCGCCTCTTTTCGCCGCGGCCGACCGCGCCGTGGTGGGCGGCGCGCGGATCGGCGTCGCCGCGTTCGCGGGACCGGCCCACCGGCGGCTGGCGATCCGGCCCTATCCGCGCGAACTGGAGGAAACCGTGACGCTGCCGGATGGTGGCGCCCTGCTGATCCGGCCGGTGCGCCCGGAAGACGAGCCGGTCTTCGTCGCCGGCTTCGCCCGACTGTCGCCGGAAGAAATTCGCCTGCGCTTCATGCACACCGTCAAGGAATTGACCCATGCCGACCTGGTCCGCCTCATCCAGATCGACTACGACCGGGAAATGGCGCTGGGCGTCTTGCGACAGCGGCCGGGACAAGCGCCGGAAGGTTGCGGCGTGGCGCGACTGGTCGGCGATCCAGACGGGGAGCGCGCCGAGTTCGCCATCATCCTGACGCGGGATGCCGTCGGCATGGGGTTGAGCAGCCTGCTGTTGCGCCGGCTGATGGGTTACGCCCGCGATCAAGGTATCCGCGAGTTGTTTGGGGAAATCCTGGCCGACAACCAGCCGATGTTGGCGCTGTGCCGGGCGATGGGCTTTACCCTCAAGTCCTGCCCGGAGGATCACGGGGTGATGATCGCCACCCTGCGGCTGACCTGAATCAACCGCGCGGCGCGGCGGGTTCCGCCTCCATCCAGCTCCGAAACCGGGTCAGCAACCACAGGCCCGGCACGGTGGACGCCATGCAGAACAGGAAGAAACCTTCCCAGCCCAGCCACTCGGCCAGATAGCCGGTCGGGGTGTTGACCACCACCCGGGGAATGCCCATCAGGCTGCTGAGCAGGGCGTACTGCGTGGCGGTGAATTTCTTGTTGGTGAGCGTCGCCATGAACGCCACGTAAGCGGTGGTCGCCATGCCGCTGAACAGGTTCTCGCTGGTGATGGCCAGCGCCAGCCCCGGCAGGCTGTGCCCAAGCCGGGCCAGGATGACGAAGCCGATCAAGCCGATGGCCTGCAACACGCCAAAGGTCCACAGCGACCGGTACAGGCCCAGCCGCAGCATCAGCACCCCGCCCAGCAGGCCGCCGATCACCGTCGCCCAAAAGCCGAACAGCTTGACGATGGCGCCGATCTCGGTCTTGGTGAATTCCAGGTCCAGATAGAACGGCGTGGTCATCTGGCTGGCCATCATTTCGCCGACCTTGTACAACAGCACGAACAACAGGATCAGCACGGCGTCCTGGCGCGAGAAATACTCCACGAACGGCTGCACCACCGCGTCGCGCAAAGTCCGGGGCGTACCCATCGGCACGTCCGGTTCGGCGCAGAACAGGGTGGTGATCAGGCCGGGCAACATCGCCGCCGCCATCGCCCAATACACGGCGGAAAAGGGAATGAAGTCGGCCAGGATCAGGCCGCCGCCCGAGGACAGCAGCATTCCCACCCGATAGCCGTTGACGTAGAGCGACGCGCCCAGGCCCTGCTCGTCGTCGGCCAGCGACTCGCGGCGGTAAGCGTCGACCACGATGTCCTGCGAGGCGGAAAAGAAGGCCACCAGGAACGCCGCCAGCGTGACCAGCGGCAGGCTTTGGGTCGGATCGGTGAACCCCAGGCCGACGATGGCCGCCATCAGCGTCAGTTGGATCAAGAGCAGCCAGCCGCGCCGCCGGCCCATGCCGGAAATCGGCGCGAACCGGTCCAGCAGCGGCGCCCACAGGAATTTCAGCGTGTACGGCAACCCGACCAGCGCGAACAGACCGATGGTGCCGAGATCGACCCCCGCTTCCTTCAGCCAGGCTTGCAATACCGAACCGGTGGCCAACAGCAGCGGCAAACCGGAGGAAAAACCCATCAGCAGGGCGGTCAGCATCCGGCCGCTCAGGAAAACCCGCAGGATGTCCCAGCCGGAGCGCCGGGGAGCATTGGAAGGCATGATATTCAGTCGCTCACTCAAAGTGATCGTAACCTAGACGTTGCAAATGCAAGGCGGAGTTGTCGGCGCGAATCAGTCGCAGGCCCGGCTCCGCCGTGATGACACCGATCCGGGTGCAGCGACATTCCCAACCCGCCGTCACATTCTCCAGCCACGCTATCCGTTCCGGCGGAACGGTAAAGCACAATTCGTAGTCATCGCCGCTGGCCAGGGCGGTCACGAGGGCGGCGTCCGGGTCCAGGCTGGCCCGCAACGCCGGCGACAGCGGCAAGCGGTCCACTTCCAGCCGCGCGCCGACGCCGCTTCGTTCCAGAATGTGGCCGAGGTCCTGCGCCAGCCCATCGGAGATGTCGATGGCGGCGCTGGCGACGCCGCGCAAGGCCACGCCTTCGGCCAGGCGTGGTTCCGGCCGTTCCAACCGTTGCTGGATATAAGCCCAACCTTCGGGGACAACCGCCGCCCTGCCATACGCCGCCGCCAGCGCCAGCCCCGCGTCGCCCGGCGTGCCGGTGACGTAAATCCCATCGCCCGGTCGCGCGCCATCGCGGCGCAAGGCTAGCCCCGACGGGACAAAGCCATGCACCTGGATGGTGATGACCGTGGTCGGTCCATGGGTGGTGTCGCCGCCGACCAGTTGCACGCCGTAACGATCCGCCAGGGTGAACAGGCCCCGGCAAAACCGTTCCAGCCAGTCCTCGTCCGCTTTGGGCAAGGTCAGCGCCAGCGTCGCCCAGGCCGGCGTCGCCCCCATGGCCGCCAGATCGCTCAGGTTCACCGCCAGCGCCTTATGGCCGAGACCTTCCGGATCGACATGAACGAAAAAATGCACGCCCGCCACCAGGGTATCCATCGTCACCACCAACTGCTGGTCAGCGGGAGGAATCAGCAACGCGCAATCATCGCCGATACCCAGCGCCACGTCGGGCCGGCGCGGGCCATGGGCGGCGAAATAGCGGTCGATCAGGGAAAATTCGGAGGTGGGCATAATAAGGAAGACAGGAAATTCGCTGGCGTCGGGTCCGCGCTCATGGATGCTGCAAGTCGCGCCGGGCGGTGGAGATGGTCACGGTAAAACCGGCGACCACATCACTCAAGGTCATCAGCACGATCAGGAAGAAGGTCATGTTGGCCATGCGCGGCATCACCAGCAACTCGATCAGGGCGATGATGAACACCACCAGCGACAGGACATGGTTGAGAATCGCCCCCGTGGAACTGCTGGTGGCGCGGTAGATCTCGACGCACAGCAAAAACAGGCCGATCACCAGCAACAGATCGCCGCCCTGGAACGACAGCGTCGCCCCGGACAGCAGCGGCAAGTCAAACAACACCGCATTCAGCCAACCCGGCGCGACCCGGGCCAACAGGGTGTAGGCAGCGACGACGATCGCAAGCAAGGGAAAACTGGCCATCCTCTTCCTCTCTCCTGGTTGAAGTCCCGGCATTCTACCGAAGAGGGCTCCATCGCCCTAACGGTCATGTCGTCGGCATCATCCCGGACGATGAAAGTCGGTATGTAACCGTTCACATCCCCGGACGGTTTCGCCCTGTATTGATGGATTTCGTCCCTCAACCCATCTTGCAACCAATTGTTTTTTAGTAGGATGGGTTGAGCATGGCGAAACCCATCGCCGCGCGGGACGAAGGGGGTCTGAATGCCTGCGCCGATATTTTCATGGCAGCCTTCTTTACTTTGGGAAAGAAGGCTGGAGGGAAGGGCTACCGGACCAAACCCGAGCGGATTGAGAATTGCCGGGCGAGATGCCGTGCTGTTTGACCCCGCCATCGATAGCTGTCATAAATGGCAATTCGTTTGCGCTATCCCATTTGACCGGATCGGCGTTCGATCTCCACCTACTCTCAAAGCCACGCAATGAAACGAGAACCGATCAGCCCGTATTTCGATATCAAACAGGATGCCGAAGGCCGCGACTACATGGAGGTTTACCTGGAGGGCATCGCCCTGCTGCGGCTGGTCCTCAGCAACAAGGGCACCGCGTTCACCGAGGATGAGCGGGTGGCCCTGGGGCTGGACGGTCTGCTGCCGCCGCAGGTCAACACCCTGGAACAGCAGGTCGAACGGGTCTATCGCGGCTTCTTGCGCGAGCCCGATCCCATCGCCAAGTACCAGTATCTGCGCGCCTTGCAGGAACGGGCCGAGACGCTGTTCTACGCCCTGCTGGAGCAGCATCTCGAGGAGATGATGCCGATCATCTACACCCCGACCGTGGGCCAGGCGGTGCAGCAGTTCAGCCATCTCTACCAGAACCCGCGCGGGCTGTCGTTCTCGCCGCTCAACATCGACCGCGCCGACCGGGTGGTGCGCAATTTCCCGTGGAATGACGTGCGGATGATCGTCGCCACCGACTCCTCGGCCATCCTCGGCATCGGCGATCAGGGCTACGGCGGGCTGGCCATCGCCATCGGCAAGCTGGCGATCTACACCATCGGCGGCGGCGTCGACCCCTTCCACACCATGCCGGTCAAGCTGGACGTGGGCACCGACCGGCTGGAACTGCTCAACGACGAGTTTTATCTGGGGGTGCGGCAACGGCGGCTGCGCGGCGAGCGTTATCTGGCGTTCCTGGACAAGTTCGTCACGGCTATCCACGACCGCTGGCCGCGCGCCGTGATCCAGTGGGAGGATCTGTCCAAGGACGTGGCCTTCACCGTACTGGAACGCTATCGCCACCGGATTCCCTCGTTCAACGACGACATCCAGGGCACCGGCGCGGTGGCGCTGGCCGGCCTGCTTTCGGCCAGCCGACTGAAGAACGAGGCGCTGCGCGACCAGCGCGTCGTCATCCTCGGCGCGGGCGCGGGCGGCATCGGCGTGGCCTGGGCCATCACTCAGGGCCTGATGCGCGAGGGGCTGAGCCGCGCGGAAGCCCGCGACCGGGTCTGCGTGCTCGATTCCGGCGGCCTGCTGGTTGAGGGGCGCAGCGCCGAAGCCTACAAGCGGGATTTCGTCCAACCCCGCGAGAAGATCGCGGGTTGGCACATCGCCAACGAGATTCCGACCCTGCTGGAAACGATCGAACACACCAAGGCCACCGCCCTGTTGGGTCTGAGCGGCCAGGCCGGCGCGTTCAACCACCCCGTGGTGCAGGCCATGGCCCGCAACACCCCCCAGCCGGCCATTTTTCCCCTGTCCAATCCAACCTCGGCCTGCGAGGCACTGCCGGAAGACATCGTGGAATGGAGCGAGGGCCGGGCCATGGTCGCCACCGGCAGCCCGTTTCCGGACGTGGAGCAAAACGGACAAACGCATTCCATTGGTCAAGGCAACAACGCCTTCATTTTCCCCGGCCTGGGTTTCGGCGCGATTCTGGCCGAGTGTCGCGAGATTACCGACGGCATGGTGTTGGAAGCGGCCTATGCCCTGGCGGATTACACCGCCGCCGCGCATCGGCAATCCAGCCGGATTTACCCACCGGTGCGCGAGTTGCGCGAGGTCAGCATCCGGGTGGCGGTGCGGGTGATCGAGCAGGCGCTGAAGGAAGGCGTGGCCGGCAAGACCGACTTGGCGGGGCGCGATCTCGATACCTATCTCCGGTCGCGGTCCTGGAAACCCCGCTACCTGCCCATCGTGCGCGGTGACCACACCGCGATGATCGACCATCCGGGCTACTCCAGGGAAAAGTGAGAGCCGCGAACGGCGCGTCCCTGGTTTCGACGAACCGTTTGCGCGGCATCCCGTCCAGCGCGGGCTGGGCAGGCCGGTCAGCCTGATGCCTGGGCGCCAGATCGCGGGCGCCGTCTTCCTCGCGCGCTCCCCACCAGCGCCCGCGGAAACACCCTGAAAAAGCGATCCCAGCCGGGTTCATCCAGGGGCGGGCTGACCCAACGTTCGGGCACCATGGCCATCCTCCCACGTCACTGGACCGAAACCCCAAAGCCGGAGCTTTCGAGCTGGCTGCGGGTCAGGATCGGAATGTTGCTCTCGTAGGTGCGCCGAACCCGCCTGGCTACTCGTCCGGACAACTCGGCGGCACCCGAACCGCTGGTCCGCACCGTGAAACCGAGCGTGACCCCAGTGGACTGGTAGAACTGCAGCGCGCCATTGAGCAGGGTGTCGCGCGTCACCGTCCGCCCGACATAGCCGCCGAAAATCCGCATGAACTCGGACCGATCTGGACCGTCCAGCGAACCGTCGGGTTGCACGGCGCTGATGCGCCATTCGCCGGGACGGGTCGGCGCCGAGGGGGCCGAGGGGGCGGTCGCGGTCGCGCTCCTCTCCAGTTCGACCGGCAACGTCACATCGCCATCCGCGATCCGTACCGACTCCCGTTTCGTTTCATAGCCGCGTCCGGTCACCTCGACGACGTAGCTGCCCGGCGGCAACGGTATGCCGGGACGGTAGGTGAACGACGAATTCACCAGCCGCACCCGGGCATCCGCTGGATTGGCGCGCACCGTCAACCGATACTGCTCAGGCAAGGCTTCCTTGGCCAGCGTCACCGGCAGCGTCACGTCGCCATCCACGATCCGCGCCGTGACCTGTTTCGTCTCATAGCCCGAC
>ERZ761602.5981-NODE-5981-length-13981-cov-31.120422_pt1 | contig 13981 bp, 11 predicted proteins | sample MGYA00512165_ERZ761602 | MGnify/ENA primary metagenome ERZ761602 (study PRJEB28899, sample SAMN02445085) | bioreactor sludge metagenome | biome: EBPR sludge; isolation source: Thorneside wastewater treatment plant | place: Australia: Brisbane, Thorneside...
CATTCACCCGGACCGGGCAGAAGGAGGGAGGGGGATTTTAGCGCCGTGCTTGCAGGAGTTCGGCAATCTCCTGCAGGGCGCTGGCGATTTGTTGCGCCGTTTCCGGCGGCGGCAGCGGGATGCTCAAGCGGCGTTCGCCGGTCTGCGGGTTTTCGCTGATCCACGGGTGGCTGGCCGGCCGCCCTGATGGGCCATTGGTCGCGCCGGTCGCCAGCGCCGACAGCAGCTGGCCGCCAATCCGGGCAATCGCCGCCCACGGGTCATCGTGGGGCGGGGCGGTCGCAACGGGTGCTTGTCCGATCTCGTCTGCCAACCCTGTTTCTTCCACGCCGGACTCGTCGGCAGGGACCGGAATTTCCGCCGGCAGACGGTCGACCACAGGATTTTCCTCGGCCGGCGTCATCGCCTCGCTCTCGCCCATGTGGCCGGTAACGTTCTCGACCTCCTTCATGAAGCGATTCAGGCGCGAGCCGCCCAGCGAAATTTCGCCGCTGCCGCCGTCGAGAACGCCCGCCGCCAGCGAGCGCTTGAAAGCCAGCACCGACAACATGCCTTCCTCGATCGTCCCCTTGGCGACGAAATTGACGATCTGCACCGGCCGCTTCTGCCCCATCCGGTAAATCCGGCCGATGCGCTGTTCGAGCAAGGCGGGGTTCCACGGCAGGTCCATATTCACCAGGATGGACGCATGTTGCAGGTTCAGGCCGGTCGCTCCGGCGTCGGTCGACAAGAAGACCCGGCAGGCCGGATCGTTGCGGAATTGCTCGACCAGCGCCGGACGCTTCTCGCTGGCAATCGCGCCGTGAAAGCTGACATGGCCGATGCCGCGCGCTTCCAGCCGGCGGATCAGGATGTCGTGCGTGCGCGTCCATTGGCTGAACACGACGGCCTTGGCCTCCGGCTGGGCAAACAGGTCGTCGAGCAGGTTGGCCAGCTCGTCGGCCTTGACGCCATGATCGCTCTGCCGGTCGAGCAGGTAGGTGCTGTTGCACGCCATGCGCATGTTCTGCAGACAGCAGGTCAGGCGCCGCTGGTCCTTGTCGGAGAGAAATTTCATCCGCCGCCAGCGATTGACGATCTGCGCCACGGTGTCGGCATTTTCCTGATGCAGCAGCATCTGCGGCTCGGTCATCGGCACCAGCAGGTTCTGATCGGTCCGCGTCGGCAGTTGCTGCAGGACTTCGGATTTCCTGCGCCGGATCATCACCGGCGCCAGGGTTTCGCCGATGCGCTCCAGGTCGCGGTAACCGGTCACCCGGCCGGACTCGTCCTTGACCTGGTGGTTGTGCAGCAGTTTCCAGGTCGGCCCGAGGCGATGCTGGTCGACGAACTGGACGATGGAAATCAGCTCTTCCAGCTTGTTTTCCAGCGGCGTCCCGGTCAGCACCACGGCGTAGGGGCTGTCGATGCGCTTCAGGGCGCGGGCGGCGATGGTATTCCAGTTCTTGACCCGCTGCGCTTCGTCGACGATGACCAGGTCGGGCGCCCAGGCGGCGATCAGGTCGAGGTCGGGCTGCAGTTTTTCGTAATTGGTGATCTTGCAGAAATCGTCCAGCGCGTAATCCTTCTGGCGCTGCACCCGGCCGCCGCCCATCACCCGCGACTCGCGCCCGGAAAAGCGGGCGATTTCGCTTTGCCACTGGTATTTCAGCGAAGTCGGGCAGACCACCAGCACCTTCGCCACGCCGAAATGCCGCGCCAGGATTTCCGCCGCGGCGATGGCCTGGATGGTCTTGCCCAGGCCCATGTCATCGCCGATCAGGGCGCGTCCGGCGCGCACCGCGAACAGCGCGCCCTCGGCCTGGTAGGGATAAAGCGGCACCTTGAGCAGCTTCTTCAGGCCGCCATCGGCCGCGCCGCGCGGAAAGTGTTCGGCAAGCAACGCTGCCCGCCGCTCGGCATCGCGGCAACCGGCGATGAAATCCAGCGCATCGTCGTAAGCCCGCAGTTCATGGCCGGATTTGTGGACCAGCCCGAGAAAACGCTCGAGCGCATCGAAACGCGCGGGCGGCAGACGCCAGTGATCGGCGGCCTCGAACAAGCCGCGCGCCGCCTGCTCGATGGCGGGCGGACACGTCGTCCCGGCGCGAAAATGCACGCTGCGCCGGCCGTCGTTGCGCAAATGGATTTCCGAAAACGCCGGCGCATAGCCGCGGGCAAAAGCCGCCTTCACCCCGCGCTTTTGCTCCAGCGCCGCCAGCGTGAATTCGATGTGCTTGCAGGTGCCCAGTTCGTTGGTCGCGTAATCCGGGCAACTGCAAAAATTGTCTCCCGGCTGCGTGCCGCGAATCGCCACCCGGTAGGCGCTTTTTGATTGCGGATTGCTCACCCGATACTCTGAGAAAAACGGCTCGCCGCCGATATTCTCCAGCCCGAACGCCTGTTCCCGGCCAAACTGCCGGCGCAAGCCGCGCTGCCACTCAACCGCCGGCCAGTCATCCGGCGCCTGCGTGCGGGAAAGCTTGATTTCCCTGGGCGCCTTCGCGGAAGGTGACGGCTTTTTGCCGTTGACGGATTTTTTGCTGACTTGGGGTTTCATGGGCCTTCTCTGTATCAGGCAATCAATTCGACGAGTTCGGAATACACCGGTAATTGGCTGTCGGCCGTAAGCAGCCGGGCAGGCATTTGCTGGGCTTGGGCGATCAGCAGGCGGTCGAAGGGATCGCGACGGTGCCAGGGCAAATGCCGGACCCGCAGCGCCGCCTCGCTGCTCACCGGCAATTCGGCAAAACCGGTCTGCCGTGCCAGTTGCAGGGTTCGCTGGGCATCATGGATAAAGTCCGGGCGCTCGAGCGAGGCTTTGATGGCTATTTCCCAGATACTGGCTGCGCTGAAAAACACCTGATTGCCACGGTCGACCAGCCTGGTGACCCAGTTTTCAGGAATACGCGCCGGCTGATAGCTGATAGATCGCCCACAGCAGGACATGCGTATCCAGCAACAGGGTCATGCACCCTGTCCCTCGAACAAGCCGGCAATTTCTTCGGCCGCCATGCGATCGAAATCCGCCGGAATGGTCGCTTCCCCCTGCCCCAGGCCCAACACGCGTGGCGGCAAAGCGGTGTCATAAGGCACCAGTCGCGCCAAGGGATGCCCGGCACGGGCAATGATCAGTTCATCGCCCTGCACGACCTGCTTCAGATAGCGCGACAGATGCGTTTTGGCTTCATGAACATTGACGGTTGGCATGTGTACGCATCAGTAAACCAAGTTGGACTAAGTCTAATTAGGCTCTGGCAGCAAGGCAAGCTGCATTGAGCGCATGTAACGTTGCCGGCGGGAAAGGGCGAAGAACCGGCGCCCGATTGCCATTCCGTTGAATGACGCGGCTTACGCCGTGCTCATCCGGCGGAAGGGCAAGCATTCGGAACGGGTCTTTACGTTTCGGGGCAAGCCGTTGAACTCGGCCAATACCCGCGCTTGGCACAAGGCGCGGAAACGGGCGGGGATCGACGACTTCCGCTGGCATGATCTGCGGCATACTTGGGCGACGTGGCAGCGTCAGGCGGGAACGCCTACGCATGAACCACGGCGCCTCGGGGGCTGGAGAACGGGTGCCATGGTGGAACGGTACGCGCACTTGGCGCCGGATGATCTGGCGGTGGCGGCGTCGCGGCTGGATTCGCTGTTGGTTGGCTAGGATCTCGCTGCGCAGCACTAGAAATGAATACGGCTCCCATCGCTGGAAGCCGCATGAATTCTGGTGGCGGGAAGTTTACTACCGAACTATTCGCTATTGGGGTCAATGAGCATTCCTGCGGGTACTTGCGGTGTCGCCTGCCATCGCGCACACCCTCAAGTTACTACCCTCTCTATTACCCTTGCTAAAGGGTAATTACCCTTTCTTCCGCCACTTGGCCGCCGGCCCGCGCCCCTGGCACTCGATCCTGCCTGCCGTCTGCTGTTCGCGTAGCACCCGGCGCACCATGTCGCGGCTGACGCCCGGGCAGCGCAGTTCCAGTTGCGCGACGGAAAATTCGCCGACGAACTGCTCGATGGCCGAAACCACCTGATCGGTCTTCGCGCCGCGCGGCGCCTTGGTTTCACCCACCCGCTCGGCAAATTCCTTGTAGGCCGTCTTCAGGATGAACAGCACGTAGTTGATGTATGGCCAGGGATCATGCTTGCCTTCATGCCATCCCTGCGAGCTTTTCTCCAGCGTCTCGTAGTAGCGATCCTTGTTCTGCTCGACCAGGCGCTCCAGGCTGATGTACCGGCCCACCTCGTATCCAAGCTGATAGCTTTGCAACAGCCAGAGCAGGCGCGACACCCATCCCTCGTTCTGGCAGCGACGCCAGTCCAGAACCAGATCGGCCAATCGTGCCGAAGTCTCGGCGGCCGGCACGGTGCGAAAGCGCACCCGCTCACTGCCATCCGGGTAACGCTCGATGATGTCGCCATCTTTTTCCTTGTACTGCCCGGCATCCCGGATTTGCCCGCGCGTCAGGGCGTGCTGCCGCTTGACGGTCTGCTCGTCGGATGGAGTGTCGTGGCCTCGGCATGTATCCACGCCAGCGCATCGCGATAGCCGCGCACCTCTTCCTCATCACGGTCGCGGAACAGCGGTTTTGGGGCCACCAGAATATCGCGCACGCGCCCGGGGTCGATGGAAACCCCCTCGATCCGGTTTGAGGAGACAGCGCTCTCGATCATCGCGTGTTCGCGCAAGGCCTTCAGCCGCTGGGGCGACTGGCGCGTATAGAGTTCCTGCTTGCCGCGAAACTCGCCAAGATCGGAGAGATACCACGCCGTGGCAGGCGGTATCGCAGCCTGGCCAGTGGCGAACTGACGCAGCGTCTTCATTCGGTGCTCCTCAATGCAAAGTGACCGGCGCATCGTTCGCACCGCAGCACTTCTTGTATTTTTTGCCGCTCCCGCAGGGGCATATCTCGTTGCGACCGATCTTCGGGCTCCCTCGAACGACCGACGAAATCATCCCAAACCGTGGAGTTGCCGTATTCATCGACCACTTCCAGCATCCAGCCGCCTTCGCCGTTGTCATGGATATCGATTTGAATTGTTCTGCCATCGCGCGTGACGGATTGCGTCAGTGGTGAGGTGCGGGGGGATGGGTCGAGTTCAGCCATTTCTCGTCTCTCTAGGCTTCCCGCTCGGCGGGGATGAACGGGATCAGCCCTTTTTCGAAGGCCAGTCGCTGCAACTCAACCGGGGTATGGCGAATATCGACCATCATGCCGTTGACCTGCAATAACCACACCATCGGGTTATCCGCAAGCCGGCTGGGCAAGGTCCACTCGGGAGACATCGGCCCCATTTTCAGGGTGTCGCGGATTTCCTTGGACTTGTTCTGCCCGGTGCTCTCGCCGACGCCAAAGAACGCGTAGATCACTTTCGACTTGCAGTGGGGTGTCTGGGACGAATCATCCAGGAAATTGACCCGCCCGACCGCATGGACCGCCGCCGCAGCCCAGACAGCCTCCTTGCCCCGCAGCAACGGAGAAGGTCGCTTTCTGGCCAATGCGCCGACCGCGTGGTGGATCATCAGCCGGTATTCCTCGTTGAGGTGCTGACTGCAGAACGCATCGACCAGCGCCGTGATGGCGGCGAATTTGTCGACCATGGGTTTGGGGATTTTCTCGGGGGATGACATGGATCGTCCTCAGTAATATTGCCGGATGTAGCTGTAGGCCTTCTCGAACAGTTCCTCGTCGGCATGCAGCTTGTACTTGAAGAGTGACTTCCGCAGCGCCTTCTTGATCTCCCGTTCGCCGGCCAGGGTGTCCTGCCAGCCGGGGAAGCGCACCAAGCGCACGATCTCGTCGATGTCGGCCACCACGCGCTCGACCATGATCGGCGTCTCGGCGGTTTTGACTTCGTTGAACAGTTCGGTCAGCGCTGCCTTGCCGCGATCCTCATTTTCCTCGGGTGGGACTTCCTTCTCGGCCTGGAGCACTTCCTTGGCCAGTTGGAGCAACTGCTTCAGGAACTCGACACTGTTGAGCACACCAGACTCGAAGCGGTCGCGCAAGGCATCGAGTCGCTCGGACAACGCCTTGAATTTCGGATTGCCGAGGTGCTTGCGCAAGCGCCGCGCGACCTTGATCTCGATTTCCTTGGCCTTTTTCGGGTCAGGGTTCGAGAGCACCGCTTCGAGCAGATCGGCATCCAGCACCAGCGTATCGAGATCGTCGCGCACAGCGTCGACATGCACGTTCTGATGGATCAGCTCGATGGTCTTGGCCCCGAGGGAATGCCAGATCAGCTTGCCGTGACCACTGGAGGGTTGCACCGACTGGTACACCTGCGACAGCCATTTGTAGTCTTTCTCATACTCGCCAAGGATCGGATCGGGCGAGATCGCCTCCCACAGCTTGTTGAGCAGGCTGAACGCTCCGGCGAAGTTGTCGCGCACCTCATTGTTGGGCAGGCACTGCTGGGCCACGATCAGGCCCTCGTAACCCTCGACCGTGCGATCGACGCCGGCGAAGAACGCCAGGCATTTCTGCATCGCCTCCGGCAGCCGATCCTTGAGTTCTTGGATATTCGACACCACCGCCGTGACGCTCTTGTCGTCGAACTCCAGCGCCTTGGCCACGTCGTCGAAGATGCCGAGGTAGTCCACGATCAAGCCGTGGGTCTTCTGCGCGGAGTAGGTGCGGTTCACCCGGCAAATGGCTTGCAGCAGCGTATGGTCGCGCAGCGGCTTGTCCAGATACATCGCCTGCAGGATGGGAGCATCGAAACCAGTCAGCAGCTTCGAGGTGACGATGATCAGCTTCAGCGGGTCATTCGGGTCGCGGAAGCGATCAAGCATCCGCTCCTCCTCATCCCGGCTACGGGCAAAGGGCTTGTACTGCGGCTCGTTGGCATTCACCGTCATCACGATTTCGGAGGCTTCCGGCGGCAGCAGCTTGTCCAGCTCGGTTTTGTAGAGCAGGCAGGATTCGCGGTCGAAGGTGACGATCTGGCCCTTGAAGCCGTTGGGCTCGACCTTGCTCTGGAAGTGCTGGACGATGTCCTCGCAGACGCGCCGGATGCGCTCCGGCGTCTTGACCAGCACCGCCATCTTGGCAGCGGTCTTGCCGAGGTTGTCCTTGTCGAGATCGGAAAGCCCGCCGGTCATTTCCTTGAAGGCGGCGTCGATGGCGGCCTTGTCGATATGCAATTCCAGCAGGCGCGGCTCGAAGTGCAGTTTCAGCGTCGCCCCGTCGCGGATCGACTCCTCGAAGCCGTAGCGGCTCATGTAGCCCTTGTCATCCTCTTCCGCGCCGAAGGCATAGAAGGTATTGCGGTCGAAGCGGTTGATCGGCGTGCCAGTCAGGCCGAAGAGGAACGCATTGGGCAAGGCATCGCGCATCTTGCGGCCCAGATCACCCTCCTGGGTGCGGTGCGCTTCATCAACCAAAGCAATGATGTTGCTGCGCTCATTGAGTGCGCCCGCTTTTCCGTTGGGTGCCTCGCCGAACTTGAAGATCGTCGTGATGATGATCTTGCGCACGTCCTGCGCCAGCAGCTGCTGCAGCTTCTCCCTGCTGTCGGCCTTCTCCAGGTTGGGGATGTCCGCCCCAGTGAAGGTGCCGGTGATCTGGGTGTCGAGATCGATCCGGTCCACCACGATCAGCACCGTGGGGTTCTTCAGGCCGGCATGCATGCGCAGCTTCTGCGCCGCGAACACCATCAGCAGCGACTTGCCCGAGCCCTGGAAGTGCCAGATCAGGCCCTTCTTGGGCTGGCCCGCCAGCACGCGCTCGACGATCTTGTTGGCCGCCTCGTATTGCTGGTAGCGGCAGATGATCTTGATGCGGCGCTTCTTCTTGTCGGTGGCGAACAGCGTGAAGTTGGACAGGATGTCGAGCACCACATGCGGCCGCAGCATGCTCTCGGCGGCCAGCTTCAATCCCTTCAGCGGATGCTTCAGCGCATCACCGTCGTCCTCCAGATTCCACGGCCCCCAATCCTTGACCGGCAGGCCGAGCGAACCATAGTGGTATTCCTTGCCCTCGGTGGCCACCGAGAACACATTGCAGACGAACAGCTCGGGGACGAACTTCTCGTAGTCGTCGTGCACCTGCAAGGCGCCATCGACCCAGCTCACCGCCGCCCGCGTCGGCGTCTTGGCCTCGATCAGCACCAGCGGCAGGCCATTGACCACCAGCATCAGGTCGGTGCGACGTTCGGCGCTGCCGGCGCGGAAGGTGAATTGCTGGGTGACGACGTACTGGTTCTGGTCGAGCTCAGTTGCCCCCCCCGCGAAGTCGATCAGCCGCACCGGAACATGCTCGTTGTTCTGGCCGAAGGGCATCGAGCGTTCGCCCCTGATCCACGCCATCATTTCCTCGTTGGCGCGAATCAGGCCGTCGGAGCGCACGGCGAGCACGATGGCGCGCAGCTTGTAGAGTACCTCGTCGGCGCGGTCGGGCTGGGTGGCAATTTCCGGGTTGAGGCGAATCAGCGCCTCACGCACCCACGACTCGACCAGCACGTCTTGCGGCTGGCGTGGAAAGTCGGCGCTGGCGACACGGCGCCAACCGAGGCCCTTGTGGCTGCGACCGTATTGGCTTTTCGGCTCCTGTACGGCGTTGACCGCAACAGGCTTGCTGGGGCCGGAGAGCAGGTCGTAAAGGTAGGCTTCAACTGTGTTGGCTTCGTTAAACAATTGCGCCTCCAAATCCGGCTTCGATGATCCCGCCTCTCATGGCAAGAAGATCAAGTCGACGTCTCACCAATGCTTCTTTACAGTCCAGTATTGAGCTCAGTCGCTTGGCAATTTGTGCACGGTCTTGATGCGAAGGTATGGCCACCTCAAGGTGCTGCAAATCCTTGAAATAGATGCGCCAGCGATCTTTGGCTACGCCCTTCACGAATCGTCGGTATTCGTTCACAACAACAGGCGATCTAAATAGCTGCCACCAATAGTCAATCGAATCTGACCCGTCTTTGAGGCGAAGAACAGTATAGGCAGGGCTGATCAGCCCCTCTTCACTGACAATTCCTATTGCTCCTTGCCACAGCCTCATTGTGTTGTAGACGATGTCGTTCGGTTGAACTCGAATATACTTTTCGTCGCCCGTTTCGTCCGACACATGCCGTTCCAATGAGTCTCGGCGCACTACTTTTCCATCGATAGTGACTGAGAGAATCGGTAAGCCAGTAAAACCCTTGTCAGCCACAAGGTTGAACTGCTCCATGAGCTTTTTCCCTGACGTTTCAGCCAAGATATCTGCAAATAGGCTTGCATGGATCGCTCGAAAAAGTTTAGCCGCAGCTGCTAGGGCGTCAGAGTAGTTCGAGATGGTTTTTTCCACCTCATTAAAACAAGTAACAAGGGTTGCTTGGTCAGTCAGTGACGGAATTGGAAATTTCTGCGCGGCAAGCGTCTTCCAATTGATTGTCGGCGACAAAGACCCCACCGAAATCTCAACCGCCCGATTCATGAACAGATCACTCTGCATGAAGAAGGGCAGGAACTCCGGCAAGACGACTTCGGGCTTGGCACGCAGCACCATCGCGTGGGCTGAGCAGATACCGTCGAACTCGGCCACACCCAGCTTGCGCTGGTAGGCCCGGCGACGGCCAAAGATGATGTCGCCCGATTTGAAGCAGAGCTTGGTGGCCTCGACATCGTCTGGACTACCCCAGCGCCGAATGCGCAACGAATCGGGATCGAGATGTTCAAGGCCGACGTAGTGCTCCATCCCGGATTCGGATGGGTTGTCGATGCGGACGTTTACGTTGGTGGCGATCTGGTCAAAGCGCCAGACCTTCCAGCCGGGTTTCAATTTGCCGCCGGACATTACCGCCCCCCCGCTTGCTGCATCGGCTGCCATGCCCGGTACTCGGACAGGCGCAGCCGGTAGCGGCTGACGTTGCCTTCGTGCAGCTGGCGCAGATCGGCAAGCGCCAGTTCGGTGACTTGCTCCAGATCTTCCCCCGGCACCAGTGGCGCCACCTCCGCGCGCACGAGCGCTGCGCTGGGGGATTTCAGGCCGCGCACGATGTCGCCGACCATGGCAATCAGCACCTCGCGATAGCGCAGTCGCAGGGGATCTGGCTCGGCGACGGTTTCGCGGATGGCCATGTAGCGCTGGCATGAGCGCTCGTAGGCCCACACGAATACATCGCACAGCAGTTCCACCCGCGTCATTTCGTACACGCCAAGTGTGCCTTCGACATAGGCCCGTTCGGGCACGTCGATGAAGGACAGCGGGCATAGGTTATGCCGAATGAGCGGGATATTGGCGCCCAGCCGGGATACCCGCTTGTTCACGTCCACGAAGGGTTGCAGGTAGGGGATGTGGACCATGATGAAAAAGGCCTGCTCGAACGGATCGTCGATGGCGTCGGCCTTGTCCAGAATCATGCGGAAATAGGCGTCGATCTGCTGCGGGATGCCCAGCGGGTGAAATACCGTGCCGCTGACCTCGACGATGCGACTGCGCAGTCGCCCGCTCTCGCCGGGATCGGCGAGCAGGTTCTCTGACAACAGCGCGTGCAGGTTGAAGAAGGTGAAGGTGTTGAAGCCGATGTCCTCGGCCTGCTCCACCAGCAGTTCGATGGCGGCCTTGTGGTTGAGGATCATCTGCGCCTCGCGGCGATCCTTGCCTTCGGCCGCCTGGCCAAGCTCGATCAGGTTTTGCGTATCGAGCCGTGTGTAGGTGTTGCCTTCGAGACGGCTCGATGCCCAGGACAGGTCGATCAACAGACGGCCGAGAATGTCGCGCGCATAGGTACCCGCCGGACGTTCACCGTCAGGAGAACGGCCGATGTTGTGCAGGTGCTCGCGAATTTCCGGCGACAGGTAAGCCGTTTCGTTGGGGCGATACGTCTCCAGCAATTCACGGCCATAGCCCACCGGCTTGCGGCCCTGGATGGGCTGACGGATGTAGGCCCGGATGCCTTCGCTTTCGGGCGAAACGGGTATGTAAATCTCGGCATCGACCTCGTCTGCTGCGTGAGCTTGTTCGGTGACGCCGGCCCCAATGATCTTGGGTAGGCGGTAACGCTGGCTGCGCCCATTGCCAATCGAAGCGATCTTTCTTTGATCAGCCAGTTCGCTCACGCGGCGCTGCAAGGTGCGGCGGCTGACGATGTCGGCCAGAACGGTATGCAGGTCGTCGATGCCGACGCCATCCGGATGCCGGGCGATCTCGGCCTCGATCCTTGTCGTCAGATCTTCAGGGAGTTTTTTTGGCATGATTCACCTTCTATTGGCGCGTAATTGGCCTATTCGCGCCAATAGAATAGCCGTTTTGGCACAATTCTCAAAATACACGCCAGTTTTTGGCGCGATAACCCGATATCGCGCCACAACATCATCCCCGATCCAAGCCGTCAAGGGTGTCGACCAGGGCATCCATCTGCTGCCAGAAGGCGCGCCCATCGGTTTGCCATTGATCCCAGGCGGAACGCAGACTGACGACTTCGTTGGTGCCGTTGCTGCCCGTTGCTACGGTCGACCGCTTCACATAGAGCGGAATCGACAGGTTCGCGCCGTTGGCGGCAATCTGCTCGCGCGTCGCCACCGCCGAGAAGCCATCCTCGGCGGCAAAAGCACGGAAATTTTGCAAGATGCGTTGCTGATGCTCGGGCTTGAGGAAGCTCTGTGCCCGTTCCCGCGTCACCTCGTTCAAGGCGTCGATGAACAGCACCTTGCCTTTGCGCGCTGCTGGCTTGCGCCGGTTGCAGACGACGATGCAGGACTCCATCGGCGAGTTGTAGAACAGGTTCGGCCCGAGGCCGATCACCGCCTCGACCCAATCCTGCTCGACCATCTTGGCGCGCATGGATTGCTCTTCGTTGCGGAACAGCACGCCGTGCGGCCAGAGGATGGCGCAGCGCCCCTTGTCGCTCAGGCTGGCGAGGATGTGCTGCTGAAAGGCGTAGTCGGCCCGGCCTTGCGGCGGCGTGCCGAGGAAGTTGCGGCCCCATTTGTCCTGCCCCCAGGCTTCGCGATCCCATTGCTTGATCGAATACGGCGGGTTGGCTAGGATCACGTCGAACTGACGTAGGCGGTCGCCCTCGATGTGCTGCGGGGCCGCCAGGGTGTCGCCCCGGATGATCTGGAAGTCCTCAACACCATGCAGGAAGAGGTTCATCCGGGCGATGCCGGAGGTGATCAGGTTGCGTTCCTGCCCGTAAAGCTTAAGCGTGCGGTATTCGCCACCGCTGCGCTTGACCTCGGCCAGCGCCGAAATGAGCATGCCGCCAGTGCCGCAGGTGGGGTCGTAGATCGACTCGCCGGCCTGGGGCGCGAGCAGTTGCGTCATCAGGTGCACGACGGTGCGGTTGGTGTAGAACTCGGCTGCCGTGTGGCCGGAATCGTCGGCGAACTTCTTGATCAGGAATTCGTAGGCATTGCCGAGCTCGTCCTCGGGGACGTTGACCACCGAAAGCGTTTGCGTCGAGAAATGCTCGATCAGGTTCTTGAGGGTTTCGTCGGGCAGGCGTTCGCGGTTGGTCCACGGTGCATCGCCGAAGATGCCGGCAAGCAGATCGGGGTTGGCGGATTCCAGTTGCCGGAGGGCCGACTGGATGGCCATGCCGACATTCTTCGGCACCTGGCGCACGTCGTTCCAGTGCGCGCCCTGGGGAATCTGGAAGCGGTGGTTCTCGGCGAACTCGGCATAGGAGAGGTCACCATCCGAATCGGTCAGCGCCGCTTGGTATTCCTCATCCCAGACATCCGAAATGCGCTTGAAAAACAGCAGTGGGAAGATGAACTGCTTGTAGTCGCCGGCATCGATCAGGCCGCGCAGCAGGACGGCGGCGCCCCAGAGATAGGATTCGAGTTCTTGTTGGGTGATGCGCGATTGTGTTGTCTGGGTCATTGCAGCCAGCCTCCCTCGACCATGACCTTGGCCAGTCGATCCTCTGCTTCGCGGCAACGGATTAGCGCATCCTTGAAGGCTGCAATGGCCTCCGGCAACGGCGGAATGTCCTCTTGCAGGGGCGGCAGCACGTAGCGGGAGATGTTGAGCGTCCAGTCCTCGGCCTTGATTTCGTCGATGCCGACAATGCGCACCGCGTCCTGCACATCTTCGTACTTTTCAAACCAGCTCTGGATTTCGAGCGCATGCTCGGGCTCCAGATAGTTCTGCGCCCGGCCACGCCGGAACAGGCGCGAGGCATCGGCGATCATCACTTTCTTGCGCCGCTGGGCCGGCTTCTTCTTGCGCAGAACGAGGATGCAGGCCGCGAGGCCTGTGCCGTAGAACAGGTTCGGGGCCAGGCCGATGACGGCCTCGACCAGATCCATCTCCAGCAGTTTCTGCCGGATGCTGCCTTCTGCGCCCTTGCGGAACAGCGCACCCTGCGGCAATACGACGGCCATGCGCCCGGCACCCTCGGCCATCGACTTGACCATGTGCTGCACCCACGCGAAGTCGCCACTGCTGGACGGCGGCCAGCAGCATGCCGCCGGTGCCGCAGGCCGGGTCGTAGATGGTTTCCCCCTCCTTGGGGTCGAGCATCTCGATCATCAGCCGCACCACGCTGCGCGGGGTATAGAACTCGCCGGCTTTCTTGTTGGTGGCGTCGGCGAATTTCTTGATCAGGTATTCGTACGCGTCGCCCAACACGTCCGAGGCGATGTCCTCGTTGCCGAAGGAGATGCGCGAGAAATGCTCGATCAAGTCCTTGAGCAGAGCATCGGATAGGCGGTCCTTGTTGGTCCACTGGGCATCGCCGAAGACCCCATACAGGGTGTCCGGGTTGGCCTTCTCGATCTCGCGCATGGCGCGTTGCAGGGCATTGCCGACGTTGGTCGCCACGGCACGAACGTCGTTCCAGTGGCAGTCATCCGGGATCTGGAAACGATGCGACTCGGGGAACAGTGCCAGTTCGGCATCGCCGGTTTCATCGACGATCTCGTCGTATTCCTCGTCCCAGACATCGCAAATCCGCTTGAAGAACAGCAGCGGGAAGATGTAGGTCTTGAAGTCAGCCGCATCCACCGGGCCGCGCAGAATGTTGGCGGACTCCCAGAGGTGGGATTCGAGCTGGCCAAGGGTGACGGTCGCGG
>ERZ761602.5982-NODE-5982-length-13981-cov-3.902341_pt1 | contig 13981 bp, 12 predicted proteins | sample MGYA00512165_ERZ761602 | MGnify/ENA primary metagenome ERZ761602 (study PRJEB28899, sample SAMN02445085) | bioreactor sludge metagenome | biome: EBPR sludge; isolation source: Thorneside wastewater treatment plant | place: Australia: Brisbane, Thorneside...
GATCTGGGCGGCTACACGACGCGGGCCCGGGTCAAGGGCGAGTGGCTGGTACCTCTGCCTGCCGCGTTCAGCCCGGCGCAGGCGATGGCGATCGGCACCGCCGGCTACACTGCCATGCTGGCGGTCCTGGCGCTGGAGCACAACGGCGTGACGCCGGCGAGCGGGCCGATCCTGGTGACCGGGGCGGCGGGCGGCGTCGGCTCGGTGGCGATCGCCATCCTGTCGAAGCTCGGCTACCGGGTCATCGCCTCGACCGGGCGGGTCGAGGAGGCGGACTACCTGACCGGACTCGGCGCGGCCGAGATCATCCCGCGCGCCGAATTGGCGGGCGAGCCGAGGCCGCTCGGCAAGGAACGCTGGGCCGGAGTGGTGGACAGCGTCGGATCGAAGACGCTGGCCAATGCCCTGTCGATGACCAAATACGGCGGCTGCGTCGCCGCCTGCGGGCTCGCGGCGGGGATGGACCTGCCCGGCTCGGTCGCGCCGTTCATCCTGCGCGGCGTGACGCTGGCCGGGATCGACAGCGTCATGGCCCCCAGGGCGCGGCGTCTGACCGCATGGGAGCGGCTGGCGCGCGACCTCGATACCGCTAAGTTGGACGCCATGACGACGACGGTGTCGCTGAGTGCGGCCGCGGGCCTGGGGCCGGACATCCTGCAAGGCAAAGTGCGCGGGCGGACCGTCGTGGACGTCGCGGCGTGAACGCCCTGGCGCCGTTCCGCCGCGGGGGCAACCATCCCCCCCGCGTCGAGGTGGAGCGCCGCCCGGACGGGTCGATCCTGCTGCGCAACCCCTATCCGCTGGTGACGCCGCCGGAAAACCTGATCGCGCCGTTCCGCCGCTGGGCGGCCGAAGCGCCGCAGCGCATCTGGCTGGCCGAACGCACCGGCCCGGGGCCGGGCTGGCGGACGGTCACCTATAGCGAGGCGCTGGAGCTGATCTCGCGCATCGCGGAAGGCTTGATGGCGCGGGGTCTGGGGCATGCCTCGGGCGGCCATGCGCCGCTGATGATCCTCAGCGGCAACAGCATCGACCATGCGCTGATGACCTATGGCGCGATCCTGGCGGGCTGTCCGGTCGCGCCGGTCAGCCGCAGCTATTCCACGCAGTCGAGCGACTTCGCCAAGCTGCGTTACGTCGCCGATCTGGTGAAGCCGCGGGCGATCTATGCGGACGACATGCCGCTCTACGAGAAGGCGCTGGCGGCGCTGGACCTGACCGGCGTGCAGCTTTTCCACTCCAGGCGCCCGCACAGCACTGGATCGACGGCCTTCGCGGAGCTTGTCGCGACGCCGTCCGGCGCGGCGGCCCGCGCGGCCTATGACCGCCTTTCGTTCGACGACGTGGCGAAATTCCTCTTCACCTCCGGTTCGACGGGGATGCCGAAGGCGGCGATCAACACCCATCGCATGATGTGCACGAACGCCGCGATGCTGCGTTCGATGCTGGCCGATCCGGCGAACGAGCCGCCGGCGGTGACGCTGTCCTGGCTGCCCTGGAACCATTCGTTCGGCGGCAATTCGGTGCTGAACGGCACGACGAGCTGGGGCGGGACGATCTATCTCGACGGCGGCGCGCCGACGCCGCAGGGCTTCGCCGAGACGCTGCGCAATCTGCGCGAGGTCTCGCCCACCACTTACTCCAACGTGCCGGCCGCCTGGGCGATGCTGACGCCCGAGCTGGAGCGCGATCCGGCGCTGGCCGCCACGTTCTTCCGCGACCTCAAGCAGCTCGCCTATGGCGGGGCGGCGCTGAGCCAGGATCTCGGCGACCGGATCCAGGCGGTCGCGGCGCGCACCGTCGGCCACCGCCTGCCGTTCTCTTCGGGCTACGGCGCGACCGAGACCGCGCCGACCATCTGCAACGTCCACTGGGCGAGCGAGCGCATGGGCCTGATCGGCCTTCCGCTGCCAGGCGTCGTGGTGAAGCTGGCGCCGGTTGGCGCCAAGCTGGATGTGCGGGTCAAGGGCGACTGCGTCACGCCCGGCTATTTCGGGCGGCCCGACCTCACCGCCAAGGCGTTCGACGAGGAAGGATTCTATCAGCTGGGCGACGCCGCGAAGTTCGTCGATCCTGACGATCCTTCGAAGGGCCTCGTTTTCGACGGCCGCGTGGTGGAGGACTTCAAGCTCGACACCGGTACTTTCGTCAGCGCCGGGCGGCTGCGCATCCAGGCGATCGAGGCGGCCGGCGGGCTGATCCAGGATGCGCTGGTCGCCGGGCTCGACCGGCCCTATGCCGCGATCCTCGCCTGGCCCAACCTGGCGGCCTGCCGCGCCTTCGCGGGCGAGGAGCTGAGCGTCGAGCAGATCGTCGCCGACCCGCGCATCCTCGCCCGCATCGGCGAGGGCCTGGCGCGCCACAATGCGGACCATCCCGGCTCCAGCACGCAGATCCGCCGCGCCCTGCTGATGACCGAGCCGCCCAGCCTCGACGCCGGCGAGACCACCGACAAGGGCTATGTCAACCAGTCGCTGTCGCTGGAGCGCCGCGCCGACCTCGTCGCGCGCCTCTACGCCGAACCGGCCGGCCCCGGAGTCGTGGCCGCCTGATGCCCGACGCCAAGATCATCCTCGACTGGTTCTGGCTGATCGCGACGGGCTTCGGGTTCGGCTTCGTCGCCGCCGCACCGATCGGCGCGGTCAACATCATCTGCATCCGCCGCACGCTGCATTTCGGTCCGATCAACGGCTTCCTGTCGGGACTCGGCGCAGCGCTGGGCGACGGCTTCTTCGCCGCCCTCGTCGCCTTCGGCTTCACCAGCCTGTCGAGCTTCATGACGAGCAACAAGTTCGCGCTCGAACTGACTGGCGGGGTCATCCTGATCGGCTATGCCGTCTATGCCCTGGTCACCAAGCCGCCGATCCGGCGGATCGAGGAGAAGGGCGAAATGCTGGAAGCGAAATCGACGGGCTTTCTCAGCGCCGCGTTCTCGACCTTCGGGCTGACGGTCATAAATCCGGCGACGCTGTTTTTCTTCGCCGCCGTCGCCGCCTCGATGGCCTCGATGGTGCCCGAAGGCGCCTCCAGCTATTTCGGGGCCGGGGTGTTCGTGCTCGCTGTGGTTGCTGGCTCGACCTTCTGGTGGATGGTTATCGTGGCCATCACGTTCTTCGCCCACAAACAGATCGGCGACCGGGCGATCGTCATCATCAACCGCGTCACGGGCGTGCTCATCGGCGTCTTCGGCATTGCGGTCCTGGTGAACCTGTTTTTCGGTCACTGGGTCAATTGAGGAGACGGCATCCATGGACAAGCCGGTCATGACGGGCGCAGAGGCGCTGGTCCAGACGCTCGAGGCGGCGGGGGTCGATCGCTGCTTCACCAATCCCGGCACGTCGGAGATGCACGCCGTCGCGGCGATCGGCCGGGCGGCGACGCTGCGGGCCTCGCTCTGCCTGTTCGAAGGCGTGGCGACCGGGGCGGCGGACGGCTATGCCCGGATCGCCCGCAAGCCGGCCTGCACGCTGCTGCATCTGGGCCCCGGCCTCGCGAACGGCCTGGCCAATCTGCACAATGCGCGGCGGGCGCGCTCGCCCATCGTCAACATCGTCGGCGATCACGCGGTCTCGCACCGCACGCTCGACGCACCGCTCGCCAGCGATCTCGCCGGGTTCGCGGCGCCCGTGTCGCAGTGGATCAGGTCGGCCGATACGGCGGACGAAGTGGGCGAGGCCGCCGCCGAGGCGGTCGCCGCCTCGCAGGCCGCACCCGGCGGCGTCGCCACGCTGATCCTGCCGGCCGACACGGCCTGGACCGAGACGACGAAGGGGCCGGCCGCGCCGGTCGCCCCGACGCCGTTTGCGCCGCCGGCGGAGGCCGCCGTCGCCGCCGCCCGCGCGGCGCTGGCGCACGGCGAGAGCTCGGCGCTGCTACTCAGCGACCCGGTCCTGTCGGGCGAGGGGCTGGAACTGGCCGGCGCGATCGCCGCGGCGACGGGGGCCCGGCTCTACTGCGATACCTTCGTCGGCGTCATGGCGCGCGGCGCCGGCCGGGCCTTCGTCCGCCGCCTGCCGTATTTTGCCGAAGCGGTGGAGGAAGAACTCAAGGGCGTCGCGCATCTGGTCCTGGTCTCGACCAAGGCGCCCGTCGCGTTCTTCGCCTATCCCGGCCGCCGCGGCTCGCTGACGCCGGTCGGCGCCGAAGTCGTCACGCTCGCCCGGCCGGGCGAGGATGCGGTCGCCGGCCTGCGCGCGCTGGCGGAGGCGCTGGGCGCGGTGGGGCGCGAACCGGTGCGGGCCAGCGCGATGACGCCCGGCCTGCCAACGGGGACTCTGGACTCCATGAAGGCCGGCGCGATCATCGGCCGCTTCCTGCCGGAGGGGGCGATCGTGTCGGACGAGGGCGCGACCTGCGGTGCAGGGGCGTTCGTGCACACGGCAGGCTCGCCGCCGCATGACTGGCTGCAACTGACCGGCGGCTCGATCGGACAGGGCCTGCCCGTCGGGGTCGGCGCCGCGACCGCCGCGCCGGGGCGCAAGGTCGTCTGCCTGGAGGGAGACGGCTCGGCGATGTACACGATCCAGGCGCTGTGGACCGCGGCGCGCGAGCATCTCGACATGGTGACGGTGATCTTCTCGAACCGCTCCTATGCGATCCTGAAGGTCGAGATGATGCGAACCGGCGCGCAGAACCCCGGCCCCAATACGCTAGCCATGTTCGACCTGTCGCGGCCCGATATCGGCTTCGTCGACCTGGCGCGCGGCCTTGGCGTCGACGCGGTGCGCTGCGAGACGGCGGAGGATTTCGCCGAGGCGTTCTCGGGCGCGATGCGGCGGCCCGGTCCCTTCCTGATCGAAGCCGTGATGCCCTGACGCTCGGCCTCAGCCCGAGGGCAAAGCGAGGCGCAGGAACTTCAGGAGATCGAGCCAGGATTGCCAGGCGGTGCTGGCGTCGAAGGCGATCGGCGCGCCCGTGCGATAGGGGGCGAAACGCGGATCGCCCGCCTCGTCGATGTCGAAGCCGTGTCCGACGCCGACATAGCGCGTGATGACGACCGGGCCGGGCCCGTCGGACAGGTCGGCCCAGTCGCGGCAGGCGGCCGGCGGGGCGACCGCGTCCTTCTCCGCCAGGAAGAGCTGAAGCGTCACTGCGCTCCGCCACGGCCTTGCCGCCGGGCAGGGCGGGTAGAAGGCGGCGGCCGAGACCAGGCCGGGAAGGCGCTGCTCCGCCATCACCACCTCGAGGACGCCGCGGCCGCCCCAGGCCCAGCCGGCGAGATGGAGCCGCTCGGGATCGACGTGCGCGGTCGCGCGGAGCTGGCCGAGCGCCCCGGCGATCGTCCGTGCCAGCGTCGCCGGCGCCGTCGTGGTCCGGCAGGACGGATCGCCCGATCCGGAGCCGGGCCAGGCGAGGATCGCCGCGGCAAAGCCTTCCGCCTCCAGACGTTCCGCCAGCCGCTCGTAAAAGGCGGCTCGGGCCGACAGCAGCGGCGCTTCGCAGCCCGGCACGATAAGGACCGCGGGATGGCGCGCGCCGTCGTCGGGCGCATAGATCCGCAGGACCGGCGGATCGGCGGCCTGCGGCGCAGCGATCCGGTACCCTTTCGCCGGGGCGGCGCAGGCCGCCAGCAGCAGCGCCGCTGCGAGCGCGGCAACACGGAGGGGCGTCATGCGGCGACGACGGTCTGGTCGATGGCACCGAAGATCGAGCCGGCCTTGTCGTCGAGCATTTCGATGTGGACGCGGTCGCCGATGCTCATGAAGGGGGTGATCGGCTTGCCCTGGCGGATCGTTTCCACGGCGCGCAGTTCGGCGATGCAGGAATAGCCGACGCCGCCCTCCGAAATGGGCCGACCCTCGTCGCCCTCCGGCCCTCGGTTGGAGACGGTGCCGGAGCCGACGATCGTGCCCGCGCCCAGCGCCCGCGTCCGGGCCGCGTGAGCGACGAGGCGCGGGAAGTTGAAGGTCATGTCGATTCCGGCATCGGCCCGTCCGAACGGCACGTCGTTGAGCATGACATGCAGCGCGCCGTGCAGGCGGCCGTCGCGCCAGGCCGAGCCCAGTTCGTGCGGGGTCACGGCGACGGGGGCGAAGGCGGTCGAGGGCTTGGACTGGAAGAAGCCGAACCCCTTGGCGAGTTCGCCGGGGATGAGATTGCGCAGCGAGACGTCGTTGAGGATGACGATCAGCTTGATCGCCGCCTCGGCTTCGGCCTCGCTGGCCCCCAGCGGCACGTCGCCGGTGATGACCGCGACCTCGGCCTCGCAGTCGAGGCCCCAGCTCTCGTCCCTGAGCGGGATCGGCTGGCGCGGGGCGAGCATCACGTCGGAACCGCCCTGATACATCAGCGGATCGGTCCAGAAGCTGGAGGGCATCTCGGCGTTGCGGGCGCGGCGAACCAGCGCGACATGGTTCACATAGGCCGAGCCATCCGCCCATTGATAGGCGCGCGGCAGGGGCGCAAGGCAGGCCGTCTCGTCGAAGGCGAAGGACGGCGCGACGCCGCTGGCGAGACCGCCATGGAGCGCGGCGAGGCGGGGCGCGGCGACGTCCCAGTCGTCCAGCGCGGCCTGCAGGGTCGGCGCGATGCCGTCGGCATAGGCGGCACGTTTCAGATCGCGCGAGACGACGGCGAGGCGGCCATCGCGCGTGCCGTTGCGAAGGGTGGCGAGTTTCATATGTCGATACCGTTCTTCGCGGTGAATTCGGAAACCGGCGCGTCGCCTGTGTTGATGACCTCGGCGGGCTCGAAGATGAGGACTTCGGCCTCAGCGTCCGACGCGGTGCGGTGTTCGACGCCGCGCGGCACCACGCAGAACTCGCCCGGCCCCATGTCGACAATGCGGTCGCGGAACTCGACGCGGAAGCGGCCCTTCCAGACCATGAACATCTCATCCGCGTCGGCGTGGGCATGCCAGGGGAAGACGCCTTCGGTCTTCACGAGCTTGACCTCCTGGCCGTTCAGCCTGGCCGCGACGCGCGGACGCCAGTGTTCGGCGATCCGGCCGAACTTTTCGCCGAGCGCGCCTGACTGGACCCCGCTCATGGCATCGGCTTCCAGCTGTCCGCATAGGCGGGGTTTTCCACCGCCGACGCGCCGTCGAGCACGTCGAGCGGGTCGCGGGTGTCGATCATCACCGCGTATTCGTCGGTGGCGGGCTTGGTCTGGGTCAGCATGTTCTTCAGCGCCTTGGGGTGGGGGCCGTGCGTGAAGCCGGAGGGGTGGAAGGTCATCATGCCGGCGTCGATGTTGTCGCGGCTGAAGAAGTCGCCCGCGTGATAGAAGAGGACCTCGTCGTAGTCGTCGTTGTTGTGGAAGAACGGCACCTTGAGCGCGCCCGGATCGGTCTCGAACGGACGCGGCGCGAAGGTGCAGACGACGAAGCGGGCGCTGAGAAAGGTCGTGTGCGCCGACGGCGGCACATGATAGCGGTGCGACATGATCGGGCGGATGCTCTCGACGTTGACCCGCACCGGGGCGAGGTCGCCGTGCCAGCCGACCGCGTCCAGCGGGTTCCACGGATAGGCGATGCGGCTGACCGCGCCGCGCTTCTTCACTTCGACCGCATAGGGGCGGTCCTCGCGCTGCTGGGCGCGGAAGACCTCGTCCATGGCGGGCGTGTCGAACAGCGCCGGATCGAATACCGCATGGCGGCCGAGCATGCCCTTGTCGGGGAGCGTGAAGTGGGCGTTGGTCGCCTCGATCGTCAGGAAGGCGGACGGGCCGTCCGGCTCGATCCGCCACATCGTGCCGCGCGGGATGACGAGATAGTCGCCGGCGCGCAGGGCGAGATGGCCGAAGTCGCAGAAGAACGCGCCGCCGCTGCGGTGGACGAAGAGAATCTGGTCGCCATCGCCGTTGCGGGCCAGCGCCGGCATCGGGGCAGAAAGCTTCCAGAAGCGCATCTCGCAGGCGGCGTTGCCGAGAATGCGCGGCGCGTCCCAGGGACTTGAGGGCGCCTCGTTCAGCGCCGCGAGATCGAAGGCGCGGGGGCGCAGCGGACCCTCGAAGCCGGTCCAGCCGGTCGGCGGCCGGGGATGGTAAAGAAACGCCGCAGGGCCGAAGAAGCCCTCCTTCGACATCTCGCGCTCATAGGTGCCCTCGGGCAGGTCGGCATGGGCCTGGCGCGACGCCGCGCCGTCGATCCCATGGACCGGAATCCAGTTCTTCTCGGACATGCGAGTCCTCCTCGGCCGACTGTAGCGGAAGACCATGACGCTGCGGAAGGCGCGGCGGCCGATGCCGCCCCGCCCACGGCATCTATTTCAGTCTGATCTCGGCCAGGCGCTCCTGGAGGTAGCCATCCGCGGTGATCGGCGCGGGATAGCGGTCCGGGCGCTCCGCCGCGATGCAGGAGGGCAGGGTGCGGATCAGGTAGTCGGGCCGGAAATGCAGGAAGAACGGGGTCGAGAAGCGGGGGAACCGGGCCCGCTCCGGCGACGGGTTGACGACGCGGTGCGTGGTCGAGGGCAGGACGTGGTTGGTCAGGCGCTGCAGCATGTCGCCGACATTGACGACCAGCGCCCCTGGCGGCGGCTTGACCGGCAGCCAGGAGCCGTCGCGGTCCTTGATTTCGAGGCCCGCTTCCTCCGCTCCCAGCAGCAGGGTGATGACGTTGATGTCCTCATGCGCGCCGGCGCGGACATGATCGGTCGCGCCCTCGACCGGAGGATAATGCAGCAGGCGCAGGATCGAATTGCCGTCGCGGACCGGATCGTCGAAGAAGTCCGCCGCGAGCTTAAGGTGGCGCGCGATGGCCCGCAGCAGCGTGAGACCCAGCGCGTCGAGGGCCTGGAACAGCCCGTAGATGTGCTCCTTGAAGCAGGCGATCTCGGTCGGCCAGACATTGGGCGGCATGAAACGCGACAGCCTGTGCCCGCCCGGCAGTTCGCGCCCGGTGTGCCAGAATTCCTTGAGGTCGTGCTTGTCGAAACCCTTGGCGGTCTCGATGCCGAACGGGGTGAGGCCGCGCTGACCGCCGCCGCCCACCTGGTGGTAGCGGCGCTTGACCGTTTCGGGCAGGGCGAAGAACGCCTTGATGTCGGCGAGCGCTGCGTCGATGAGCGGTTGCGGGATGCCGTGATCCTTGACGCTGGCGAAGCCATAGCGCTGGAACTGTCCTCCGAGCGCGGCTGCGAAGGCGTCCGGATCGCTCGTATCGAGCGCAACCGAGAGCGGGTCGTCGAGCGGTCCGGGCATCTGTTCCTCCTTGGCGGCGGCTTTGGCCAACCTAGGCGGTCAACGCGCCATCGCCAACCGCGATGCGGCGCGTCCGGGCGGTCGGGAGATCGTTCAACTGCCCGTCGAACTCGACTTGTTCCGCCTCAGCCGCCTGGTGCACATTGGGCGCATCGAACATGGGAGAGAGCGGTGATGCGCCGGCTGCTGGTCCTGGCTGTCGCTTGCGGTCTTTCGGCTGCGTCCGCCGCAGAGCTGCCCATGAAGGGCGGCGAGGTGCGGCTCTATCCGGCGAGCGGACCGCTTGGCATGCCGCTCGTGCCCCCGATCGACGATCCGGCCTTCCAGGAGGAGATCCTCGCCGCGCATAACCGCGAGCGGACGCTGCTGGGTATCGCGCCCCTGGTCTGGTCGGACGATCTGGCCGAGGACGCCGAGGACTGGGCCGAGAAACTCGCCCGGGCGAACCGGATGGAGCATGCCAGTCAGCGCAGGCATGGCGAGAACCTGTTCTTCAACGGGGCCGGCCGGCGCACGCCGGCGCAGATGGTGCAGGGCTGGACCGACGAAAAGCTCTACTACATTCCCGGCGGCGCCCACCCCAATGTGAGTACGACCGGCGACTGGCGCCATGTCGGGCACTACACGGCGGTGGTCTGGGCGACGACCCGCGCCGTCGGCTGCGCGGTCAAGCGCAGCGCGAGCAGCGACTTCCTGGTCTGCCGCTACGATCCGCCGGGCAATGTGCGCGGCTATGCCGCCTATGACGTCGAGGCAGCGGAACGCGTGGTCGCGGCGGCCGCAGGGACCCCGGGCGCGAGGGTCGCCGCCGCCGCCGCGAGGCCCGGCGAACCGGCAGCAGCGCCTGCGACGGCGCTTGGGACAGATCCCATACCCGTGCCCATTCCGGCGCCGGCTGCGGTACGGGCACCGGTCGAGCTTGCCGCCGCGCCGCCGCCGTCCGCCGGGACAGTGCTGGTCGCGATCGTCGTACCGGTCGTGACGGCCGCCGATCCCTGGCCGGTGCCGGCCGCCAAGCCGAGCGTCATCGCCCGCTGAGCGGCAAGAGGAACCGGGTGACCTGACCGCTCCGATAGGCATGCCTTCCGGGCACCGCATGCGATAGGTTCAAGATACCGCAATCGGACCGGACCATGCCGGAAACGCGTCACCATGCCATGTCTGCGACGGAGAGCCTTGCGGCTCTCGGCGCGACGGCGGCTGGACTGAGCCAGGGGGAGGCCGAAGCGCGGCTGCTGCGCCACGGCCCCAATCGCCTGCCGGAGCAGCGGCGACGGAGCGCACTGATGCGTTTCCTGGCGCAGTTCCATAACGTTCTCATCTACGTGCTGCTGGGCGCGGCCGTCATCACGGCCGGCTTGGGACATGTCGTCGATACGGCCGTCATCGTTGCGGTGGTCGTCGCGAACGCGCTCATCGGGTTCGTGCAGGAGGGCCGCGCCGAGCAGGCGATGGAAGCGATCCGCCAGATGCTGGCGCCGCGCACGACCGTGCTGCGCGACGGCAAGCGACGCAGCGTGGACGGCGCGGCTATCGTCCCAGGCGACATCGTGCTGCTGGAGGCGGGCGAGAAAGTGTCCGCGGACCTTCGTCTGATCGAAGCGAGCGGTCTGAGGATCGAGGAGGCGATCCTCACCGGCGAATCCGTGCCTGCGGACAAGACTACCGACAGCGTCCAAGGCGAGGCCGTGCTTGGCGACCGGTCCTGCATGGCGTTCAGCGGCACGCTGGTCGCTGCCGGGGCGGGCAAGGGCGTGGTCGTCGCGACAGGCGCGGCGACCCAGATCGGCCGGATCAGCGGCTTGCTCTCGGGCATCGAGGCGCTGACCACGCCGCTGATCCGGCAGATGGACGGCTTCGCGCGCTGGCTGACGGTTTTGATCCTGCTGCTTTCGGGAGTCCTGCTGGTCTATGGCTACGCCGTCGGCCATCTGCCGTTCGCCGAACTCTTCATGACGATCGTCGGCCTCGCGGTCGCAGCAATCCCGGAGGGGCTGCCGGCGGTTCTGACGATCACGCTGGCGGTCGGTGTCCAGGCGATGGCCCGGCGCAATGCGATCGTCCGCCGCCTGCCTGCCATCGAGACGCTGGGCTCGGTCTCCGTCATCTGCAGCGACAAGACCGGCACGCTGACGCGCAACGAGATGATGGCAGCCTCCATGATCACGGCGGATCATGTCTATGCGGCGGAGGGGACGGGCTATGCGCCCGAAGGGGCGATCCGCCGCACCGGCGGCGATGGCGATGATCTCGACCGGCAGGATCTGCACGACATCGCCCGCGTCGCCGCCCTGTGCAGCGACGCGGTTCTGCACGGCCAGGTTGCGGACTGGCGGGTCGAGGGCGATCCGATGGAGGGCGCGCTGGTCGCCTTGGCCGGGAAGATCACCGGCGCGGGGCCCGCTCCATATTCCGACTGGACGCGGATCGGCAGCATCCCGTTCGATGCCCGGCACCGCTATATGGCGGTTCTCGACCGCAGTCCCGCGGGCGAGAGCTGGATCCACGTGAAGGGCGCGCCGGAGCAGGTCCTGTCGATGTGCGCGAGCCAGCGGACGGGCGATAGCAGCGCCGGCTCGCTGGACGCCGGCTACTGGCACCGGCAGATCGATGCGGTGACGGCGAGCGGTCAACGCGTACTGGCGCTGGCCGCCAAGCGCGTGGCCGATGGGACCACGGCGCTGACGGCGTCAGACTTCGACGGCGCCCTCATGCTGGTAGGTCTGGTCGGGCTGATCGATCCGCCGCGTGCGGAGGCGAAGGCCGCCGTCGTCGAGTGCCGCTCGGCGGGCATCCGCGTCAAGATGATTACCGGCGATCATGCTGGCACCGCGCGCGCGATCGCCCGCGAGATCGGCCTGACGAATCCCGAGCGCGTCCTGACCGGGACCGACCTGGACGCGATGGACGATGCAGGCCTTGCGGCCGGAGTCGTGGACACCGACATCTTCGCGCGCACCAGTCCCGAGCACAAACTGCGCCTCGTCACGGCGCTGCAGTCGCACGGGCTGACCGTCGCCATGACGGGCGACGGGGTCAACGACGCGCCGGCCCTGAAGCGCGCCGACGCCGGCATCGCCATGGGTCGGAAAGGCAGCGAGGCGGCCAAGGAAGCCTCGGACCTCGTGCTGGCCGACGACAATTTCGCCACGATCGTCGCCGCCGTGCGGGAAGGACGGACGGTCTACGACAACATCAAGAAGGTCGTCAGCTGGACCCTTCCCACGAACGCGGGCGAGACGATGACCATTGCGACCGCGCTCTTCTTCGGCCTGGCATTGCCGGTCACTGCGGTTCAGATTCTGTGGATCAACCTCGTCACCGCGATCACGCTCGGCCTTGCGCTCGCCTTCGAGCCGACCGAGGCAGGAACGATGCGGCGCCCGCCGCGGCCGCGCTCACAGCCGCTTCTGACCGGGGCGCTGACCTGGCACATCGTCCTGGTCTCGGCGCTGTTTCTCGCCGCGGTCTTCGGCATCTACGCCTATGCGATCGACGCCGGGCACCCGCCCGAACTGGCCCGCACCATGGCTCTCAACATGCTGGTCGTGCTGGAGATCTTCCACCTGTTCTTCATCCGCAACATCCACGGCACCTCGCTGACCTGGGCAGCAGCGCGCGGCACGCCCGTGGTCTGGGTGTCGGTCGTGGCCATCACGGCGGCGCAGTTCGCGATCACCTATGCGCCGCCGTTGCAGGCGGCGTTCGGAACGCGGGACGTGCCGCTGTTCGACGGGCTGCTGATCGTCGCTGTCGGGGCGATCTTCTTCGCGATCATCGAAACCGAGAAGCAGATCCGCCTGGCCCTTCGCAGAACCGACGCGTCTGCTGCAGTATCGGCCGCGCACCGCGAAACGGAATAGAGGAGCACAAGAATGGCTGCCGCCACCTCCACACAAGACCTGCGGATCATCATCACCGGCGGTGCCCGCGGCATTGGCGGCGCTACCGCCCGCCTGCTCTGCGCCGGGGGCGCGAAGGTGATGATCGCCGACGTGCTCGACGCGGACGGCGAGGCCCTGGCGGCGGAACTCGGCCCCAACGCGCTCTACCGCCATCTCGACGTTACATCGGACGAAGACTGGCGGACTGCCGTCGCGGCGGCCGAAGCGGCCTTCGGCGGCCTCAACGCGCTGTTCAACAATGCCGGCATCGTTGCCTTTTCCAGCGTTGCCGCCTGCACGCCCGACGCCTTCCGGCGGGTCATCGACGTGAACCTCACCGGGGTTTTCCTCGGCATCCATGCTGCGGCACCGGCCCTTGCACGCGCGGGCGGCGGCGTGATCGTCAACACCTCGTCCACGGCGGGCCTTCAGGGCTATGCCAATCTGGCGGCCTATGTGGCGAGCAAGTGGGGGGTGCGAGGCCTGACCAAAGCAGCGGCGCTCGACCTCGCACCGCAGCGCATTCGCGTGGTCTCGATCCATCCCGGCCCGATCGCCACGCCGATGACCGCCGGGCTGAGCGGCGATCTCGCCCGCGCCCAGCCGATCCCGCGCTTTGGCGAGGCGGACGAGGTCGCCCGCATGGCGCGGTTCCTGCTGGTCGAGGCGAGCTATTCCACGGGCAGCGAGTTCGTGGTCGATGGCGGGGCGGTGACAGGCCAGGTGCTGCCGCTGCCGGAGGGCGATGCGCCGGGCTGACGCGCACCTTTCTCCGGAAGGCGAGGGGAATCAGCCCTGCGAAGCGGCGGCGCGGCGGAAGGGGTAGAGGATCTGCCCGCCCAGCGTCGCCGGCATCGGATCCGCGATGCCGATATCGGCGGGCGGCCGGCGCCGGGGATTGAGAAAGGTCCCGAACAGAAGATCGAAGACGACGAGGTTCTCGCCGTAGTTGGTGT
>ERZ761602.5983-NODE-5983-length-13980-cov-7.004811_pt1 | contig 13980 bp, 12 predicted proteins | sample MGYA00512165_ERZ761602 | MGnify/ENA primary metagenome ERZ761602 (study PRJEB28899, sample SAMN02445085) | bioreactor sludge metagenome | biome: EBPR sludge; isolation source: Thorneside wastewater treatment plant | place: Australia: Brisbane, Thorneside...
TTCGACGGCGACGGCAACAAGCTCAAGCTCATCGATGGCGGCATGACCTCGGATCAACCGGCGCCCATCGGCCAGTTGGGCCAGCGCGCGGCATGGTCGTCGCGCATCAATCGCCTGTCGGACCGCGACTCGCACTACTTCGACTTCCTGATTGATGTGCCCGCGCTCGCCGGCGATTACGGCGACGACGATAGCTGCCGCACCTCCGGTCAAAGCGGAGTGGCGTTGTGGCTGGCCCTGGCCCTTGCCGTCTCGGGTCTGGCGCTTCGGCGCCTGCGCCGCGTTTGAAGAACTGTGTCCACAAGCAGGCAAGGCGGCCATGGCCGCCTTGCTTGTCTTTTCGGGCCGCGGCGTCACGGGTTGATGAACCACTCCGTGCCCATATTGTCGTCCGTGATTTCTCGCAGACCTTCAGTGCGCGCCAGCAGGCTCTCGCGCGATTCCATGCTGAAGCCGGGTCCCGGCGGCGGGCGGCTTGTTTGCGCTACCCCAGGCCGCCGACGACTTCGTGCGCGCCCTGAGCAGCTTCAAGAACCGCGCCAGCGCGGCCAAGGCCGCTACAAACGCCGCTGCGGATACTGCCTCGAATCGGGGTTTGAGCAGCGGTAGTAGTACGCTCGGCACCCCCACTTCTGTCCCGACTGGAGGAGCCGCCGCAGCTTCAGCCTCCAAGGGAACAAGCGGTGCCACGAGTGCGGTGCCGACCTCACAAGGCATCGCCCAGAGCGCCCGAAACACAGTTCAGCATCTTCGCGAGAAGTACAAAGGCCTGCTGCAGCACCTAAGCGAGAGCGATCTGAAAGGGGCCGCACGCGAAGTAAAAGGTTGTTTGAAGGGAAACCATAGACAGGAAGTAACTGAGGCACTTACGGGGGTCGAAGGGCAAATAGTACGCCTTGAGCGCCTGCTAACTCAGGAGTACTGGACGAGGGACCCCATACGCTTGGCAAACATCCACGATGAACTACAGTTCCTGTACTCCGTAAGGAGTCGAGCGATGTCGGCTCTTAGGGGACGGCACAAAGTTCACGGATAACACTTGAGAATACTATGGACTTGGAACACATGCTGGAGTCGGTCAAGGAGACTCGGTCCTTGCCCGACTCGATAGCGAGACACATTGTAGAGCGTCTGACGCTTGGTGATACGGGCAACGATACGTATACCTACCTTCATCTGTTGGGACTGGTCAATCGCTCGGGTGGTTCTCGCCACATGCAGGATGTCAAGCTCATTGAGAAATTTCTCAGATACACGGCTCCGCGCGAACCCTGCGATTATCCCGACCAGACCCCCTTCCAGCAATCGATGGTGCGTAAGCTGGCTGTCAAGATACTGGGATCGTGGCTGGTCATTGAAGATTACTTCGAGGAGGTTCTGTTCCTCGCGCAGGACCGTGCTGATCCGCAGGTGGCGATTGTAGCCATCGGAGCGCTCGCTGAGTATGGGCTTCGCTATGCCAACTTCGCTCCAAGAGTGGCCCAGGTACTGCTAGATCTCATACAGCGGGGGCTGGAAGACGAAGACATGCGTGTGGAGGCATACTCTGCATACATGGCAGCATTGAATCTGCTTGGTGTACCGGAGAGTGAGCGACCATTCGGTGAACTGAAGATCACGCGAGACAGCATTTCCTGGAGCTACATGACCCAGCTTGCGAGCTTGGCGGCAAAGGCGCAGTGATCGTGCTGGTGTCGACACGGATTTCGACGGCGACGGCAACAAGCTCAAACTCGTCGATGGCGGCATGACCTCGGATCAACCGGCGCCCATCGGCCAGTTGGGCCAGCGCGCGGCATGGTCGTCGCGCATCAATCGCCTGTCGGACCGCGACTCGCACTACTTCGACTTCCTGATTGATGTGCCCGCGCTCGCCGGCGATTACGGCGACGACGATAGCTGCCGCACCTCCGGTCAAAGCGGAGTGGCGTTGTGGCTGGCCCTGGCCCTTGCCGTCTCGGGTCTGGCGCTTCGGCGCCTGCGCCGCGTTTGAAGAACTGTGTCCACAAGCAGGCAAGGCGGCCATGGCCGCCTTGCTTGTCTTTTCGGGCCGCGGCGTCACGGGTTGATGAACCACTCCGTGCCCATATTGTCGTCCGTGATTTCTCGCAGACCTTCAGTGCGCGCCAGCAGGCTCTCGCGCGATTCCATGCTGAAGCCGGGTCCCGGCGGCGGGCCTTGGCGCAGGGTTTCCACGATTGACAGAATTTCATTGAGGCGCGCCCGGTGGCGCTCGCGCGAAAGCTCGAACACACGGCGCCCCTCGATGCGGTAGCCGGCAAGCACTTCACGCCAGCGCGCGGCATCAATGCTGAGGGGCTCGTCACTGACCGCCATGAAATTGATGAAGCGCGCGGCGTGGGCGAAAGACAGCGCGGCCGTGCGCTGCGCCTCGCCGGACCAGGTGGTGTTGAAGAAGAACACTCCGCCTGGCTTGAGGTGGCCCTTGACCAGCATGTGGTACTCGCGCGACAGCAGGTTGGTGGTGTGGGCGCGCCAGTTGAAGCTGGTGTTCTGGAGGATGAAATCAAAGCGGCGATCTTCGTTGCGCCTCAGCCAGCGGCGGCCGTCGTCAATGATGATTTCCACCTTGGGGTTCTTCAGCAGGCCCGCTTCCTCGGGAAAGCGCGGAATGACTTCGAGGTAACTTGGACTGATCTCCACGATGGTGACTTTCTCGACCTGGGGATGATTGGCCACCACCTGCGCCCAGGATCCCGAAGACAGGCCGATGATCAGCACCTCGCGCGGGGCGGCGTGAAACAGGCTCAGCGCGTAGGCCCGCACAATCATGTTGCTGTCGTTGACCAGGTCGACGGAGAAACGGCCGTCGTAGATGCCGCCTCCGTGAATCTCGCCGTCGTGGGTGACGCTGACCACGCCGGACTTGCTCTCGACCAGGTGGGCAAAGCGCTGCCCCTCGTAGCGCGACTTGTAGTACAGGCGCTCGTAGATGCCCTCAAACAGGGGCCCCGTCAGCGCGGCCAGGGCCACCCCCGCCCCCAGCGCCAGTGCCAGGCGCCTTGCCAGGCGCGGCATCGGCAGCTTCGCGGGCAAAAGCAGTGCCGCGCTGAGCAGCAGCCCCAGCAGGGCGAGGAACAGGCTGATGGCGCCCATGGACCAGTGGTCCATGAGCACAAAGCCGGTCACGAGGCTTCCGGCGCCGCTGCCGACGATGTTGGCCAGGTAAAGGTAGCTGAGCCCTTCGCCGGCCCGGGCGTCGGGGGCGATGGCGTAGTGGCAGATGAGGGGGAAGGTCGCGCCCAGCAGGCCCGCCGCGAGTATGACCAGGGGATAGCTGAAGCCCCAGTGGGCAAGGCCGGCCAGTTGCCCCGCCGCCGGCACGAGCAGGAAGCTGGCCACGTTGGCCGCGAGCGTGAAGGCCGAAAGCGCCAGCAGTTGCTGGGGCCCCTGCGTGCGGCAGAACCGGCGGCTGGCCGCCGAACCCAGGGCAATACCCAGCAGGTAGCATCCCAGCAGCAGCGCAAACGCATGAGCCGACCCGCCCGTGGAGAACGAGTAGAGTCGATACCACAGAATCTCGTAGGACAGCGCGATATAGCCGCACAGGGCGCTCAGCAAAAGGGCAAAGAGAAAGCCGCGCCGGCGGAAACTGCCTTCCAGGGCAGTCGCGGGCGGGGGCAGGCTTGGTGTGCCGCGCTGGGCCAGCCAGGCGCCGGCTCCCACGAGCAAGTTGAGGGAGGCGGCCAGGGTCACGGCGCCCTGCTGGCCAAGCGCGCGCATGACCACGAAAGCGACGAGAAAGCAGGCAAAGGCCGAGCCCAGGGTGTTGACGAAATAGAGCCAGCCGACGCTTTGCCCCACGTTGCCGGAGTGTCGGACCAGATGGGCCGTGAGAAGGGGCAAGGTGGCGCCCATGAGCACTGTGGGCAGCAGCACGAGCGCAAAGGTCACCAGGCCCGTGGCCAGCGTGCCCAGGCCCAGGGTGAATTCGCCCACGGCGTGAAACAGGGCCAGGGACACCAGGCCAAAGGCCCCGATGCAGAACTCGATGCCCGCAAACAGGCTCAGCAGGGGCAGCTTCAGGCGCGTGAGCCGACCGCCCACGAAGCTGCCGATGCCAAGCCCGAGCATGAAGGCCGTGACCACGACGGTCACGCTTTCGATGTTGATGCCGTAAATCGTGAACAGCGAGCGCTGCCAGACAAGCTGGTAAATCAGGGCGGGTATGCCGGAGGTGAAGAAGATGGCGCTGATGACGCGAAGACTGCCTGATTGACTGGTCACGCCTGCCGCCCTCCTCGGAGCGAGCTGCACAAGCCCTGCAGCGTGGCGCCTACTTTGGCTTGCCGGCGTTGCGCTTTTCCACGTCGGTGTCGATTTTCCTGATGGCCTTGCGCGCTTCCTTGACCACCTTGGGGTCAGGGTCCTGCAGCATCTCCTCCAGCGCGGGCTTGCTGCCCTCCACGCGCAGGGCGCCCAGCTTGCGGATGGCGTGAACGCGTTCTTCGCGCGTGCCTTCGCGGGCGCGCTCGACCCATTTCGGCGCCATGCGCTCTGCCGGCCCGTAGTCTCCAAAGTTGCGCAGGGCCACGGCGGCTTCAGCCGCGACGTCATCGTTTTCATGGCGCGTCATGCGGTTGAGCGCGTTGACGGCGGCTTCGTCGCGCAGCTCACCCAGTCCCTCGATGGCGCGCTGCAGCACCCGGGGGTTGTCGTCGTTGAGCATGCCCAGCAGAGAGTTGGTGGCGTACTGGGGCGGGTACTCGGAAATCCAGGTGGCGGCGGCTTCGCGCACCAGCGGCGAGCCATCTCTTGAGGCAATCTCCAGCAGCGGCAGGTCTTTGGGGTCAAAGTAGTTGCCGATTCCCTCCACGGCCAGCGCGCGGACCCGTTCATCGGCGTGGCCCAGCATCTGGACCAGAAAGGCCCTGACCTCGGCGTCGCCGCCCTTGGCCGCGCGCAGCAAAAACTCCAGCGCCTTGCGTGCCGCCTGGGCGTCTTCGCCCTGGAAGGCCTTCTTGGCCTGGTCCAATGAACTGATGACGACCTCCGGCGGGGGTTCCGCCTTCGGCTGGGAGTCCACGGGGTCTGCCGTATCTTCGCCCGATGCTTCGCCCAGGGCCTCGGCCAGTTTGCGGTTTTCTTCCTTCAGGCGCTGTTCTTCCCGGCGCAGTTCCTCGTTGCGCGCCGCCTGGTCCTCGCCGCTGTTCGCGGCTGCCTGACGATTGGTGTTCGGCCGCGCCGGGGGCATACCCCAGACAAGGTAGGCGCTGCCTGCCGCGAGGCAGAGCACAACAAGTGTGATCATCAGGATCACGGGTTTCATGAGTTCTTCCGTACTGCGGCAGGCCCCTGCCGCGCCGGGCCATTGTCGGTTTCGCGGCGGGCGGCGCAAGTCGGGGCTTGTGCTGCCTGCTATACTGCGCAGATGAGCCCGCTGGATGACTATTCGCGCCGCCCGCTGGAGGCCCGGCTCTCGCGGGACTCGCAGTTGCGCCGCGTGCCGGCGGCGGCCTCGCTCAGCGTGCTGTTCGGCGGCTTTCTGACGCAGTTCGGAGGCTTCTTCTTCGCCTTTGGCATGATCTTCTGCTGGGTCTTCATTGGCCTGGCCGATTTATCCAGCCTCTACGTCTTCAGTGGCGAGGTGGTCCAGGCCGAGGGCGTGGTCACGGCCTGCGAAGCCTCCAACGCGCGGGAGAACAATCAGCAGGTCTACTCCGTGCGCTACGAGTTCATGGATGAGCGCCGCACGCGCCAGACCGGGGAATCCTTTTTCACCGGCCGCCAGTTCAATGTGGGGGAGCGCCTGGCCATCGAGTATCCCCGCGGCAAGCCGGCAGTCAGCCGCGTCAAGGGCGGCCGCACCGCGCCTTTTGACGCCTGGGTGCTGTTCGTGGTGATTTTCCCGCTCGTCGGCGCCGTCATGGCCTTCTTTGGCGTCAAGCGCGGCTGGCACGACCTGCGCATGCTGCAAGTGGGCAAGCTGGCGCGCGGCAGGCTGGTCGGCAAGGAAGCCACGAACACGAAGATCAACAAGCAGACCGTGTACAAGCTTACCTTCGAGTTCACGACGGAGTCCGGCGAGGTCGCGCGCGTGAGCGACAGCACCCACGAAACCTGGCGCCTGGAGGACGAGCACGAAGAGCAACTGCTGTATGACCCCGCCAGTCCCTCCAGCGGCGCGCTGGTGGATGCCCTGCCCGGCGGCGTGAAGTTCAGCGAGCAGGGCGAGGTTATCGAGTGTTCCGTGACTCACGCCGCCACGCGCCTCGTCATTCCGCTGACGGCCGTGGTCGGCCACGGCCTCGTCGCGCTCTTCATGTTCACCTGACTGTTCATTCGCGGGCGTCCGGGTACACTCACGCCCCCATGGCTCACTTCACGCGACGCACCCTGCGCGGACAACCCCAGCGCACCAAGATTGTCTGCACGCTCGGCCCGGCAAGCTGCACGCCGGAGGTGGTCGGCGCCATGATTGACGCCGGCATGAGCGTGGCCCGCCTCAATTTTTCCCACGGCAGTTTTGAAACCCAGCGCGCCAGCTTTGAGCTGGTGCGGCGCATCGCGGCTGAGAAGAAACGCAGCATCGCCGTCATGGCCGACCTCTCGGGCCCCAAGATCCGCTGCCGCGACATCGAGGGCGGGCAGATGGTCCTGGGCGCGGGCGAACGCATCGAGATCGCGCGCGGCGAGCACGCCGGCTCGCGCCGCGAATTGACCACGACCTATGACAGGCTCGTCGATGACGTTGAGGTGGGCGATCCCATTTACCTCGATGACGGCAGCATCCGCCTGCTGGTGATCGAGAAGCACAAAGACCGGCTGGCCGCGCGCGTTGAAGTAGGCGGGTTGCTCAAGAGCCGCAAGGGCATCAATCTGCCGGGCTCGCGCGTCAGTGCGCCCTCCCTGACCGAGAAGGACGCCATAGACCTCGAGTTCGCCGCGGCGCTGGGCGTGGATTTCTTCGCCCTTTCATTTGTGCGCAGCGCCGCCGACATCCAAGACCTCAAGCAGCGGCTGGCCGGTCTGTCATGCCCGGCACGCGTGATTGCGAAGATTGAGAAACCCGCCGCGCTGGACGAACTGGAGGCCATTATCGAGGCGGCCGACGGCGTCATGGTGGCCCGCGGCGACCTTGGCATCGAACTGCCTGTCGAGAAGGTGCCGCTGATTCAAAAGCGCATCATCCGCGCCGCGCGCCACGCGCTCAAGCCCGTCATCGTGGCCACGCAGATGCTGGAAAGCATGATCGAGCACCCCACCCCCACGCGCGCCGAAGTCAGTGATATCGCCAACGCCATCGAGGACGGCGGCGATGCCGTGATGCTGTCCGCCGAGACTGCCAGCGGCAAGTATCCCGTGCAGGCCGTGAAGACCATGGCAAGCGTGGCGCGTGACGTTGAAACCGAATACGCCGAGAAAGTGCTCGCCAGCGGCTTCATCGAGGAAACCCTGGGCGACCCCCTGCGCAAGGCCATGGTCATGGGTGCTGCCATGATCGCCGAAGCCCTCAAGGCCAAGTTCATTGTGGTGCGCAGCGAATCAGGCGAGACGGCGCGCTACCTCAGCAAGATCCGCGGGCGCTGCCCCATCATTGCCGTCCATCCGGATGACGCCGTGCTGCGCCGCCACGCGTTGTTCTGGGGAGTGCTGGCCGTGCAGACGGACGCTTCAGGGTCGGTGCAGTTCGGCGCTGACGCCGAGCTGAAGTATCTGGCGGGGGCCATTTTAGAGCAGGGGCTGGTGCTGCCGCAGGACGCCGTCATTGTGGTTTCACGCTATCCCTGGGGCGAACAGCAGCCCCCCAACAGCATTCGCGCCATCGTCGTGGGCGAGGCCGCCGGCCTGCAGGGTTAACCGCGGCCCGTGCCGTGCTATGCTGCGCCCATGCAGCGCTTCGAAGAACAGGCCAGGTCGATGCTCAAGCAGGCGCGGCTGCGCGTGACCGGCGGCCGCATTTCGCTGCTGGCCGTCATGCTGCGCGAGAGCCACCCGCTGTCGATGGATGACGCCAGCGACCTGTGCGGCTGGAAGGGCGGCGACCGCGCCACGGTCTTCCGCAATCTGCACGCCCTGAGTGAGGCCGGCCTGATCCGCATGGTGCGCGGCGCGGGCAAACGCGACGTCTATGAACTGGTCAAGCAGCCGGCCCATCGCCACGCCCACGCCGTATGCACTGCCTGCGGGGCTGTGGCCTGCGTCGAGAACGAGAGTTCTTTGTCCAGCGCCCAGGCGCCGCGCGGCTGGCGCGTGACCTCGCAGGAGGTCACGGTCTGGGGCATCTGCCCCGCCTGCGAGCGCAAGTGAGCCGACCGCGCCCCCGGGCCCTGCACGAACCACGGCCCCCACGGGACACCAGGCACCGGCCAGAATGCCGTCGCTTTGAGTGCCGAAGGCATGAAACGCAAAGCGGGGGCCGTTGAGGTGAGGGGCCGGGCGTTAGCAGGATACACGATGACGATCAGGGAACCCGTGGAGCTGGGAGCACACATGGCGGCTGCCGTCCTTGCTCGCCAGCAGGGGGCGCGCAACATCACGCGCGCCCGTTGCTCAGGGATGCCGCCAGGTCGCGCGCGGCTGCCGCGCTGACCGGGTTGCCCAGCGAGTCAAAGATCTGGCCCGCTCTTGTCAGCATTTCCACAGCTTCGCGGGTGCGGCCCAGGGCCTGGAGCGCAGGCGCCATGTGCCAGAGCGCATCTGCCTCGGTGTCGCGGTGGCGGGCCTCCGAGGCGAGTTGAAGGGCCTGCTCAAAGTGGGACAGGGCCAGGGGTCCGTTGCCGCGCTGGAAGCTCAGGCGGCCCTGGTAAACATGGGCCATGGCGAGGTGAGGAATGTTGCGTGTTTCACGCAAGATAGGTAGGGCCTGTTCAAGGAAGGCTTCAGCCTGCGCGAGGCGCCCGGCCCCGAGCTCCGTTTCGGCCAGGTCGGCCAGGGCCACGCCCTCGGAGCGGCGGTTCAGGGCCTGCCGATGCAGCGAAAGGGCCTCCAGCAGTATCTCCCTTCGCACTTCCGCCCCGTGAAGGTAAGCCTTGTTGTTGAGCAGGATGCCCAGCGCCCGTTTGTCCTCGCGTTTGCGGTGAATGGTCTCGGCTTGCGCCATACACTCCAGGGCTTCCTGGGTGCGGCCCCTCAACTTGGCGGTCAGGGCCAGGCCCGAAAGGCAGAGCGCCATCTCGCGCTCTCTCCTTCCCGCCACGAAGATCTCCAAGGCCTGACGGTAAAGCGGCTCGGCACGATCCAGCTCGCCCGCCTCACAGAAAAGATTGGCGAGGCTGCCCAAGGCACTCGCTTCGCGTTCGCGGTCTCCCGCGGCGCGAAAGTCCGCCAGGGCCTGTTGCGCGGCTTCCGCCGCCTGGGCCGTCCTTCCAATCTGCTTGCAGATGTTGTGCAGGATGATGTTCAGCGTGCCCCGGACGACGGGCTCGAACTGGCCCTCGCCCATGGCCCGAGAAATGGCATCCAGAGCGCCTTCCATGTCGCCGAGCTTGCGGCGGACTTCGCCCAGAACCTTCCATGCCCGCGCGCGAACGGGGGCCTCGCATGACAGGGCGACGGCCAGCTCAAGCTGGGCCCGGGCTCCCGGCAGGTCAAAGCGTTCATCAAGATACTCGCCGTAGCGCGCGCGGTAGCGCGCCTCGCGCTGCCGAAAGACGGCGCCTTGCGCCTCATCGGCATGCTGCGCTGCCCCTCGCGCGTGCTCGGCCAGCTCGCCGCTCCAAGCACCGCTGGCCAAATCATCAACGCGGGCAGCGGACTCCATAATCTCAAGCGCCATGGCGTGCAGGCGTGCGCGATCGCCGGGAAGCTGGAGCTGATAGGCGGCGTCGCGCAACACCGCATGGCGGAAGCAATAGGCCGTTTCGGCATCCATGGCTGCCTGATCCTACCGCACTTTGGCCCCGCCAGCGACTTCCTCCGGTTTGCCTTGAAAGCGCGGCTGGGGCATCTGCCCCGCCTGCGAGCGCAAGTAACCCGTGCCGATGTTGTTGGTTTGCGCTGCCCGGCCGACTCGTCCCGGTCAAAGGCGCGGCCGCCGTCGCCTGCGGCCGTGATGCGCAGCTGAAGCCGTTTTGGGCTTGCGGCAGCGTTGACTGCCAGCGGCGGGCTTGGCCCGGCACTCCGGCCGTTGCCTTGTGCTGGAGAGGTCGGCCTTCTCGACTGTTCAGCGGCCTGCTAGTGGTTGGTGGCAAACTCGGTGGTCATGAGCAGGGCGAACAGCACGTCTTCCCAGGCCTTGTCCAGCTTGCTGCCGCCCTTCATGGCCTCTGCCACGTAGTCGAGCACGCGAGCACTCTCCGTTTTGCTGGGCTTGCGGCAAAGTACGCGCAGGTAGAGGCTTTCCACGCGGGTTTCCGGGCTGGTGCCGGCCTTGAGGATGTCGTAGAGGGGCTGGCCCTTCCTGTTCTCGCTGAGGCGCGAGGTCAAGGCGCCGTTCATGACCTGAAGGGCCTGGTCGATGGTCAGCGTGAAGGCGTCGGCCTCCGTCATTTCGTCGTCGCTTGAGCGCGAGGCGTAGCTCTGGCAGAGGGTGCGGCGCATGAACCAGCCGTCGGGCATCTCGCGGAAGATGGCCTCAAAGCGCTCGAGCGCGGCGAGGTCGTACTTCTTGACGTTCTTTTGTTCTTCCTTGGCGGCCTTCTTGGCCTCCTTCTTTTCGTCCTTCGTCTCGTCCTTCCTGCCTTCTTCCTGGCGCTCCATGCCGGGCGCCTTTTCCTTGGGCTCGTCGGCCTTGCGCTTGGCCTCATCTTCGGCGGCCCGCCTGGCCTCGGCACGCAGGCGCTCAAACTGGAGCTCAAAGCGCTTGCGGGCCTCGCGCAGGCTGCCGGGGTCCGTTGTCAGGCCCAGCAGCGCGCCGAAGAACTGCTCGGGCGTCAACTGCCGGACCGGGTAGGAGGCGTAATGCCAGGCCTCGGGCGCTTTGGCGTCCTTGCGCGAACCCCCGCTGCTCGAAAGCTGATAGGTGCGCGACTTCAGGATCACGCGATAGAAGCGCCGAAGGTCAAAACGCGAGGCCAGCAGCTCGTCCGCCAGATATTCCAGCAGTTCGGGGTGGGTGGGGTGATTGAAGCTGTTGAAATCGTCGACCGGGTTCTGGAGTCCCTGCCCGAAGATGAAACTCCAGAAACGGTTGGCCAGGTAGCGCCGCGTCTGCCTGTTTTCGGGGGCGATGACCCACTTGGCGTAGGTGGCGCGCAGCAGAGTCGTGTCTTCGAGTTTGACGGCCTCACCGTAGAGATACCTGGGGCTGGAGTACTTCAGCCGTTCCTCCAGCTCGGCGCGGCGTTTCTCCGGAAGCTTGGCCAGCTCGGCGTCCGAGGGCCTTCGGGCGGCCTTCACGCGCTCATCGGCCGTTTCGGGGTCCTGGGGCTCTTGGTTGCCGTCGCGACGGATGCGCAGGCCGTTGAAGAAGCCCGCCACGCCCGCGAAATCGGCCATGGTCATCTCTTCGTAGGGGTGCTTGTGGCACTGGGCGCACTGGATCTGCACGCCGGTGAAATGCTTGCTGACGAGGCCCGCGAAGTCCGGCGTGCGCTGCTCGTCCTTGCCCACCCAATAGGCCACGGCCTGATTCTCGCTGAGCTTGCCGCGCGCCGAAATCATGTCGTACACCAGGGCGTCAAAGCCGCGTCCCGCGTTGATCTCGCGGGCCATCCAGACAGCCAGGATGTGGTCTGCGCCGTATTTCTGCTTCTGGGCCCGCCCCAGCAACAGGGGCACCCAGAGGTCGGCCAGGTGGCGGCCAAAGCGAGGGTCTGCCACAAGCGTGTCGATAAGGCGCTCACGCTTGCCGTCCTGGGTGTCAGTCAGGAAGGCCAGCGTTTCCTCCGGCGCGGGAGGGGCGCCGGTGACATCAAGATAAACGCGGCGCAGGAACTCTTCGTCGCTTGAAGGACCGGCCGGGGTCACGAGGTCGCGCTGCCACACGCGGGCGATTTCGGCATCGACGCGGGCCGTGGCGGCGGCCTCGGGGTTGCCCTCAGCGGGGGCGTCGGGCGCTTCTTCCGCGCTGGAAACGGCCGCCATCCCCAGCCAGAGCGTGCCGGCTGCCAGCATCAGCGTTGCGAGCCTCAAGCGATTCATCGCTGCCCCCCGGGCCTTGGCCCATCAGTGGTTCGTCGCAAACTCCGTCGTGGCCAGGAGGGCAAACAGCAGGTCCTCCCAGGCCTTGGCGGTGTCCTTCTCCGAGCGCACATATTCAAGCATGCGCGAGCTTTCCGCCTTGCCGGCGCGCCGCCCCAGCGTCATCAGGTAGAGGGCGTGCAGCCTTTCTTCCTCGTTCTTGAAGCGGTTCATCAGGCTGCCCAGCAGGGAGCCGCGCCCGCTTCCGGAGAGGCGGTTGGTGATGTCGCCGTTCATCACGGCCAGGGCCTGGTCGATGGTCTGGGTGAAGGCGTCGCCCTCGGTCATTTCGTCGTCGCTTGAAGAGGTCGCGTAACGGGAGGCCAGCACGCGCCGCATGTACCAGTCGCCCGGCACCTTCTCAAACAGCGCCTCGAACTTGGCCAGCGCGGCTTCATCAAAGGTGTAGTCGCGCATGTTGTCGTTCTCGCCGCCCTCGGCCTGGCCGCGCTTGAGGCGCTCGTAGCGCTGGCGGATGGGGGCATAGGGGTTGGAGTTCTGCTTGAACATGCGGCCGAGGTCCGTGGCGCCGGCCAGTGTGACGAGGGCGCCCATGAACTGCTCGGGGCTGAGTTGCTTGACGGGATAGTGCGCGAAGTGCCAGGCCTCGGGCTTCTTGCCGCCGGCGGGTTTGCTCGAAAGCTGGTAGGTCTGGGTCTTGAGCGCCGCGCGGAAGAAGCGCTTGACCTGCCAGCCGTTGGCCGCGAAGTCGCGCCCCAGGGCCTCGAGGAGTTCGGGGTGGCTGGGGGTGTTGAAGCTGTTGAAGTCGTCCACGGGGTTGAGCAGGCCGCTGCCGAACACGAAGCTCCAGAGCCGGTTGGCCAGATAGCGCGGCGTCTGGCTGTTTTCGGGGCTCACCATCCACTTGGCCAGAATCGGGCGCCAGAGCGAACGGTCCTGAGTCTGGACGGCTTTGCCGCCCAGCACGCGGGGCGCGCTGTACTTGCGCATTTCTTCGAGGCGCTGCCTGGCCTCGGCGGGCAGATTCGCGCCGTCGCCCATGGCGCGGCGGGGCGCGGGCGGGGCATCCACGAGCGTGGGATTGACCGGCACGCTGCGCACGTTCACGCGCAGGTTCGAGGCCACAAAGAAGCTGGCCATGCCCGCGAAGTCGGCCTCGGTCCAGCTCTCGTAGGGGTGCTTGTGGCACTGGGCGCACTGAATCTGAACGCCCGTGAAGTACTTGGTGAGGTTGCCCGTCATGTCCACGGGCTTGTACTGGTTGCCGCCCGCGGCCAGGTAGGCGGCCACGGCGGGGTTGTCGGCCATGCCGCCTGTCGCAGTCACCACGTCATAGATGATGTTGTTGAACCCGTCGCCGCGGTTGACGCGCTCGGCCAGCCACTGCGCCAGCACCATGCCGCCGCCGGTCAGGTCGCGCTGGCCGCGCCCCATCATGACGACCGACCACAGATCGCCGATGTGGCGGCCAAAGCGCTCGTCAGCCACAAGCTTGTCAATGAGCTTGCTGCGCTTGGCCTCGTCCTTGTCGGCGTAGAAGGCGACGGCCTCGTCATAAGTGGGAGGCACGCCCACAGTGTCAAGGTAGACGCGGCGCAGGAACTCTTCGTCGCTGGCGCGCTCGGCGGGCTTGATGCCGTCGCGCTCCCACACTTTCTTGATTTCGCGATCCATGAGGGCCGTGAGCTGGGCCTCAGAATCGCCCGTCACGGGCTTTTCACCGGGCTTCGTCTCCTCGGCCAAGGCCGGGCGCTCCAAAGCCAGCAGGGCGAGGCTGACACTGGCGGCCAGCAAGGCGGCCGAAAGGCCCAGGGTCTTGAATTTCGCGTTGAACATGGGTGCTCCGGTTCAGGATGATACTTCAGCCTTAAACCCTTGCACCCTAAACAGGTTTCGCCAAATCCGCTTTCACTTCGCGGGCAGCGTAGCGTTGAA
>ERZ761602.5984-NODE-5984-length-13980-cov-4.256732_pt1 | contig 13980 bp, 15 predicted proteins | sample MGYA00512165_ERZ761602 | MGnify/ENA primary metagenome ERZ761602 (study PRJEB28899, sample SAMN02445085) | bioreactor sludge metagenome | biome: EBPR sludge; isolation source: Thorneside wastewater treatment plant | place: Australia: Brisbane, Thorneside...
GCTCCTGCGGGTGTAGCGGCAGGCGCCACCGTCAGCGCCGTCCGCGGCGAACCCCCAGCCGCCGGCGCAAGCCCGGAACTCATCGCGAGTCCCCGCTCGTAGGCCCGGGACGCGGACTGGGCTTCCCCGACTCGCGCCATGAGCAGGCCCAGGGCCCGGTAGGCTTCAGGGGTCGGGCGGATGGCGAGGCTGGCCTCCAGGTAGCTGCGCGCCTTGCCCCAAAGCTGGTGGCGCACGCAGGTGCGGCCGGCTGCCAGCAGCAGGGCGGGATCCTCGGGTCGCTCCCGCAGCCAGGCCTCGATCCGCTTCAGGTGGGCCGCGGGGTCAGACACGGCAAGTTCCCCGTACAGGTCGACCAGGGCCTCGCTCCAGTCCTCCTTGAGTGAGCGGCGGATTTCCCCCTCCGCGTCCTCGATGGCGCCGCAGGCCACGAGCGCCCGGGCCCGGGCAAGGGCGAGGCGCGGCGTCCGGCGCAGGTGCCGGGGCACGTCTTCCCAGACCCGGTCCAGGGCCGCCCGGTCCGCCTGGGCGCCGGCCATGATGTTGACGTAGGCCGCGACGCTCCAGTCGTCCAGCATGTCCGCGGGCACGTTGCCCCGCCGGCGCAGCAGGGGCAGCAGCTCGACGAGGGGGCTCCATTCCTGGCGCCGGAAGTGCAGCTCGCCGAGCAGTTTCAGGGCCTGGGCGTGGGTCGGGTGCCGTTCCCGGACCAGGTTCAGGCTCGCGAGCGCCTCCGCGTACTGGCCGTCATCCAGCTGCAGTTCGGCCTGGGTCAGCAGCACGGCGTCCCGCGCCGCAGGCTCCTGCTCGCAGGCCATGCGCAGCCAGCTGTCGCGCCGGTTGCGGTCGCCCTGCATCTGGGCCGCGCGGGCCGCCGCCAGGTAATTGAGCAGTGGCGTCTCGGACAGGCGCGCACCCCGGGTGAGCAACCGCTCACCCCGTGCCAGGCGGCCCTCGGCCAGGGCGATATAGCCCTTGGTGGCCTGGCGGCCCGCGTAGTTGATCCGGGCCCGGGCCCAGGCCTCGCCCAGGCGGCGCGGTGCGCGCCAGACCTGCACCAGCACCCGGACGGCCAGGTAGCCGAGGACCAGCACCAGCGCGAGGATCGGCACCGAGGTCTCGACCACGTAGCCGCGGAAGTTGATGAGCACGTAGCCGTTGTCCGCCAGCACCAGGTGCGCGGCCAGCGCCCCGACGATCAGGGCAAGGATGATGACGAGCCCGACCTTCATGGCGTCCGTTGCCGGGCGGTGGCGGCCGGCGGGCTGGTGGCACTGAGCCGCAGCAAGGCGTCGAGGGAGCCGGAGATGTCGGGAAGCTCTTCGGGCAGTCGCGCGCCCGCCAGCTCGCCGAGGGTATCGGCGGCAGCCTGCACGTCCGGCGATGACAGGTCGAAATGCTGGCGCAGGCGCTCGCTGGCCGCCTCGACGGAGCGCCGGTACATGCCCGCGTCGCCACGCATGATGGCGAGCCGCGCGAGCTGCAGCTCCAGGTCGAGGCTGCGTACCAGCACGGCCTGTTCAGCCTCGGAGAGCAGGGGGGAAACGGGGTCATCCACCCGCCGGACGCTGACGAGGCTCGCCAGGGCGGCGCGGGTCGCGGCGACGGCCCGCTCGTAGCCGGTCAGGGGCGCCGCCGGGCGCTCCGGCACGGCGCGGAACCCGGCGGGGGCGGAACTCTTCAACCTGAGCTCCTCGAGCCCGTCGGCGAGGCTGCCCAGCGACAGCACGATGCCCTCCGTGTCCGGGCGGGGCACGGCCTTCAGGGCCTTCAGCTCGTCGGCCAGCAGCTTGCGTACCGGCGTCAGCCGGGGCTCGTTCAGTTCCCGCAGGGAATCATCGGCGAGCCCGAGCGCCGTCTCGGCCACGCCCACGTCGCCGGCGAGGCCGAGCTGGGCATTGGCGATGCGCATGTAGTGCTCCGCCTCGGACAGCAGCCAGGCTGCCCGCACCTTGTCGCCGACGCCGACGAAGCGGTCCACGGCCTGCTCGAGCTGGTCAACCCGGCCGGGCAGTTCGGCAAGCGCGCCGGTTTCCAGGGCCACCCGCTCCCGCAGGCGGTCCACCCGGGCCTTGAGCGCCGCCACTTCGGAGCCGACGATGCCGCCGGTCTCGCGCAGTTCGGCGACCTGCTGGCCCACCCCGGAGCGCTGCTCGACCCAGACGTAGCCGGCCACGGCAACGGACACGCCAAGGGCCAGGAGGGCGGCGGTGGTGGGGAGGGAGGCGGAGGGGCCGTTGCTCATGGCCCCATTTTGCCAGTGATTACGCTGGGCGGGTGCCCTGGCCGCCGCCCTGGCCGCCGCCCTAGCCGCCGCCGCGCAGCCGCCGCTTCACGTCGCCCACATGCCGGCGGCTGACCGACAGGGGCGGGAACCCGGCCTTCAGACGGACCTGCCAGGCGCCGGCCTCCGTCTGCTCCAGGCTGTCCAGCCAGGCCACCGCCACGAGGGCGTTGCGGTGGATGCGCAGGAAGCGTTCGCCGAACTCCTCCTCCAGGTCCTTCAGCGGCTCGTCCAGCAGCGCCTCTCCGCCCTGGTAATGGGCGGTCACGTACTTCTGGTCAGCCTGGAAGCACAGGATGTCGTCAATGGCGATCATCTGCAGTCCCCGGGCGCGCTGGACGCACAGCTGGGAACGCGGGGCCGCACCCGGCAACCGCAGCAGCTGGGACCGGCCGATCCGGGTGGCGTGCTCGAGGGTCTGCTGCAGCCGCTCCCGGCGCACGGGCTTCAGCAGGTAGCCGACCGCCTGGGCCTCGAAGGCCTGGATCGCGTACTCGTCGTAGGCCGTGGTGAAGACCACGGCCGGTCGCCGCTCCCACCCCGCCAGCTGGCTCGCCACGCCCAGGCCGTCGAGGCCGGGCATGCGGATGTCCAGCAGCACCACGTCGGGCGCGAGGCTGGCGCAGAGCTCCAGGGCCTCCTCCCCATGGCCGGCCTCGCCCAGCACCGTGAAGCCCGGCAGGTCGGCGAGCAGCTGGCGCAGCCGGCTGCGGGCCGGCGGCTCGTCGTCGACGATCAGGACGCTGGCCGGCGCGGCGCTCATGCGGTGCAGCTCATGCGTAGGACCGGGGACCCTCGGCGGGGAAGGCAATGGTGACAGTGTAGCGGTCCGGCGCCGACTCGACCTCCAGCGTGCCGTCGGCGCCGAAGGCCAGGGCCAGGCGCTCCCGGATGTTCTCCAGGGCGAGGCCGTGGCCGGCCCGGGACGGGGTGGCACTGGCCGGCAGGGGATTGCTGACGGCCACCCGGATGAGCCGCCCGTCCGTCCGGCCGCGGACCGTGATCGTGCCCGGCCGGGGGGACGGTTCGATGCCGTGGTAGATGGCGTTCTCGAGCAGGGGCTGGATGGTGAGGCCCGGGATCTGCGCGCCGGGCGCCAGGCCGTCCAGTTGCCACTCCACCCGCAGCCGGTCGCCCAGGCGGTGCTGCTCCATCCGCTCATAGACCCGCGCGATCTCGAGCTCGTCGCCCAGGGGGATCAGCTGGCGGCCATCCCGCAGGGAGGCCCGGAAGAGGTCGGCCAGGTCCTCGACCGCCTGCTCGGCGGCCATCGGGTTGCTGCGCGTGAGCGCTGCGATGGTGTTCATGCTGTTGAAGAGGAAGTGGGGGCGGATGCGGGCCTGGAGGGCGTTGAGCCGGGACTCTGCCTCGCGGCGCACGTTTCGCTGCCACTGCTGGGAGACGTAGAAGTAGCGCAGCAGCGGGGCCATCACCAGCGTGGCGATGGCGAGGTTGCGCGTGAGGAAGGACCAGTGGGCCGTGGGGAACCAGCCGCCGCCGGTGTCCGGCCCGGCGCCGAGGAAGCGCCCCAGCCAGAAGGCGGCCTCAGATACCGCCACCACGCAGGCCATCACGGCCAGGTAGGCGAGCAGGCTGCCCTCGGGGACCGGGACCCGGCCGAGCCAGGCCCGCAGGCGGCACAGCACCGCGGCGCTGAGCAAGCCCATCCACAGCAGCAGCAGGGCGGTCTGGGCGAGGTGGGAGTAGAACGCGAACCAGCCGGGCTGGCCGGCGAGGGTCAGCAGCAGGGCGAGCAGCTGGGAGGCAAGGACGACCGCGAAGACGGCCAGCGGCGAGCAGAGGTCGGGAAGCGCGAAACGATCCGCGGCCGGGGCAACGGCACTATTCGTCGTTGCACCACTGCTCGACGGCGCGGTTGGCCTCGGCACGCTCGACATCGAGTTCCTCGTTCGTCAGGTAGACGCGCTCCCCGTTCGGGCCGGGGCGGTAGAGCCGGAGCGCATCCCGGTACTTTGCCACACGATCCTGCGCGGCCTTGCAGTTGGTTTCCCGCTCAGCCAGGACCTTCTGCCGGTCGGCTTCCGCGGCGGCATCGGCATCGGCCTCCTGGCCCTCACGGATTGCGCCGGCCTCCTCGAGTTCCGCCTTCGACTTCAGCCGCGCCTGCAGGGCGCCCCGGTCGGTCTTGCGGTAGCGGAGCGGGAGTTCGGTGGCCGAGCTGTCGGCGGCGGGTTCGTCGCTGAAGTGGACCACGCCCTGGTCGTCGACCCACCGGTAGACGGATGCCTGCTGGGCGGTTGCCGTGGCACCGAACGTGCCCGCGAGCAGCAGGACTAGCAAGCCGGAAGAAGACAGGCGCTTCATGACCCCAACCTCGCTGCACGCCCCAGGCGTGGAACAGCGGGAATTATGCCACCCGGCCAGGGCCGGAAATCCGACGGGGTTCACGGTCGGGACCTGCTGCGGGCCCGCAGCAGTCGGCAGACCGGACAGGCGGAGGGGGAGAGGGTGGGTGACCCCGGCGGGACCGGCCTTGCGACCGGTTGCTCCCGCCGGAGCCACCCGGGGGTAACCTCAGGTGTAGGCGCTCTCGCCGTGGGAGACGGTGTCGAGGCCCTCGCGCTCCTGGTCCTCGGTGACGCGCAGGCCGATGGTGGCCTTGATGATCGCGAAGGCGATGACCGACACCAGGCCAGACCAGACCACCGTCGTGCCTACGCCCCAGAGTTGGGCGATGACCTGGGCCGACGTGGAGTACGGGGCGACTTCATTCGCCACGTAGTCGTACACGCCGGTACCGCCCAGCGACGGGTTGCAGAACACGCCGGTCAGGATCGCTCCGACGATGCCGCCGACACCATGCACGCCGAAGACGTCGAGGGAGTCGTCGTAGCCCAGCGCGCCCTTCAGCTTCGTGACCGCCCAGAGGCAGACGAGGCCGGCGACGAGGCCGATGACGATCGCGCCCATCGGTCCCACCCAGCCGCAGGCCGGGGTGATGGCAACCAGGCCCGCGATGGCACCCGATGCTGCGCCGAGCATGGTCGGGGTTCCCCGGAACGCCCATTCGGCGAAGGTCCACGCCAGGGCGGCAGCGGCGGTCGCCAGGATGGTGTTCGCGAAGACCTGGGCCGCGAGGCCCGTGGCCTCCAGGTTCGAGCCCACGTTGAAGCCGAACCAGCCGACCCACAGCAGGGACGTGCCGATCATTACCATCGGCAGGTTGTGGGGCTGGAAGGCCGAACGCCCGTAGCCGACCCGCTTGCCCGCGAAGTAGGCGCCCACCAGGCCGGCGATGCCGGCGTTGATGTGCACGACCGTGCCACCCGCGAAGTCCAGTGCGCCCTTCTGGAAGAGGAAGCCGGCGCCGGCACCCGCGACAGCCGCCGCCTCGGCATCGGTGTAGGCGTCCGGACCCGCCCAGAACCAGACCATGTGCGCGATGGGCAGGTAGGCGAACGTGAACCAGATGACGAGGAACACCAGCACCGCCGAGAACTTGATCCGTTCGGCGAAGGCGCCGACGATCAGGCAGGGCGTGATGCAGGCGAAGGTCAGCTGGAAGCAGAAGTAGGCCATCTCGGGCACGTACACACCCTTCGAGAAGGTGGCCGCCAGCGACTCCATGGTGAGACCGCTGAGGAACAGCCGGTCAAAGCCCCCGAAGAAGGCCGAGCCACTCGTGAAGGCGATGCTGTAGCCGTAGATGGCCCAGAGGATCGCGATCAGGCAGAAGGTCATGAAGACCTGCATCAGCACCGACAGCACGTTCTTCGAGCGGACCATGCCACCGTAGAACAGGGCAAGGCCCGGGATGGTCATCAGGATGACCAGCACGGTGGAGGTCATCAGCCAGGCGGTGTCGCCCTTGTCGGGCACGGGGGTGTCAGCCCCGAAGGCGAAACTGGGTGCCGCCAGCATTACTGGCAGCAGCAGGCGCATGAGGTAAGTCACTTTCTATTCTCCTGAGGGAGCTCTTTTGATTGGTTGCGGGGTACCGGTCAGACGGCTTCGCCGCCGGTCTCGCCTGTGCGGATGCGGATCACTTCCTCCAGTGCGGTGACGAAGATCTTCCCGTCGCCGATCTTGCCCGTGCGAGCCGTGTTGACGATCGCCTCGACCACCTGTTCGGCGATCTCGTCGGCGACAGCCAGCTCCAGCTTCGTCTTGGGGAGGAAGTCCACCACGTACTCGGCGCCACGGTAGAGCTCGGTGTGGCCGCGCTGGCGGCCATAGCCCTTGACCTCGGTGACGGTGATGCCCTGGACGCCGATCTCGGTGACGGCCTGGCGCACGTCATCGAGCTTGAAGGGCTTGATGATGGCGGTAATCAGTTTCACGGCACCACCTCCTAGTTGAGCAGGCCGAACGTCTTGCTGATGGTGAACATCAGCGCGGTCTCGCCGCTGTCGCTCTCCTCGAAGTCCTTGATCAGCGTGTCGTCGGTGTAGATCACGGAGAACTTGTAGTCGAGGCCGATGGGCTCGAACTGGCTGCCATAGCCGGCCTCGTAGTAGGTGGTGTCGAAGTCCTGGCTGAACATGCCGACGAGGCCGTAGAAGCCCTTGTAGTCCACGCGCGGGGCGATGAAGGTGTAGTCGAGTGACCCTTCCCCGCCGTCACCGGTGGGGCCATCGAAATTGTCGTACTCGCCGATGGCCGCGGAGATGCTGAAGATCTTGTAGCCCAGGCTGAGGTTGATCTCCTGGTAGTCGTCGTCGAAGTCGTCGGTATAGGTGTAGTAGGTGCCGCCGATCCCGAAGGTGAGGTCGCCGAGGGAGCCGGTGTAGCCCCCGTACAGGTCGACCTCGAGGCCATCCTCCACGTCCGCGGCCCAGGTGCCCGCATAGAAGCCGTTGGCCTTGACGTCGAGCCCGCCCATGGCCGAGGAGTCCGACTGCGAGATGCCGCGGAAGATGTACTCGGACATGTAGCCGATGTTCCCCGTCACTTCGACGGCCTGGGCACTGCCGGCGACGGCGCACAGCAGGGCGACACCGGACTTCGTCAAGATCTGTTTCGACACGTAGATGCTCCTAATTCAGCTTGTCTGGTTGGTATGGGGCTGGCACGATCACCGCGCTGCCGACAACTGGCTTAAGCACGAACCGTGCCAGGTCTCCCCGGGCCGGGAATGGCGCGCCCTTGCTGGAGGGCGGCGGCCGGGGCCCACGGGGGCTGCACCATGGCGGGGCAGTTCTCGGCGGCACTGGACCGTTACGGAGCAATCCTGGTGGAAGCAAGAAGCGACAACCGACTCGACGCCCGGTTCATCGAGGACCTGGCCCGCAAGCTCGCGGCCAACGTGCCGGGCAGTGTCCGGGCGCTGCAGGCCGACCTGGAGCGCAACTTCGAGGCCCTGCTGGGCAGCACCTTCGAGAAGTTGCAGCTCGTGACCCGGGAAGAGTTCGACGTGCAGCGCCGCGTCCTCGAGCGCACGCGGGAGAAGCTCGTCGCCCTGGAGGCCGAGCTGGCGGTGCTGGAGGAGCGGGTGAGCCGGTCCGGCTAGGTTGCCTGCCCTCGCCGTCCGGGCAGACCCGACCCGTGCGCCTCGCCACCACCCTCACCCGGGCCCAGCTCGGCCTCAAGGCCCCTGAGGTCGCGGTGGAGGCGCATGTGGCCGGCGGCCTGCCCCAGTTCACCATCATCGGCCTCATCGAGACCGCGGTACGGGAAAGCCGGGACCGGGTCCGGGCGGCCATCCAGTCCTCCGGCCTCGCGTTTCCCGACGGCCGCATCACCGTGAACCTGGCGCCGGCCGACCTGCCCAAGTCCGGCAGCGGTTTCGACCTCGCCATTGCCGTGGCCATCCTGGTGGCCTCCGGGCAGGTGCCCGGCGCCAGGACCGACCACCTCGAGTTCCTGGGGGAGCTGGCCTTCTCGGGCGCCCTGCGCCGGGTGCCCGGGCTCCTGCCGGCCCTGCTCCGGGCCCGGCAGGCGGGCCACTCGGTGATCGTTCCCGCGGCGGGCGCCCACGAGGCGAGCCTCGTGGGCGGCGACCAGATCCGTCTCGCCGCCGACCTGCGGGGCGTCATCGATCACCTCACCGGAACGCAGCCACTCCCGCCGCCGCCGCCGGTGCCTGCCGGCCGGGAGTTCGCCCCGGTCCCGCCGGGTGAGGACCTCGCCGACGTGCGGGGCCATGCCCTGGCCCGGCGCGCGCTCGAGGTGGCGGCCGCCGGGGGGCATCACCTCCTGCTCGTCGGGCCGCCCGGCACCGGCAAGACGATGCTCGCCCGCCGCCTGCCTGGCCTGCTGCCGGAACTCGCCGAGGCCGAGGCGCTCGAGACGGCCGCGATCCAGTCCCTGGCGGGTGGCCCCATCGACCACCGCTGCCGGCCGTTTCGCGCACCCCACCACACCGCGTCGGCCGCGGCCCTCGTGGGCGGCGGCGGCAACCCGCGCCCCGGCGAGATCTCGCTCGCCCACCGCGGTGTGCTGTTCCTCGACGAGCTGCCCGAATTCTCCCGGCCGGTGCTCGAGGCGCTGCGCGAGCCCCTCGGCACCGGCCACATCACCATCGCCCGGTCGCTGCGGACGGTCGAGTATCCGGCAGGCTTCCAGCTGGTGGCCGCCATGAACCCCTGTCCCTGCGGATACGCGGGCGATACCTCCCATGAATGCCGGTGTACGCCGGACCAGGTGCGGCGCTACCAGCAGCGGGTATCGGGGCCGCTTCTCGACCGGCTCGACCTGGTGGTGACCGTGGGCAGGGCCGGCGCCACGGGCGCGGGCACCGGGGAGTCCTCGGCGCCCGTGCGGGCCCGGGTGACGGCGGCCGTGGACCGGCAGATGCAGAGGTCCGGTTGCCAGAATGCCCGACTGTCGGCGGCGGGCCTGCGGGAGTTCTGCCGCTTCACGGGCCCCGGTGAGGCGCTGCTGGAGGCCGCCTCCACCCGGTTCGCGCTCTCAGCCCGGGCCCAGGACGGGATCCGCCGGGTGGCGCGCACCGTGGCGGACCTGGCGGGTACTGACGGGATCGAGTCCGCGCAGGTTGCCGAGGCGGTCAGTCTCCGGGCCGAGCGCCAGCTCGGCGGTCCGGTGCCGGGCCAGCGCCCGGGGCGGGGATCAGGCTGAACGCCGGTTGCCGGCGAGGAAGCCGATGGCGGAGAGCAGCAGCCAGCCGGCGCCGGGCAGCGGCACCACGGTCATGGGCGTACTGGTGACGAGCTGGCGGATCTTGAAGCGGTCCGGGGAACCGTCGTAGGGGTTCAGGGCACCGATGAGCAGCGCGTTGCCCGTGAGGCCACCGAGGTTGATGGTGACCGGGCCTTCACCGGGGCCGTTCAGCGAGTTCACCTGGGACCCGAAGCCGAGCGTCCCCAGGCTCGAGAAGGTGGCGCCCGTCAGCGACACGTCCGGCGATACGGTGCCAACGCGGAAGCTCACGTCCCGGTCCCACGTGCCCCAGGGGTCGATGGTCAGGGACTGCATCACCTGGAGCGAGTCGAACAGGAAGAGCACCAGGTCCTGCTGGCTGACATTGTCGACCTGGTGGTCCAGCGAGCCGCCGATGCAACTGTTGATGCTGCCCTCCTTGCGGTTGCACACCCCGAGGCCGGTGGAGAAGCGCAGGATCGACGCCGTCTCGAAGCTGCCCGTCGGGTGGCGTCCCGTGTTGGACCAGGCACGGACGCGGAGTTCGGCGGGACCCGCGTCGAAGACCAGCTGGTTCCCGTAGTGGGAACCGTTCGACGTGACCGGATTGCCGCCCGAGGCGAAGTTCCAGGTGCTGGCCAGGGCCGGGCTGCCCGCCAGGGCGAGCACGACGAACGACAGGATCACTTTTCGGATCTGGGGCATGCGGTACACCACGCGACAACGATGCCGTTGTTATGTTGCGGGCCGCTGGCGGCCCTTTATCGGCGGACGCGAGTCTCGGGGTTCGTGGCGCGCAGGGTCAATCGCGCACATCACGCTTTTGGGCGTGGTGCTGATTGGACGGGGAAAAGAAAAAAATTATGTAAGGGAAATGTGGCGGAACTTTCCCGGATCACGGGCCGCCGCGCGGCAGGCCGGCCCTTCGCCGGCCGCCTCTGCCGGCGATCAGGGGCGATCAGGTGCCGGACATGAACTTCACGGCAGCGATGATCTCTTCGTCGGACAGGTCGACGCGGCCGCCCTTGGCGGGCATGAAGCCGGCGGCGCCCTGGAAACCCTCGAGGGCGTGCTTGTTGAGAGTCGCGGCCCCCTGGGCCACCCGGGGTGCCCAGGCGCTGGCGTCGCCGAGCTTCGGCGCGCCACCCACGCCCGTGCCGTGGCAGGCGAAGCAGGCGGTGTTGTAGACCTGCTCGCCGGTGAGCTTGGCGGCGACGGGGGCGGCGGCCTCGGGGACGTCAGCGACGGCGCCGGCGGCCGGCGCGTCGCCGGGCAGGGTCACCGCCGCCACGGGCTTGATGCGCTCCTCGACGGCCGCGGTATACGCAGGATCCTGTTTTGCCCAGGCCAGCTGGCTGTCGCTCGCGATTGAGCGGGCGAGGAAGATGAGGAAGATCGTGACGCCGATCAGGGCCCCGATGACCACCATGAAGAGGTTGAAGAAATTCTGGTCCTCGGCCTCGTGGCTGGACGGTCCGGGGCTGTGATGCTGGGTACTCACGATGTGCTCGCCTTGTGGTTGCTGGACCGCGCGCGGCCCGACTGGGCGCGCAGTATAAGTGACCCGGCCGGGCCGGAAAACCGGTCAGGCCGGCAGTGGCCTGGCTTCCAGGCGACGCGGGGAGGCGAAATCGCCGATGCCGGCCAGCTGGCGCAGGCGGGGCAGGTCGTCGACCCGGATCCGGTGCACGTCGAGCCGCCGGACGAGGTTGCGCTCCTCCAGCTCCCGCAGACTGCGGCTGACCGTCTCCTTCTTGAGCCCCAGGAAGTCCGCGATGTCCTCCCGGCTCATGGGCACCTGGATCTCCGCAAGGGTCGGGGAGGCATCGGAGAGCTGCTCGGTCAGGCGGCGCCAGTGGCGAAGGTACAGCAGGAACACCGCGAGTCGTTCGACGGCCGTGCGCTGGCCCAGGCTGAAGACCACGTCGAGGATGTCCTCGAGAACCCGGAAGGTCATGTTGAGGAAGGCCCGTTCCGCCCGGGGGTCCCGGGCCAGCCGTTCATCGAGCTGCCGCCGGGGACAGCAGCTGACCCGGGCCGGCGTGACCGCCTCCACGCTGAAGAAGTACGTATCGGTGGCGGTTAGGCCGACGAAGTTGTCCCGGAACAGGAACGACAGCACCTGGCGCCGGCCGTCGCTGCCCGTCCGCGTGACCCGGAGGACGCCCGACAGGATGTTGAAGACCTGGGTGGCCGGTTCACCCGCGCTGATGATCACTTCTCCCGGGGCCAGGTCCCGCACCGGGGCACCCGTGAAGATGTCCAGGAAGAGGTCCTGGGGCAGGTCGGCATCGCGCATGGGAAAAGCATGGGGTCCCGCCCCCGTGCTGGCAAGCGGCGGTGCGGCCGAGGTTGGACGCCGCGCGCCCGGCAGGGCTATCATTTCGCCCCCGCCCGGTTCCCGGGCGGTCACGGGCGCCCGTAGCTCAGCTGGATAGAGTACTGCCCTCCGAAGGCAGGGGTCAGAGGTTCGAATCCTCTCGGGCGCGCCATCTAATCAATCACTTGCGACGAGTGCGCTGTTCCCGGAATTCTCCGTAAGTGCTCCGTAAGTGCATCTGTAATCGGAATGCAGTTGGCACCACCTGTTGGTTTTCAGCGGCGCCGCCCCCTTGAGCCTTGCACGACATGATGTTCCTCCCTAAACATGCTCCGAAAGAACGTTAAGCCTTTAGTCACAGGAGTCCTTCATGGCTGATAAGAAAGTCGTCTTCCTAGCCTTCGCAATCGAAGACGAGCGTATCCGCAACATGATCACTGGTCAGTCGTTGCACACCGCCTCGCCATTCGAATACATAGATATGTCGGTCAAAGAAGCCTATGACGAAGAGTGGAAGAAGAAGGTACGGACTCGGATTATTCGGTCCGATGGCGTACTCGCAATTGTCAGCAAGAACTCACTCAACTCCAGTGGGCAGAAATGGGAGATTCAGTGCGCCAAGGAAGAGAAGAAGAACGTTCGCGGCATTTGGGCCTATAAGGAGGATCGAACCGACCTCGCCGGCGTGAATACAATGGTCTGGACGTGGTCCAATATCGCTGCATGGATTGATAGCCTCTGATGCGCAAAGCACTCGTCGTCGGTATCGATCACTACAAGAACGTTACGCCGCTCTATGGTTGCGTGAACGATTCGTTCGCAGTTAAGGCCATGCTTGACCGGCACGCCGATGGGTCGGTGAATTTCGGCGTGAAGCATCTAACTGCGACTGGGCCAGGCGATCCGGTTGGCCGAGATGAGCTTCGACAATGCATCGAAAGTCTCTTCGCCGGTGATGGGGAAGTTTCGCTCCTCTACTTTGCCGGGCATGGTCACATTGAATCGACGGGCGGCTACCTTTGCTCTTCTGACGTGAAGACAGGAAACGACGGCGTGCCTTTAGTCGAGATCATGACCATGGCCAATCAATCCAAGATTCAGAACCGCGTGATCATTCTCGACAGCTGTCACAGCGGTGTCGCAGGCGGAAGCGCCCTGCAGCAGAACGTTGCTGAGATCAGCGATGGGGTGACCATTCTCACCGCGTCCACTGCGGAACAGTATGCGACCGAGGAAAATGGGGTCGGTGTCTTTACCAGCTTGTTAGTCGATGCGCTCGGCGGCGCTGCCGCAAACCTCGTCGGCGATGTGACACCGGGTGGCGTCTATGCACATGTAGACCAGTCGCTCGGGCCGTGGGCGCAGCGGCCAGTTTTCAAAACCAATGTCAAACGCTTCGTTTCCCTGCGGAAAGTGCAACGTCCCTTAGAGCTCGCCGAACTTCGCCGGATTTCTGAGTTTTTCCCGACTCCCGGCTTTCAGTTCCAACTCGACCCCACCTATGAGCCAGAACGGCACGAGTCTTGGGCCAAGAACCCTCAAGGGATTCCTGCCCCGGACCCTGATCACAACGCAATATTCGCAGTCCTACAGAAGTACAACCGCGTAGGACTTGCCGTACCTGAAGATGCTCCACATATGTTCCATGCGGCCATGGAAAGCAAGACCGTCCGCCTCACAGCTCTTGGCGAACACTACCGGCGACTGGCTGCAAAGGGGCTTATCTAGCTAATGCGCATGCCTTGAGCAGAGGCACGCATGGTCGTGGTTTCGAGGCCAGTTTTTACTCGAAAGCTGGATAACTCTAGGACGGCCGTAAATAGCTAACGCGCTGATTGCGCCGCTGACGCCCCCAACTGTTGGGTTCGATTCTGAGCGGGGGGAGACTTCGTCGGGTCCACCGATTCTCCCTGCCCAGCACGCCGACATAGTCTGAGACTCCACCGCCTAGGCAGCGCTTGTGTTGCCTTCGCTGGAGTCCAGACCCGTGCAAGGTTCCGACCACTCGACGCGGCACTTCCTGAACAACACCCAGGCCGCGGCCTATCTCAATCTCTCGCCGCGCACGCTGGAGAAGCAGCGCGTGATCGGGGGCGGCCCGCGGTTCCGGAAATTCGGCCGGCGGGTGCTCTACGCGCGGGTGGACCTGGACACCTGGGCCGACGACCGCCGCTGCGCCAGCACGTCAGATCTGCCCAGCGAGACTGTGCCCCAGGCCAGTAAGCGGCGCTGACGGTCCCGGGCTCGTGTCGTCAGCCAAGCCGCCCCGTCTGCTGTGGCCGTTCCGTCCGCTGGTCACTTCACCACCGCCCTGTGA
>ERZ761602.5987-NODE-5987-length-13967-cov-3.199899_pt1 | contig 13967 bp, 12 predicted proteins | sample MGYA00512165_ERZ761602 | MGnify/ENA primary metagenome ERZ761602 (study PRJEB28899, sample SAMN02445085) | bioreactor sludge metagenome | biome: EBPR sludge; isolation source: Thorneside wastewater treatment plant | place: Australia: Brisbane, Thorneside...
GTTCGCCGCCGTCGCCGCCAAGCCCGCGCCCCGCAGCCCGGCTTCGCCCGAGGACCCGACGGTCAAGCTCGCCGCGCTCAAGAACCAGCTCGAGAGCGACCCCCGGCCCCGCTACGTCGTCATCAAAGACGGCATGGACCACGGGCCCTTCACCGCGGTCGAGCTCCTCCAACAGATCGCGTCGCACTCGTTCGTCGGCGATCACCTCCTCCGCGACACGCTCTCCGAAGAAGAGCGCAAGATCGACGACTGGGAGGACTTCCACCTGTTCGCCCACCAGGCGAAGCTGAACCGCGACATCAAGCAAGAGCGCAAGGCGCTCGAGGCCGTCGTCGCCACCGAGCGCTACCGCCAGAACTGGAAGATCCTGGTCGGCGTGGGCCTGCTCGGCATCATCGGGTCGGCCGGCGTCGCCTGGTGGTCGATCCAGCGCGGCCGCAGCAGCAACGACCAGAAGGTCCACGACGACAAGGCCAGCAACATCGACACCGACCTGGCGCTCTCGGCCGGCAAGGGTGGAGCAAAGGGGGGCGGCGCGTGGAAAGGCGGCGGCGCCGGCAGCCCCCCGGCCATCGCCGGCGGTGGCAGCTGCGAGGCCGCCATCGCGGCCTACACCGAAGACTACACCGCGCGCGGGGTGCCGCCCGATCTCGGCGCCTCCGACTTCGGCGGCGTCCTCAACCGGGGCACGTACCTCAACTCGTGCGGCGTCCCCTCCAACATGGAGGTGTCGATCTGCGCCGCCGTCCAAGGCGGCCGCGCCGTCGGCGTCACCGTCGTCACCAAGCCCTCCAACCCGGGCATCTCGAGCTGCATCTCGGGCGCCGTGCGCGGGCTCGGCTTTCCTGCGCACCCGCGCATGGACATCGCCCGTACGCACTTCGCCGCGCAGTGATCCGGGCCGCACGGTGATCCGGCTCGAGAGCGTGCACAAGGAGTTCGCGGGCATGCCCGTGCTCCGCGGCGTCGACCTCGAGGTCCCCGAGGGGTGCCTCTACGGGCTGATCGGGCCCGGCGCGTCGGGCAAGAGCGTCATCCTCAAGACCATCACCGGCCTCTTCAACCCCGACAGCGGGCGCGTCCTCGTCGGCGGAGAGGACGTGCACGCCATGAGCGAGCTCGACCTCCAGAAGTTCCGGCTTCGGTTCGGGATGCTCTTTCAGAACAACGCGCTCTTCGACTACCTCAACGTCGCCGACAACATCGCCTTCCCCATGCGCAGGATGACGACGCTGTCAGAACAAGAGATCGCCCAGCGCGTCGCCGAGCGCCTCAAGATGGTGAACCTCCCCGGCTTCGAGCAGCGCATGCCCGCCGGCCTCTCCGGCGGCCAGAAAAAGCGCATCGGCGTCGCCCGCGCCACCGTCATGACCGCCCCCATCGTCCTCTACGACGAGCCCGCGGCCGGTCTCGACCCCGTCACCTCGCAGCGCATCTTCGAGCTGCTCCGCAAAGAGCAGCGCGCCGCCGGCGCGACCGTCCTCATGGTCTCCAGCGACCTCGACCGCCTCCTCACCGTCACCGACCGCGTCGGCATGCTCTACCGCGGCCGCATCATCTTCGACGGCACCACCGCCGAGGCCAAAGCGAGCACCCACCCCTACGTCCGGCAGTTCGTCCACGGCCTCACCGAGGGCCCGCTGTAGGTGGCTGGCGTTTTTCGCCGATAGCGTCGCGATCTCGGCGTCGAGCGGACGAGAACATGGAAGGCGCCACGTTGTTGCTCTCGCTCTACGAGTGCGTGAACTGCCCGGTCAGCGTCGAGGCCTGCCCGAACGGGTGCTGAATCGTACGCGGCAAGCGCGCGTGCCGTTGCACTCCCGCATCCCGATGATCGTAGCCCAATCAAATGTCTCGGCGCTCGCGCACACGACAGCTCGCCCTACCCCTCCCCGCGGCGCGCGGCGGCCGGCGCTGAGCGGGCGACGAGCGCGGTGCGGCGTGCTCGCGAGCACACCCGGCGACAAAATGTATGAAAGCCGAGCAGCGGTCGTCGTGTGACGTCGCTGCTCGGCTTTTTGGAGGCGGTTCCTTCGTTTCCGATCTCTTCGCTTCCGCCCACCTACGTAGCAGGGGGAGTGCCAACGGCTCCCTCGCGTCGGTTTCGGGCGCGGCACGCGAACGTTGCGCGCAGAGCCGCAGCTTTCGTGAAGCAAAGCGTCGCGATCCCGCTCGGCTGTCGCGATCCGACCCCCACGCTCGAATTTTCAGCGCGACGCAGGCACACACCTTGCGACGCAGAGCGAGAGAGGCGGCGCAGCGCGCGCCGAAACCACCGAGGATCGTCATGCAGAAGCACGAGTACGTGGGGGCACGCCAGTTCGACATCGGCGCCGGTGAAGACGGCCCCGCGAACGACGAGCTCGACGGCGGCCGCGTGCAGCTCGGCTCGAAGCGCATCCGGTCCGACGCCGAGATCGCGGTCGAGGTCCACGATCGGATCCACGAGCGCGACGATATCGACGCCCACCGGGTCGACGCGAGCGTTCACGAGGGCGTCGTCGTCCTCAGCGGCGTCGCCCCCGACGAGGCGACGCGCTACCTGGTCGAAGAGATCTGCGCCGGTATCCGCGGCGTCATCCAGATCGTCAACACCGTCGACGTCGAGGGCCACCCCAGCGCGGGCCGCAAGCGCAAACACGGCTGGTACGCGCACTGAAAAATACGCAACAGGCGACAGGCATTTCACAACGAACAATCCCCGACACCGCCCGTGGCGGGCCACCGCGTGGATGCGGCATCATTCGGCGCGTCAGCGCGCCTGCGCGTTGTTCACTGTCAATCGCCTGTCGCCTGTTGCGTATTTCTTCTACTGTCCCATCCCTCCATGGGCCAGAACCTCTCCCAGCCTCCGCCCGGCCTGCGTCACGAGCTCACGCTCCGCCAAGGCTTCGTCGACCGCGTTCGCTACGCGCGCTCCAAAAACCCCAGCACCGCGACGCCGTGGGACCGGTTCGTCGCGCTGTCGCTCGCGGTTCGAGACCAGCTGGTAGAGCGGTGGATCGAGACGCAGCGCACGTACCACGAGCGCGACGTGAAGCGCGCGTACTACCTCTCGGCCGAGTACCTCCTCGGCCGGGCCCTGCGCTCGAGCCTGCACGCGCTCGACATGTACGATCAGTACGAGAAGGTCCTGGCCGACATCGGCGTCGATCTCGGCGAGCTGATCGAGCAAGAGCCCGACGCCGGGCTCGGCAACGGCGGCCTGGGTCGCTTGGCGGCCTGCTTCCTCGAGTCGCTCGCGACGCTGTCGCTGCCCGGCATGGGCTACGGCATCCGCTACGAGTTCGGGATCTTCGAGCAGGCCATCCGCAACGGCTACCAGGTCGAGCGCGCCGACGAGTGGCTCAAGTTCGGTAACCCCTGGGAGTTCTCACGGCCCGAGTACACGGTGCCCGTCGGATTCGGCGGCGGGACGATGCACGTGCCCAGCGAGAACGGGGGCTTCAAGGTCCTGTGGAAGCCGGAGACCAAGGTCGTCGGCGTGCCCTACGACACGCCGATCGCCGGCTACCGCTCGAACACCGTGAACACGCTGCGGCTCTGGGCGGCGCGCGCCGACCAGGAGTTCGACTTCTCGCTGTTCAACGCGGGCGACTACCTGCGCGCGGTCCAAGAAAAGAACCACTCCGAGGTCATCTCCAAGGTCCTCTACCCCAACGACAGCTTCGAGATCGGGCGCGAGCTCCGTCTCAAGCAAGAGTACTTCTTCGTCGCGTGCTCGATTCACGACATCGTGTGGCGCTACAAGAAGGGCCAGCCCGACTTCTCCACGTTCGCGGACAAGGTCGCCATCCAGCTCAACGACACCCACCCGGCGGTGGCCATCGCCGAGCTGATGCGCGTGCTCGTCGACGAGCACCAGCTCGAGTGGGGCGACGCGTGGAAGCAGACGGTCGGGGCGTTCGGGTACACGAACCACACCCTCCTGCCCGAGGCGCTCGAGCGCTGGCCAGCGGGGCTCTTCCAGCGCCTCCTGCCCCGACACTTCGAGATCATCGGCGAGATCAACCGCCGCTTCTTGCGCGAGGTGATGAGCCACTTCCCCCATAGCCCGGCGCACCTCTCGCGCATGAGCATCATCTCGGACGGCCCCGAGAAAGAGGTGCGCATGGCGCACCTCGCGGTCGTGGGCTCGCACTCGGTGAACGGCGTCGCCAAGCTCCACAGCGAGCTCATCCAGACCCAGCTCCTGAAAGACTTCTTCGCGCTCTACCCCGAGCGCTTCAACAACAAGACGAACGGGGTGACGCCGCGCCGCTGGATGCTCGAATGCAACCCGGGCCTCGCGAGCCTCATCACCGAGCGGATCGGCGACGGCTGGGTCACCGAGCTCGACCGCCTGATCGGTCTCGAGCCCCACGCCGACGACCCCGAGTTTCGCACGCGTCTCCGCACGATCAAGATGGAGAACAAGCTCGCGCTCGCCAAGCTCGTCTACGACCTGGTCAAGCTGCGCATCGATCCACAGAGCCTGTTCGACGTGCAGATCAAGCGCCTCCACGAGTACAAGCGCCAGCACCTCGCGGCGCTCCACGCGGTCACGCTGTACTTGCGCGCCAAGCGGGGCGAGAGCGTCCAGCCGCGCACGCTCATCTTCGGGGCCAAGGCCGCCCCCGGCTACCGCCGCGCCAAGCTGATCATCAAGCTCATCCACGCGATCGCCGACACGGTGAACGCCGACAAGCGCCAGAGCGCGATTCGCGTCTTGTTCCTGCCCAACTACCGCGTGAGCCTCGCCGAGCGGATCATCCCCGCCGCCAACCTCTCCGAGCAGATCTCCACCGCCGGGATGGAGGCGTCGGGCACCGGCAACATGAAGCTCTCGATGAACGGAGCGCTCACCATCGGCACGCTCGACGGCGCCAACATCGAGATCCGTGACGCGGTCGGCGCCGAGAACTTCTTCCTCTTCGGCATGACCGCGGACGAGATCGCGGCCCGGCGCGAAGAGCGGCTCACCGGCGCGCGCTCGCTAGAGGCGAGCCCGCTGCTCGCCGAGGCGGTCGAGCTCATTCGCGAGGGCTTCTTTTGCCCCGAGGAGCCGGGGATCTTCAACCCGCTCATCGACGATCTGCTCGGCTACGACCCGTACATGGTGCTCGCCGACTTCGCGGCGTACGCCAAGGTGCAAGCCGAGGTGGACGACGCGTTCCGCAAGACCGACGACTGGACGCGCAAGGCCGCGTTCAACATCGCGCGCGTCGGCGGCTTCTCGTCGGATCGAACCATCCGCGAGTACGCCTCCGAGATCTGGGGCATCGAGCCCCAGCCCATCACCTCGCTGCGCGATCCTTCGCTCGTCCCGAACGCCGACCCCGACCCGGTCTGACGTCTCGACTTTCGGCGGGCCTTGCAAAACGGCGGCCGAGGTCTCACTAATGGGTGCGAATCCCCCGATGGTGCCCCCGCCCGACCCCGAGAACCCCGAAGGCGAAGAAGAACGCGAAGGCTCGGTCGAGACCGAGGAGCGCCCGAAGATCCAGAAGGCGCGCCGCTTTCGCGTGATCTTTCACAACGACGACTACACGACGATGGAGTTCGTGGTCCGCGTCCTGATGAAGTTCTTTCACAAGACCGAGACCGAGGCCCACCAGATCATGCTCACCGTTCACCACAAGGGGCAGGGCGTCGCGGGCATTTATCCCCGAGACGTGGCAGAGACCAAGGTGACTCAGGTGATGCAGTTCGCCAAAGAGAACGGGATGCCGCTCCTCGTCACCGCGGAGCCGGAGTAGCCATGCGTATCAGCCCCGAGGTCGAGGTCGCCTTCGGGCTCGCCACGCGCGAGGCCCAGAGCCGAAGGCACGAGTACGTCACCGTCGAGCACCTGTTCTACGCGCTGCTCTTCGACGACGAGACGCGCGACGTCGTGCGCCACGCCGGGGGCGACGTCGACAAGCTCAAGAAGCAGCTCGAGAAGTTCATGGACGACGAGCTCGAGTCGGTCTCGGAGGAGGCGTTCGACTCGCCCGTGCTCTCGCTGGGCTTTCAGCGGGTCGTCGGCCGCGCCGCGATGCACGTCCAGTCGAGCGGCAAAGAAGAGCTGAAGGGCAAGAACGTCCTCGTCGCCATCTTCGCCGAGCAAGACTCGCCCAGCGTCGCGCTCCTCTCCCAGATGGGCGTCGCTCGCCTCGACGTCGTGAACTACCTCTCGCACGGCGTCTCCAAGGTCGACGACTCCGGCGCCATCGAGCTGTCGCCCGAGAGCGAGGGCCCCGGCGGCGAGCCGGGCGGCGACCCCAAGCCCAAAGATCCGCTCAAGGCGTTCGCCACGAACCTCAACGAAGAGGCGGCCCAGGGCCGCATCGACCCGCTGGTCGGCCGCGGCGACGAGGTCATGCGGACGATCCACGTCCTCTCGCGCCGGCGCAAGAACAACCCCCTCCTGATCGGTGACGCCGGCGTCGGCAAGACCGCCATCGTCGAGGGCCTGGCGCTCCGCATCTCGCAGGGTGAGGTTCCCGATCCGATCAAGAGCTCGGTCGTCTTCGCCCTCGACATGGGCGCTCTCATCGCCGGCACGCGCTACCGCGGCGACTTCGAGAACCGGCTGAAGGCCGTGCTCAAAGCGCTCGAGCAAAAGCCGGGGAGCATCCTCTTCATCGACGAGATCCACACCATCATCGGCGCGGGCGCCGGCAGCGGCACCATGGACGCGTCGAACCTGCTCAAGCCCGCGCTCGCGTCGGGCAAGCTCCGCTGCATCGGCGCCACCACGTTCGAAGAGTTTCGCGGCCACCTCGAGAAAGACTCCGCTCTCGCCCGCCGCTTCCAGAAGATCGAGGTCGGCGAGCCCAGCGTCGACGAGACCCGCCGCATCCTCGACGGGCTCCGCCCCAAGTACGAGGAGCACCACGGCGTCACCTACTCGCCCGAGGCCCTCGAGGCGGCCGCGACGCTCGCGGCACGGCACCTGCGCGACAAGCGGCTGCCCGACAAGGCGATCGATCTGCTCGACGAGTCCGGCGCCGCCGCCAAGCTCGCGCACGGCCCCGGGTACGTCGTGACCACGACCGACATCGAGCACATCGTGGCCAAGATGGCGCAGATCCCGCCCAAGCAGGTCTCGCACAGCGACAAGGCCGCGCTCAAGAATCTCCAGGACGACCTCGGCAACGCCGTCTTCGGCCAGGCCGAGGCGGTGGCCGTCGTCGCCAACGCCATCAAGCTCTCGCGCGCCGGCCTGCGCAGCCCCGAGAAGCCGATCGGTTCGTTCCTCTTCACGGGGCCGACCGGCGTCGGCAAGACCGAGCTCGCCAAGCAGCTCGCCAAGTCGCTCGGTATCTCGTTCGTGCGCTTCGACATGAGCGAGTACCAGGAGCAGCACACCGTCTCGCGCTTGATCGGCGCACCGCCCGGCTACGTGGGCTACGACCGTGGCGGCCTCATGACCGAGGCGATCGCCAAGACGCCGCACGCCGTGCTCCTCCTCGACGAGATCGAGAAGGCGCACCCCGACGTGTTCCAGGTCCTGCTCCAGGTGATGGACCACGGCACCCTCACCGACAACACCGGCAAGAAGGCCGATTTCAGGCACGTCGTCTTGATCATGACCAGCAACGTCGGCGCGCGCGATCTGCAGCAGGTCAAGGTCGGGTTCGGCGACCGCGGCTCGGTCGGCGAGGACGACCGAGCGTTCAAGAACCTCTTCAGCCCCGAGTTCCGCAACCGCCTCGACGCCCGGGTGAAGTTCGCGCCGCTCGACAAGTCGGTGATGGGCAACATCGTCGACAAGTTCATCAAAGAGCTCGTCGACCTCTTGGCCGACCGCAAGGTCACGGTCGAGGTCGACGCCGCCGCGCGCGCCTACCTCGCCGACAAGGGCTACGATCCGCAGATGGGCGCTCGACCGCTCGCTCGTGTGATCGAGGACGAGGTCAAGGCCAAGCTCACCGACGCGATCCTCTTCGGTGCGCTCGAGAACGGCGGCGTGGCCAGGGTCGGGCTCGACAAGGACAAGGGCGAGCTCGTCTTCGAGTTCGAAGCACGCACGTCTTGAGTCGCATGCGCGGGGGGGCCTTGCTCGTTGCGGCATCCTTGGCCGCTTGTGGCGACAAGCCGTCGGCGGCGCCCACCAGCGCCGCGCCGGTGACGGCGCCGAGCTCTGCGGCGCCGCTCGCGGCGCCGCGTCCGAACGCCCTCGGGATCTGCGACATGGCGTCGCCCGACGAGCACGTGTGCTTCGAGTTCACGGACGCCGAGCTCTTCGACGAGCGCGCTCGAATTTGCGGCACGGGCTCGCGCCGCGACGCGGCCTGCCCGGCCCAAGACGTCATCGGCACGTGCCGCCTGCCCGACGGCAGCGTCCGCTTCGGCTACCCGCCGAAGACGCCGCTCCAGCACGAGAAGTACTGCAAAGAGGCGCGCGGCAAGTACGCCGTGGGGCCCGATGCCCCGCCGCCCGACAAGCGGACCCTCATCGCGTGCCGCGGCAAGCACAAGGGCGCGTGCGAAGAAGAGGAGTCGTTCACCCTGGCCCGGGTCGAGCACGCCAAGGACGAGTGCTCGGCGTTCGGTGGGACGTTCGTCACCGGTGAGGGGTGCGACCGTGACAAATCCGTCGCCACGTGCGATCTCGAGGGCAAGCGGACGATCGTCTTCTACCCCGACGGCCAGCTCGAGGAGCCCGACGAGCAGAAGACGTTTTGCGAGGAGCGCCGCGGAAAGTTCGCGGGGGCGGTACCGGCCCCGGCCGTCAGTTCAACGAGTACGGCAGCGCCAGATCAAACGGCGCAATGACGGCGTCGAACTCGGAGCCGTCCGCCCGGCGCATCTGGTAGGTGCCGCGCATCGTGCCGCGCGGGGTCTCGAGCACACAACCGCTCGTGTACTCGAAGTGTTCCCCCGGCTTGAGCGAGGGGGTCTGGCCGACGACCCCGGGGCCGCGCACCTCTTCTACCTTGCCGTTGCCGTCGGTGATGATCCAGTGCCGCGTCCGCAGCTGGGCGACCCCCTCGCCCTCGTTGAGGATCTTGACCGTGTAGGCAAAGACGTAGCGTTTGTCGCGCGGCACCGACTGCGCGGACACGTACTCGGACGAAACGCTCACGCGGATCCCCTCGGTCACGGCGACGGACATGGCCGAGATTGCTAGCCCCTTGGATCGCTTTCTGCAACCCATCCGTTGACATCACCCGGGCGGGACGAACATTGGGCGCGCATGGCGATGGCGGCAGAGCTGAACGACACGGCCATCGTCCCCCACGGCTACGTGGCCCTCGGGCCCTTCGCCACCGAGCGCTCGCTGCGCGAGGCGGCGCTCGTCCTGACGTCGGTGTCGGTGCCCCACGCGGTGAGCTGGGGGGGCGGCGGCGGCGTCTTGTTGGTGCGCGACGCCGACTACGATCGCGCGCGGTCGAACCTCGACCGGTACGAAGAAGAGAACCGCGACTTCCCTCCCCGGCGCGTCGTCGAGCGCCCGCGCTACGGCGGCATTCCGTGGCTCGCGCTCGCCTTCCTCGGGCTCGTGGCGTTTTTCTTCGTGACCGGCCCCGTCGCCAAGCCGCACGGGCCGTTCTTTCGCGAGGGGTCGAGCGTCGCCGAGCTCGTGCTCTCGAGCGAGCCGTTCCGTGCCGTCACCGCGCTCACCCTCCACGCCGACACCGGTCACGTCCTCGGTAACCTCCTCTCGGGCGCGATCTTCGGCCGCGCGGTCGAGCGGCGGGTGGGGCCGGGCAGCGCCGCGCTCGCGATCACGGTGAGCGGCGGGCTCGGCAACGTCATGAACGCGGGCTTCTACAGCTCGCTCGGCGAGGCGCACGCGTCGATCGGCGCGTCCACCGCCGTCTTCGGGGCGGTGGGCATGCTGGCGACGACGCAGCTCATGCTCGGGGGCACCACGATCCTCACGCCCAAGTCGGGGCGTCACTGGACCGAGTACGCCTCGCCGATGGTCGGCGCGCTGGCGTTGCTCGGCACGCTGGGCTCGAGCCCCAGCTCCGATATCTGGGCCCACGCATTCGGCCTCGTCGCCGGCATCTTCGTCGCGATCCCGTTCGCCCTCGTCGCGCGCCGCTCGCGCGCGTCCGGCCGGTGGGGGCAGCTCGCGCTCGGCCTCGCCGCCCTGGGCGTCATCGGCGGCTCGTGGGCGCTCGCTCTCGGGCTCCGTTCCTGAGGGCACGCCGCCGGTTCACTGCCCCGCCGGCTTGCTGTTCCGCCAATCTATTGTGCCGCCGATTCACTGGCCCGGGCCGTCGAACAGGCCGATCGAGCCGCCGACCCACGTCAGGTTCTTGTTCTGGTCGACGCCGAGCATCTTGCCGCGTGACAGGCGCACCAGGTTCAGCGTCAGGCGGGGCTCGGCGTCGCCCGGGCTGCGCAAGAACATCATGCGAACCTCGGCTTTCACGCCGCCAGGGGCGTCCGATGCGCCGGGCGCCATGGCGATGCCGGGGTGGTACTCGATCTTCTCTTGGAGGAGCCAGCCGTCACGCTGATCGTCGGGCACGGCCGCGATATCGGCGTGGGTCGGATCGACGACGACGCCGCTGCCCGCGAACGAGAAGAGCGGCTTGAGCACGTAGCGGGACAGATCTGCCGGCACGTCTTTGCCGAGATCACGCAGCGTGCGCGCCCGCGGCACGCTCGGGTGATCGAGCCTGGGCAACGAGTGCTTGGAGATGATCCAGTACCAGTTCGGGTGCGAGCACCACGTGACGTCGAGCTCGTCGCGGTACGAGAACGGCAGCTCGACGCCGGCGCGGGTCAGCTCGTCGAAGACGATGCGGTTGTAGATGCGCTCGACCGGGACGAGCTTGCCGGCCTTCTCGCGGTAGAGCTTCTTGCCCTGCTTCTTCAGCGCCGTCGGGCACGTGTAGTCGACGCCGATGAGCTGCTTGGTGGCGGCGAAGTCGGGGAACGTCTTCTGTTTATCGGGCGTGAGATCGAGGAGGACCACGTGCTCGGGGTCATGATCGCCCACCACCGCGCTCCGCAGCCGCTCGGTGAAACGCGGCACGTCGAGGCCGTCGTAGAACACCGACCACGGCCGATCGAGCTCGCCCGACGCGGCGCGCATCTGGTCGGCGATGACCTCGAGCTTGAGCGCCATCAGCGCGTAGAGCGACGGAAACGCCTGGAGCTCGACGACCTTGCCGTCGAGCTCGCCGTCGGGGCCGCGGGTGATCGCGAAGTCGACCTGCACGCAGTCGGGCTGGTCGGTCTCGCCGGGGGTGTCGAGCTCGGCCGGGATCGCGCCGCGCCCCGCCGCCACCGACGCCGGCGCGAGCGCCTGCTGGAGCACCTCGCGCGCGTGCTTGGCGAGCCGATCGCGGAGCTGGTTCGGGACGAAGAACGGCGTCTCGGCGACGCGGTACGGGATGGGGCAGCCGACCCGTTTCTCGAAGGCCGAGAGGAAATTCCGGTAAAAATCGTCGGTGAAGACCGCGTTGTAGCGTTCGCGAAAGCGCGCATCCATGGTGGGGTCCTGCGGACCATTGGTAGCACGCCCGGTTTCGGCCCGGCGATCTCGTGCTAAGAAGCGCCATGCGCTTTTTCACGGCCATCCTCGCCGCCGGTCTCGTGACCGCCGGGGTCGGGTGCGACGCGCTCACCGAGCCGAACGCGATCACCATCCAGCGCGAGCCGCCGCGCGCCCCCAAGCCGATCGAGCCGCCTCAGGCAGCGAATCAGCCGGGCGCCGCGGCTGCGCCGGCTCAACCGCCCGCCCGCCCGGCGATGCCGGCCGGCATGGGCGCGGCCCCCAAAGCGGGGGGTGGCTGAGGCGGCTGACGGGCTCCGGTCGGAGCTCACACGAGGTTTCGGTGAACGAGCGGCGTCGTCTCGCTCGGTGGCGGCACGCTGCCATTTCCCCCCCCCGCCCCCCTCACGTGCGTGAGGGGGGTGCCCCTGCCGAGGAGGATGCGTGTTCTACGAGACCGAGGAGCACGCCGCGCTTCGCGAGCAAGCCCGGCGCTTCGCGAAGAAGCACATCCAGCCGTACGCTCACGCCTGGGACGAGGCCGAGGAGTTTCCCCGTGAGCTCTACCGGCAGGCGGCCGAAGCCGGGATGATCGGCGTCGGCTACCCTACCGAGGTCGGCGGCGGCGGCGGGGCGCTGTCTCACGTGCTCGCGATCAGCGAAGAGCTCGTCCTCGAGGGCCACAACGTCGGCGTCACGGTGGGCCTGGGCAGCCACGGCATCGCGCTGCCGCCGATCATCCGCGTCGGCACCCCGGCACAAAAGGAGCGGTTCGTCGCGCCGGTCGTGCGGGGCGAGAAGATCAGCGCCCTCGCGATCACCGAGCCCGGCGGCGGCAGCGACGTCGCGAGCATCCAGACGCGCGCGGTCCGCGACGGCGCGCACTACGTCGTCACCGGCAGCAAGACCTTCATCACGTCCGGGTGCCGCGCCGACTTCGTCACGACCGCGGTGCGAACGGGCGGCCCTGGTCACGGCGGCGTGAGCCTGCTCGTCATCGAGCGCGACACGCCCGGCTACTCGGTCAGCAAGAAGCTGAAGAAGACGGGCTGGTGGGCGTCGGACACGGCCGAGCTGACCTTCGACGGCTGCCGCGTGCCGGTCGAGAACCTGATCGGCGAAGAGAACCAGGGGTTCGTCCCGATCATGATGAACTTCGCGACCGAGCGGATCTTCCTCGCCGGCCAGTGCGTCGCGATCGCCGAGCTCTGCCACCGCGAGTCGGTGAAGTACGCGCGCGAGCGCGTGGCGTTCGGCAAGCCGCTCTCGGGCTTTCAGGTCACGCGCCACAAGCTCGCCGACATGGCGACGCGCATCGCCGCCGCCCGCGCGCTCCTCGGCGAGTGCGTCGTCCGCCTCGAGCGCGGCGAGCAGATCATGCCCCTCGCGGCCATGGCCAAGAACACCGCCATGCTCGCGTTCGTCGCCGACCAGGCGGTGCAGATCCACGGCGGCTACGGGTACATGCGCGAGACGCTCGTCGAGCGCCTGTACCGCGACGCGCGCCTCTACCCCATCGGCGGCGGCACGCGCGAGATCATGAACGAGATCATCACGAAAGCCCAAGGGTATTGATTCTTGCGCTTCGCGCTTCCCGCACCCGCCATGAGCTCTCGAGGCTATTCATGACCAAACTGTCATATGTTCTCCTGTTCGTGGCGGCCTCCGCCTGCGACTCCAACCCCAACGTCCCGCCCCCCAAGCCGGGCACGACCCAGGCAGCTCAGGCCACGGGCGCGGCCCCGGGCCCGCACGGCGCGACGCCGGGCGGCCAGGGCAAGGCCAAGGACACCACGATTGTGTGGAAGGCCCCTGATGCATGGAAGCTCCTGGACCACCCGAGCCCCATGCGTTTGGCGACTTACACGATCCCCAAGGCCGAGGGCGACGCCGAGGACGCCGAGCTCTCGGTGACCCGCGTGGGCGGTGATGTGGCCTCCAACATCCAGCGCTGGTCCGGGCAGTTCGAGGGCTCACCGCAGCCCAAGACGTCCGAGCGCTCGGCCGGCGATCTGAAGATCACGGTGGTCGAGCTCGAGGGCACCTACTCGGGCATGGCGATGCCCGGCCAGGGGGCCGCCGGGCCGAAGCAGAATTTCGCCATGCTCGCCGCGATCGTCGAGGGCGGCGGCGACGCTCACTTCTTCAAGATGACAGGCCCGAAGAAGACGATCGACGCAGCGCGTGGCGGCTTCGACGAGCTCGTCTCGAGCTTCGGAAAGCGCTGACGAGCGCGAGCTAAACCCGGCCGTTTGCAGTATGATGTGACGCGACGGTTTCCGAGCGGTAACGGCCTTTCTTTCGTGCTACGTCCTGCCGGTACGCGCTCGCTTGGAGGTCCTCTCATGCGCATCTCTCGCCCCCGCATCGCCCTCTTCCTCATCCTGGGTGGTGCCCTCGCTCACGAAGTGGGCTGCTCTGCCGGTGCTACCGACGGCGCCGGGGGCGACGCCCCCACCACGTCGTCCGGTGGGCTCGGCGGCAACGGCGGCGCGTCGAACAGCTCCTCGAACGTCAGCTCGACCGGTATGGGCGGCGGCTTCAC
>ERZ761602.5988-NODE-5988-length-13966-cov-5.426066_pt1 | contig 13966 bp, 11 predicted proteins | sample MGYA00512165_ERZ761602 | MGnify/ENA primary metagenome ERZ761602 (study PRJEB28899, sample SAMN02445085) | bioreactor sludge metagenome | biome: EBPR sludge; isolation source: Thorneside wastewater treatment plant | place: Australia: Brisbane, Thorneside...
AGCCAGGTGAGGAGAAGCCGGCCGCCGGGAAGACGCGGGGAGTTCATCGCTCCATCGCGGCGCACGTCGGCACGATGTCCAGTGCGATCCCGCCGCGTGCCGCGCTCCAAGGAGCGGGGCGGGAGGCTTGCCAAGCGGGTGCGGAGCGCGAAAAACGTCGGGCGCCGCGCACCTCCCGGCGCCGGCCCCTCGTCTATCCGTCGCCCATGAAACGATTCCTCGTCCTCGCGTTCCTCGCCGCCAGCTCCGGCCTGCTCGCCGCCGTCACGCCGCCCGCCGGCTTCAACGCCCTCTTCAACGGCCGCGATCTCACCGGCTGGCGCGGCGGCATGACCTTCGACCACCGCAAGCTGCTCGCGATGTCGCCGGCCGAGCGGGAGGCCCAGATCGCCAAGTGGAACGCCTCGATGCTCGAGGTCAGCAAGAAGACGAACCGGCCGCACTGGTACGTCGAAGGCGACGAGCTGGTGAACGACGGCTTCGGCGCGTACGCGACGACGATCCAGGACTACGGCAACTTCGAGCTCATGCTCGAGTACAAGACCGTGGCGGGCGCCGACTCGGGCATCTATCTCCGCGGCGTGCCGCAGGTGCAGATCTGGGACATCAACCAGCCCGACCAGGCCAAGCGCCCGGACCGCCGCCCGCGGCTCGGCTCCGGCGGCCTGTTCAACAACACCCCCGGCACCCCGGGCCGCGATCCGCTGGTGCTGGCCGACAAGCCGTTTGGCGAATGGAACCAGGTGCGCGTCGTGATGGTGGGCAGCCGCGTGAGCGTGTGGCTCAACGGCAAGCTCGTCGTCGACCATGCCCTGATGGAGAACTACTACGACGCCAAGCTGCCCGCCGCCGAGCGCCGCCCGGTGCCCGCCCGCGGCCCCATCCAGCTCCAGACCCACGGCGGCGAGATCCGCTGGCGCAACGTATTCCTGCGCGAGATCGGGAACACCGAGGCGGTCCGGCTGCTGGCCTCGCGCGGCCAGGAAGGCTTCGAGAAGATTTTCAACGGGAAGAACCTCGAGGGCTGGGCCGGCGCGACGGAGGCCGCGACGGTCCGCGACGGCGCGATCGCCTGGCAGAAGGGCAAGGGCGGCACGTTGTACTTCAACCGCGAATACGCCGATTTCAAGGCGCGCGTGATGTTCAAGCTGCCGCCCGCGGGCAACAACGGCCTCGCCCTGCGTTACCCCGGCACCGGCAACCCCGCGTACGACGGCATGACCGAGGTGCAGGTGCTCGACGAGAACTACGACCTCGTGAAGGGAAAGATCGACCCGCGCCAGGTGCACGGCTCCGTCTACGGGATGATCGGCGCGCACCGCGGCTACCAGTTCCCCATCGGCGAATGGAACTTCCAGGAGGTCACCGTCAAGGGTCCGCGCATCACGGTGGAGCTCAACGGCACCGTCATCCTCGACGGCGACGTGAGCACCGTGGACCTGTCGAAGGTGATGCAAAACAAGGCGCACCCCGGGAAAGACCGCCCGCGCGGCTTCTTCGGCTTTGCCGGGCATACCGATCCGGTCGAGTTCAAGGAGATCGCGATCAAGCCGCTCTGACGCGGCGGGGGGGCGCCGAAGCAGCCTGGGGACAGGCGGCTCCACCTCCAGGCTGCTCAATCTTCAGGCTGGGCCACTTTCGGCCGGGGTCATGCCGTTGGACTTCAAATCAGCCATGAGAACGGCCGCACGGAAAGGTGGAGCGGCTTGTCCTCGAGCCGCTGCGAACCGATCCGTCGCACGTCAGCCGCCTGGGGACAGGCGGCTCCTCCTCAGCGGCATGAGTCCGCCTCAGGCCATGCCGCCCGTCACAGCCGGACGGGCGTGCCGCGCTGGGCGGATGCGTAAAGCCCCCGGATCAACGCCACGGCCTTGCGCGCCTCGTGGCCGTCGATCGCGACGGGACGCCGCTCGCGCACGGCATCGATGAGGTCCTGAATCTGCCGGCGGTGGCCCTCGAAGCTGATGGCGCCCGGCACGCTTGCCCCGGAACCGAGTTCGGCGAGGTCCTTGGCAGTCCGGATCGCCTCGTCGCCAGGCAGCGCATCGACGAAGTCCCACCGGGCGATGTGATCGGCATCGAGGACGGCGCTGCCTTTCTCGCCCACGAGCTCGATCCGTCGCGCCCAGCCCGGCTGCGCGGCCGTGGTCGCCTCGATCGTGCCGAGGGCACCGTCCGGATAACGCAGCGCCGCGACGGCGGTGTCTTCCGCCTCGATCCCGGTGTGCACGCGCCGCGTGTTCCAGGAGAACACTTCCGCCGGCAGGCCCGCGAACCACTGCAGGAGATCAATCGCATGGATCGCCTGGTTGATCAGCGCCCCGCCACCGTCGAGCTTCAGCGTGCCCTTCCACCCGGTATAGTATTCCCGGCTTCGATGCCATTTCACGTAGGCGCTCGCGAGCACCAGCCGGCCGAAGCGGCCTGCCTCGAGGGCGGCCTTGATCGTGCGGGCTCCGTCGGTGAATCGCGCCTGGAAGATCGGTGCGACCTTCACGCCCGCGGCGTCGGCGGCCCGCAGCAGTTCGTCGGCCCGCTCCGTCGTGATCTCGATCGGCTTTTCCACCACGACATGCTTGCCCGCGCGCACCGCGGCGAGCGCGGGTTCGAGGTGGGCGCCGCTGGGGGTCGTGATGCAGACGACGTCGATTTCCGGCCGCGCCACCAACTCGTCGACGCTCGTCGTGGCGAAAGGGACGCTGTGTTTGCGCGCGAACGCCTGCGCGTTTTCCGCGTTCCGGGTCGCGATGCCGGCGAGGCGGCCACCGCGGGTATGCGCGATCGCCTGCGCGTGGAAGTCGGCGATCATGCCGACGCCGACGATGCCGAAGCCGAGAGGGGAGGACGGAGGGGGCGTAGGTCCGGACATGGAGACGCCCATACGAGCGGCGGGCGCGCGGGAGCGGAAGCATAAACTCGGCCGCGGCGGATCGCGGAAACCACCGGTGTGCGAAGGCGCACGCACCCGCGCCGCAGGCCGGGCTGGCGCGGGTCGCCGGCGGCCGCGGACGCGGACGGGCGTGCCCCGCTGGCGAGGGAAGGCTAAGCCAAAGTCTCATGCCGCTGGCCTTCAAATCAGCCATGAAGACGGCCGTACCGAAATGTGGAGCGGCTTGTCCTCAAGCCGCTGCGGACAGGTCCTTCGCACGTCAGCCGCCTGGGGACAGGCGGCTCCACCTCAGCGGCATCGTTCCGCCTCAGCGCTTTTCCTGGGGCGTGTAGAAGGCGCCGAGCTGCTCGAGGATCTTGTTCTTCAATTCCTCGGCGTTCACGGGACCATTGTGCCGCCACAAGATCCGTCCGCCGGGCGCGATCAGCACCGAGTGCGGCAGCGGGCCGGGCCACTCGGGATCGAGCGCCTTGACGATCGCGTCGCTGCTGGCGCCATTGTAGAGGAAGTTGAGCGTCGGCCGGCCCTCGGCCTCGAGCAGCTTCTTGAGCCGCGCCGAGGGCACGACGTGCTGTTTCTGCAGGAACTGTTTCACCTGCGCTTCCATCTTCGGGTGGTCGACGCTGATGGTCACGAGTTCGAAGTCGCGGTTGCTGAACCGCCGCGCCATCGCCACGAGATCGGGAAACTCCTGCACGCAGGGGGCGCACCAGGTGGCCCAGACGTTTACCAGCCGCAGGCGGTTGGAATCGTTGGCCGCGAGCTTCGCCACGCCGGCGGCGTCGATCGGCGCCAGCGTGACCGGCTCGGACTTCCACTTCGCGTCGGCCCGGGCGACGTCGTCGCGCTTGGTGTTCCACTTGGTCGAGCACCCCGTCACGATCGTCGTCGGCGTCCTCACCGGCCGGCCCGCCAGCAGGTCCTCGATGGCGTTGCGGGCGTCGTGGGAGGTGACGGTGGCCGGATCCTCGAAGCGTGAGTCGTCGACGCGCCCGACGTAGCGCAGCTTGCGCTCCTGGTCGAAGAGGAACACGTGCGGCGTGGCGAGGCAGCCGTAAGCCTTGGCCGCAACCTGGTGGTCGCCGTCGTACAGGTAGGGAAACGGGAAACCCATGTCGCGGGCGTACAGCTTCATCTCCTCGTAGCTGTCGTTGTACTTGCTGTAGCCCAGCTCATCGATGCGGATGCCGTCGGGGCTGTTGGGGTTGATCGCGACGACGTCCAGCCCCTTCGCCTTGAACTCCCGGGCGAGCGGAATCAGCCGGGTCTCGGCCGCATGCGAGTAGGGGCAGTGGTTGGAAAGGAAGACCACCATCAGCAGCTTCGCGGCGCGGTAGTCCGCGAGGCGGTGGTGCTTCCCGTCGATGCCGAGCAGGTTGAAATCGGGCGCGGCTTCGCCGAGGGCGAGCTTGCGCGCATCGGGCGGAAGCCCGCCCGAGACGGCGCCCTTGACCGGCGCGGCCTTTTTCGGCGCGGGCTGGGCGGACAGCGGCGGCAGCAGGCCGCACGCAAGCAGGACGACGCAGCCGAGGGGGAACCGGGATTTCATGGGGGACGAAGGGGTGAAGCGGAAAGGGGCGGCGGTGATGGCGGCGGGAAGGACGCCGCTTGCCCGGCGGCGCGGCGGCGATGGAGCGCAGCCCCCGAGGAGATGCCGTGGGGATTCTCCGGCTGCCGGGCGGGCCGCGTCACGCCTTCGCCAGCGCGGCGAGGGCGCCGCGCACGAAGCCGACGGATTCCGCGAGGCCGATGGCGGGATTGACGCCGGTCTTCTCGTATTCGAAGGCGACAACGCCGCCGTACTTGATCTCGAGCAGCGCGCGGAGCATGCCGCGGATGTCGAGCCGGCCGGCGCCGACCTCGACCGGAACGTCGCGCTGGGCGCCGATGACCGCCACGCTGTCCTTCATGTGCACGTCGTAGACGCGCGCGGCGTACTTGCGGATCGCGGTCGCCGCATCGTCGCCGAACCGCTGCGTATGCCCGACATCGATACACAGGCCGACGCGCGCATCGAGGTTCTTGACGGCGTTCCACACGACGTCGGGCGTCGGGTACACCTTGTCCTCCGGCCCGTGGTTGTGGATGGCGAGCTTCTGGTCAAACTCCTTCGCGAGCTTCTCGACCAGCTTGAGCGCCTCGAGCTCGGGTTTGCAGACCATCGTCTGCATGCCCGCGGCCTTCACGTTCTCGAACGCCTTCCGGCATTTCGCCTCGTCGTTGGGCAGGTTCACGACGCCGGAGCCGCTGAGCGTGAGACCGGCCGCCTTGAGCTTCGCGGACACCGCCGCGACCTCGTCGGGGCTCGCGGCCTCCCAGTTGCAGTGGGCGCGGAAGAGCGCGATGTTGACCAGCCGCAGCGCCTTCACCGTGGCGATGGCGTCGTCGAGCGCCATCGTCCGCAGCGAATACGACGCGACGCCGAGCCGGAGCCCGTTTTCGCGGCCGTCCGGCGCGGACGGCGGATACAGCGTGGCGGAAGCTTCGGGAGCTTTCCCGCCCTTCCCCTTGCGCGCGCCATCGGCCGCGTGGGCCAGCGCGCCGAGGAACGGCAGCGTCGCCACCCCGAGGGCGGCAGTTTTCAAGGCATCGCGACGAGACAGGGGTCGGGTATTCATCGGAGGCGGCGAGCGTGAGCCCGTTCCCGCCCTGGCGCCAGCCTCCTTTGTGGCAGCGCGTGGTCGGGGCCGCGCGGGCGGCGGCCCGGCCTGCGGAGGGAACCGGCTGTCCGACCGGGTCAGGCAGGGCTCGTGGCGGCGAACTTGCGCAGGTATTTCAACGCCACCTCGAACTCATGCGGAAGCGGGGCGCGCAGCGTGAGCGGGTTCCGCGTCACCGGGTGCGTCAGCGTGAGTTCGCTGGCGTGCAGGGCGAGGCGGCAGAGCAGCGGCTTCTCTTCGTCGCGTCCCTTGTAGCCCCGCTTGAAGTCGGAAAGCCGGAGCGTGACCCCGGGGTGGCCGTAGAAGGGATCGTTGACGATCGGCGCGCCGGCGGCCGCGAGGTGCACGCGCAACTGATGCGTGCGGCCCGTGAGCGGGTGGCACTCGACGAAGGCGTAGCCGGTCGCGACCGGCGCCAGCGCACCGCGCGCTCCCGGCCGGCCCGGACCGCGGAAGCGCTCGAGGGTGCGAAACTCCGTGAGGCAGTCCTTCCCGCCGCGCCCCTTGAACACCCGCATCCGCCCGGGCTGTCGTTCGTCCTCGCCCAGCGCGACTTCAACGTTGAACGCAGCGGGCAGCCCGCCCGTGCCATCGCGCACCGGCGCGAGGACCTTCATCGCCTGTTCCGGCGCGAGCACGGCGACGATCGCATGGTACGTCTTGCGCACGGTCTTCGCCTGGAACTGGCCGGAGAGGAAATCGAGCGCCGGCTTGGTCCGGGCGCAGAGCAGGAGCCCGCTGGTGTCGGCATCGAGCCGGTGCACGTTGGCCACGGTCCGGCCAAAGCGCGGATGCGCATGCACCAGCCCCATGAGGTTTTCCCGGGCCTTGTCCCAACGATCGGGAGCGACGAGCAGGCCGCTGGGTTTGTCGAAGGCGACAATCGCCTCGTCGTCGAAGATGACCGGTGGCAGCGGCATGAAGGCCCGATTCAGAACGTTCCTGCCGGCCGACCGCAAGCGGTCGCGAAGATTCCCGGGCGCTCGCTAACCACCTGTAACAATCCGCGTCGCCCCACCCCGGGCTTTGCTCCGGGGCCGGGACGGCCGAAGTGAACGCTCGCGACATGCCGGTGTGGTCAAAAGCCCTTCACGTGGTGGCGGCGGCACGGACGGCCGCCGCGGGCTGGCGGCTGCGTCGGAACGTCGACGAGGCGGGGACCCAGCGGGACGCCTGGCAACACCTCGTCATGCAGCTCGCGCGCACGAAGTTCTGGTCCGCGCGGGGCGTGGGGACCGGCATGACTCTCGGACAATTCCGTTCCCGCGTCCCGCTGCACACCTACGCCGAAATCGAGCCGGCAGTGCGGCGCATGCGGACGGGCGAGGCGGATGTGCTGTGGCCCGGCGTCTGCCGGCGCTATGCGTCGACGGCGGGGGTGGAGCACAACGCACCGCGCGTGCTGCCGGTGACCGAGGGGCTGCTCGGACACGTCCGAAGGGCGTCCTTCGATGCGCTGGCGCTCCAACGGCTTCGCACCGGGCTGCGCCAGCTCAACCGCGGGCACACGTGGCTCTGCGGGAGTCCGGCACAACTCCGCGCTCCCGAAGGCGAGGGCGCGGCCGTTTCCACCGTCGGCGCCGCACCGGACGCGCTCGTGTTTCCCGGCTTTCTCGCCGCCGGCGGATTCGTGTCCGGCGAATGCGTCGCGCGCATCCCGGCGTGGCCGGCCGAGGGCGGCACTCTCGCGCTGAACCTCCCTCCCGGGGACGTCGGCCTGATCGCCGGCTCACCCCCCGCGGTGGTCCAGATCGGGAGGGCTCAGGCCGCGAGTGGCCACGCGTGGGCCAGCCTGCAGTGCCTCGTGCTGGGCGGCGTGCCCTGGACTCCCTACGCGGACGAGCTGCGCACGCTGTTCGGACCCCGCGTGCAGTTCCATGAGATCTACGCCGCCGCGGAGGCCATCATCGCGGCGCAGGCCGGGGCGCCTGGCCAGGGCCTGCGGGTGCTCGCGGACCATGGCGTGTATTTCGAGTTTCTGCCGATGAGCGATTTCGATGCGGGCGCGGTTGCCGGAAAAGGCGACAAAACCGTGCCGCTGGCGGACGTGGCGACCGGGGTCGACTACGCGATCGTCCTCACCACGCCGGGGGGCCTCGCGCGCCATGTACTGGGCGACGTGGTGCGTTTCGTGGCGCGACAGCCGGCGCGCCTCATCTACGTCGGCCATACCCGGCTGCGCCTGAACGGTGCCGGTGAGAATCTCCCGGAATCCGAGCTGACCGACGCCCTCGCCCGGCTGTGCCGCCGGCGCGGGTGGAGGACCGTCCACTTTCATGTCGCTCCGTGGCAGGAGAGCCCCTCCGCCCCACCCCGGCACGAGTGGTGGATCGAACTGCGCGCCGGCACGGTCGAGACGCCCATGGGAGGATTCATGGCCCCCGAACTCGACGACGACCTTCAGCGCGTAAATCCCTGTTATTCCCACGTCCGCCAATCCGGCCGGCTGGCGGCGCCGATTGTCCGGCTCGTGATGCCGGGCGTCTTCGAGCAGTGGCTGCGGGCCACGGGCAGGTGGGACGGACATCTGAAGTTCGCCCGTTGCCGTCCCGACCGCCAGATCGCCGACGCCCTCGCCGCGCTCACCCAGTTTGCCTCGGTCTGAGGGCGCAGATAGCCTCCGAACGAGAGGAAATGGCGGCGACGGATCGGAGGCCGCTGAAGGCAACGGCGAGAGGGGGAGCGGGCGAATTCCTCAAGTCGCTGCGGAGCGATTCGTCGAACGTCAGCCGCCTCGGGACAGGCGGCTCCACCTTGCTCAAACGGTAGCTCGGACGGCGCGAAGATTCCTGAAAATTCCGGCCGACGCTGGCATGCGGGCTGCTCACTAAAACCATCCTGCCCAAGCAGGGTTTTGGGTAGCGTGAGCCGGCCGCAAGGCCGGAAACAGAAAAAACTGGGGCCGGCGTTAAGGGGTTATCGCCGGCCCCTTTTTTTGTCTCCGCATCCCGGGCCGGCCGGCCGGTGCGCGGGGGCGCGCCACCGGGGGCTCAGGACGTTTCGTCCAGCAACGCGACGATCTTCTTCTCGTACACTTCCTTCGGCTCCATGCCGACCTTGCGATCGCGAATCTGGCCCTGGCGATCGATGAGAAAGGTGGTCGGGATGCCTTCCACGCCCCCGAAGTCGGAGACGACCTTGTCGTCGCCCATCACCAACGGATAATTGATGCCGGTCTTGGTGGCGAACGCCTTCACGACGTCGGGGCCGGCCTGGTCGAGGGAGACGCCGACGATCACCAGGCCCTTCGGGCCGTACTTCTGCTGCAATTCAATGTACCCGGGGATTTCCTCCCGGCAGGGCGGGCACCAGGTGGCCCAAAAATCGACCACGACGACCTTGCCCTTGAAGTCTTCCGAACTGACCGGCTTGCCCGCCAGATCCTCCAACTTCCACGTGGGCGCCTTCCCCAAGGCGGCGGCGGATTTCGAACAGGCGGAAAACAGGCCGGCGGCGACGGCAAGGGCACAGGCGGTGACGAGGAGGCGGGCGATCATGATGGGAAAGGGGCAACAAAGCCATGAGAGCGGCGGCGGCAAATTTTCTTCCCTCCGGCCGGCGCGACGGAGCCGGCCGGCCTCGTCGGAGGGACGGCGACCGGCGCGCCCCTAGTTCTGGCGGCTTTCCGGCAGGTCGAGACCGAGCGTCTCGATGAACTTTTTCATCGCCGGCGTCAGGACGCGACCCTTGCGGTGGAGAATCGCGAGCGGCCGGGTGAATTCCCGGCCGCGGAAATGCAGGACCGCGAGCGTGCCCTGTTTCTGTTCCTGCGCCACCGTGGCCTGGGGCACGATCGCGATGCCGTGGTCGATTTCCACCGCGCGCTTCACCGTCTCGATGTTGTCGAACTCCATCACCGGCTCGATCTCCAGCTTGTGCTCGCGGAAGATGACGTCGACCGCCTTGCGCGTGGGAATGTCGGGATCGAAGCCGATGAACTTCTGCCCGGTCAGGTCCTTCACCTCGATGTCCGTGCGCTTCGACAGCGCATGGTTCGGGTGCGTGATCAGCACGAGGTGATCGTTGCGGAACGGCAGGACCTCGATCTGTCGCTGCTTCACCGGGAACGCCACCAGCCCGAAGTCGACGGAGTTGTGCAGGATATCCTCGTACACGAGGTTCGAGCGGCGGTACTCCACCCGCACGTTGACCGAGGGATAGTCGTGCAGGAACTTCTTGATGAAGGGCGGCAGTTCGTGGAGCCCGATCGAGTAGATGGTGGAAATCCGGATCGTGCCGCTGATTACCTTCTTCATCTCCTGCAGTTCGGAGAGCAGCTTCTCGTAGGTGTGGAGGACCTCCTTGGCGGCGTCGTAGACGCGGGTGCCTTCCCGCGTCAGTTGAAACTGCTTCTGGCTTCGGTCGATCAGCAGCGTCTTGAAGTGGCGCTCCATCGCGCGCGCCTGCTGGCTCACGGCAGACTGGGTGATGCCGTTGAGCTTGGCTGATTTTGAAAAGCTCTTCGTCTCGACCAGGTCCGCGAAAATTTTGAAATTCTCAATCTGCATGATTAGCCCTCGTTCTTGCGGCCACACTAGAAACTGCCGACTCGCCGTAAATGCTTAAGTAGTTCTGCTAAACGCACCATGATCGAGTACGATGACTTTGCCCGCCGGGCCGACGCGCTCCGGGCGCGGATCGCCGCCGCCTGCGCCGCCGCGGGGCGCGATCCGGCCACGGTGGAACTGCTCGCCGTGACGAAGACCCACCCCGCTGCCGCGGCGGACTACGCGGCGCGCTATGGATTGCGCGCGGTGGGAGAAAACCGGGTGCAGGAGGGCGTCGCGAAGCGGGCGGAGGTCGCCCCGGCAAGCGCGGGGTTGAAATGGGAATTGATCGGCCACCTGCAGTCCAACAAGGCGCGCCTGGCGGCGGAACACTTCGACCGGGTGCAGAGTGTCGACAGCGAGAAGCTGCTGCATCACCTCGACCGGGCCGCCGGCGAGCTCGGCCGGACGCTGCCCGTGTTGCTGCAGATCAATGCCGGGCAGGATCCGGCGAAGTTCGGCGCGGAGACGGTTGATGCGCCGCGCCTGCTCGAAGGGGCGCTGGCGAAGACGCACCTGCGGGTCGAAGGCCTGATGACGATCGCGCCGCTCGGCGCGACGCCCTCGGAGACGGCGGCCCTGGCGGCGCGCACGTTCACGGCGCTGCGTGAGCTGCGCGACACCCTCGCCGCGCGTTTCGGCCGGCCCCTGCCCGAACTTTCGATGGGCATGACCGGCGACCTCGCGTCCGCCGTCGCCGCCGGCAGCACCCTCGTGCGCGTCGGCACCGCGCTGTATGGGGCGCGCGACGCGGGGCCGTAAGCGCACCGGGCGCCAGCAAAATATCGCGCCGCCGGGCGCCTTTCCCAGTTGCGCCAGCAGGGAAAAGTTTTTCCGTTCCTGCCGTGGAAACGGAAATTCCCGGTGCCGCGGAGCGTGAGGCGTTGCTGAGCCTGCTCGATGATCCGAGCCCGGCGGTGCGGCGCGCCCTGCTCGCCCGGTTTTCCCAGCTCGGAGCGGCGGCGGTGCCCATGCTGCAGGCCGCCGTGTGCGGCCCGAATCGCATCCTTGGGCGGCATGCCGCGCGGTTCCTGCAGGAGTTGAATTTGTCTGATCCGGTCGCGGAATTCTCCGGCTTCATCCGCTCGCTGAACTACGAGCTCGAGTCTGGCGCGCTCCTGCTGGCCCGGACCGTCTCACCGCAGCTCGACAGCGGTGCATGCTGCACCCAGCTCGACGCGATCGCCGCCCGCTGCCGCGAGCTCATCGTGGAGCCTTCGTCGGCGCGCGAGAAGTGCCGCATCGTCAATCGCGTGCTCTTCCACGAGTGGGGTTTCCACGGCAACGTCGAGCACTACACCGATCCGCGGAACAGCTTCCTCGACCAGGTGCTCGAGCGCCGCACCGGCATTCCGCTGTCGCTCAGCATCGTGTACCTGCTCGTCGCGGGGCGGCTGGGGCTCGACCTGGAGCCGGTGGGGCTGCCGGGCCACTTCCTGGTCGGCTGCTTCACCGATGACCTGCCGTTCTTCATCGATCCCTTCGACCGCGGGGTGTTTCGCGACGCGGAGGAGATCTTCGACCTGCTGCGGGCGAACAACGTCACGCCGAAGGTGACGGATCTCGCGCCGACCCCGGTGCGCGAGGTGCTGTGCCGGAGCTGCCGCAACCTGGTGAACCACTACACGGCCGCCGGCGACCCGGAGCGTGCGCGGTTGTTTGCGCGGTTCGTCGACGAGTTCGAGGCGACGCACGAGAAACACGCGGCGGGCTGACCGCCCGGCCGCCGGGAAGTCGGGATTTGAGGGATTGAGTCTTCCGATCCGCCCCGGGCGGAGCCCGGCCTCCCGCGCCTCGGTTTCAACGCTCGAAACTCAAATCCCGGATTCAAAGTTTCAGATCACAAACCCACCCCCTTTGTCCCCCTCTCCCGTCCTCGATCTCGCCGCGCTGGCCGCCTGGGCGCGTCCCGGCACGTCGCTCGCGGTGCTTGGCCACCCGATCCGGCACTCGATCTCTCCGCCGATGCATAACGCGGCCCTCGCCGGTCTGGCCGGCGGGGACCCGCGTTTCGCCGATTGGGAATACTTCCGCTTCGACATTCCGCCCACCGATCTGCCCCGGGCGCTCGAACTCCTGCACGCGCGTCGGTTCCGCGGCGTGAACCTCACCGTTCCCCACAAGGTGCTCGCCTTCGACCGCGTGGCGCACATCGACGACGCCGCCCGCCCGGTGGGCGCGGTCAACACGCTGCGATGGCATGCCGACGGGTGGGAGGGTTTCAACACCGACGGCTATGGTCTGGCGACCGCGATCCGGGAGACGTTCGGTCGCGAACTCGCCGGCGCCGACGTGATCCTGCTCGGCGCGGGCGGCGCGGCGCGCGGGGCCGCGGTCGAATGCCTGCAGCGCGGCTGCGCGTCCCTCGCCGTTGCCAATCGCACGGCCGCCAACCTCGAGGCACTGCTGCGCGACCTCGCGCCACTGGCCGCCGCCAGCCGGTGCCGCGGCTTCTCGCCCGCCGAACCTCCCCGCGATCTTCCCGCCGGGGCGTTGGTGATCAACGCCACCAGTGCCGGTCTGCGCGACTCGGATCCCCTGCCGGTCGATCTCGGGGCGCTGCCGCGCCCTGCGGCGGTGTACGACATGATCTACAATCCGCCCCAAACCCGCCTGCTCGCCGCCGCCGCCGCCCTGGGCCTGCCGGCGGCCAACGGCCTCGACATGCTGGTGCACCAGGGCGCCAGGGCGCTCGAAATCTGGAGCGGCGTGCCGGCGGCACGGACCGCCCCCGCGATGGCCGCCGCGGCCCGCGCGGCGCTCGGGCGCCAATAGTTCGTAAACCCCGCGCCGCGAGCAGCTCGCGGCGAAGTTTCTGCGTGAGCTTTGCCTCCGGCGTGTTCATATCGCGCCGAATGGTGTCCGTCTACGCCGACTTCTCCGCCGCGTTCCCGTGGTTCTTCCCGGCTGCGGTGTTCTTTCTCGGCGCGTGCGTCGGCAGCTTCCTCAACGTGGTCATCTATCGCGTGCCGAAATCGCAGTCGGTCGTGACGCCCGGGTCGCATTGCGGCTGCGGCCAGCCGATCAGATGGCACGACAACATCCCTATCGTCTCGTGGCTGGTGCTGCGGGGACGCGCCCGCTGCTGCGGCCGGAAGTTTTCGTTTCGCTACCCGTTCGTCGAACTGCTGACCGCCACGCTTTTCACCCTGTGCTGGCTGCGCTTCCCGCCGGCGGTGGCCGCGTGCGGGTGGCTGTTCCTGAGCTGCCTGACGGCGGCGACGTTCATCGATCTGGACCACATGATCATCCCCGACGTGTTCACGATCGGGCTCGGGGTGGCCGGCGTCGCTCTCTCCGCCGTCGTGCCGGCGCTGCATGGTTTCCATGGCGACGTCGCGCTGCTGGAGGGAATGCGCGGCGGGCTCGTGGCATTGCAGGGTCTGCTGATCGGCTCGGGCGTCGTGCTCTGGATCGCGCTCATCGCGGAATCGCTTCTGCGCAAGGAGGCCATGGGCTTCGGCGACGTGACGTTCGTGGGCGGCATCGGCGCCTTCTGCGGCTGGCAGGGCGCGTTGTTCACCGTCTTTGGTGGGGCGGTGGTGGGCACCCTCTGGCTTGCGCTCGCTTGGCTGTGGGAGAAAGGCACCGGGCGCCGCGCTGCCCTCGCGCCTCCGACCGAGACGCCCGAGGGCCAGGCGGCGCCGCTGGGCTTCGGCGCGCACGTGCCGTTCGGCCCGATGCTCGCGATCGCGGCGGCCATCTATTTCCTGGCGTTGCGCGAGCCGGTTGTCGCCTGGTTTCGCGAGTTCGCGGAAATGCTCTAAGCCACCGCCGCCGTGCAGGTGGAGCCACCTGTCCCCAGGCGGCTGACGTTCGGCAGATCCTACCGCAGCAGCTTGAGGACAAGCTGCTCCACCTTTCCTGCG
>ERZ761602.5989-NODE-5989-length-13964-cov-5.021856_pt1 | contig 13964 bp, 13 predicted proteins | sample MGYA00512165_ERZ761602 | MGnify/ENA primary metagenome ERZ761602 (study PRJEB28899, sample SAMN02445085) | bioreactor sludge metagenome | biome: EBPR sludge; isolation source: Thorneside wastewater treatment plant | place: Australia: Brisbane, Thorneside...
GCCAGGAACTGCGGCACATCCACCCCCTGAAGCGCGGCGGCCAGTGTGCCCACGGCGCTCATCACGGAGGTGCGCCCGCCGACCCAGTCCCACATCGGGAAGCGGCAGATCCAGCCCTGGGAGACAGCGTGCTTGTCCAGCTCGCTGCCCTCACCAGTGACGGCCACCGCATGGCGCGCGAAGTCGAGCCCCGCCGCGCGGTAGGCGGCCTCCGCCTCCAGCATGCCATTGCGCGTCTCCTTGGTGCCGCCGGATTTCGAGATGACGATGGTCAGCGTGGTGGCCAGTTCGCTCCCGATTTTGGCCAGGACCCGGCTGATGCCGTCCGGGTCGGTATTGTCAAAAAAGGAGATGCTCAGCGGCGGGTGCACCGGCGTGATGGCCTCCGCCACGAGCTGCGGCCCCAGCGCGGAGCCGCCGATGCCGATCACGAGGAGGTGCTTGAAGCGACCCTTCGGCCCGGCGATTTCGCCGGCGTGGACCTGCGCGACGAATGCCTTGATCGCCGCGAGCGTCGTCGTGATCTCGCCCGTGATCTCCGGCGTGGGTGCGAGCTGGGGCGCCCGCAGCCAGTAGTGGCCGACCATCCGCTTCTCGTCGGGATTCGCGATCGCCCCCGCCTCCAGCTTCGCCATGGCGGCGAAGGCCCGCTGCATCGCCGGCTCCATCGTGGAGAAGAAGTCCTCGGGAAACGGCAGACGCGAGATGTCGAGCGACACGTCGAGGTCGGCGTTGTGGTAGTAGTACTTCTTGAAGCGGGACCAGTTCATGATGCGAAGTAGCGAGGAGCGAGTAGCAGGTAGCGAGTAGGAAGCACCGAAGTGCGGAAGTACGGGAAAAGTCCGGTGACCCGTACGCTCGCTACTCGCTACCCGCTGCTCGCCACTTCCGCCAAATCAGAGGTTCTTGTCGGTGACGGCGCCTTCGGACGCGCTGGTGACGAGCCGGGCGTACTTGGCGAGGGTGCCGCGCGTTTCCTTCGCCTTCCTCGGCTTCCAGGCCTTGAGGCGCGCCTTCAGTTCCCTGGCCGGCAAGCCCAGGGTGAGTTCGTTTTTCACCGCGTCGATCGTGATCGGGTCGCCATTCTTGATCACTCCGATCGGACCACCGCAGGCCGCTTCCGGCGTGATGTGGCCGACGACGAAGCCGTGGCTGCCGCCCGAGAAGCGGCCGTCGGTGATGAGCGCGACGTCCTTCCCCAGTCCGCGCCCCATGATGGCGCTGGTGGGCGAGAGCATTTCCCGCATGCCGGGGCCGCCGACCGGCCCCTCGTTGCGGATCACGATCACGTGTCCGGCCTTCACCTTGCCCTTCAAGATGGCGTCGAGCGCGGCTTCCTCGCCTTCGAAGACGATGGCTTTGCCGCTGAACTGGAGCCCTTCCTTGCCGGAGATCTTCGCCACCGCGCCCTCGGGGGCGAGATTGCCGTAGAGGATGCGGAGATGGCTGTCCGGCTTGATCGGATCGGAGAGCGGGCGGACGACATCCTGGTTCGTCGGATACGGCGCCACGTGCTTCAGGTTCTCCGCCACGGTCCGGCCCGTGACCGTGAGGCAGTCGCCGTGGAGCAGGCCGGCGTCGAGCAGCACCTTCATCAGCGGCGGCAGCCCGCCGATGCGGGTGAGGTGCACCATGCCGTACTTGCCGGAGGGCTTGAGATCGGCAAGCACCGGCACGCGTTTCCCGATGCGGGTGAAGTCGTCGATCGAAAGCTTCACGCCCGCGCTGTGCGCCATGGCGAGGAGGTGGAGGACCGCGTTGGTCGAGCCGCCGAGCGCGATGGTGACGGTGATGGCATTCTCGAACGCCTTTCGCGTCATGATGTCGCGCGGCTTGATATCCGCCTGCAGCAGCGCGAGCGCCGCGGCGCCGGCGCGCCGGCAGTCCTCCTTCTTCTCGGCGCTGATGGCGATCTGCGCGGAACTGTTGGGCAGGCTCATGCCGAGCGCCTCGATGGCGGAGGCCATGGTGTTGGCGGTGTACATGCCGCCGCACGAACCGGGACCGGGGATCGAGCAGGCTTCGATCGCGTGCAGACCCTTGTCGTCGATCTTGCCGGCGGCGTGCTGGCCGATGGCTTCGAACACCGAGACGATGTCGCACTCCTTCTGCGAGCCCGGATGAATGCCCGGCAGGATGGTGCCGCCGTAGACGAACACCCCCGGGCGGTTCAAGCGCGCCAGCGCCATGATGCAGCCCGGCATGTTCTTGTCGCAGCCGCCGACGGTCACGATGCCGTCGAAGCCCTCCGCGCCGGCCACGGTCTCGATCGAATCCGCGATGACCTCCCGCGAGACCAGCGAATACCGCATGCCGGGCGTGCCCATGCTGATGCCGTCCGAGACGGTGATGGTGCCGAAGACGATCGCCTTGCCGCCCGCGGCGTTGGCTCCCGCCTCGGCTTCCCGGGCGAGCTGGTCGATGTGCATGTTGCACGGCGTGACCATGCTCCAGAGCGACGCGACGCCGATGACCGGCTTCTGGAAATCCGCGTCGGAGAACCCCACCGGCCGCAGCATCGAGCGAGCGGCGGCGCGGCTGGGGCCATCATGCACGATGGCGGAGAACTTGCGGGTGTGGTCTGGGGCGGAGCTCATGCGAAATGCGGCGGAGCAGACCAGACGCCCCCGAGCCGGGCAAGCGCGTTCCGGGTCGCGCGGGCGCGCGGCGAACGAAATTCGGGTTGCGTGCGGTGGGTCGGGGTTCATCACTCCACGGCTGTCCTCCCGCATGGCATTCAACCTCAAAAAAGTCCTGAAGGCACTGCTCCTTTCCTCGAGCCAGCCCCTCTCGATCAAGGACATCCAGGCCGCCTTCACGCGCTTTCATGAGCAGGCCGCGGCGCTGCCGCTGGCGGACGAGGCGAGTGCGCCAGCCGCTGCCGCCGCGACACCGGCCGAAGGTCCCGCGCCGGAGGAAACGGGCGCGCTCGACGCTGCCATCGCGCCGGCTCCGCCGGCCGAGGAAGTCACGGAGGTGGCCGCGGAGCCGTTCCCCCAGGACCCGGAGCTTTACTTCGACGTGCCGTCCCTGGTGACCGCGACGCAGATCCGGGAGGCGATGGATCAGATCGCGGCGGAGTTGCGCACAGCCGATGAAGGGCTGCTCCTCGTCGAGGGCAACGCCGGCTTCCGCCTCGTCACGCATCCGCGGTTCGCGCGCTGGATCCGGATCCTGCGCCAGGAGCCGCCGCCGGTGAAACTTTCCCAGTCGGCGATCGAGACGCTCGCGGTCATCGCCTACCGGCAGCCCGTCACCCGCGGCGAGATCGAGACGATCCGCGGCGTCTCCGCCGAGGCGGGCGTGAACAAGCTGCTCGAGCGCGACCTGATCTACATCGTCGGGCGCGCCGATGCGCCCGGGCGCCCGATCCAGTACGGCACGACGGACCAGTTTCTCGAGTTCGTGGGCATCAAGTCCCTGGATGAGCTGCCGGCCTCCGACGTGCTCTCGTCGCGGCAGATTGACGAGTGGCTCAAGACCAACGAAAGCACCCGCCCGCCGAGCGACACCGACATGGGGCTCGCCGACGAGCAGCTTCCCCTCGAGGCCGAGGCCGGCGCGACGATCACCGACCTCACCGAGGCTGCGCCGCCGCGCGCGGACGCCGCGCCGGCCGCCGGCGAGACCCTCTCCTGACATGGACCTCGGCCCGATTCGCGAAAAGATCGACGCGCTCGACCAGCAACTCGTCGAACTGCTCAACCAGCGCCTCGCCCTCGCCGCCGAGATCGGCAAGGTGAAGCGCAGCGCAGGCGGACAGATCTATGTCGCCGAGCGCGAGGACGCGGTGCTGCGCAAGGTCGAGAGCCGCAACCAGGGGCCGATCCGGAACGAGGCGCTGCGCGCGATCTATCGCGAGATCATGTCCGCGGCGATCGCCCTGGAGAAGCCGCTCGCGATCGCCTATCTCGGACCCGAGGCCAGCAACACGCATGCGGCGGCGCTGCGGAAGTTCGGCGCGAGCGTCGATTATCACGCGATGGCCACGGTCAGCGACATTTTCACCGCCGTCGAGAAGGGGGAGACGGACTACGCCGTCATCCCGATCGAGAACTCCACCGAGGGTTCCGTGCGCGAGGCACTCGACAGTTTCGTCGAGAGCGACCTCAAGATCGTCGCGCAGATCTACCTCGAGATCAATCACGCCCTCATCTCCAACTCGCGGCTCGAGGACATCGAGCGCGTCTATTCGAAGGACCAGGCGCTCGCGCAGTGCCGTCACTGGCTGCAGCGTCACCTCCCGCACGCCCAGCTCGTCGATGCCCCCAGCACGTCCCGCGCGGTGCAACTGGCCAAACAGGAGCCCGGGACCGCGGCCATCGCCGGCGAGCTGGCGGCGGAGCACTACGGCGTGCCGGTGCTGGAACGGAACATTCAGGACAAGGCTGACAACACCACCCGCTTCTTCGTGCTCGGGCGCAAGGCGTCGGGAGCCGTCGGTGGCGGCAAGGATGTGACCAGCCTGCTGGTTTCCCTCGGTGACGAGGCCGCGTCGCACTCCGGCGCGCTGCTCAAGATGCTGATGCCGCTCGCCGAGCGCGGGATCAATCTCTCGAAGATCGAATCGCGCCCGAGCAAGAAGCGCCCCTGGGATTATTACTTCTTCCTCGATGTCACCGGGCACAACGACGACCCCGGCATGAAAGCTGCGATCGCCGAGCTGCGCACCTTCTGCCCGCTCGTGAAGTGGCTCGGCAGTTATCCGGCCGTGAGCTGACCGGCGCGGCCCAGGGGTCGAGTGCAGATTCAATGATTCCGTAGCCCAAACCGAAACGCCAGGTCGCAAAGGAACGCGAAAGTTCGCCACGTTTTCCTTCGCGAGTCGTTGCTTTCCTTCGCATCTTTGCGTTTCGGATCCCGCCCTGATCGGCTACGAGTTTACTGAGGCGCTCTACCCGCCGCCGGCGAGGGCGGTCATGGGAAAAGGTGGAGCGGCTTGTCCCTCAAGCCGCCGCGTGCGGATCCGCCGAACGTCAGCCGCGTGGGGACAGGCGGCTCCACCGTGAGTATGCTCCGCGTCAGCCCAGCAGCACCTGCCACTGGTTCTCGCGGGCGGCGCGTGCGGCCTTGAGCGCGCCGAGGGCAACGTAGCGCTTGTAGTCCTGACCGGCGAGTTTGACGCGCGGGGCCTCGAAGCCGTCGTCGGTGAGCTTCTTCTGCAGGATCGCGTCGATGCCCTTGATCTGCGACCCGCCGCCGGTGACGATGATGTTCTGCAGCAGTGTCAGGACGGAGTCGGACGGGGCGCGGGCGATCAGCGACGTGAGCGCGGGATAGATCTTGTCGATGAGCGCATTGCAGGCGCGCGCCAGGTTGTCCCCCAGCTCGATGGTGTGCGCCTTGCCGCCCATGATCACGCGTACCTCGAGCGGCTTGCGGGAGGGGCCGACGTAGGCGTGCGCCTCCTTGATCTCGCGGACTTTGAGCCGGGAAAGGCCGTTGTTGGGGTACACGCGGTCGAGGTCGCCGTGCAGCAGCTCGTCAATGGCGTCGCCGGCGAAGGGGATGCTGACCTGGTCCTCCGCCGAGGGGAAACATCCCTGCACCAGGCAGAGGTCGCTGGTGCCTCCGCCGATGTCGATGAACAGCGAGTTCACGACCGGATCGAGGTAGTTGGGCTGGTTGAGCCGCGAGTCGTCGCGGTAGCCGAGCGCCGCGAGGAACGGCTCCGGAATCATCAACACCCGGTCGAAGATGCCGAATGCCGCCCGGCGGATGTCATCGCGCGCACCGGAGTCCGCGTTGGCCGGGACTCCCACCACGGCGCGGATCTCGGCGTTGCCGGTCGGATCGACGAGCGAGCGGATATGCTGCAGGAAGTCGCGGGCGGCGGCGGGATCGGTGATGACGCCCTCGGACACCGGCGCCACGAGCCGGATGTGCAGCAGATTGCGGAGCGCCTCCTCGCCAAAGATCAGACGTGAGTTGCCCGCGATGATGCCGTCGACGATCCCGTCCTTCACGTAGCCGACGACGGTGGGGACCACCTTGCTGACCGCGATGTCGGTGCCCGTGGCGGGGCCGGCGAGCACGCAGGACTTGTTGGTGCCGAGATCGAAGCCGACGAGCAGCGTCCGGGTCTTGGGCGCAGGGCCGCGTTGGGGCGCTGCGGCCGGGCCGGCCGAAGGGGCGGCGGGGGCGTTGGCGGCGGGTGTCTTTTCCAGGGTGGCGGATGTCATGGGATGGTGGGTTGGACCTTGAGTGTTGTCGTTGCCGCTGGAGAGGGTGGGTTCAGGAGGCTCGCGGGGGACGCCCGGGTGAGAGGGCCGCTGGGGCGGTTTCCTGCGCGATCATTTCGTCGAGGAAATCCGTAATGCTCGCGGTCGGCCGAGGTGCCGCGGGCGCGCTCCGGGCCGGCGCCGTTTCCAGGCGCACGCGCACAGGCGAGGCGGCCGCAGGCGGAGGGACGGGAGGAACCGGGGATTCTCCGCGCAGCAGCGGAAGCAGGACCTCCGCGAGCACCGTGGCATTGGCGACGCGTTCCTCCTCCGCCGCAAGCACGCCGGCCAGCCGCGCCGACCAGGCGGCATCCGAATCGCTCGACTCCGCCCTGAGACGGCCGGTCAGCGCCTCGATCTCGCCCGTCCGGAGGGCCTCGGCCTCCAGGGTGCGGCCAAGGGCCCGGAGCGTGCACATGCGACGACACGCGCGGACGAATTCCGTCCACGCCGGTGTTGCAGCCGGAAAACTGGGCTCGGACAAGAGTGGCAACACCGGCTGGACCGCGCCGACGCCGCGTTGTTCACGGAAATTCCGGCGCGCGAAAAATTTCCCTGGTGGTGCGCGGCCGCGCGCACGACGCGGCTCGCTCCGCCGGTTCAGGGGCTTTTCTGCAGCAGGAAATACAGTCCGGCCACGAGTGTCGCGACCAGCACCAGGGCCGCGGCGAAGTAGAGCGCGCAGCCGAGCCGCACATCGCGCTTCACGGTCGCGGGCGACACCTGGTAGCGCGCGAGGATATCGTCCGCCGCCACCGGCGTGAGCGCGCCCGGAGGAACGCAGGGCTGCTCGGCACCGGGCTTCGCCGGGTCAGCCGGCCCGGACGGCGGCACGCCCATGCGCGCGGACTCCGCCGCGCGGGCGATCTCGCGATTCAGCCAGGCAAGGTGCTCCTGCACCAGGGCGCGCTGCCGGACAAGCTCCTCCAGTCGGTCTGCCATGAGGCGATGCTGGTCCGGGCGCAGGCGGCGGGCAAGGCCTGGAGGATTCGGGCGCCGGACACGAAAAAAGCCGGCCCTGTGGGACCGGCTTGAAAATGGGGGCGAGACGTTCGACTCAGGCCGAAACGACCGAAACGGAACGATGCGCCTTGTCGTACTGGACCTTGCCATCCGCGAGGGCGAACAGCGTCCAATCGCGACCGGTGCCGACGTTCTTGCCGGCATGGAGCTTGGTGCCCCGCTGCCGGACGATGATGCCGCCGGCGCGAATTGCCTCGCCGCCGTAGACCTTGACGCCGAGCCGCTTCGAATGGCTGTCGCGGCCGTTGCTCGATGTTCCCTGACCCTTTTTGTGTGCCATGGCGTGTGTCTCCTTAAGCGATGATCGAACTGATCTTGATGACCGAGAGCTCCTGGCGATGGCCGCGTTTGCGCTCCATGCCCTTGCGCTTCTTCTTCTTGAAAACGATGACCTTCTCGCCGCGCTTGTTCTCGAGAATCTCGGCCTTGACCGAGGCGCCCGCCAGGAGGGGCTTGCCCACCCGGAAGGACTCGCCCTCGCCCGCCGCGAGCACGTCTTTGATCTCCACCACCGCGCCCTTTTCGGTGCCCGGATAGCGATTTACGGTAAGAATGTCCCCCTCGGAAACAGTGAACTGCTGTCCCTGGGTCTTGATCGTCGCTTTCATAAAATGAAACCGCGGAATAAGCGTTTCGGCCGACTTAAAAGCAAGGTATTTATTTGGAAATCCGAGCGCGTGCGCGAGCTGCATCGCGCGCGTCCCCGCAGCGACGTATCTGCCTGATCCGCTGCGATGACCGCCGGCCGGAATCCTGGCGCGCGCAGGGCGAATCTACGTACCCGGGATCGCGGTGCGCGCAGGATCACTTCTCGGGTTTCTGGGCGCGGTAGAAGACGTAGTTGACGAGGAAACTGAGCCCGAAGACCCCGCTTAGCGTGCGGATGTTGCGCATCGCCCCGAAAACCATCGTCAGCGAGCTCGCGCGCGGTTCGTGCACCTGCAGGAGCAGCATCGCACCCAGCAGCGCGAGCACCGGCTGGGCGAGGAAGCACACGTAGTGCACCGCGAACGGATCCGACCACCGCGCCAGCGCCCAGGTGAGGAGCGCGCCCCCCGTGATCGGGGCAAGTGCGGCGACGAACGAGGTGATCGCGAGGTTGACCCCGATCGCGAGGTTCTTCGCCTCCAGCGGCAGCAGGCGCAGCAGCAGCGTGAACTGGCCGAGGATGAAGCCGGCGCTGGTGGCGCCACCCCAGATCCACATGCCGTAAAGGATATTCCGGTTCTCCGGCGTGAGGAAGCACCAGAGGAAGTTCTGCACCTGCCAGAGGATGAGCGAAAATGCCATGACCGACTTGTTACCGTAGCGGTCCAGCAGGTGACCCCACGCGGGGAGCGACAATGCCCCGCTCAGCTGCGCGAGGGTCGCGAGCAGCCCGACTTCAAGCGCGGAGAGCCCGAGCTGCTCGAACATGAACACGTGGTAGAACGGCCCGAAGAGATTGGCCGCGAAGGACCAGATTGCGCCGAACGCCACGAAAACGAGCAGCGACTTCGAACGCAGCACGACGCCGAACTGGTCCGGAAGCGAGAGCGGGGCCGTGACGGTCTGCCGCCGCGGCTGCGTGGGGCTGACCCACTGCCAGCGCAGCGAGAAGATGCGCATCACGACCGCGCCCGCGATCAGCACCTGGAAGACCGGGATGGCGTACTCCCAGTGTCCGAGCGACCAGCCGGCGACCAGCAGGAAGGTGAGGGTGGAGAACTGCAGCGTCGCGTTGCGGCGGCCGAAGTATTTTCCGCGGATCCGGTACGGGACCCACTCCTGGATCCAGGCGTTCCACGATACGCCCGCCACCGCGCCGAAGCCGCTCGTGACGAGGAACCAGAGCGTCAGCCACCGGCCCGCGGCCGCCGGATCGTCGCGCGGTATCCAGGTCAACATGACGCCGAGCGCCGCCCACGACACCGCGTGCAGCGCCGCCGCGAGCACCGTGATCGTCTTGGCGGATTTCCAGCGGGCGAGGAACGGCGCGATGAAGATCTGCAGGAAGTTCCCCACGAAGGGCAGGGCGCTGATCAGGCCGATGGTCGTCTTCGGCAGGATGAACGCCTTCGCGACCAGCGCGGTCATGAACACGTTCACCGGGAGCGACATCGTGACGATCGGCATGGCCATGATGCCCTCCGCCGTGCAGAGTCGGAGCGAGCGGAGCAGGTCGGCCTTGTGCTGGAGCGCGGCGGAGCGCGCGGTGGTTGCGTTCACGTGGCAGTCGATTCCGATTCAAGCCACATGGCCCCCGCGGTGGAAGCTGAAGTGTTCCAGACGAAAAAAACGGTTGCACTCGCCCGCTGGCTGCTCGGCAAGCACCTCGTGCGGCGCGGTCCGGACGGCGCGACCGACGCCCGGCTCATCGTCGAGACCGAGGCTTACGACGGCGAGCGCGACCTTGCCTGTCATGCGCGCGCCGGGCGCACCGCGCGGACCGACGTCATGTACGGGGCGGGCGGCGTGTGGTACGTCTATCTCTGCTACGGCATGCACGAGATGCTCAACCTCGTCGCCGGTCCGGCGGGCTGGCCGGCAGCCGTGCTGATTCGCGGCGTCGCCGGCCTTTCCGGGCCCGGCCGGCTGACCCGCGCGCTCGCCATCGACCGCCGCCTCAACCGCCTGCCGGCCACGCCGGCCAGCGGCCTGTGGGTGGAGGATCGCGGCGTGCGATTGCCGGCGCGCGCGATCCTGCGTACGCCTCGCATCGGCGTGGGTTACGCCGGCCCGGTTTGGGCCGCGAAGCCGTGGCGCTTCACGGTGGATCCGCGAGCGCTGCCCGCACTCCCTCCGCCACGTCCGCCAGCGTGAGGTCCGCCACGCTCGCGCCGCGGCGCAGCACCCGCACTGCGGGCGCCGGCGGAGCCCAGATCGTCGGTTCGGTCGGGCCGAACAGCAGCACCGCCGGCACGCCGCATGCCGCCGCGAGGTGGCTGATGCCCGAGTCGTGCCCGACGAAACACCGCGCGCGGGCCAGCACGCCGACCAGGTCCTCGAGCGGACGGCGAAGGTGCAGCGTCACGCCGGCGGCCTGCAGGCGCGCGGCCCAGCGCTCCTCCTCGGCTTCGCCCAGGATCGCGTCCACGGGCCTGGGGAGTCGGGCGAGCAACTCCAGCCAGCGGTCGTCCGGCCAGTTCTTGCGCGGCGAACCGCTGCCGGGATGGATCGCCACCGGGCCGGACCGCGCGCCCGCCGGAGGCTTGACCAGCGGAACCCAGGACGCCCCGGGACCCAGGCCGAGCGCGGCCAGGGGCGCCGCGTAGTGCCGCGCGGCGGGGCCGGCGACCGGCAGCGCCGGCGCGGTGAGGAAGCGCTGCCGGGGATGCTGCGGGAACCGCCGCGCCAGGTCCGCGTCGGGATCGGGCCAGTAGTTCACCACGAGGTCGAAGCTGGCCAGCCAGGCGGCGAACTCCGCCGGCAGCGGCCCGGGAGCGAACAGCGCGGCCCACCGCGCCTCGTGCTGCGGATGCGCGGCGTCGAGCAGGCCCCGATTGATCGCCAGGACGGCAGCCGCGGCGTTGCCCGCCAGTTCGATCCGCGCCCGGGGCCAGCGTTGCCGCAGCAGCGCGAGCGCCGGCAGCGTCACGATGAAGTCGCCCAGCGCGCCGCCCCTAAGAACCAGGATTCGTTCCATGCGGGCCCGCCGGCCGGGTCGGAGGCACGTAGGCCTCGAGGGTCGCGGTGCCCGTGCCGATCTTGAATTCGACCTCGAACTTCACCGGGAGGCGGTGGCTGTCCTGCGCGATCCACACCCGCACGGAACTGCCCCGCCGGAACATCCCCTTCGGCGGCGTCTTGTCCATCCGCGGTTCGAGCACGATGGTCCGGAACCGGCCCAGCGACGTCGTCACCTCCTCGTACCGCGCCATGTGGATGGTCAGTTCGTAGAAATCGTCGTCGAAGAGTACGAGCGCATCGCGCTTCTGGCCGGGCTGGAGGTCCCAGGAGCGCGTTTGCAGCAATCCCATCATGAGGTCGGTCGGATCGCCGTCGGGCATGTCGAGCACGCGGCTTTCGCCCGGAGTCTTCCCGCCTGTATAGACCGCCTTGCGGGCGGCATGATCGAACACCACGCGGTGCGACGTCTCCTTTCCTTTCTGGGTGCTGGACTCCTGGAGCGACAGCAGCTTTCCGGTCTGGAGGTCGAAGACCGATTCGCCGGACGCGTCGAAGCGGAGCAGCATGCGCGCCACGCCGCGGGTCGCGGTGCTCGACGAGACGACCAGCCGCGGTCCCTGCGGGGTGTCCACCTGCTTGCCGGAGATCCTGATTTCGCCGGCGCCGGGCACGATCGCCCACGAGACGCGGTACGTCAGTTGCTCCCCGTCCTGGAGCGGCACCGGCGCGGCCGCGAGCGATCCCCAGAGGGAGAGCAGCAGCGGCAGGAGGCGGGACGGACGCAGATTCATCGCACGGCGAGGGTGGCCGGGACCGGCGGCCGGGGAAGGCTGAAGATGCGGTTGCGAGCCACCACCCAGAGGGTCTCGGACGCCGCCCCAACCGGCGTCCAGGGCGCGCCACCGGCCCACGGGGAAAAAGCAGGCAGGATCAGCCGTCGGGGCGTGGCGACAAGGACGGGCAGCTTCACCCGGCCGCCCACTCCGTCGACCAGCACGGCGGCGGGATGATGATGGCCGCACACCTCGACGTGAGCGGGCGGCACCGGCGGCGCGAGGTCCCCGTGGTGGAAGAAGAACCCGTCGGCCGCGAGCGTCCGTCGCGCGGCGCCACGCCAGCGCCGGTCATGGTTTCCCGCGAGAACCGTCACCGTCACCGGGGCCGTCGCCAGAAACCGCTCGGCCGCCGCCGCGCCCTCCGCGGCGTGGACGACATCGCCGAGCCAGATCATCTCCGCCGGAGCGTAATCGGCGACGAGCGATCGCAGCGTCGCGTCGAGCTCCCCATCGCCCCACTGCGGCAGCAGGTTTCCCCGCGCCTGATGAGCGGTCGCGTAACCCCAGTGCAGGTCGGCCACCACGAGTCGCCGGCTGGCGGCCAGCCAGAGGGCCCGTCGCGCGTCGAGCCAGACGCCGGGAAGGATCTCGGCCCGGATCAAAGCGACAGTGGTCGGCGGCGTTTCGTGCATGCGCAATCCTTCCCACCGTGATGAGCTGTCCGCCGGCTTCAAACTCAAGTTGGCGCTTTTCGCCGGCTTTTCTTGCCCCGCGTTCCGCCGGATCGCCGCCGTCCCCGCGCCGCCCGCGCGATCCCGCGTCCCCGCTTCGCTGCATCGACCCCTCGCCGCCGTCAGGCGCCGGCGGTTTCCGCCCCGTACATCTCGTGATAGAGTCGCTCGATCGTCGTTTCGGGATCCTCCAGGGTCATGGTTTCCCGGATGCGGCTGACAAAGAGCCCGAAGGCAAACGGGCTGATCCGGGCCGGCGAGCGAAACTCCCACGGCAGCCGCTCCGCGGCGTCGAGGAACGTGAGCGCGCCCGGCAGATCGAGGAAGCGCAGCGTCGCCTCCTCGTAGGCTTCACGCAGCAGCGGGTGATCGGGCTCGTGCCGGCGCAGCACCTCGAAGATGATTTCCGAACTCCACTGGAGGGCGCGCGCGCCGCGCTGCCGGCCGAGCACGCGGCGCGGCACCATGAGGCCGGTCTGGGCGACGCCGCGAAACTGCCACTTGACGAGGTTGCTTGTCTCGAGCGCGGCGCGCAGCGCCGTCTCCGCGCCCTCGCGGCGGAACAGCGGCCGCCATTCCTCCGGGCGCAGCGCCTGGAACGGCTGCAGCGTGAGCAGGAAGCCGTAGTCGTCGATGGTCGTCAGCGCATTGCCGCCCCGCACCTCGTGCACGCGCCGGGCGATGATCCGGGAGAGCGCGTCGTTGGCCGAGCGGCCGATGAGCGAATGGAAGAAGGTGTGCACGAGCCCGCGGTGCGCGACCTGCTCGACGAGGAGGAAGTCTGCCGTCGGTATCACGGAGACGGCCGCCTGCAGCGCGAAGTGCGCCGCGAGCGCGCGGGCGTTCACGGGCGAGAGCTGGTATTCGGCGGAGAACCACGCCGCCAGGGCTCCCGGGCCGCCTCCGGCAAACTGCGCCGCGGCGCCGGTGCGCAGCCGCGCCACCTCCCGCGCCAGGCCGCTCGCGAGCGGCATCTTGTTGGCATGCCAGCGCGGCACGGTCGGAACCGCGCTGCTGGCCGCCGCCACCCGGGCGGTGAGCAGCCGCGTCTCCAGCAGGCGCAGCGTCCGGCCGTTGAGCACGAACACGTCGCCGGGGCGCAGGCCCTTCATGAACGACTCCTCCACCTCGCCGAGGGTGCGGCGCCCGAGCGTCACCTGCACCATGCTTTCGGTGACGATCGTGCCGATGTTCTGCTGGAGATCGCGCGCCACACGCGTGCCCGTGAGCGCCAGCATCCCGTCGGCGTCGACCTGCACCTTGCCGAATACGCCGCGGTACTGGCGCTCGAGCGCGGTCCCGCCGCCCGCGAGGTAGGCGAGGACGCGGTCGAACTCCGCGCGCGGCAGGTCCCGGAACGGATACGCGCCCCGCACGAGCGCGAACGCGTCGTCGGGGGTGAGGCGGTCCGAGGCCGCGAGGCCGACGAGCGTCTGCGCCAGCACGTCGAGCGGATTGCGGCTGATCCGCACCGGCTCGAGTTCGCGCTGCGCCATCGCGCGCGCGGTGACCGCGCATTCGGCGAGGTCGTTGCAGTTGGTCGCGACCAGCACGCCGTGGCTCGTCTCGCCCATCGAGTGGCCGGAGCGGCCGATCCGCTGGAG
>ERZ761602.5992-NODE-5992-length-13957-cov-5.776579_pt1 | contig 13957 bp, 8 predicted proteins | sample MGYA00512165_ERZ761602 | MGnify/ENA primary metagenome ERZ761602 (study PRJEB28899, sample SAMN02445085) | bioreactor sludge metagenome | biome: EBPR sludge; isolation source: Thorneside wastewater treatment plant | place: Australia: Brisbane, Thorneside...
CTGTATATCCTAACCCTGCTTTTCGTAACCAAATACACCTTCAATTACCTTTATTGTTTTTTCAAAAATCTGATATCCATCTGCTTCAGTCAGTTTTTTTTGTGTTGTTTTGTCTCACTATTTCTTTAAATGGAAATACACAAAACGGTAATCCGTCTCTGTTGAAAAATATTTGGGAGGTCAACTATAATCTCACAAACGTTATCGGCGACTATGAGACCCTACTTGGCAAAAAGCACATTGCGGATTTCCACGGGTATCGGCATTTTCTTTAGAGCTTATGGAGGTGGAAATGAAAAGTTTTTTGATTATTCTATCTCTTCACTGCTTACCACAGAATATAGAAACCATTACAACATCGAAAGGCGTAATCGGTTACGTAAAAGAATACTGAATAATTCAGGTAATTTTCTTGCAATAACCATATTGGGTAAACTCCCTGCATTCTACAGAAAAAATGACTTTGATAAGAACGGTGCTATTGCGTTCATCCCTAATTGGGGGCTGCAAAGAGGAATTGGCAAAAAATACAGTTTCCAATCTCAAGTGGGGCCGGGAGTAATTACAGATTTTAACGAAGCCAGTATTTCCCCCAATGTACGTTTAGGCATCGGTTATATTCTTTAGTTAGTTATGTTATTTTTTAACTGCGCTAATTTTCCGCTGTAAGCTCCCTTATTTTGCAAAAGGAGGTTGACTCAATAGGTCTCTGCCTCCTTTAGTTTTCTGTTGAACAAGAGTTTCTAACAAATATTACAATTCATGCGATGCCCCCTGTTACAACTCTTTACGCAATTCGTTTGTCAAACTTGCGAGGCCATCTGCAAAAACTTTTTTACCGAACTCATTTGAGAAATGATTCAATAGAATAAGATTATCGAGTTGGCGCATCTTTTTGTACTTGGAACCCGTTCTGCCCCACACTTTGACGATTTGGGTTTTTAGCTTTTTTAGGTGACTGGTATCCGGCTCTAAAAAATAATTGCAAAGCGCCAGATCAGATACTTGGCACATGGCCCAGAAACCGCCCTCAGTGCTTTTACTTACGGCTGTATCAAGCTTTTTGAGTGTTGCTCTTACCTCGTTTAGATTTAGTGTTGATTCTTTTTGTCGTGCCGCGGAGCTCTTCTTTGTAGCGGCTTTTTTAGGCTCCGCCAGTAAGAGGCTCAGGGTAAGCCAGTTTGCATACGAATAGCTGTTTTCAAGAATTTGAAAAGCTTTGAGATAATGATCCCTCGCGATACTCAACGTTTCCTTTTTCTCTTTAATTGATTTTGTAATTCTTGCTTTTCGTTTTGTTGCAGACGCAATTAATGAATGCCGTTCAGACGTTTCCCAAATGGCGATCAGACTTTTCAGGTTATTAATACTGTTGTCAATTTCTTCAATTCCTTTCTTCAAAACATTATCTGTAACCTCCGATTTTGATTCCAGAATTTTTGAAATGATACACTTAATGCTTACTTCCTGGAAACTTTCAAGTGACTTAACATTATAAACGGCATTTTCTTTTTTAAACAGTTGATTCAAAAGCCCCCTTGCTGTTTCAAAATCATTAAGTTCAAGATAGGCCATCGCTTCTTTTTGTTTCAGTTCGGGTGTATCAAATCCGGCAGCATCAATGCTTTTTGAGATATATCTCAATTCGTTCAACAACTCTTCATCATCATAAAACGTTACCTCCGATTTGCTGATAATTGAATCCAAATCGTTTTCGGCTACCTGCGGTATTTCATAAATTCTTTCATGATGTTCTTTGTCTTTAACATCAAGCCTGAAATGTGGTAAGCCGTAGCACTGATAGGCTCCCCAGGTATTGGTAAACTTGAAGTTTTTATACACATGTCTTCTTGCTTCTAGTACAGCATTACCAAAAATATCCCCAGCCGTCAGTCTTTCATAGAATTTTTTTGCGAATTGAACCCCGGCAGCATCGTCAACCTCCCAGCCGGCAACAACTACTGCTTTCACCCCACACTCAATGAGTTGGGTTCCAATATTTGCGGCAAATTTGTTTCTTGCTGCGGAGTACTCTTCCGCCGCTGCACTTACTTTTCCTAAAAAACAACAGTTTAAAAATACCAATTCAGGTGGATGCGGTAACTGACCAATTTGTTGAGGCGTAATAAACAGCGGCTCATCGGTGTCTTTTATCTTGCCGATTAAAATTCCTGCCGCACCGGGCTTTTTTTCGTCGAAAAACCCGTGAGCAGCAATGTGCATGATTTTGTAATCTTTTTTAAACATTGCCACAAGAATTTCATCACTGCTGCCATTGATGATAGCGGCCTCCATTTGTAAATCGTTGTATTCGCTAAGTTTTTGATGTACTTCTGTGGCTTCTCTTTCTGCCCCGGGGAGTTGCCTTGCTTTTGAGAATCCTTTAAGATCGGGGTCGCCGATGACCAACACATTATTGTTTTGTAAAAAAGCTACGTTTGTTTTGTAGTCGCCTGTGGCAAGTTGCCTGATCATCCCCGATGTGACGCACAGGGGTTTTTCGGCGGCATTGCCGGTTTGCAAAAGTTCCCAGGGGAATGATGCCGTGTATTTATCAAGCACCCAAAGTATAGGCGAATTTCGCTTGATGTTTTCCTTAAAGTCTGATGGAATTAACAGCTCGAAAATTGTTTTTGCCTTGTCGTATGACCATTGCTTTTTGGAAGAAATATCGTCAAACAAATTTTCGATCAGTCTGATATTGTCCCCAAGCTCCTTCTTCTCTTCGCGGGAACTGTTGGTGCTTGAATAGAAGGATAGTTTTTTTTGCGAATTTCCGTCAGTTGTTTCGCTATCTGTGGCGATAACACTTAGCCGTTGCCACCACTCGTTACCGGCGTTATCATTCACCAGGCGCTTTCGTGCTCCTTGCAGGCTTTTGATCTTTTTTGAGGACCATGCAATATTCATACCGTCGCTGTTACCTGAAATTAAAGAGCTGAGGCTATTGTAGCAGGAAATACTTTTATCTTCAAACAACTCAAGAAATTCAACTTCATCAATACACAGGTCCTGTAATTGCGTTAGCTGAATTACTTTTTCATTTGCGTTTACAATACCTTGTAGAATTGCGCGGCAACTTGCTTCAATCTGCATACCGGCGTAGTCTGCACCTATCAGAAGCGTTGATAATCCTATCTTGAGCTTGTTGCTTCGATTGTTCTCAACGAGGTGTTTCCATTGTGTCAACAAATAGTTTTCAACGGCTTTTTCAATAGTAGTGCTAAGTTGGTAGGAGTTTAGATTTTCTGATTGGCCCAAGCCAACTATAATGGTGCCAGGGAAAGAGTTGGTTGAGTTGGGTTCAATAAAGTATTCATTGCTGCCGATATTGCCGGGATACAGGCCCAGCGAATGTTTTAGCGTAAGCGCCTTGTTCAAATATTTGTCAGCTACTCTTTCAGCGCTGAAGATTCCATCGAAGTTGAAGTGGCCGATCATGATTGGATAACTCGCAAACATCAGATCGCCTTTGCTGACTCTTACATTCAGAATCGGAGCATTGGTTTCTTCGATTGTTGCAATTGCACCCAAGCCTAAAATATTACTTTCCACTGCTGATTCGCTGGCCTCAAATTCAAATTTTTCTTTGCTGTCAAAAATACTTCTGCTTTCGGCAACTGCAGGCGGCCTCCGGCTAAAGTCGGGAGAAGAGGTTGTCCCTGTTTCTAAAATATCTTTTATGCCTTTAAAAAGAAAGGGCTTTTTTGCCAACGAACCGTGAGACGCAAGTGTGTAATATACTGAGATTTCCCGATTTATATTTTGTGGTATGCCTGATGCCCATGTCACACTTTGATCGCCTTTTGCAGTAGCGTAAAATTGCAGTTTGCCGTTTTCAATTTTGTAGTTACTAATAGTTTCATCATCCTTACCCGCAACATACACAATGTTGGTATAGTCAATACTATTAATCTCAGCCCTTATTGTTTTTGTATAGTCGCTAAAATTTTTCAGTAAAGAAGCCGGAATGGTTTCAGTGTTGATGTCGGCGGCTTTTACGAAGTCTTCCCAAATTTTTGTACTTGAAAAATCAATGTCGCCATGTATTGGCAGTAGGTCGAGAAGACCCGGAAACTTAGAAAACATGTTGATGAGTTTCCTTTTTGAATGCGCAAAGTCAATCACGCTAAGTTGTTTGATGATCTCGTCTTTGCCGCTAAGAACGTGAGGAATACGGAACGAGCCGGTCCAGGGCGTGCCTAACAGGATTGTTCTAAATCCAGGTTGCTCATTTAGTGTTTTCCATGTTTCAGAATGGTTTATAATCATGTCTCTGATGACCAACCCGCCCATTGAATGGCCAATGAGGTAAATCGGCTTATTAAATTTTTGTAGTTCCAGAATGGTATTACTTAGCTCACTACCTGCATTGGCTAACGGCCTTCTCCAATCAAAAGGAAATACCAGTACGTCGTAATGCTGCGATAAAAATTCTGTCAGGTCTTTATACGCTGTTTTAATCAGACCTGTTGCCTTTACTTTGTCATCATCGGAGATGATCAATTTGAGAAGACCGCCGGTGGCAAACCGCAAATAGTTAATCCAAACGGAGGAATTGTCTTTTTCGAGAAATGACCCCATGATTCCCGGAAGCAGGATCACAATTGGCTTTTGTCCTTTCGGTTGAACAGGGGAGAGGCGACCGCTATCCAGACCGAAAATGCCACGGTTGGCTGCGGCATCGTAATTTTCGCCAATTACTTCTTTAAAAGACGGGATGATGTCCGTTTCACTGAATAGAGCCTGTTGCAGCGCGTTTCGGGTAGCTTTATTGAGGAAGTAGTTAAAATGATTGGTGTCATTACCGTCGTCGAGATAGTATTGTACCGGCCTTTTTCTTTTGGCTCCCTGGTACATTGAGGCCGTATCAACCACAAGGTCATTTTGTTTCCACTTAAAAAAGAATTTTGTGAGTATTACTTTCAACCCATTTAGCGTAAGGCTCATTTTGCCATTGCCCGAGATAACGGCAATTTTATTTTTAAAACCTTCGGGCGTTTCGTTTTCGTAAGCGCTGTAAGTGTTAAGCACTTTTGTGAAAATTGAATCCGGCCGCATTGCTTCAAGGCCGGGCAATTCGGTGAAATCGTTTTTGCAATCTACCATTGCCCCGATCAATGCCTTCAACCCTTCCACAACAGGTAGTAAAACGGGGCTGGCAACGTTTATTAAATTAATGATGGTATTTATAAAAATATCAGTTCGTTCCGATAGGATAGTGGTGCCTCGCGCAGGTGCTGCCACTCGAACAAACCGATTTACAGCGATTTCTTTTTTTGAAACAGCTTCGCTGATTACTTTTATGTTTTTGAGGTCTTCGGAGTGATTTTCATCTTCGAGCAGTTTAATGCTTTGTTCTAAAAAGCCCTGATTGTTTTCTGTAAACCGAACGAGCAACTCACCTACAAGTCCGCCGCGCGAGTGGCTGATAATGTCTACCGTAGCTCTTGGGGGAAGCGACTGAATCAGATCCAACACATTCTGAAATGGACTAACCGTGAGGGTTCGGTGTTCGAGAGCGATTATATTTTTCCCGTATTTTTTTTGAATTTCCCGCCACACATCACTATCCAGTAATTTATTAAAGCTTCCATTAGTAGATGACATTGTGCCGTGAATAAACAATAAGTAGGGTTTGCCATCGTTTTTTTGAAATTCGCCATTGAATGTTGCAAGTCGAAAACTACCATCAACATAATATAGCCCGGGCGATTTATCGAGCCCTTTGGTTTCAACACTTTCTGCTATTTTTTTTACTGGAGTACTTAACGTGTTTTTACTGAACTTTCGTAATATTTTCAACGCGATATTTCCAACCAGGCTGCGGCTTAAATCATCGGATTCTACTTTGCCGCTCAACAGGGGTGCCTCGGCGCCGCGGGATTGCGCTTTTAGTTCCGGAAAAATTTCCCTGAGCGTTTCCTGGTCGCCAAACCAAGTGGTGTCATCGTTGAAAACGAGTTCCACAAACTGGTCTTTGGTGATAGTGACATCATATAGATCGCCTTCTGCACGGCTTTGGCTTATTTCGTAAGCCTCTTCGAGAGTGAAGTACTGATTGTTACCATCGGGGACAGTTTTATTATTACTAACTGCGCTGAGTTTTAGTTTAGTGATAGTGTTTGCCATGGTTTGTTTTTTTCTTTTTTGAACGAAGGACTATTCTTTTATTTTTTCAATAATTTTCTTGATGCCACTCTCGAAATTTTCGTCTCTGATGTCAATGCAAAGACTGTTTCTCAGCCGACCTATAATCTTGTCAATATAGTGTTTCAGGTCGAGTAGCCGGGCGCGTTCATCGTTAATGTCGGCAATTCCGCGCTTTTCCTCTATTCTGCTTGCCATAATTGTGTTGAGGGCATCGAGTTTTTGATCAATTTCTTTTATTGCTTCATCTGTAAATTTCTGGTCGAAGAAATCGGTTTCTACGTAACAGGGAATAAATTTTTTGTTTGTGACAGCTTTTTCCTGATAAAAGGTATTGATACTTTCCATAGCCACCCATGCCGAAACGAGGCTTTTATGCGAAACGATTGAAAGGGTTGTATTATTTTCTCTCACACATTTTTCAATAAATGCTTTTATATCCTCTCCCGCGCCCATTGCATCGCTGTCAATTGTTACAGCTATTCCCTCATTTATAAGTCGAGCTTTTATTTTATTCGCAATTGTGCTATCTGCGTGATTATACGATATGAAAACTTTTGCTTGTTCGGCACCTGTTAGAATCGGTTCCAGTTCTTTTATTATTTCTAAAAGGGCATAGTTTACCTGGTTGCGCACCATTGTGGCGTCATCGAAACTAATGATACCGAGCGTTTCTCTTTTGGCGATATCGCGTAGCCTTGCGGCCTGTGTAGTTATTTGCACATAGGCATCGGACTTGCTGTCAATTGTATTTTGTAAAATATCAATTGCGTTGATGGTCTTACCATTTCCTATCAGGGTTCTTACATTTTCAATAATACTGCTCATCTTTTTTTTATTTTAACGTGTAGTTTTCTTCGCCCAAATACCTAAATGCCATTGATAATTCGGCCTTCACAAAACGAGGTATTTTTATTACATCTTCAACGATAAGATTATTGACAACTCTGTTCAGCCATTTATTGGCATGATATTTTTCCGAGAAGTTACCATCTTTATAGCGTCAACGGTTGCAATGATTTGCCAGGGAAGGCTAAGATGCCTTGTTCCGTCTCTGAACACGATTTCTCCTTTTTTGTTCACAATATTTTTTTCGCTTTTTTCTCTAAACGTTATATCCAACAGTGCGTCCTTCATGTTAAGATTTTTAAGCCACCTCCGGTTCATTTCGGGCGTGGCATTGCCAGTCAGATTTAGCGTGTGAACCACAAGGCCTGATAAACTTTTTGAGATAGTATTTTCATAATTTTCATCTGCAGCAAAATCAGGCCAGATCATTCGAGTAGTGTCAGTCGCAACCTTCATCAGCCATTTAATTCCTTTGTCTATTGCAATATTAATTTGTTCCTTTTTACTGTCATTTACATGGGGTAAGGAGTTGTGTAGTGCGCGAATTACGTGGCATGTGGCATAGGTGGAACTATAATCCTGGGCAGGTTCATCTATTTTTACCATAGGCCACCCACCTGTATTCAGTTGATTTTGTAGTAGAAAATTCAAGGGGTCGCATTTGTATTTATTCACCAACGCCAATGCTCCACTTGCACTCATGATCCAGGCTGAGATTCGGATATCGTCAAGTGGAATGGTAGAAATCTCTCTCCAGCAACAACTTTCGGAGCGGAGAGTGTTGTTAGTAAGTGAGAGATATTGAGATTTAATTTCGCGGGGGAAGGTGTTGTCTTCCGGCTGACTCCCATACAGCGCAAGCATTAGCTGCGAAGCCTCCCAACTATTTATGACGCTTAGCTTATTTATTTGTCGGGCTCCGTTGAGGATCTCTTCATTAAGGCCTGCATTCACATTGTTCAATATTCCCATCTCTTTTACCACCGGTTTTTTCCCATCATGAGTTTTGGTATAATAGCTAAAGAAAAGTGTTTCCCAGTTGAAGTATAACAAAATTCCGAGCAAACACGCTACAAGAATCGAAAGTGTGATTCTGCCAAATGTTCTTTCGCTCTTAATTTTTTTACTTGCCACGATTAGATCCGACATCCTTTTCTGCGATGCAATTTTTTCTTTAAGCTCTTTTTTATGAATGATGGGTTCAACAATTGTATCGTGAGCTATTTCGTAGCTATACCCGCCAACGGTGTTTGGTTCGCGACGTATAAGAAAAACGTCTTCGAGCATTTCAAGAAGGTCGGCGGTGGCATTTTTTTGGGAAAGGCTTTCTAAAAGAATATTCCTGTCAACACTAAGTCGGCGATAGCCGCCTGTGTCGTGGCCTCCATAAATAAGTTCTTCCTCCAAAAGGTTTTCAGCGACTGACCAGAGGTTTTTTGGTAGCTTTTCAATTTGTCGTTTATAATAATCACCGTATAAGTCGGCAAACCCGGGAAGATCAACCACGTTGATTTGAAGATCAATTTCTCCAGCCGTAATTTTTTCTTCAATTTTTGCTTCACAGGCCTGACAAATGATTTGCAAATGGAAGGTTTCAATATTTTGGGAATTGTAGTCTTCTTCTTTGTTTGAAAGTTCCTTCAAAATAGTCTGAAGGGCCTCATTATCATAAGTGAATGGGTGTGTTGCAAAAACTCTGTTTTCAATCAATGCCGGCCGCACAATGGCTTCCGTAGCAGACTTAATATCAAGACTTTCAATTTCAAACCTGTTTTTAAGAATATCCGGCAGGGCATCATTCATTGAGTGCATTTCGCTTAGTCTGTCTGAGCGAATAGAGAATAATATTTTAACATCAATATTTGTGGAGAATTGTTCATATTCCTCATAGCTAAGAGAATCAATTTTGTCTCTTATGAACTGGGGAACTTGCGTATAAATCAACTCTGAAAGTTCCCAGCGAAATATCTCCTGTTCTCTTTGCGTGCGACGAAAAAACTCTTCAAACTGGTCGAAGATGAGCAGTACACTTTTTTTTTGCGATAATTGGATTTTCTTTAAATATGGCCAGAGTTTGTACAAGTAAATTGAAGGAGATTCTTCAATTGCCTGATCAATAATTAGTTTGTCAATAAAAAATTCCTGCTCGGGCAGCGGCAGCAATTCCTGAAGTTTTGTGTAGACCTGTTCGAGTGGGGTTTTTTCATCTCCGTGGACATTACTTAAGCGGATATCAATAGGGATGTAATGATTACAATTGGCATTTTTGTTGTCCATGAGTAAGGGCGTTAATGCCGCGTTGATGAGAGAACTTTTACCCCTGCCGGACTTGGCAAATAGCACCACCATTTTTTCCAGCATAATCAGGTTGTAAAGTTTCTTTGCTTCTGTACTTCGGCCAAAGAAAATATCCTTTTCCTCTTTTTTAAAAGGCCGCACCCCGGGGTATCTGTGTAACTTGTTAGTTTCGGGATTCATTCCTTTGCTTTTGTTTTGTCAAAAATGCTGAAAACTGCCTGCCGTATTCTATTACGCATGATTTCGAGGTCGTCAAAACTTTGAATACCTTCCTTTCTCAGGTTGATGTAATTTGCGTATTGGCCTTTAATCGTAAAGTATTCCACTTTTGTGGCATCATTTACAAATTGTAAAAGGTATGTTATTGCACCCTCCAGATCGTCCATCCCGATATAATAACAAATGGCGTCTTCGGGTTTCATGCTTGCAACGACTGACGTCGCTTCATCCTTCTTTTCAACGTTGATTAGCTGTGTGATATCGTACATCAATTTATTGAACAGGATATTCAGTTCTTCATTCTTTTGCGTTCCCGTAGCTTTAAAATTAATGTAACGGGTGTACTGGCCTTTTAAAATTGCAAGCTCGGTGTCTGTAACGTCTTTACGATTAGTTTTGATCAGCGCCAATGCCTTCTCAAACTTGCTAATATTCAAGAGGTATCGGATGGCTTCAATCACATCCATCCCCTGAATTTTTTCGTTTTCCTCTTTTTCTAGGTTGTCACAGTATTTTGAATAAATATTTTCAACAAAATCAACAGGAGCCATGTAATACCTAATGTTCAGTTGTTTTGTGAAAAACGACTCAGACCCTTCATCAATATTGGCTGGCTTTTTTGTGTAATTTTTTTTACGATTGTCAAATTCCTGTTCGTTCATATTGATGTAGCGGAACAGCAATTGCGTGTCCCATTTCTCCAATTGAAATCCAAGAAATATGAACGTATAACTGTTTATTAAAACGGTTCTTACCTCGTTAGGAACATTGGTGTGGTTAAAGAGGGTGGTGAGATGATTGAACATGTCTTCAAAATCCAGTACGAGCGACTGAAATTCTTCCACAGAGCCGAAAAGATTGTAAATAAGAGGGTTGCCCGGATGTGGGTCCTCGATATGATTTCGGTTTTTATTTGGCCGCCTCGAAAAGTAATCGAACTGAAATTTCTTTTTCTTTTCTGTGAAGAGTTTGACCAGACTCCTGTCAGGATTGGTGTTTAAGATCAGGCTAAAGGGCAGGTTGATGATTTTTTCGAGGATGGTTCTTTCCGGCTCAAGCGAGTCATAGAATTTTGCCGCCGCCTTTTGTGAGTTAAATTTTGAGTTGGGTGAATCAAAAAGAAAGATTCCGTTGCTTGGGTAAAAATGCAGAATGCCGTTACTATTTGTTTTCTTCAGTTCATTAAACAGTGATTGCCTCGCCGACAAGTCGTTTTGAGTCAAAAAATCAGGGCCAAGTATTAAAGTGGCCATGTTGCCTCTTACATCAGAGTAAATGTCCTCAATGTTTGAGGCCATGTCAGTCAGAATAATTTCTTTTTGTTCTGTTACTGTGGCATCCATTCTTTATGACTTAAAACAAATATTTGGTTCTTTCTTTAAAGGCTCTTTGGTCAACTCACTTCATGTATTCTTCAGGCTATGGTGTCTGCTTAGAATGTCTGTTAAACGATTGGGCTTTCCTTTCTTTCTAATTCGTTGTAACTGATTTAGCTCTGAAATTAAAAGTAATTAAAATAATATGGCAGGCGTATTTGCCGGCATCGCTTAAATGGGTGATGGATAATTTGAAGCGCGATGTTACCCTCATTTTTTTTGGTTAAATTTCAATCATTTATTTTTACGCAAAATAGGGCGTGGTGAAAGCAGTCTTAATAATTGGCGTGGGTAACCCCCTGCGGGGTGATGATGCAGCAGGGCATGTGGTTTGTGAAAAAATTGAAGCCATAAGCCTTGCAGACATTACAACGCTAAAGGTTCATCAGTTGCAAACAGAACTGCTTGAAGAAATGATGAGTTATCGAAAAGTTTTGATTGTTGATGCGGCCGTTGGAATTAAGGAGGTATCAGTTAACAAAGTAAAAGACTCACAATCCGGATTTGCATCAAGCCACCATGCCCCCGCCGGTGTTTTAAAATCACTGGCAATGAAATTGTACAACATTGATATTGATATGTACACTTGTGCTATACCGGCATTGGATTTTGCCGTAGGAAAGGGTCTGACCGCTGAGGCGAAATTCTATGTGGACGCGGCTATCGAAAAAATAAAGCAATGGCTTGGGTAAGTTTTTAAGGTATAATACTGAAAAATGGTTGGTAAAATCGGCTGTAATCCTTTACAGTCGGAACTTACAAGGAAGTTTAGTGAAATTGGTTTCACTAAACTTTTTTTGTGTATGAGAAAGATTAAAAAAAACGCTGCTGGGCCTGCGGCAGTTTATCAGTTATCCGATGAGGTAAAACATTAGGCAGGCAAAGGTTTTGGTGCAAGCAATGCGGCATTTATTTTACCAACAACGATAAAGAATAAGTTATCAGGAGCCGTTTTGTTTGGTTTAAAAAATGGGGGATCGAAAGGCAACCTTTCAAGAGCCTTCAAAGAGACAGCGGTTTATCAAAAGATACTTTGCAGCGGCTTTCTTTATAAACTCTTAAACAAAGCGCCGGTAACACCGCTTATCCATCACGATAATATACATTTACGAGTTGATGCCACTTGCTTTAAAAAGTTTTGTGTTGTTTGCTACCAGGATAACAGCATCAGTTATACACAACTGTTTCGTTTTTCGGATGCAGAGCGCTATGAAGAAATAAAAGAAGATTTGAAAAACCTGCTTGCCCCTGGCTTGCAAATAGCCAGCATTACCTGTGATGGGCACAAAGCAACACTTAAAGCTATACACAAAGTATTGTACTGTTCCGCGATGCCTGGTACATGCCCAGAGAATGTGCCTGCTGTGGCTTACAGCCAATCCATCTTATGATGCCGGAAAAGAATTAAGGCTTAAAGGCGATATTGTTTTTGAGTTTGACCAGAGCGAAGATGTGGAGCAGCTTTTCCGCTTTACCACCGGCCTTATGCCGTATAAAGAAGTAGATAACCAATGGCTGGAAGACAAGTTTGGCGTAAAAGTGCTGGGCGATAAAACACAGGCCGAAACAAAAGAGGATAAAGACGAATCCGTTGAGAAAGCAATAGATAAAAAGCTGTCCGCTTTTTTCGGTTAGGTCCCGGTAAAGGGGCCGGGCATCTCTTTTATGGTGCTATGCACCGGCGCATAGATGCGATCTACCAGCATTGCGACCACGGGTGCAGCCATCACCTGTCTGCAAACCTGGAAGAAGGCACATTCGCCGGAGTGCGGCAGGCATTTGAAAAAGCTATTGCTTTTTTGCACGGCAAAAAAACATTCAGGCCGGAGCACCTGAAATCAAAAGCCGTGGCGGGCTATATCTCCGAAACCTTTAACGTGCTGAAAGCAGCCGTAAAGGAAGGAATCGCACACGAAATTCCGGCCAAAATGATGAACCGGCTGAACAGCAGCGTTTTCCTGTTTAGCGGCATGAAGGTGTTTACCGCACTGAAAGAATCGCAGCTAACCCTGACCGATGAAAAAGGACAGGTAAAAACATGGGACAGGTTCAAGGCCGATGCAAAAGCAATAGACAGCAAGTACAACGAAAACTACCTGAGGGCCGAACGCCGGTACGCTGTTGATGCCGCCCATGCCACCGGTGAGTGGAACAGGTTTTGGAAGGATAAGGATTTATTCGACCTGGAATACCTTACCGACAACGGCCCCAACGTGCGCGACAGCCACCGCGCCCTGGAACATACGGTATTGCCGATGGATGCATCATTCTGGAGCAGCTATTTCCCTCCAAACGGATGGAACTGCCATTGTAAAGTAGTGCGCGTACCCAAGGGAGACAAGCCGCACAGCGACAATGATGAAGCTGTCAGGAAAGGGGAAGCTTCTACAACGGTATTGGACAAAAACGGCAAAAACAGTGCGGCTATATTCCGGTATAACCCCGGAAAACAGCAGATAATTTTTCCTGAAAAACATCCATACTACCCGCAGCATTGCAATGGCGAAAAACTAAACCTGAGCGGATGGATGGGACTGGGAAAATGGCTTTTAGCCACAGCTGCAGAACGATGCAAGGCTTTAAATGTTTTGAAAGAATCGGCACAATATAGGAATATAATATACGGAGCCCCTGTAAAAGAACAGTACCAGACAATTTTCGAAAGTAAAACAGGGAAAAAAGTAGATGCACATCAATTAGCGAACGAAGACAAAGAAACCTATAAAGAAATCCTATACGCAGCAAAAGCAATGGCAAATGATAATATTGGTGTAAAAATTCAACCCGAAATAAACATTTCAGACAAACAAGCAAGAATAACCCTTTTGCCAAACTACACCCACCCATCCGCAAACCCAGACCTACTAACGGAAAAGGGAATTTTTATAGACGTAAAAACACCGAGAAATTACAAAAACATTAATGGCTTAGCTGTTCACGCAGCATATAGGCAGAATGCGGAAGCTTTGATAACCGACAAAAGGTTGAAACTAAAAAAGGAAAATACTAAAAAGATTGCTCTTAGAGTTTTTATGGACAAAAACTATAATAAGAATAGTGTACAC